>WNGL01008078.1_pt1 | contig 15617 bp, 17 predicted proteins | sample 5400591 | NCBI WGS metagenome assembly WNGL01 (sample SAMN13153377, study PRJNA577476) | soil metagenome | isolation source: 80 cm soil or saprolite under Garry oak tree replicate 1 | place: USA:California | collected 2016-06-15
CATGCAGAACGAAGTCCTCCAGATCAACGCGGAGATCTCTGCGGCGGTAAGCACAGGCGAAGTCAGCTCAGCTCAAGCCACAGTGCTCGAGCAGCAGCTGGCGCAAGTGAAGTCGGAGCTCAGCGCAGCCATTAGCGCTGGAGCGGCCACATCGGTCGAGATCAAACTGATGAAGGGGCAGCTGGCCTCGATTCAGGCTGAGCTCAACGCGATGCTGAGCAGTGAGACCAGCACTGGCAGCACAGGTACCAGCACGGGTACAACCGCCGGTAGCACCGCGAGCGGCAACGTCTCCGGCAGCACCGGCAGCACCGGGAGCACGGGCGCGAGCACCGGCACCACGGCCGGCAGCACCGCGAGCGGCAACGTCTCCGGCAGCACCGGGAGCACGGGCGCGAGCACCGGCACCACGGCCGGCAGCACCGCGAGCGGCAGCGTCTCCGGTAGCACCGGCAGCACGGGCACGAGCACCGGCACCACGGCCGGCAGCACCGGCGTCAGCACAGGCACCACTACCGCCAGCGCGGGCGGCGGTGCCAGCGGCCAGGCCGGCGGGCCGAGCGGAAACAGCGGCGGCGTCAGCGGAGCGACCGCGACAGGCGGCGTCTCCGGCGCCACAGCGTCCACGGGCACCGGCGCGGTGCTCGCGGCGACAGGTTTCCCGATCCTCGGCGGACTCCTGGGCCTTGGTCTTGCCCTACTCGGAGCCATCGGCCTTCGGTTCGGTCGCAGCAAGTAGCAGTTCGAATCCAGACGTTTCTTGGATGTGGCCGCCCCACCTCGGGGCGGTCACTCCATTGATTTAGAAAGGAGAGCGCGCCATGGAGCTTTCGCCCGGTGGCATCATCGCCTGGAGCATCGTCGGGCTAATCGCCGGTTGGGCGGCGTCAACGGTCAGCCGGGGTCATGGGTACGGGCTGATCGGGGACATCATCGTCGGGCTGATCGGCGCGCTCTTGGGCGGCTTCCTGGCGGGCCTGTTCATCCACGGCAGCGTCGGCCTGGTCGGCACCATCATCATCGCCTTCCTCGGCGCACTGGTCTTGCTCTTCATCCTTAGGCTGTTCGGGCGCGGTCGGGCACGCGCGTGAGCGATTCCTGAAGCTGGGAGACCCCGGTTTTCGGGCCCCTTGACTACCTCACTTGTACGGCGACTTCCCCACCCCGGAGCGCTTTGATTTAGGCCGGACACGACTCTTAGGAGGGGCGACGTGGAGGTAGCCACCCTGCCGGCCGGCCGCCGGCCTACGGGTGAGTCCAAGTTGCGTGAGGCAGGAAGGTTGCGAGAGGCGGGCCGCCTGAGGCCACGGCAGCGGGTGCGCGCCGTGCAACGGGTGGAGAAAGCGCAGACAGCAGCCTCAATTGCTCTTAGCGCCGTGTCCTCCTACCTCGAGGCCGAGATGGAGCTGCCGGCGTTCTTCGGCCACCTTTCCGAGACCGTCGCCGGACTTGTGGGCGCACGGCGCGTCGCCTTCTGGCGGCTTTCACCGCTTGGAGCTCTTGCCGTCCAGCGGGAACCGTTTGGCTTCCGGCCCCAGTCACCGGTCCGCAGTCTCCGGATCCCAGTGAACCGCGACGGCGAGGCAGTCGCGGAGCGAATTGTGTTCCGCGACGAGCTCGAGCTACGCAACGGCACGTGCGCCGCACTCGACGAGCTCTGGCGGGAGAACGGCTTGCCCGGGATGCACAACTCGATAGCGGTCTCCTGGCCAGCCGGCGACCGGCGGATTGGCGCCCTCGCGGCTTATGACTCGAGGCGCGGCTTCACCACCGACGACGCTTGGGTGCTTCGCGTGGCGGCCGTGGCCACCGGTCTCGTCTGGCAGTACCGCGAGGCTGAGGAGGAGCTCGACGTTGCCGTCGAGCGGTTGGAAGAGGCGATGGCTGCACGGCGCCAGCTCCTGGCCAATGTCGCTTCGGGCGGTGACGAGGCCAGGCGCAAGTTCGCGAGCGCCCTGCATGACGATTCGTTGCAGCTGCTCACGGCGGCCGAGCTGCAGCTGCAGCGCATCCGCAACGACACCTCCGAGAGCCGAAACAACGTGCAGCTCGACCAGCTGGCGGCGACCATCAAGAAAGTCGAGGACTCACTGCGCCGGCTGTTGATCACTGTCAGCCCTGAAGCCCTGGATCTGGGCGTAGGGCTCAAGGAGGCGATCCGCGACCGCCTGGAAACCCTCCGTGTGCACGCCGGCATCGAACCTGACCTCGACCTGCAATTCCCTGACGGCCTGCCAACAGAGGTGGAGTCGATCGTCTTCAAGAACGTTGCCGAGGCGCTCGCCAACGTTGAGAAGCACTCGCATGCGACCCGTATCCGGGTCGCGGCCGCAGCACGTGACGGAGGAGTCGTCGTAGAGGTCGCCGACGACGGCACCGGTTTTGTCGTCGCCGAGTGCATGCACGTCCCTGGTCATCTAGGGCTCCTCGCGATGAAGGAGCGCGCCCAGCTGATGGGCGGCTGGTGCCGCATCGCCAGCGAGCCAGGTCAGGGAGCCAAGGTCGAGTTCTGGGTACCTGCGGCGTAATCGAGAGAGAAGGGAGAGGAGAAAAATCACTATGGCCAGCAAAGCCCTAGCCTCGGAGAGCGTCGATCACAGGGTGATGCTGCGGGTCCTCACCGCGGTCAAGCGCGGTGACTTTTCAGTGCGCATGCCGATGAACTCGACCGGATCCGCCGGCAAAGTGGCGGTCGCCATCAACGACATCATCGAGTCCAACCAGCGCCTCGAGCGCGAGCTGCGGCGGCTCAGCAAGCACGTGGGCAAAGAAGGCCAGGTCAAGCAAGCCTCGATCGGAGACGCCGGTGGAGCCTGGGCTGCGACCCTCGACTCTATCAACGACCTGATCGAGGACGTGGTACGCCCCAACAGCGAGATGGCCCGTGTCATCAACGCCGTCGCCAAAGGCGACCTCTCGCAGACCATGTCGACCGACATCGACGGCCGCCGGCTCCAGGGACAGTTCCTCGAAACCGCACGGATCGTGAACACGATGGTGAACCAGCTGCGTGCATTCAGCTCCGAGGTGACCCGCGTCGCGCGCGAGGTGGGCACAGAGGGCAAGCTCGGCGGTCAAGCAGAGGTGCCGGGAGTCGCGGGCGTTTGGAAGGACCTCACCGACAACGTCAACAACATGGCCGGCAACCTGACGAGCCAGGTCCGCAACATCGCCGAGGTGACGACGGCGGTCGCCAACGGAGACCTTTCGCGAAAGATCACCGTCGAAGGCCAGGGCGAGATCCTCGAGCTCAAGGACACCATCAACACGATGGTCGACCAGCTCAACGCGTTCGCCTCCGAGGTGACGCGCGTCGCGCGCGAGGTCGGAACCGAGGGGAAGCTCGGCGGCCAGGCCGAGGTGAAGGGCGTGGCCGGGACCTGGAAGGACCTCACCGACAACGTCAATCTGATGGCCGGTCAGCTCACCAACCAGAAGATCACGGTCGACGTCCAGGGCGAGATTCTCGAGCTCAAGAACACCATCAACACCATGGTCGACCAGCTCAACGCGTTCGCCTCCGAGGTGACCCGCGTCGCGCGCGAGGTGGGCACGGAAGGCAAGCTCGGCGGCCAGGCTCAGGTCAAAGGCGTCGGCGGCACGTGGCAGGACCTGACCGACAACGTCAACTCCATGGCCGGCAACCTCACCAGCCAGGTTCGGAACATCGCCGAGGTGACCACCGCCGTCGCCAATGGCGACCTCTCCAAGAAGATCACGGTCGACGTCCAGGGCGAGATTCTCGAGCTCAAGAACACGATCAACACGATGGTCGACCAGCTCAACGCGCTCGCGTCCGAGGTCACCCGCGTTGCGCACGAGGTGGGAACTGAAGGCAAGCTCGGCGGCCAGGCTCAGGTCAAGGGCGTCGGCGGTATCTGGAAGAACCTCACCGACAACGTCAACTCTATGGCCGGCAACCTGACGAGTCAGGTGCGCAACATCGCCGAGGTCACGACCGCGGTCGCCAACGGCGACCTGTCCAAGAAGATCACCGTCGACGTTCGCGGGGAGATCCTCGAGCTCAAGAACACCGTCAACACGATGGTCGACCAGCTCAATGCTCTCGCCGGCGAGGTCACGCGCGTTGCGTACGAGGTGGGGACGGAGGGCAAGCTCGGCGGCCAGGCCGACGTGAAGGGCGTCGGCGGGATCTGGAAGGACCTCACCGACAACGTCAACACAATGAACATGAACCTCACGGACCGGACCCGCAACATCGCCGACGTCACCACCGCCGTCGCCATGGGCGACCTCTCCAAGAAGATCACCGTCGATGCGCTCGGAGAGTTTCTGGTCCAGAAAAACACCATCAACACGATGGTCGACCAGCTCAACGCATTCGCATCCGAGGTCACGCGTGTCGCGCGCGAGGTGGGCACCGACGGCAAGCTCGGCGGCCAGGCCGAGGTCAAGGGCGTCGGTGGGATCTGGAAGGACCTCACCGACAACGTCAACACGATGGCCAGCAACCTCACCGACCAGGTGCGGGGCATCGCGCGCGTCGTAACCGCGGTCGCCAACGGCGACCTGAGGGGCAAGCTCACCCTCGAGGCGAAGGGCGAGATCGCCGCGCTGGCGGAGACGATCAACAGCATGACCGACACGCTGGCGACTTTCGCCGAGCAGGTCACGAGCGTGTCTCGCGAGGTGGGCGTGGAGGGCCGGCTCGGCGGTCAGGCCCGAGTGCCGGGTGCGGCCGGCACGTGGCGCAACCTCACCGACAACGTGAACCAGCTGTCAGCCACTCTGACCACCCAGGTGCGCGCCATTGCGGACGTCGCCACCGCTGTAACCAAGGGCGACCTCACGCGGTCGATCGGCGTCGAGGCGAGCGGAGAGGTCGCGGTCCTCAAGGACAACATCAACGAGATGATCCGCAACCTGAAGGAGACCACCCAGAAGAACACCGAGCAGGACTGGTTGAAGACCAACCTCGCGCGATTCGCCCGCATGCTGCAGGGCCAGCGCGACCCGATGACGGTCTCGAAGATGATCCTGTCCGAGCTCGCTCCATTGGTGAATGCGGAGCAAGGCGTCTTCTACGGGATGGTCGCCCCCAACGGCAACGAGGCCCACCTCGTTTTTCAGGCGGGCTACGCGTACAAGAGCCGCAAGAACGTGCCCACTGAGTTCCGGATCGGCGAGGGCCTGGTGGGCCAATGCGCACTCGAGAAGAAGAGGATCCTCGTCACCGACGTCCCGTCGGGCTATGTCCGTATCACGTCGGGTCTCGGTGAAGGGACCCCGCTCAACATCGTCGTGCTCCCGGTTCTCTTCGAAGGCGAGGTGCGGGCGGTCATCGAGCTGGCTTCGTTCCAGCGTTTCAGCCAGACGCATCAGGACTTTCTCGACCAACTCATGGAGAGCATCGGAATCGTCCTCAACAACATCGATGCCAACACCCGCACCGAGGAGCTGCTGAAGCAGTCGCAATCTCTGGCCAACGAGCTGCAGAGCCAGCAGGACCAGCTGCAGCGCACAAATGAAGAGCTGGCCGAAAAGGCGAGGCAGCTTGCGCAGCAGAACTCCGAGATCGAGCAGAAGCGCAGCGAGGTCGAGGTGGCCAAGAACCTCGTGGAAGAGAAGGCCGAGCAGCTCGAGATCACGTCGCGCTACAAGTCGGAGTTCCTGGCCAACATGTCGCACGAGCTGCGCACGCCGCTCAACAGCCTTTTGATCCTGGCCCAGGAGCTCGCTGACAACCCGGACGGAAACCTACTGCCCAAGCAAACCGAGTACGCGGCCATCATCCGGTCGTCCGGAACCGACCTTCTGAAACTCATCAACGACATCCTGGACCTGACCAAGATCGAGTCGGGGACCGTCGCCCTGGAGATCACGGACTGGCCGCTGACGGAGCTGCCACCGCTGCTCGAGCGCACGTTCCGACATGTGGCCGAAGCGACGAAGCTGGGTTTCACGATCGACCTCGAGCCGCGTCTGCCGGAGACAATCCCCACCGACCCACAGCGCCTCCAGCAGGTGCTGAACAATCTTCTCAGCAACGCATTCAAGTTCACAGAGAAGGGCCGAGTCGAGTTTCGTGCCGAGCTCGCGACCTCAGGCTGGAGCCCTGGACATGAAGCGCTCAACCGCGCCGGCTCGGTGATCGCGATGAGCGTCACCGACACCGGTATCGGCATCCCAACGGCTCAGCAGCAGACCATCTTCGAAGCCTTCGCGCAGGGTGACGGCACCACCAGCCGCAAATACGGTGGAACCGGGCTCGGCCTTTCCATCTGCCGGGAGCTGACGCGACTGCTCGCGGGCGAGATCACGCTCGAAAGCGAACCTGGAGTGGGCAGCAAATTCACGCTTTATCTGCCGATCGCCAGCCCGGTAGTGGCCTGGTCGGGCACGCCGGCCGACGGCTCGTCCAACGGCTCGGTCGATGGCAGCCCCAAGTCGTCCGCTCTGAAGATGGCCCCGAGCATCGTGGAGGCCCTGCGCAAACCGGCGATCGCGGTCATGGATCGACGGCCGGCGGCGGTGGCGACGAGGAACGTCCTCGTCGTCGAGGACGAGCCGGTGCAAAGAGAGCACATCGTCAATCTCATCGACCCGATCGCTGCGGCAACCACGGCGGTCGCCACCGGTGAGGAGGCCCTGGCGGCACTCGAAGCGGAGAGGTTCGACTGCATCGTCATCGACCTCGGGCTCCCGGGCATGTCTGGATGGCAGGTCATCGATCACGTGCGCGCGCACAAGCGGCTGCGGTCGACGCCGGTGCTCGTCTACACCGCCAAAGAGCTGACACGCCAGGAGGAGCTCAAGCTAGGGAGGGCGACGAAGACGATCGTCCTCAAAGAGGTGCGGTCTCCGGAGCGGCTGCGCGACGAGGTCGCAGCCATCCTGAACATGAACTCGATCGACGCCATCGCGGACAGCGGCATCGTACCGGTCGAGATATCGCTGGCCGGCAAGCAAGTCCTGGTCGTCGATGACGACATTCGCAACATCTTTGCCCTGACTGCGGTGTTGGAGCGCCAGGGCATGGAGGTCACATCGGTGAACAGCGGTGGCGAGGCTCTCGAAACGCTCAGCCAGACCGCCGACATTGACATCGCTCTGGTCGACGTGATGATGCCGGAGATGGACGGCTACGCAACCATGTCGCGGATGCGCAGCCACGACTCATTCAAGGACCGGCCGATCATCGCGCTCACCGCCAAAGCGATGAAAGGAGACCGAGAGAAATGCATAGAGGCGGGGGCGTCGGACTACATCGCCAAGCCTGTCGTCAGCTCTCATCTGGTGGCGATGCTGCGGTCCTGGCTCAGTCACTGAGGCACGAGTGCGTACGGCGCGGCGGTGGATCGTGGTGAAAGCCATATCCGCTGAGGTCCGCGATGGCGTCGGCGTCTTAAGGAGGCTTCGGTGATGGCACAGCGCCTGACAAGAACCCGGCCGGCGTTGACAGAAACAACAGTCGACATCCTGCTCGTCGACGACGACGCGACCAAACGCTTCGCGATGAAGGCGATCCTGGAACCGCTTGGCCAGAACGTGGTCGAAGCCGCGTCCGGTCCCGATGCCCTGCGGCAGCTGCTCAAGCAAGACTTCGCGGTCATCCTGCTCGATGTTCGGATGCCGGGAATGGACGGCTTCGAAGCCGCCCAGCTCATCCGCCAGCGCCCACGCTCGGAGTTGACCCCAATCATCTTCGTCACCGCGCTCGACCGTGCCGAGACCGACATGGGACACGGATACGACCTGGGGGCGGTGGACTTCGTTTTCGCGCCCGTGGTGCCCGCAATCATGCGCGCCAAAGTGACGGTCTTCGTCGAGCTGTACAAGGCTCAGCAGGAGCTCCGCCGGTACCGGACTCAGCTCGAGCGCCTAGTGCAAGAGCGGACGACTGCCCTGACCGCGATCAACCGCGAGCTCGAGGCCTTCAGCTATTCGGTGTCGCACGACCTTCGTGCGCCGCTGCTTTCGTTCAACGGGCTGAATCGCACACTGCTCGATGACTACGGTGATGCACTCGACCCGCGTGCCAAGGACTACTTGCAGCGAATGCGGCTGGCAAGCGAGCGCATGACGTCGGTATTCGACGGTCTGCAGACGCTGTTCCGTTTGACAAGCGGCGAGATTCATCGTGAGCCGTGCGACATCAGCGCCCTGGCTGACGAAGTGGTGAACGAGATGCGAGCCGCAAATCCCAGCCGAAAGGTCGAGACGAAAATCGCCTCCGGCATGACCGCGTCGGCTGATCCAAGGCTGGCCCGGATTCTGCTCACCAACCTGATCAGCAACGCGTTCAAGTTCACCAGCAAACAGCCCGTTGCCAGGATCGAAATCGGAAGCGAGATCGTCGACGGCGATACTCGACTCTTCGTCCGCGACAACGGGGTCGGGTTCGACATGATCTACGCGCACAAGCTGTTCGGCGCTTTCCAAAGGCTGCACAGCCAGGGCGAGTTCCCTGGGGCGGGAATCGGTTTGGCGACGGTGCGCCGCATCGTCAACCGTCATGGCGGGAGGACGTGGGCCGAGGGCGCCGTCGGTGAGGGAGCCACTTTCTACTTCGTCCTCTAACCTCGCGTGAGTAGCGGTGTCCTTGTCACGCGTTTATTCAAGAGATGCTTCCGCGCCCGCCGCGGGAACGCCCGCATCTGCTGTGGCTTGCCGCCTTGCTCTGCTTGTGCGTGGGCCTGGTGCTCATCGCCTCCTTTGCCGGCGGCATGTGGCAGGGGATGCGGGAGGAGCAGCGACTGACCCAGGTCTGGTCCGGAGAGGCGGGCCACCATTACGGGGTACCGATCATCGATCCGGGCCTGCAGCACCCGGAGAACGGAATCGATTTCGCGATCCGCGTCCCGCGCCTCGGGTACTACGCGGCGGTCAAGGAGGGCATCTCCAGGTCGGTCCTCTACGCAAGCCCGGGCCACTACCCCGAGACAGTGTGGCCCGGCGACCCGGGCACAGTGGGGGTGGCCGCCCACAACGTGTACTGGATCAACTTCCCACAGCTGGCGCCGGGGGATGAGATCGACCTCGAGACTCGCTACGGCACGTTCAAGTACCACGTCACTAGCGCCGTGATCGTCAACCCGGACAACCGGTCCGTGCTCATCCCAGATGCACCCGGCTACCACCTGACGCTCACCACGTGCTGGCCTCTGTGGGCGGGCGCATTCGCCACCCAGAGATACGTGATCTTCACCGACCAGTACTTCCCGCAAATGGAGCCGCGCGGCTACACGTAACCTAAGCTCCGTTGAAGGCGGAGGTTCCCGAGGTTCTCTTCGTGTGCGTGCACAACGCGGGTCGGAGCCAGATGGCGGCGGCGTTGCTGGAGCGGTACGCGGCAGGTCGCATTCACATCCGATCGGCGGGCAGCGAGCCCGCGAGCTCATTGAATCCTTGCGTGGTCGAGGCCATGGGCGAGATTGGACTGGACATCAGCCGAGAGTTTCCAAAACCGCTGACGGACGATTACGTCCGTGCAGCCGACGTGGTGATCACGATGAGTTGCGGTGACACCTGCCCGATCTATCCGGGCAAACGATATGAAGACTGGGAGCTGGACGATCCGGCGGGCCAGGATCTGGACGCGGTGCGCCGCATCCGGGACGAGATCGACGTCCGCATCAAGACGCTCGTCGGCGAGCTGGTCCCGACTGCCTAGGAGATGAGCCGGCTCAGCAGCTGTCGCGTGGGCGCCTCGAGGGTCGACGCCAAACGGTAATAAGTCCAGATCCCACGCTTCTCCGATTCGACGAGGCCCGCTTCCTTTAGCTTGCCCATGTGATGGGAGATGGTGGGCTGGGTGAGGTCAAGACTGGCGGTGAAGTCGCATATGCAGATGGGCGTCTTCGCTTTCCACAGCGAAGCCATCATCGTCAGCCGGGTGGGGTCCGCGAGAGCCTTCATCAGCGTTGCGGTTTCCTCGGCCCACCTCTCGTCGACGTCGGGCAACCCGCAACACACGCCCCGCTCTCGGACTACGGGCAGGACTTTCATCGCCATGCCCACATCGTACGGCATCCATAGACATTTATCGATGGGTCATGCTAGGATCCCACCCATCGACAATCATCGATGGGAGGTCCAACAATGAGCGAAGTTCGAGAGGCGGTCAGGTCTAGGTACGCAAAGGTCGCCAGGCAGATAGCGCTGACTCCGATTGGGACCTTGAACGCAAGCTCCGGCTGCTGTCAGGCCGACGGACCTGATTGCGGGTGCAGCGGCTCCTACGCGGCTGCCGACCTCGAATCGGTCGGGCTGGCGGAATCCGTCAGCCTCGGTTGCGGCAACCCGACGATGCTCGCCCAGCTCGAGCCGGGCCAGATCGTGCTCGACCTCGGATCAGGTGCCGGCCTCGACGTCTTGATTTCAGCCAGACGCGTCGCTCCCGGTGGCCACGCGTATGGCGTCGACATGACTGACGAGATGCTGGCGCTCGCCAATGCGAACCGCGACAAGGCCGGCGTCGCCAACGCAACTTTCCTCAAAGGCACGATCGAGAATGTCCCGCTGCCTGATTCATCGGTCGACGTTGTGATCTCGAACTGCGTCATCAACCTGGCCGAGGACAAAGCCGCGGCGATCAAAGAAGCGTTCAGGGTCCTCCGGCCCGGTGGGCTTTTCGCTGTCGCTGACATGGTGGAGCTGGAGCCGCTCGACGCAGCCATCAAGAATCAGCTGGATTCGTGGGCAGGCTGCATCTCCGGGACGATCCCTATCGAGGAGTACCGTGCCACGCTCGTCGAGGCAGGGTTCCGCGATCCGGACTTCAACGTGCACGCCACCGAAGAGATGCCCGGAGTCGACGGCAAGGTCGGAAGCGCGTACATCCGCGCCCGCAAGCCGTAGCCCTAGAAGCGATTCAGGTTCGGGTGAAAATCGGCGCTAATCCGGGTCGAGCGGCTCCTCACCTACGAGCGTGGTTGCGTATGGGACGGCCTCCAACCGTTCGATCGGAATCGGCTTGCCGGAGACCTCGCTCAGGCCGTACTTCCCGGCATCGATCCGCTCGAGAGCCCGCTTGACTTGCTCCAACGTTTGCATGTCGAGCTCGTTGGCGTCGGTCTCGTCTTCTCGGTCGTAGATGCGGAGCGACTCGTCGCCAGAGTCACCGACGCCCGATTCGTCTTGGACAGTCTCCTGGATGTCGCGGTTTCGCACCGCGATTCGCGACTCGATCGCGCGGCGCTCGGCCTCGAGGCGCTCGCGGAAATGGCTGATGTCTTGCGGCGTAAGCGCTGCCATCCAATCCCTACTTTACTGATTTGACGGTTGCCTCGACCGGAGAGTACAGTCCCGCAAAACATGATCTTCGCGGATGCGTACTTCAGCGCCGGCTACTACGTCGGGGCCGTGATTTTTCTAGTCATAGTCGGGCTCGTCTACTGGTTCGTCGGCAGATGGGGGTGGTTGGGGGTGATCATCCGCATCATTTGCGCGATTCTTTTTCTGTACAAGCTCTTCCAGGTTCTCTTCTCGCACCCCTAGGACTCGCTGGTTGTCATTGGCCTGTTGAGAGGCAATCCGGTCTCGCCCACGAAGACCTTGAGGACCTTCCAGCGATCCGGACTTTCGACTGGCTGGATGTCGGCGTTTGTCACCAGCAGTGACTGTCCCATGAATGCGAGCCCCCACGGCGAGTCGAACAGCGGGCTGGAGATTCGCCGTATCTCGTTGCCGGCCGGGTCAAGCACCGCAATCTGGTTGGTGCCGATCAGGGCGACATACATGTTGCCGGAGCTCGCGAAGGCCAGACCCGTCGCCTGCGGCAGCTGTTGTCCGGGAACGACCGGGAAGCGGTGCACGAGCTGGAGATCGGACCCTGATGGGTGGTCGACCAGAGGGAGCCGGTAAACGACAGCCTCTCCGGGAAACGTCGCTGAGATCGTGATGGTGAAGTAAAAGAACTTGCCAGTCGGGTCGATCCGCCCACCCAGCGGCCCACCTGCAAAGCCGAAGAACCCGGCGAGCCTGGGGTCCTGGAACCAGATCGAAGGCTGCCCGTCTGGAGTAACGCGCCAGATGCGCGGCTTGTCGTCGGTCATGAATAGATTGCCGGCGCGATCAAAGACGAGGTCGTTCCACATGGTCACCATCCAGCCGCCTGCCAGCGGAGCGTTGGCAAACAGCACAGGCGCGGAGTTGTCGTGGCCGAGAGAAAGGCGGAGGATGCGCCCGTTCATGTCCGCGACATAGAGCTGGTGGTCCGGGGTCGGGTTGCCGTCGAGTGCCAGGCCGAAGAGGCCCATGTTGGAGTTCGGCATGGTGGCGATGCCTGTCGTGGTGACGAGGTTTCCATTGTTGTCGTAGGCAAAAACACGCTCGCCGTCCGAGTTGAGGTGCCCACCCGTCGCAGGATCTGCAAAGAAGTCGCCGGCGCTGGTCGAAATGTAGACGCGACTCCTGTCGACCGCAACGCCGAAGGGGTGCCCAGGCGCAGGCACGGTTGCGAATACGGTCGTATCGCCAATCGCCGGACGGCCGGCGCCGTCATTGGCGAGGGCGGGCCAGCTACCCGGGACGAGCCCGATCGTTCCTAGGACTACAACCGTGAACCACCGTACTTTCAAATTCATCGTCTCTCCTCCTGCTCGGGTCCAATCTGGCCTGGCAGCTGTTTGTCTTGGATCTTCCCCTTCAGGGTTTGGGAAACCTTTGGCAATCAGTTGTGACGTACGACACCGCTGCAGGGTGACGCCCGACACCGAAGCATCCAGCCGCCGCGCCTAGCCTCGTGGCATCTCAGATTCCAAATCCCAGTTGGAGGTTCAGACGATGCAAGCAAGACTCGAAACCAGGCGTTTTCCAACCGCCGTTCTCGCGTTCGCGTTGGCGCTGATGGCCGTCGTCATGCTCGGCGCCGCAGGCGGCTACGTGATGAGCATCCTCACGGCGCCCGCCGTCCATTCGGCGCAAGGGCCGATCACTTCGACGGTGCAAGGCGGGCCGAATTCGGATCTCACCCGCGTGCTGCCGCAAGCGGCTGCGCAGGGTGGACCGAGCTCCGACCTCACCCGCGCGCTCCCAAGCGGAACAGTCGCCGGAAGCAGCAGCCCTTGCGATTCACTCCGCCCCCACGGCGTTTGCTAGAGCATCTCAGCCGTCCCCGACAGCGAAGGTAACTGGGCCTCCGACGAGGCCCAGTATGGGGATCGTCCGTGCACAAATGGCACCAGCAGTGAAGCGGGATCGCCCTGGCTGTCAGACGCCTCGGCGAGCTTCATGAGGAGTCAAGCTGTACAAGATTGATGAAGCTCTACGACGAACTGGCCGAATGGTGGCCGGTCTTCTCGGATCCTAAGGAATACCGGCGCGAGGCGGCTCACATTACGCGCGTCCTCCGCGGGTCGACGAGGCCGGCACCGCGCACTGTGCTCGAGCTTGGTTCAGGCGGCGGAAATAGCGCTTTCCACCTCAAGGGCCATTTTGGGATGACCTTGGTGGATCTGTCGCCGCGGATGCTTTCGGTGAGTCGCAGGCTCAACCCAGAGTGCGAGCACATCAAGGGCGACATTCGCACGCTGCGACTCGGCCGCACCTTCGACGCGGTCTTCGTTCATGACGCGATCTGCCACATGACCACCGAACGTGATCTACAAGCGGTGATGCAAACCGCATACGAGCACTGCAGCCCCGGTGGCGTCGCGCTCTTCGTGCCGGACTTCGTGCGTGAGACCTTTGTCGCAGGCACTGATCAGGGAGGAACCGGGAGACTGCGCTTCCTGCAGTGGGTCATCGATCCCGATCCGACCGACTCCACGTATCTGGTTGACTTCGCGATTCTTCTGCGCAACCAAAAAGGCGAGGCCCGCGTTGTACACGATCGCCACGTTCAGGGTCTATTTTCGCGCGCACGATGGCTGTATCTGCTGCGTGAAGTCGGACTGAATGCCGTCGTCGTCAAGGACGATGAGGTGCGCGATCTATTTCTTGGACGTCGTCAATTGCAATCCTTGAATCGCGCTAAGTAGAAGAGGATCTCTTGACGTCGGCGCAAAATCATCATGCGAAATCCATTGACAGATGTGGTCCTGTTCAGGTATCACAACACCTTGAAAGTGGTGCTGCTCATGGTTGCCATCACAGAAGCGACCAACTGATGAGTCGGCAGACCCTTTCGAGGAATACATTTGGGACCCGCCACCAAAACCATTCATCGGGTCCGAAATAGAGTGAAGGAGGTAAACCAACATGGCCGCGAAGAAGAAGGCTGCTAAGAAGCCAGCTGCCAAGAAGAAGGCCGCCAAGAAGAAGTAACGACTTCTTCTTACGTTTCCTAATTCGTCCGGTAGACGCCGGGGTTCTGTGGCCCCGGCGTTTTCATGCCTGGCCGCCCGGGCATCGTTTGGAACTAGGCGAGAGGGCTCCTGAAATGAGTGCCGGTTACTTCGACTTCCAGTTCTTGAACGCTTTCAGCAGCTCCGACTTCACTGGTTCGGGTATCGGTTCGTCCGCCAGCTTGCCCAGCACCCTTCTTGTGGCTCGCAGCTGCTCGAGATAGGCGGTGCATCCATCACACCCGGCGATGTGCTCCTCGAACCTGGCACGGTCGGTGGGTGAGAGCGTTCCCTCCAAATACTCGGTCATGAGCTCGACCACATCGCGGCATTTCATTTCAGATACTCCTCGAGCATCCGCCGTACGGCCGCTCTTCCCCGATGCAGTCGAACTCGTTGATTGGTGGCCGAGATCGCGAGCAATTCGCACACCTCGTCAGAGTCCATGCCGGCAATGTCGCGCAGCGTGACAATCTCACGCTGCTTTTCAGGAAGCGCGTCGATGGCGACCTTTACCCGGTCGAGAGCCTCCCGGCTCATCACTGTGGCCTCGGGCAAGTTGCTCCAGCTATCGGGCGGAGTAGTCCAGAGCCCGTTGGAGCCAAATCGATGAGGGTCGACTGTGGGCCGCCGCGAGTCCGAGGCGTCCCAACGGAACAGCGAGGCGAAGGGCAGGACTCGCGACTCCTTGCGGCGGCGGGCACGCGCAACGTTCATGAGGATTCCAAAGATCCAGGTCTTCAGCGAAGACCGGCGCTCGAACCGATCGAGAGTGCGCAGACAGGTCAGCCAGGTCTCCTGGACAACGTCTTCGGCCACGCCGTGATCTCGCACGTAGGCCATCGCGAGGCGCATCAGCGGCCCGTGATAGCGGGTGATGATCGCTTCAAATGCGACCTCGTCGCCCGCCTTGAGGGCCTCGAGCTCTGGGTCGATGATTGTCCTGGCCACCCCCGGCCAAGGATACGGACGACCTCTCGGTGCTGGTGGCCGGACGGGCCGCCATGGTCTAGGCAACCAGTGAGGATCGGATCTTCATTACCTATTCGTGTCGTCGTTCGTCAGGGCGTTACGATCCCCAATCGCACCGATGGCCTTGGCGGGACTCAATCCACCCAAAAGTGGCGGGGATGGATGGGAATCGAACCACCCAGGACGCCTCAGCAGCGCCCCGCAAACGGTTTTGAAGACCAAGGAGACCGCTTCGGCGAATCGTTAGACCTGGACGGGAGAACAACGGATGGAATCTCGTTGCGCACTCCTGATCAGTAGCGTTCACCAAGGTGCGCCGAGGCGCCGTCGAGCAGTTCGACCAGTGCGGCGGCGCCATCCGCACGGCGCACCATAGCGAGTAGGACGGGCCGCCCC
>WNGL01008449.1_pt1 | contig 15617 bp, 15 predicted proteins | sample 5400591 | NCBI WGS metagenome assembly WNGL01 (sample SAMN13153377, study PRJNA577476) | soil metagenome | isolation source: 80 cm soil or saprolite under Garry oak tree replicate 1 | place: USA:California | collected 2016-06-15
GCCGCTCGATCGGGAAGTCCTGCAGGTAGCCGTACCCGCCGAGGACCTGCAGCGACGAGTCGGCCGCACGCGTCGCGGCTTCCGACGCGTAGAGCTTTGCCTTCGACGCCGCGTCGGTGAAGCGCAGCCCTGCGTCGGCGAGGGCGGCGGCGCGGTGCACGAGCAAACGCGCCGCGTCGAGCTCCGTGCGCGCGCGCGCCAGACGCCATTGGATCATCTCGAACTCCGCGATCGGTCTCCCGAACTGCCTGCGCTCTTTCGCGTATCCGATCGCGACCTCGAGCGACCCGCGGCCGAGCCCGATCGCGAGCGCGCCGATGCCGATACGTCCTTTGTCGAGGACCTGCTTGACGTGATCGAACGCTTCGCCGTCGCGGCCGATCCGATCCGCGGCGGGGACCCGGCAATCCTCGAGCACGAGCTGCGCGGTGTCGGACGCATGAAGGCCCATCTTTTCTTCGCGTCGGCCGACGCGAAGGCCGGGGGTCCCCCGCGACACCCCGAACGCCGAGAGCTTGCGCTCGCCGGCGCCAACGAGGATCACGCCGAAGCCCGCGATGGATCCGTTGGTGATGAATTGCTTCGTGCCTGTGAGGAGGTAATCGTCGCCGTCGCGGCGGGCGCGGCTCTGCGCGCTGATCGCGTCGGATCCGGATGATGGCTCGGTCAGCGCCCAGCACCCGAGGTGCTCGCCGCGGGCCAGCGGTGGAAGCCAGCGCGCCTTCTGCTCCTCGCTCGCGGCGACCAGGAGGTGTCCGATGCAGAGTGAGTTGTGCGCGGCGATCGTGAGTGCGACCGATCCATCTCCCGCGCCGAGCTCCTCCATCACTAGCGCGATCGTCAACACGTCGAGCTCGGCGCCACCGTATTCGTGCGGTACTGCGAGCCCCGTCAGGCCGAGCGTGGCGAGCTCAGGGAGGAGGTCGAGCGGGAACTCGCCCTTCTGACTCCATGCTCCCGCATTCGGGGCGATCCGCGACCGCACGAAGTCGCGGACGGTCTCGCGGACGAGGAGCTGATCTGCCCGGTACGAGAAGTTCAAACGGTGCTCAGCGCGCCGCCGTCGGGTAGCCCTTGGCCTCTGAAAGGGTCGGAAGGATCTCATCGACCATGCGCTGATCCTCCTCGAGCACGCCGCGGTCGACGTTGTAGGCGGCCTGGCGTGTCTTCGTGATCCGCTCCTGCTGGTCGCTCGGCAGCTGAACGAAAGCCTTCATCCGTGCGGCGGTGAGGCGTTTGCGCTCCTCGCGGTTCTCGATGCGCACGAGCTCGCGAAGCTGCGGCGTGAGCGCACCCACCCGCGCGGTGTCCATCGGGATCGCCGATATCAGCCCGAAGCGCTGCTTCCAGAAATCGATGAGCTCTTGCTCGCTCTTTCCGACTAGTGCCGCGAGTCCCGCATCGACCGGTCTGTCGTCCTTTTTGGCCATCTTGATCCCCCTTGCTTTCTTGACGTCGTTTCCGATCTCTTTGTCGCGCTGGTCGCCGACCTCTCTTTCGACGGGCTGCCGCGGCTCACGCATTCCCTCGTAGCTCATCCGGGAGCTCCGCGCTTTCGCGGCACGGCCTCGCGAACGTACTTCGTGATCTCCTCGAGCGACGCGCCCGGAGGAAAGACCTTCTCGACGCCGACTTTCGAGAGTGCCGGCCAGTCGGCCTCCGGGATGATGCCCCCGCCGAAGAGGAGCACGTCGTCCAGGCCCTTCTCCTTCATCAGCTCGCTCACGCGCGGAAAGATGTAGTTGTGCGCGCCCGAGAGGAGCGAGAGGCCGATCGCGTCGGCATCCTCCTGCAGCGCGGTTTCGACGACCTGCTCCGGAGTCTGGTGCACGCCCGTGTAGATCACTTCCATCCCGGCATCGCGCAACGCGCGTGCCACGACCTTCGCGCCCCGGTCGTGCCCGTCGAGCCCGGCCTTCGCGACGACCACGCGGATCGGTCTTTTCAAAGCGGTATGCCGAGCTCCGCGAAGTGCTCCTCCCAGTGGAGGTATGTGTAGTAGGGCAGCGAGCTCGCGATCTTTTCGTCGACGTCGCCACCGCCGAGCCCGCGCAGCGTCTCGAGCAGTCGCCGATACAGAGTGTCGAGCTCGTCGACCATCGCTTCCGGTCCAACGAGCTCGTGCGTCCGCACGGAGCGGTCGTTGAACTCCTGGATCGTCTCGCTGGTCCAGCCGGTGCGGAATTCCTTTGTCTGCATCTCGCGCACGATCTGCTCCATCCAGCCGACCACGTGCGCGACAAGGTCCTTGTAGGTCCAGCCGCTCGATGTCGGCTCGCCCAGGCCGGCGCGACCCCGCTCGCGGATCGCGGCGCGGAACGGCTTCCAGACCTTATCTATGCGTTCGACGTAGTCGGCCGCGGTCCGCGGGAGCGCCGCCTCGATCTCAGCGCCGTGCTCGGCGAAGTGCCCGTACGTCTCACCGACGACGAGGCGCACGGCGAGGAAGTCGATGTCGCGGTCCGCGGGGAGCGCGGTCACGAGTTCGACGATGCCCTTGTACGCCGCATGCACCCTCTCGACGACTTCGTGCGCGGATCGCGACGTGCTCGCCTCGGCCTCGCGCGCGTTCTCGGCGTCGACGTCCGGGAAAGGGCCGCGGCGGCCCGCAAGCCGGTTCGGCATCTCGCCCGCGAGCTTTTCCATCCAGTTCGCGACGTGGCTGATCATCGCCTTGTAGGTCCAGCCGGACGGCGTCGTGTCCGACAACGCTGAGAGGCCGAGGCGGTTCAGGGCGCGCCGAAACGGGCGCCAACCTTCCCGCATCTTGCCGAGAAGCTCCCCCGGCCGCTTCGGCACGCTCACAAAGATCTCGTCCAGGTGGTCGGCGTAGTGGCCGTAGGTGTTCCCCGCGACGATCGCGATCACCCAATCGTCGTTGGCGTGGATCTGTTTCCCCGTGAGCTTCCCGATCTCGCCGACGATCCGGGCGTGGGTCTCATCGAGCTCGCCGAGTACTTCGCGCGGATCCCGGCCGCGCGTGCGTTCCACGACCGCCGCGTTGAATTCGTCGGTGTCGTCGACGCCCGGATAAGTCTTCGCCCCACTCTGTCGGAACGTCGCGAGCCGACTCGCCGTCCGGTCCTCCCATGCCGCCGCGTGGGCGACGAGGTCCTTGTACGTCCAGCCGGTGGAGGTCTTTTCCTCGAGGCTGGGAAGGCCGATGGCGCCGATCGCGAGACGGAAGGGGATCCAGGACGTCTCCACGAGCACGAGGAGATCGTCCTTGTCCTTGATCGCGGCGGAGAGGTCCGCGTAGTGGTTGGGGTAATGCCCGTAGGTCTCGCCCTCGAACTTTTGCATGAAAGAGACGGCTTCGAGCTCGACGTCGCTCAGAGTGCGCGCGACCTCGAGCATCTCGGCGTGCGCGTCGTCCCAGCGGCGAAGGACTTCGTCCCGCGAAAGGCCGCGCGCCTCGGCTGCCGCCCGCGCGTTCTGCTCGTCGACGTCGCCGCCCCCATCATCGGCCACCAGAAGGGCCACTTCCTGCGGCGTCCCGGTCCGAAGCGAATCGACGAACGCCGGAACCGTGCTTTCCCAGTGCGCGAGGTGGCCGACCATCTCCTTCAGCGTCCAGCCGGCCGGAAGCTTCTCGTCCCAACGCCCTTCAGGCAGCGCACCGATCGCCTCCCGCATCGAGCGGTGCGCCCCAGAAATTTTGGCGAGCAGCTCGTCTCTAGAAGTACCCCGGATCGTGGTATTCACCAAACACCTCCTTCAGGACAAGTACCTGCTCGCCGACGCTTGCGTTTGCTCTGGCGCACTCGAGGAACCGCGGCATGAGCTCGTCCCCGCTCTTCGCCGCCTTCCGGAGTGCGTCGATTGATTCATTCCACCGCCCTGGGTCGCGCTTCTTTCGCGTCTCGACGAGACGCTCGATCTGCTTTTTCTCGACATCCGGGTCGATCGCGAGGGTCGGGATCGGCGCTTGTTCGGCGGTCGCGTACTTGTTGATCCCGACGACGACCTTCTCCCCCTCCTCGACCTGCTGCTGGAAGTGGAATGATGCCTCGGTGATCTCGCGCTGCGGATAGCCGCGCTCGACCGCCTCGACCATGCCGCCCATCTTCTCGATCTCGCCCAGGTAACGCTCGAAGCCCCGTTCCATGCGCTGCGTAAGCGATTCGAGGTAATACGAGCCTGCGAGCGGGTCGATCGTGTCGGCGACGCCGGATTCGTGCGCGATGACCTGCTGCGTCCGCAGCGCGAGCGTCACCGCATCCTGGGTGGGGAGTGCGTAGGTCTCGTCGAGCGAGTTCGTGTGTAGCGACTGCGTTCCCCCGAGCACCGCGGCGAGCGCCTGCAGCGTCACGCGCACGACGTTGTTGTACGGCTGCTGCGCGGTCAGCGAGACGCCCGCGGTCTGGGCGTGCGTGCGCATGAGGAGCGCGCGCTCGTTCGTGGGGTGGTAACGCCGCTCGATCTCGCGCGCCCAGATGCGCCGTGCCGCGCGGAACTTCGCGATCTCCTCGAAGAAGTCGTTATGGACATCGAAGAAGAACGAGAGGTGCGGCACGAACTCATTCACGTCGAGGCCGGCGTCGACACCCCACTTCACGTACTCGAGCCCGTCGATGAGCGTGAACGCGAGCTCCTGCAACGCCGTCGCGCCCGCCTCGCGGATGTGGTAGCCGGAGATCGAGATGGTGTTCCAGCGCGGCACGTCGCGGGAGCCGTAGCGGAACGTATCGACCACCAGGTTCATCGCTGGCTTCACCGGGACGATCCACTCGCGTTGCGCGATGTACTCCTTCAGCGCGTCGTTCTGGATCGTTCCTCCGAGCCGATCGAGCGGAATGCCGCGCGTCTCGGCAGCCGCGAGGTACATCGCCCAGACGATCGACGCCGGCCCGTTGATGGTCATCGAGGTCGTGACACGGTCGAGCGGGATCTTGTCGAAGAGGATGTCCATGTCGCGCAGCGTGTCGACCGCGACGCCCTCGCGGCCCACCTCGCCTCGCGAGAGCAGGTCGTCCGAGTCGCGGCCCATGAGCGTCGGCATGTCGAACGCGACGGAGAGACCGTCGACGCCATGCTTGAGGAGGTAGTGGAAGCGCTCGTTCGTGTCTTCCGCGGAGCCGAACCCGGCGAACTGACGCATCGTCCAGAGACGTCCGCGGTACATCGAGGGCTGGACCCCGCGCGTGTACGGGAACTCGCCGGGGAACCCGAGGTCGCGGTCGGCATCAAAGCCTTCGAGGTCGTCGTTCGTGTACAGCGGCTCGATGACTTCGTCGGAAAGGGTCGAGAAGCGGCCCTTGCGCTCTGCATGCTTCCTCGTGGCGGGGCCGTACACGTCGTCGAGCCAACGTTGCTTCGCTGTTTTCGTTTTCTGGATGGTCAAGCCGCGAGCAGCGAGCGCGCGATCACGATGCGCTGTATCTCGCTTGTCCCTTCGTAGATCGTCGTCGCGCGCCCGTCGCGCGCGTACCGCTCGACGGCGTAATCGCGCATGTAGCCGTTGCCGCCAAGTAGTTGCACGGCGGTGTGCGTGGCGCGCTGAGCCATTTCGCTCGCGTAGAGCTTCGCCATTGCGGCCTCACGCGTGAATGGCCGGCCGCGATCGCGAAGCCAGGCCGCGCGGAGCGCGAGGAGGCGCGCTGCTTCGAGGTCGCTGTCGGCCTTCGCGAGCCTGAAGCGAAGCCCCTCGAAGTCCGCGATCGGACGGCCGAACTGCTTGCGCTCCTTCGAGTAGGCGCGCGCTAGCTCGAGTGCGCGGCGCGCGATCCCAACGGACTGCGCCGCGATGCCGATGCGACCGCCATCGAGCCCGAACATCGCGATAGCGAAGCCCTTGCCGGCCTCGCCGAGCATGGCGTCGCCGCCGACCCGCGCGTCCTCGAGGATGAGCGCGCTCGTGTCCGATGCACGGAGACCCATCTTGCGCTCCGACGGTCCGATGGAAACACCAGGAGCGTCGAGCGGCACGACGAAGGCCGTGATACCCGCGCTCGTGCGCTCGGCGTCGAACTCACCGACGCGCGCGAGCACGATCGCGAGCGGCGCGTAGCGCGCATTGGTGATGAACTGCTTCTGCCCGTCGATCCGCCACCCGCTTCCGTCGCGCCGCGCCTTCATGCGCAGGGAAGCCGCGTCGCTCCCGGAGGTGGGCTCGGTCAGCGCGAATGCTCCGAGCCCCGTGCCGTCCATCAGCTTGGGTAGCCAGCGCTTGCGCTGCTGCGCGGTCCCGTGGCGCACGATCGACCCCGCGACGATGCCGCTGTTGACGGCGACGCCGACGGCAAGCGAAGGCCACGCGGCGGAGAGCTCCTCGAGCACGAGCGCGAACGCGACCGCTGAGGCGCCGAGCCCGCCGTCGGCCTCCGGGATCGTCATGCCGAGCACGCCGAGGCGCCTGATGCCCAGTTCGGCGATCAGGTCGCGCGGGAGCGCTCCTTCTTTCTCCGCTGCTGGGATGCGCTCGGTAACGCCTTTGCTCGACGCCCAGTCGGCGACCGCGCCCGCCAGCTCTCGCTCGGTCTGGCCGACGAAAGGATTCATGACGCCCGCGCCTTTTTCACCGCTTCGGTGAACGCCGGTACGAACTCGAACACGTCGGCGACGACCCCGTAGTCGGCGATCTTGAAGATGTCGGCGTCGGGATCTTTGTTCACCGCGACGATCACCTTGCTCGACGTCATGCCCGCGAGGTGCTGGATCGCGCCGGAGATACCCAGCGCGACGTAGAGATCCGGCGTCACGGTTTTACCGGTCTGCCCGACCTGCTCCTCGTTCGGACGCCATCCGGCGTCCGTCACCGCGCGGGACGCACCGACGGCGCCGCCGAGCGCGTCGGCGAGCTCCTCGACGAGATGCCAGTTCTCGGGGCCCTTGAGGCCACGCCCGCCGGAGACGACCACGCGCGCCTCGGAGAGCGAGACGCGCTTCGCCGCCGTCGCCGTCGCCGCGAGCTTCACGAACGTGAGCTTCTCAGAGGATGCGTCGGCGTCGATCTTCTCAACCTGCGGTGCCTCGGCGCCTTCCTTGAGCGGCATCGCACCGGGTCGTACCGAGACGACCGCGGGAAGGTCGAGGCGGAGCTTCGCCCGAATCTTCCCCGCGTACATCGGCTTGTCGACCTCGAGGGCGTTCCCGGCGGCGCGGAGGCCGGTCACGTCGGCGGCGTATGTTCGACCGAGCCGCGCCGCGAGCCGCGCGCCGAGATCGCGTCCGTTAAGCGTCGCGCCGAGAAGGACGAGGTCCGGTTTCTCCGACTCCACCTTCTTCGCCAGCGCCGACACGAACGGCAACGCCGAGTAACGCTCGCCCGCGATCTCCACGACGGTCGCGTCGCCGAGCTCGCGTGCCTTCGCGGCGAGCTCGACCGTCACGCGGCGGAGATCGGTCCCTTTGCGCTCAGCGACGACGAGCGTCTTCACAGGACTTTCGCCTCGTCGCGGAGCGCGGTCGCGAGCTGCTGCGCGATCTGTTTCGCGTCGCCGTCCTTTAGGATCTTGCCTCCGCCACGTACCGGCGGCGGCTCCATCGAGAGGACAGTCCAAGTCGGTCCGGCGGCATCGACGCCGAGCGCGCTCAGAGCACGCTCGGGTATTTCCTTCTTCTTCGCCTTCATGATCCCGGGCAGGGACGGATAGCGCGGCTCCTTCTCACTCTTGTGCACGGTCGCGAGGGCGGGGAGCGGCGCCTTCCAGACCTCGTGACCGCCTTCGACCTCGCGCCAGAGCTCGACGCCGCCGTCAGCCGGGACGACCTTCGTGATCGTGGCGACGTGCGGCCAGCCGAGGATCTCGGCGACGGCCGGGCCGACGAAGCCCTGATCATCGTCGGACGCCTGCTTCCCGCAGAGGACGAGGTCGGGCTTGGCTTCGTCCACGACCTTCGCGAGAGCACGAGCGACGGCGAGGGGCGCGGCGTGATCGGCCGTGACGAGCGACGCTTCGTCGCAGCCCATCGCGAGCGCCTGCCGCAGCGCGTCGCGCGACCGCGCCGGACCGACCGTGACGACAGCGACGACGGTCGACGGATCGGCGTCCTTGCGCTCGAGGGCCATCTCGATCGCGTATTCGTCGTACGGCGAGATCGACCAGGTGATGCCGTCGGTGACGACCGACTTTCCGTCGGGCGCGACCTTGACTCGGACGGTCGAGTCCGGCACCTGCTTCAGCGGAATGAGGATCTTCAAATTTCCTGCTGGTCACCCGTGTACCAGAGCGCGAAGACGACGACCGCGAACGCGACGACGAGCAAGACGAGCGTGAACGCGATCGCGAAGATGGTCGTGCCGTCTGTGAGATCCACTAGCTTTCCAGCCTCCCCGCCACAAGCTCCAGGACGTCGACCGGCTTGATGACATCCTGCACGCCCTTTGCCCCGACGCCCTCCTCCAGCATGATCAAGCAGAACGGGCACCCGCTCGCGACCTTCGTGGCGCCACTATTGAGCACGAGGAGCTGCTCGATCCGGCGGTGGTTCACGCGCTGGCCGACCTTCTCCTCCATCCACATGCGTCCCCCGCCCGCGCCGCAGCAGAAGCCCCGCTCGCGGTTGTGCGGCTCGATCTCGACGCGCTGGACTCCCGGTATCGCATCCATCACCGCGCGGGGCTCGTCGTAGATTCCGTTGTGGCGCCCGAGGTAGCACGGGTCGTGGTACGCCACCGCCTCGGCCATCCCCCGGCCGACCTTCAGCTTGCCGTCCGCGATAAGCCGGTCGACGAGCTGCAGCGCGTGGATGACCTCGTAGTTCCCGCCGAGCTGCGGGTACTCGTTCGCGATCGTGTTGAAGCAGTGCGGGCAGCTCGCGATGACCTTCCGCACGCCGTACTTCTTGAAGGTCTCGATGTTCTGCTGCGCCTGCGTCTGCCAGAGGTACTCGTTGCCGATCCGCCGCGCCGGGTCGCCGTTGCAGGTCTCCTCTGACGCGAGGATCGCGAACGAGACCCCGGCGGCGCGCAGGACCTGGACGAGCGCGCGCGCAACCTTCTGGTTCCGGCGATCGACGGACGCGGCGCACCCGACGAAGTAGAGATATTCGGCGTCCGGCTTCTCTGCGAACGTCGGCACGCCGAGCTCCTTCGCCCAATCGCCGCGCGTTTCACGTGGCTCGCCCCAGGGATTGCCCGCGCGCTCGATGTTCGTCATCGCGCGCTGAGCCTCGGGCGGCGCCGATCCCTCCATCAGTGTGAGGTGACGCCGCATGTCCACGATCTTGTCGATGTGCTCGATCGTCACCGGACACGCTTCGACGCACGCCGCACACGTCGTGCAGGCCCAAAGCTCCTCAGGCTTCGACTCCACCCAGTGCGCCGGCGGCTTCGTCTCAGCCTTCGAATCTGCAAGGAGCTTCGGGCCATCGCGCAGGAGTTGGTCGCGGATGTCGAGGACGATCTTCTGCGGGTCGAGCGGCTTTCCGGTCGCGAGCGCCGGGCAGTTGTCCGAGCAGCGCCCGCACTCCGTGCAGGTATAGCCATCGAGGAGCTGCTTCCAGGAGAAGTCGCGGATGGTGGCCGCGCCGAAGGTCTCCTTGTTCTCGATGTCCTCGATCAGCGAAAGAGCACCGCGTGGCGTCTGCTTCCTGAAGAAGACGTTCGGAAGCGTCGTGACGATGTGCAGGTGCTTCGACTGCGGGAGATACGCGGCGAACGCGAGGACGGTCACGACGTGCGTCCACCACGCGACCGGGAACACGACACCCGCCACGTTGCGCGAGAAGATCGATTTCAAAATTGCGTTGGCGATCGGCGGCGAGGTGTAGCCCTTCTCCAGCAGGCCCGCCGACAGGCCGGCGCCCTCGAACACGAGGAGCGTGAGCATGAGCACCGCGATCATCCCGAGGATCAGGTAGCCATCGAGCGCGACGTGCATGCGCGGCGGCGGAACGAAGAGGCGACGGACCAAGGCGATCGCGATCGACGCGAGCACCAGGACCGCGAAGATGTCGATCGTCCACGCGAAGAGCCCGCTTCCCGTACCCGGTACGTGGAAACCGAGGATCCCGTTTACCAGGAGATCCACCGTCCCGATGGTGATCACGAGGAATCCCCAGAAGATGAACGCGTGCGCAATTCCGCGGATGTAGTACGGCCGCTTCAAAAGCTTGCGCTGACCGAGGTAGACCACGAGCTCGTCGCGCACTCGCCGCCATGGGTGGTCGAGGCGCGCCTCGTCGCGACCGAGTCGCATGTACTGATAGAGGCGCCACGCGCGCCAGAAGAAGGCCCCGAAGCCAAGGGCGGCGAGCACGAGCAGCACCGCGCCCCACGGAACAAACGCGCCTGTTGGCGCGATCACTATTTCAAGATCTCTTCCGCGATGACGAGCTTCATGATCTCGCTGGTTCCCTCATAGATCTCCGTGATCTTCGCGTCGCGGTAGTGGCGCTCGGCGGGAAAGTCTTTCAGGTATCCGTAGCCGCCGAAGATCTGGACGCAATCGCGGCTGGCCTTGACGGCGGCATCGCTCGCAAAGAGCTTCGCCTCCGCCGCCGCGAGGATGTAATCCTCGCCCGCGTCCTTCATGGCCGCCGCGCGCCACGTGAGGAGGCGGGCCGCGTCGATCTCGGTGGCCATGTCCGCGAGCATCCACTGGATCGCCTGGAAGTCCGCGACCTTCTTTCCGAAGGCCTCGCGCTGCTTGGCGTACGCGAGGGCATCTTCGAGGCACGCGCGAGCAATGCCGACCGCCTGCGCCGCGATCGAGATCCGGCCGCCGTCGAGCGTCGATAGCGCGATCTTGTATCCCTCGTTGACTTCGCCGAGGAGATTCGCGGCCGGCACGCGCGCGTCCTGAAAAATGAGCTGGGCGGTGTCCGATCCGCGGATCCCAAGCTTTTTCTCGAGCTTGCCGACGGAGAACCCCGGCGTGCCCTTTTCGACGATGAACGCCGCGATCCCTTTTCTCTTCTGCGCCGGGTCTGTTTGCGCGAAGACGATGGCCACATTGGAGAGCGATCCGTTCGTGATGAAGTTTTTGGTCCCATTCAGGATCCAGTCGTCGCCGTCCCGTCGGGCGGACGTTCGCATCGCCGCGGCGTCGCTGCCCGAAGCCGGCTCAGAGAGCGCGAAGCAGCCGATCCACTCGCCGCGGGCGAGCTTCGGCAGGTACGTCTCCTTCTGCACGTCGTTCCCGTGATGCAGGATCGGGTCGACCGCGAGGGATACGTGCGTGCAGAGCACCACGCCGGTCGAAGCACACGCGCGGTTGATCTCCTCGACGATCAGCGCGTTGGCGACCGCGTCCAGGCCTGCGCCACCGTACCGCTCCGGCACGTACGTCCCCATGAAGCCGAGCGCACCCATCTCGCTGAGAATCTCGGGTGGGATCTTCCCCTGCTCGTCGATCTCGGCAGCGCGCGGGAGGACCTTCTCGGTCGCGAAGTCGCGCGCCGCGCGTTGCGTCAGCTCCTGCTCTTCCGAGAGCGTGAGATCGAAAGCTGTGTCCGAGGTGGTCATCGCCACTTTCGGACTCCGAAGACCCGACCGTCCGGGTCGCGGACCAAGAAGTAACCGTCGTGGATCTCGCCGATGTTCGCGCCTCTGGCTCGCGCTCGGTCGAACGTCGCGGTTAGGTCATCGACCTGGAACCACGGCAGGAAACCAGGCGCCACTGCTTCGTCCTCACGATCGTGAACGGTGAACGTTGCGCCGTCCTCCGGCTCGAACCACACCGAATCGTCACGCTTCGACTGACGGCGAAGGCCGAGGACATCTTCGAAGAATCGCGCGACCTGCTCGCGATCCTCGGTAAAGCTAAACACGTTTGTGAGAGCAGACGGGCGGGTCACGCGAGCTCCACCGCGAGCGCGACGGCCTCGCCACCGCCAAGGCAGAGCGACACGACGCCCCGCTTCTTCGAGCGCGCGCGCAACGCGTAGAGCAGCGTGACCAGAAGACGCGCGCCGGACGCTCCGATGGGATGACCAAGGGCAACCGCACCGCCGTTTACATTGAACTTCGCTTCGGGGATGTCGAGCTCGCGGCGCACGCACTCGATCCCGCTGAACGCTTCGTTCACCTCGAAGAGGTCGACATCGTCTATCGACCAGCCGGCCTTCGCGAGACAGCGCTCGATCGCGCCCTTCGGCGTCGTTCAGCTTCGACGCGTTGCCCGGGGTGATGGTGCCGCCGGGCTTGAACGCGGGCTGCAGCTTGGCGAGCGCTTCGAGGCTCGTCTCGCGGGGGGTCTCATCTTTGTTGACGAGGGTGACCGCGCCTTTTCGGCCGGGGACCTCCACGGACACGATCTCGTCGTCGAACGCCCCCTCGCGCTGGGCGCGCATTGCCTTTTCGTACGAGCCGAGCGCGAAGCGATCCTGGTCCTCACGGCCGAGGCCGCACTGCTCCGCGACAAGCTCGCCTCCGAGGCCCATGTGTCCGTGACCATAGGCATCCATGAGACCGTCGACGAGATTCGCGTCTTCGAGCTTGTGCTCGCCGAGCGGGAGGCCCGTACGGAGACCGCGAGCGAGGTACGGCGCGTTCGACATGGACTCCATCCCGCCCGCCACGATGAGCCGCGCTTCACCGGCCGCGATCTGCGATGCGGCGAGCATCACCGATTTCAGACCCGAGCCGCAGACCTTGTTGATGGTCGTGCACGGGACCGAGTTCGGGATCCCGGCCCCGAGCGAGGCCTGACGGGCCGGCGCCTGACCGACGCCCGCCTGCACAACATTTCCCATGAAGACTTCGTCGACCTGATCCGCCTTGACGCCGGCGCGCTCGAGCGCGCATTTGATCGCGATCGCGCCGAGCCTCGGTGCGGAAAGCGGCGCGAGGCCCCCGAGAAACGCACCGATCGGAGTGCGCGCCGCGCCGAGAATGACGGCGCTCACTTGGCTTCCTCGAGTCTTTTCGTCACGTGATGGCGATACGAACGGATCTCATCGCGCAGCGCCGCCAGCTCACCAAGGCGCTCGCTCACTGTGGCGAGATGGGAGTCGAGCAGCTCGATGAGGCGCGGAAGCACTTTGGCATTGGTGTGATGGCGACCGTAAAGCGTTTCGAGCTCCTGCATCTCGGCGAGCGAGAGACCGAGCACTTTGAGCTTCTGGATGAACTTGAGCCTGCGCAGGTCGTCGTCCGTGTAGACGCGCTGACCGCCGTCCAGGCGTTTCACCGATTCGAGAAGGCCGCGCTCCTCGTAGTAGCGGATGGTCCGCTCGGTCACCCCGACCTTCGCGGCCAGCTCCCCGATCCGGTAGGTTGTCGGCGCCGCCGTCGCCACGTCCGCCAGTTTACGTCAACTGGCAAAGAGTAGCGAGAACGGGGTCAGGAGATCCGTTTCCGGAGCCGCGCGGCGATGTCGTCGAGGGTTTTCCGATCAGCCGCCGCGCCGTAGTGCGGCGGGAACTTGATGCCGAAGCCGTCGCCCTGCCAGCGGGGGATCACGTGCAGGTGCGAATGAAAGACTTCCTGACCGGCGGCGGCACCGTCCGCGAGGAACAGATTGATGGCCTCGCAGCGCAGCCCGGAGACGCGCAGGCCGGCGGCGATGCGCCGGGCGAGCGACCACATCGCGACAGCCGCGACCTCGTCCACCTCGCTGATCGACGTCGTGTGCTTTCGCGGGACGACGAGGGTGTGGCCCTCATTGATCGGATGCAGATCGAGGAACGCAACGGCGTCGCTTCCCTGCGCCACGAAGCTCGCCTTGTCGTGACCTTCGAGGATCCGGCAAAAGACGCAGGCCGCGTTCTCGCTCATGTCGCGAGCTCCTTTATCGCGTTCGCGAGCGCTTGCGCGCCGAGCGCGGCGTCTTCGATGGAAGCGAACTCACGCGGCGTGTGCGAGCCGCCGGTCGAGCGCACGAAGATCATGCCGGTCGGCACGCCGGAGAGCGCGGAGTTCTGCGCGTCGTGGCCGGCGCCACTCACGAGCAGAGGCGCCTCGACGCCCACGCTTGTGGTCGCCCGCTTGAGGACCTCACGGATCGTCGGATCGAGCGGCGTGACCGGCACGCGCGCGAGGTCGTCGACCGACGCCTGGACGCCGCGCGCGCTCACGATGCCCGTCACCGCTTCGAGTACGTCGCGCACGAGACCATCGTGATCGCGCGCCGCCCGCAGGTCGAGTGTGAAGACGCACTCGCCAGGTACGACGTTCTTCGCGCCCGGCCGGACCGCGATCTCCCCCACCGTCCCGACCGAGTCGGGCCGGCCGCGAGCGATGCGCTCCACCGCCAGCACGATCTCCGATGCGGCGGCGAGCGCATCGGCCCGTGCGGTCATCACGGTCGCGCCAGCGTGGTCGGCGCGGCCGCGGATCGCGACGCGAGCGTGGTAGATGCCCACGATGTCGCTCACTATGCCGAGTGGCAGGCCAGCGGTCTCGAGGCGCGGTCCTTGCTCGATGTGCAGCTCGAGGTACGCCGCGATCTCCTTCGGATCGCGCCGGGCGGCGGCAGGGTCACCTTGCTCGCCAAGCGCGCGCAAGGCCTCGGCGATCGAGATGCCGTCACGGTCCGTGCGGTCGCCGACGCCGCGTGCAAGGCGACCGAACGCCGCCGTCGAACCGAAGAGGCCTACTCCGAAACGCGCACCCTCCTCGTCTGCCCACGCGACGACCTCGATCGGGCGCCGCAGCTTGATCTTCGCCTCGACAAGCGCCGCGACGGCTTCGACCGCGCAAAGCACTCCGAGCGCGCCGTCGAAGCGGCCGCCCTCCGGCACCGAGTCGAGATGAGATCCGACGAGGACCGCTTCGCCTTGGCCCCCGAATCGGGCGAAGAGGTTCGCGGCCGCGTCGCGGCGGACCTTCGCGCCCCGGGCCGCAAGCCAGCCGCCCACGAGCTCCCGCGCCTGCTGCTCGTCGGCCGAGAGCCCGAGACGCGATACCGACGTCCCACGCCCGGCGATACGCGAGAGCTCGTCGGTCCGGCGCTCGAGCCGGTCCGCATCGATCATCGCGCCTTCTCGGCGAGCTCATCGGGTCCGAACGAGGTATCGGCGAACACCTCGCGTTCCAAGGCCTTTGCGAGCGGGATCGCTCGGGCGATCTCGGCCGCGTACCTCGGGTTGCGCCTCGCGGTGTCCCGAGCGCGTGCCTCGAGTGGCTCGATGCGCTGGCCGCCGCGGCGGTCGGCAACGTACACGAGCTTCTCCTCGGCCGTGCGAGGCGCGAGATCCGGGTCGAGCACTGTGTAGATCGCGTGCCGCCGTGCAAGCTCGACGCAGGCGCCCTCGCCTTCGGCCGCGAGGACGAGCCCCGAGAGGATGTTGTGGTCGCGCGGGTCACCGGCGAGCAGCTGACTCCTCCCGATGTCGTGGAGATACCCCGCGAGGACGACGGCCTCGGAGTCGATCAGCGCGGCATCCCTACGCCGGGCCGCGACCAGGGCCTCGGCGATGGCGCCGACGACCCGGCTGTGCGTCTGTAGCCAGTCGGGGTACCGGTAACGCTTGAAGAATTCGCCCGCTTTCGTGGACAACTCTGTCAATCCGCTATTGACACGCTGTGAAGGCCTACGTACGGTCCGCGCCGCAGGGGAGGTGCGTCGTGGCTGATTCGGCACTTGTTGTTGGAGATGACCGCATCATCGCGCACCTTCAGTTCGCACGAGCGGTCGCCTCCCGTTCCATCGATCCGCGCTGCCGTGGCGCCGACCGCGAGGACCTCATCGCCTGGGGCCTTGTGGGCCTGGTGCAGGCTGCCCGCCGCT
>WNGL01007613.1_pt1 | contig 15610 bp, 6 predicted proteins | sample 5400591 | NCBI WGS metagenome assembly WNGL01 (sample SAMN13153377, study PRJNA577476) | soil metagenome | isolation source: 80 cm soil or saprolite under Garry oak tree replicate 1 | place: USA:California | collected 2016-06-15
CGCTGGTGGACCAAGATCGGTGTGGTGGCCTATCCGGAGGCGACCAGGCTGCTGATCACCGCGGACGGTGGTGGGTCCAACGGCGCCCGGCTGCGGTTGTGGAAGACCCAGCTGGCGCAGCTGGCCGCGGAAACCGGGCTGGAGATCACGGTGGTGCACCTGCCACCCGGCACATCGAAATGGAACAAAATAGAGCATCGGATGTTCTCCGCGATCACCATGAACTGGCGTGGCCGGCCCTTGGAGACCCACGAGGTGGTCGTCGAGACGATCGCGGCAACCACCACCAGGACCGGACTGAGGATTCAGGCGATGCTTGACACCAACACCTACCAGCGGGGCATCAAGATCTCCGACAGGGACATGAAAGCTTTCGAGACTCGACACGTGCAACGACACGAGTTTCACGGCAACTGGAACTATATGATCAAGGCCGCGCCCGACCAAGACACGACACGCCCGGATCAACACAACTAATTTTTACTCGGGCGCTAAACCTAAACGCGTTCATGGTCCATCTACCCGTGCATGCATCATGGCTCAGCACGGGCACTTCGACTGGTTATTGCCACGCGTGAGCGCGGCCGCCCCAACCCGCCGATCAGCAGCTGATCCCCTCGACTGACCCGAAAATGGGCTCCCCAGCCGACGACCAGAGTGACAAACTGCAGGTAACTGTCTATGGCCCGCCGTGCTCCCACCCCGCGCCACGGCCTTGATCAAGGGTCTCGGGGCTTTTGTTGTGCCCATTTTCCCGCATGCGCGGCGCCCCAACGGACCCGAGAAACTGTCAACGAAATCCGCCGTCTGTTCGGCAGACTGATCGCCAACACTGCACACACCACCGCCCACTGGCTGGCCTCGTCCCGCTGGCGATGAATCCACCAGACCGCGCCAAGACCAGCCATCGCCGCTGCCGTGGCTCGGGCTGGAGAAGCTGGAGCACTCCCATCGGGATCATGAACCGGTGCGGGGCGCGCCTCGTTGTGAGGTTGACCCTCGCACGTCGCAGCTACCTGCGGTCCTGTCATCGCAACGGTTGGAGCCTACCTGTAAATCCAGACCAGATACTGTCCGTTGCAAGATCCCGAAGTACGTGCGTTAGCGGACCGACTTTCCTCACGCGGACAGGGGGTCCGGACGGCCGACCTGCGGCCCGATGCCGGACTCAGTCACGGCAGGGACACATGACATGCTCCTGGAAGGTAGCTCGCTGTGGTTCGTAACGTTGCATGTGCCATCGTCGGGTACGGATTTCGGCTACCAGGGGGAATCCGTAGCGCCGACCAGTTCTGGCAGTTGCTGAGCCAGCGTGGATTCGTCCGGGAGCCGGTAGCCGACCGTTATGGTCCGGGGTATGAGCCTGCCGTTGGTCTGCCTAGTCCGGAGCGCTTCGGCTCCTCCTACGAGGGTTTGCTGTTTGGGGATGCCTTCTACCTGTTCGACAGCCGCCTGTTCGGCGTGTCCGTGCCTGAGGCCAATTCCATGGAGCCGCAGATCCGCATGTTGCTGACCTGCACCTGGGAGGCGTTCGAGCAGGCCGGATGGGACCATGCCCGACTGCGCAACAGCCGGACCGGTGTCTACATCGGAGCCCAATTGCCTTCGGCCGCAAACTGGCGGCCGCTGTTCGGGCCCCGCGAGTACAACATCACCGGGACCAGTTCCGACATGCTGGCCAACCGCATTTCGTACTCCTTCAACTTGATGGGGCCCTCCACCACCTACATGACCGCGTGCTCGTCAGGGATGACCGCCTTGCACGCTGCGGTGACCGCACTGGCCAGTGGCGATTGCGACCAGGCCGTGGTCGGCGCGGCCAACCACCTAGGTAGCGCCGTCACCAGCGCCGGCTTCGCGCAACTCGGGGTCATCAGCCCAGACGGCGCCTGCCGTTCCTTCGACGCGGCCGCCAACGGCTACATGCGCGCCGAAGGAGTGTTCGTGTACCTGGTCAAACCGCTTGCCGCGGCGCAGCGGGACGGGGACCGCATTTTGGCCGTCGTCGCCGGAACCGCAGTGAATTCCGCCGGCGCGGCGGACGGCGCCCGGAGCCTCGGACCGGGCCGGATGATCACCGCCCCGACTCAGCACGCGCAGGTCGAGTTGATGCGAACCGCGTGTGCCCGCGCCGGTGTGTTCCCGGACGACGTGGACTACGTTGAGGCGCATGCGACCGGGACGCGGGTCGGCGACCGGATCGAGGGCAACGCGATCCAGGAAGTCTTTGCCGGACCATCGCGGTCTGTCCCGCTGCGCATCGCGAGCGTCAAGAGCAACGTTGGGCACATGGAGGCCGCTGCGTTCACCTGCGCCCTGCTCAAGACGCTGTTGATGTTCGAATACCGGGCGTACGCGCCTATCTCCAGCCATTTCGCGGTGCCGAACCCCGATATCGACTTCACCGGCATGCGGGTACAGACGGAGAGCGAGGCGTTCGGTGACCGGCCGGTCCTGATCGGGATCAACTCGTTCGGGTTTGGTGGTGCCAATGGCCACGCCTTACTCGCCGAGTACCGCCCCGACCGCGAGCCGGCGTACTCCCGGCCGGTGGCGCCCGACGCCGGCTACCTCTTCCCGTTGTCGGCCCGTACACCTGAGGCCCTACGGAACACCGCCCTGGCCCACCGCGACCTGCTCACGAGTAAGCCACCGTTCGACCTGTACACCCTCGCGGCGAATCTGAGTCGCCGCCGGACCCACTTCGCGGCACGGGCGGCGTTCGCCGCAACCGGGGCTGAGGATCTCGCCGCGCAGCTGGACGTGTTTGCCCGCGATGGCGCGCAGGTCGCCGAAGTCGAGGAGGGCCGCGGGGGGCATCGCATCCTGATGGTGTTCGCGGGTCAGGGGACCCAGTGGGCAGGCTGCGGTCGCGAGCTCTACGCAACCTCCCCGACCTTCGCCCGTACCATCGACGCCGTAGACGCCGTCTGGCAGGAGGAAGCCGGTTACTCCTTGCGCGCGGCGTGTTTCACCGAACCGCAGGCGAACCTCGACGAGACCCGGCTCGCCCAGCCGGTGATCTTCGTGATCGAAGTTGCCCTGGTCGACCTGCTGGCTTCATGGGGAGTTCGCGCCGATGTCGTCGTAGGCCACAGCGCGGGTGAGGCCGCCGCCGCGTACGCAGCGGGGATCCTGACCCTGCCCGACGCGACCCGGCTGGTGTTTCACCGGTCTACTTTGCAGCAACGTACCGCCGGGTCGGGACGGATGCTGGCCGTGGATCTGGATCTGGCGGGCACCGAGGCGCTGCTTGCGGAGCTACCCGACGCCGGCCTGGAAATCGCCTGCGAGAACTCACCGGTGAGTACGGTGGTCTGCGGTACCGAGGCCGCACTGGCGCCGTTGATGGAGGCTATGCGGCAGCGTTCAATCGTGCACTGGCTGCTACGCGGCAACGTGGCGTTCCACTCCCGAGCCATGGATCCGATCGAGAAGCCGCTGCGCGAGAGCCTGGCTTTCCTCGCCGACCGTTTGCGCCCGTCGTCGGCACCCTTCGTCTCCAGCGTGACCGGCCAGCCCACCGAGAAGCTGGACGCGGCCTACTGGTGGTCGAACGTCCGTATGCCGGTGCGGTTCCGGGCGGCTGTGGGTACCGCCGTAGCGGAACTGTCGCCAACCGTGGTCATCGAGGTGGCGCCGCACTCGGTGTTGCTGCCCGCCATACGGCAGTGTCTGGAGGACGCCACCGGTCCTGGCTTGGTAGCGACCCTTCGCCGGGACACCGACTCGCGCATGGCATTCCATGAGGCGCTCGGCGCGCTCTTCTGCCAGGGCGTGGCCCTCGACTTCGCCGCACAGTACCCGAACCCGCGGCCGATCAGCCATCTGTTGCCGCCCCATCCCAGGAACGACGTGCCGACGCTCGACCCGATGGTCGACGACATGCACTTCGTCAGACGCGGGCCGTATTCGAAGGGCCCGCTGGTCGGCCGCGTGGTACCCAGTGAGCACCCGCGTTTCGAGGTGCGGGTGAGCGCCAAGGACTTCTCTTGGCTCACCGACCACCGCGTACAGCACACCCCGATCATGCCGGCGACCGGGTATGTCGAGATGGTGCTGGAAGCGCTCGGCGGTGCGCCGGCCTATTTCGACCATGTCGAGTTCCGTAATCCGTGCCCGATCGCGGACGTCCCGGTCCGCCTTCAGACCGAGCTGATACCGGAGCCGGGCGAGCCCGACCAGTACGCGTTTCGCATCCTCTCCCTGGGCTATGGCGAGAACGCCGAGACGATGCTGCACTGTAGCGGCCGGGTCCGCCGGATGGTTCCGGCTGAGCCTGCGCCAGACGACCTGGCGACGCTGGACCGCTCCGGGTTTGCCGTGGATCCACTGGCTACCCGCGAGGCCTTCTATGCACAGCTGTACGCGGTACTCGGCGAATATTTCCAGTACGGTCCGTGCTTCCAGCCGGTTTCCCGGGTGCAGCGCGACATCGCGACGCAGCACCTGCTGCTGGATCTGCGTCTGGACGACGCGCTGTGGCGCGATTGCCAGCGCGCCGGGTACCTCTTCGCACCGCCGCTGCTCGACGGCGGCCTTCATGCCTTCCTGTACTTTGTAATGCAATGCTCCGACATCTCCGGCGTTCCCCGGCGGATGTCTGGGCTGACCATCGACCGCCTGCCCAGCAGCGGCCACCTGGTGTGCCACTTCACCCCGACTGACATGGAAGAATCGCACGAGCTCGGCCAGCTGAAGCTGGCCCTTGGCGAGCAGGTCAGCGGGAGTCTGGCCATCTACGACGCCAGCACCGGCCAGCGCGTGGCCCGTCTGGAGCAGTACACGAGCTTCCACGCCAACCCGAAGGCCGACGCGCCCGAACACAGCAAGTACGTGATCGGCTGGCAGCCGAAGTTCGTGACCGGCGCGCCTGGTCTGCTCGGTCACCTGAGCGCCGATCGCTTCGAATTGCCCACAATGGTCGCGGCGCTCGCGTCCGGGACGCCGAGGGACCAGGTCCGCACCTGGCGGGTCGCGGAGTTCAGCCAGACCCTTGCACCCGATCAGACGGCCGCCGCCGAGTTCCTGCGACGGCCGCCCGGCGTCGACCAGGTCGAGGTGTGGCTGCTCGCGTCGACCGTGGAGCACACCCGGGCCCTTTTTGACGAATTCAAACAGGGCCCCGCGGTACGTTTCGCCACCGCAAACCTGGACGACCCGGACTCCATCGACCTCGACAGTGGTCTCCTGCGTGCCTCGGCGTGCGAGCTGGTGTTCCTGGACGCCCGCACAACTCAGCTCACCGACGCGGGATGGGTCTTCCTGCGCCGGTTGCTGCTTCCGGGTGGCGTCGCCGCGATCCGGCACCCGGATCCCGAGCTCGCGCCGCCGGAGCCCGGCTGGACCCTGATTTGCCGGGGCGAGCAGATTGCCGTGTGGAGCGCGCCGTGCGAGCCGTTCGACGACGGGCCCAGCGAGGTGGTCGGCCCGCGTTGGGTGATCGGCGATGAAGGCGTGGCTCTCAACTCGCTGAACGCGGAGTGGCTGTACTCCCCAGCCACCCAGGAATGGCTGCGGTCCCTGCGCGCGATCGACGTGTTCTGCGACGGCGATGACGTTGGGGATCCCTCTGGTGCGGAGCTCACCGCCCAGTTCCTGCTTCTAGTCCAGGCACTGTCGGACGCCCGGGCGCAGTTGCCGAGCACGGAGTGCCGGCTGACCGTTATCACCCGGCGGTCCGCGCTGGACGTACGCTCGCCGTGGGCAGCCACGCTGTGGGGGGCGATCCGGGCGCTCGGTCATGAGCTCGACGGCCAGATCTCGGTGGACCTGCGGCTCGTCGACCTCGGCGACTCAGCGGACCTGCCGATGCTGGACTGGCTGGCCCGTCACGACGTGCGCGAGCGCGAACTAGCGATCCGCTCCGGCCGGCTGTACGCACCGCGGCTCGCCCGCCGGCCCGGTGGGCACGCCACCGTACCGGCCAACCTCGGCCGCCCGTACCGTCTCATGCTGACCTCCCCGGGGCAGCTAGGCGGACTGTCGATGCGGACCGTGCCACCGGCGGCGCCCGGGTCGCGCCAGGTCGCCATCGACGTCGCGGCGGTGGCCCTGAACTTCCGCGACGTCATGGTCACCATGGACCTGTTGCCGCTGGCCTCCTACGAGCGCTCAGCGCTCGGGCGGGAGGTCGGCATGGAGGGCAGCGGCACCGTAGTCGCCACCGGCGGCGCGGTCAGCGAACTGCCCGCTGGTCAGCGGGTAATGTTCCTCAAGGGCGGTTGCGTCGGTGACCGCGTCATCGCCGAGGCCGACGCGGTGTTCCCCGTCCCGGACGCGTTGACTATGGAGCAGGCGGCCGGCGTGCTGTCGGTCTACCTGACTGCGTACCACGCCCTGATCGACCTGGCCCGGCTACGCGGCGGTCAACGCGTGCTCATCCATTCGGCGATGGGCGGGGTGGGTCAGGCCGCGATCGCGCTCGCCCGGCACGCCGGAGCCACGGTGTACGCCACGGCAGGAACCCCGGACCGGCGTGCGCGTCTGCTCGACCTCGGTGTTGCTGCGGCCTTCGACTCGCACAGCTACCGCTGGTACGACGAGCTCCTGGCGGCAACCGGTGGCGAGGGCGTCGACGTCGTGTTGAACTCGCTGGCCGGCCATCACATCGCACTGTGCCTGCGGGCGCTGCGACCCGGCGGCTGGCACTGCGAGATCGGCAAGGTCGACATCTACGCCGACAACGCGCTGGGTCTTGCGGTGTTCCGTAAGAACCTTCGTTTCGCCGCGATCGACGTCGACCGTCTGATGAACGACGACCCGGTACACGCCCGGGCGCTGACCCATGCGTGCCTGCGGCTGATCGAGAACGGCACGGTGCCGCCGCTGCCGGTGAAGACATTCGGGTACGCCGACTACGAGGACGCGCTGCGGTTAATGGCCAACGGACAGCACGAGGGGAAGCTGGTCCTGAGCGCGCCCACCGACGCGCAGGCGGCCGGCCTGAACATCATCGATCGGCGTCCATTCCTCGACCCCCAGGCGACCTACCTTGTCACCGGCGGCATGGGCGGCCTCGGGCTGCGCCTGGTCGCCTACCTGGTCTCCGCCGGGGCACGGCACCTGACCCTGCTCGACCGCGATCCAGGACGCGGCCGCGACGCTCGGTGGGTACGCGAGGCCAGCGGTGTCTCTTACTTCTTCCCACAGGAGGACGTGCAGATCGATGTCGTGCCCGCGGACGTGTCCCGGCGGGAGGACATCGACAGGTGCCTCGCCCGCCTGACCCGGCCGCTCAAGGGCGTCTTCCATCTCGCCGCGGTCCTAGACGACCAGCAGCTGGCCGACGTCGCTCCCGACTCGGTGACCGCGGTTTTCGCACCCAAGGCCGGTGGTGCGTGGCATCTGCACGAGGCGACCCTGGGCATCCCCCTGGACCATTTCGTTCTGCTGTCCTCGATCGCATCCGTCTTCGGCAACGCTGGGCAGAGTGTCTACGCCGCCGCCAACGCGTTCCTCGACGCTCTCGCCGCGCACCGGCGCGAGCTCGGCCTGCCCGCCCTCGCGTACAACCTGGCGGCGGTCGCCGAGGTCGGGATGGCCGCGCGGGACACCCAGGTGCTGCGCCTGGCGAAGGCGGCAGGGCTCCCACCGGTCAGCGTCGCCCTGGCCATCACAAACCTGGACTTCGCGCTGCGGCGCGGGACAGCCGACGGCCACCTCATCTGCGTCGACCTGGCGCGCCAGCCCGGCGGCACCGAACACCCGGACTACATGCGCATCGGCCATTGGCTCGCTAACGACGTCGGCCTCACCGCGATCGGTGGAGTGGACGCCACCGTCGAGGATATTGCCCAGGAGATCGCCAACAAGATCACGACCTTGTCCGGGCACGACCGGGTCGGCGCGCGCGAACCCATCAGGTCCTTTGGGCTCAACTCCGTATCAGTGACCGAACTCGCCGTCTTCATCGCCACCCGCTTCCGGTACCAGGTCGGCGTGCTGGAGCTGATGACCACGGCGACCCCCGAATCTGTCGCCGAGGTAATCCTCCGGCCCGACACCAAACCCGCGGCGCCACAGCCCGGCAGGACCACCGGGGAACGCCGGGGCCGGCTGCCGGCCCAGTGCCAGGACGACCTCGACCTCCTGCAGCGCACCATCGTCGCCGCGGTGAACACCCACGGCGTCACCGAACCCACTACCCCGGACCAGTTCCGGGCCGTCCTACTCACCGGCGCAACCGGGTTCATCGGCCGGTTCGTGCTGCGCGAGTTGCTGCGCCAGCGTCCACAGTTGACCGTCCACTGTCTGGTGCGCGCAGACGACCCCTCACATGGTCTCGAACGCATCCGGGCGGCCATGCAGTACGCCGAGATCTGGGACGACGCCTACGCACGCCGTCTAAAGGTCTGGCCTGGCAACTTGCAGCGTCCCAACCTCGGTCTGGAAGAACCCGACTTCGATCGGCTCAGCAACGAGCTCGACGCCATCTACCACATCGGGGCAGACGTCTCCCTGGTCGCTTCCTACTCGGCCGTGCGGGTGGCCAACACGGCCAGCTTCGCGGGCATCATTGAGCTGGCGCTGCGCCGACGCACCAAACACCTCATCTACGCTTCAACAATGGGAGTTTTCCCACAGTACTTCTGCAACTTCGGGGGCGAGTTCAGCAACCACCGCGTCGACGATGGGGACGAGCCGGACCTCGACGTACTTGAGTCGACCGCGCCGCCCGACCTGATCGGCTACCCGTGGTCCAAGCTCGTGGTGGAGCAGGCCATGCGGTTCGGCCAGAACACGGGACTGCCCATCGGCATCATGCGGCTGCCGCAGACCGGACTGGCCGCGCAGACGGGCTACATCCAGAGTAGCGACATCAAGACCCGGATCCTGATGGCGGTCCTCGACGTCGGCCTGATGCCGACCGGCTTCCGGTACACCTGGTCCGAGCCGGTCGACGTGATCAGCCAGTTACTCACCGCGATTTCTCTCAACCCGGACCGCCGGCATGCGGTATACCACCTAGTCAACCCGCAGCCGGTCGAACACGATCTAGACTTGGCCGACTTCGGTGTCGAGATACGAGAGTGCAGCTACGCGGAGTTCCGGCACGCTTGCCGTGCCCGGGGCACACGCTCGCCGCTGCACCTGCACTGGCCCCTGGTTGACCACTTCGCTCAGCACTGGTTCGCGCCGGCACCTCCCCGCTCCGCGCCCCCGGTCACCGCCAACGCCGTCGCAGCCGACGCGTTAGTGCCGCCGCTTTGGCCCGGGCTGATCACCACCACATCGCGATCCCTGGCCTGGATCCTGCGCCACGAACAGACCTGGTCCTTTTCCCGGCCGCGAGTATCCCTCGACGCGGACGCCCTGCTGCGCCGCGCCAGCCACCTAGCCACACGCTTCTCGGTAGGCTTCGATGACGCCTACCCGCCGCAACTCCTCGAGGGACTCGACCAACTGCTACGCGCCATGCGGTCCCCTGCGGCGCGACTACGCGAGGAGCAACTCGCCGCCCTCAATTTCGAATTCTCTCGTAGATTGTCCAACCGGGCGGCTCTCACCAGCGAGTACCTGCGCGAACCGGCCATCGGCATCGAGCCCGTCCAGCGCCCCGTATTCATCATCGGCATCAACCGCACCGGCACAACCCTGCTACATCGGCTCCTCACGCAGGGCGAACGCTTCTGGGCGCCACGCCCAGACGAGCTCGCGCACCCCGCGCTACCAGTCGGCAAACCCGAGGCGGCGCGGCGGGAATACATCGCCGATCTAATCGCGGCGACCGGACTTGCCGATACGATGCGCGGCATCCACGATGTGGACATCGACGCGCCCGAAGAGGACATCGAGCTACTGGAGCAGTCCTTCGCTGCTTGGTCGTACACACTGCGCTTCTACGTCCCCGAGTACGCGAAGTGGCTGGCCGGCGGACATTCCGCTTTCGCCTACGGTCTGCATCGCCGCGCGCTGCAACACCTTAGTTGGCAGCGAGGCGTACGGCTCGGTGCCCCCCGGCGTCAATGGCTGCTCAAGATGCCCTTCCACCTCGCAGAGCTCGAGACGCTGTTGGCGACCTACCCGGATGCGATCCTCATCCAGACCCACCGCAGTCCGCGCGAGTTCATGCCGTCGTGGCTCAGCCTCACCGAAGCGGTGCGCAGAAACACCGCCCACGCACCCGACCTACTGGCGATCGGACGCGAACAGCTCGACTGGATGAGCCGCATGCTCGAAGGTGCCATGCGGTTCCGGGTCACACATCCCGAACGCTTTGTCGACGTCAGCTATCGCGACCTCGTCGCCGACGCGGAAGGGGTCGTGCAGCAGATCTATCGGCGTTGCGGGTGGCCGCTGGACGAGCAGACCCGCGCCAGAATCCAGCAGTGGCACGGCAGGCAGACGGCCCAGCGGGCGAGTGAGCCTACGCATCGGTACTCGCTCGAACGGTACGGGGTGACGACGGAGCAGGTCGATGTTGCGTTCGCGCACTATACGCAGTTCGTGTCCGGGATCGGGATGCGGGTCTAACGCCGATCTTCATCGACTGTCGGCCCACAGTTCACGTACGGGAGGAGTGGCAGGCCATCAACTACCATCGATACCTAGCCGCTGCCAGACCCGGTTCGGCCGGCCGCGGCGAGGCGATTAAATGGATTCGGCGGCTAAACAGGAAGCATAGACACACATCGAGAGATAGTCACGTTGCCCACACCCTCGGGAGCAGTTCCGATCTTACGACCCCGCTGCGACGCCTGGGCCGGTTCTGCGCCAGCCATGCCCGCCTGATCGTGGCCGCCTGGTTCGTGCTCGTGGTCGCGCTGTTCGGCGCGGACCGCGCCGCGGGCGGTACCTACGTGGACGACTTCACGCTGCCGCATACCTCGGCGCAGGACGGCAACGACCTGGTACGGGCGCACCAGCCGCGGGCCGGCGGGTTCACCAGCAAGGTGGTCCTGCGCGCGGCGGCCGGCTCCACCGTCGCCGACCACCGCGACGCCGTCACCCAGACCGTCGCCAGGCTCGGCGCGCTGCCGCATGTCAACAACGTGTCCGACCCGCTGTCCCCAGCGGCGACCGCGGCCGACGGTCGCACCACGGTCGCCAACGTCACCTTCGCCGACAACCCCGCCCACTACGGCGCGGCCTACCTCAAGCAGGTCGATGACGCGGTCGCGCCCGCGCGTGCCGCCGGAATCCAGGTGGACTACGGCGGTCAGCTCGGCCAGGCCGCCCGGCCCAAGGCCAACGACCGCCGCTCCGAGGTCGTCGGTGTGGTGGTCGCCCTGCTGGTACTCCTGCTGGGATTCGGCAGCGTCATCGCGGCCGGGCTGCCGCTGCTGTCGGCGATCCTCGGCGTGGCCGGCGGCGCGACGGTACTCGGCGTGGTCGCCGCGTCGATGTCGTTCGCCTCGGTATCCCCGACCCTCGCGGTGATGATGGGGCTCGGTGTCGGCATCGACTACGCCCTGTTCCTGTCCACCCGGTTCCGCCGCTACGTCGCGGACGGCGTCGACCCGGCGGATGCCGCCGGTACCACGATCGCGGGGAGCGGCCAGGCGGTGCTGGTCGCCGCGATCACGGTGGTGGTGGCGCTGCTGGGTCTGTACGCCTCGGGCCTGTCCTTCATCGGCCGGCTCGGCCTGGCCGCCGGCATCGCCGTCGCCGTGGCCGCGGCCGCCGCGCTCACCCTGACCCCGGCGCTGCTCGGGCTGGCCGGGCGGCGCATCGACCGCTGGCACCTGCGTACCCCGGTGAGCGAGCCGCGCGGCTCGCACGACGCGTGGCAGCGGTACGCCGCCGTGGTCGGCCGCCGGCCCTGGCTGTTCCTGCTGGCCGGGCTCGCCCTGCTCGCAGTCCTGGCGGTACCCGCGCTGTCGATGCGGCTGGGCCACGTAGACTCCGGCGCCTACCCGACCGGCTACACCGACCGGCGCGCCTACGACGCCATCGCCGCCGTGTTCGGCCCGGGCGCCAACGCGCCGTTGACCGTGGTGGTGCGGTTGCCCGGCGGGACCGACCCGGGGAGCCGCGACGCCCTGTCGACCCGGCTGCGCGGCGCGCTCGCCGCGGTACCGGACGTGGCCGCCGTCGGGCAGGTCACGCCGAGCCCGGACGGGGCGCTGCTGACCACCACGGTCACCCCGGCCAGCGGACCGCAGGACGCGGCCACCGACGAGTTGCTGGGCCGCCTGCTGAACACGACCCTGCCGGACACCCTTTCCGGTACCGGCGCGCACGGGTACGTCACCGGGGTCACCGCCGCGCAGCTGCAATTCCGCGACGTGCTCGCCGCCCGGCTGCCGGTCATAATCGCCGTGGTGGTGGCCGCCGCGTTCCTGCTGCTGCTCGTGGTGTTCCGCGGCCTGCTCGTCGCGGTGAAGGCGGCCGTGCTGAACCTGCTGTCCATCGCGGCCTCCTACGGGGTGCTGGTGGCGGTGTTCCAGTGGGGCTGGGGCTCGCCGGCGCTGGGCGTCGGGGAGCAGGTACCCGTCGAGTCGTACGTGCCGATGATGATGTTCGCCATCGTGTTCGGCTTGTCCATGGACTACGAGATCTTCCTGCTGTCCCGCATCCGCGAGGCCTGGCTGTCCACAATGGACAACAGCCGTAGCGTCGCCGCCGGCCTGTCCGCGACCGGCCGGGTCATCACCTGCGCCGCGCTCATCATGACCAGCGTCTTCGCCGCCTTCCTGCTGTCGGGCAACGTCGTGGTCAAGATGCTCGCGCTGGGCCTGGCGGTCAGCGTCGTCATCGACGCCACCGTGGTTGGCTGCCCCGCCCGGTGGACCGGCTGCTGCCGCACCTGGACCCGGAGCCCGCCGAGCCCGGCACTGCCACGGCGGATACACCGGCGTCCGGGTAGCGGTCTGACCGGACGCAGGTCCTGGGCGATGACGAGCTCGACGGCAGGCACCGCGACCAGCCCCGCAACCACGTAGGTCGTGACCGGCAGGGGCCCGCCGGGCAAGCGCCAGGCGGACGGCAACGGGTTACCGTCAAGTGCAAGGGGCGCCCCGATTTCGTCCATTACCGGCGCCGGCCCAACCGTCGGCACTGCGCACCCGCTCCTAGTGTCCTGCGCCTTAAATTCATTTACATATTTTTACCACCAGTTTCCGTTGGCTGGGACCGGATGCAGCTCGCAGATTTAGTAAAGGAATTAATGACGCAGGACACTAGCCCTAGCGTGAGTTTCCCCCCTATTTCGATCTTGGCGGTGTTTTCCCTTGCGGGGCTTGGGTTTCAGGCCCGCAAGGGGTAGGACCAAAAATCCGGGGTAGTACCCAAAAATGGCGTCCATCGTGGGCAGGCGCCAGGGCCGGCAGACGTACTACTACCTGGTGGAGTCAGCCCGGGTCAACGGCCAGCCCCGCATCGTGTCACAGCGGTACCTGGGCAGCGCCGCGGAAGTGGTGGCCAAACTGAGCGGCCAGACCCTGGACGGGCCGGTACGCAGCCAACACAAGAAGTTCGGCGACCTGGCCGCCGTCTGGTCCGTGCTCGACGACCTGGACATGGCCGGGGTGGTCGACGCGGTGGTCCCACGGCGGGTGGACGCGGCCGCCTCGGTGGGCACCTACCTGGCGCTCGCTGGCCACCGCCAACCGGGTGGTCGACCCCTGCTCCAAGCTGGGTTTCGCCGACTGGTGGGCGAGCACCGCCGGGCCACGATGGGTGCCGCTGCCCGACGCCGCGCTGGACCACCGCCGGTTCTGGGACGCCATGGACCACCTGGGCACCGCCGACCTGCGCGCCATCGAGACCGAGCTGGGCCGGCGGATGGTCCAGCGCTTTGCCCTGGACCTGTCCGGGCTGGTGCTGGACATGACCAACTTCGCCACGTTCATCGACGGGTGCGGCTCCTCTTGGGGGATTGGCCCGGTCAGGCCGCAAGGGCGTAGTCGTCGTGGTAGCGGCTGCGGTGGACGCGTTGGTACTCCTGCTGGAGGTGCCAGGACCAGTAGTCGTCGAAGTCGCCGTTATCCCGAATTCGGGATAACGGCGACTTCGACCAGTACTGGACCTGGCATCTGCAACAAGAACACCAACGCGTCCACCACACCCGCTACCACCACGCGGTCATACCCACCCGATAGGCACCTTCAACCGAGCTGCACCCATCGTCCATTGAACCAGACGTATGCGGCGCCGTGGGGGTTGCCTCGCAGCGCGGTCAAGGCTCCGCGCGCCGGAGCGGGCCGGGCCACCAGACGACCCGGCCGAGGTCGACGGTCAACGCCGGTACCAGCAACGTGCGCACCACGAGCGCGTCCAGCAGGACCCCGAACGCGACGGCGAACGCCAGTTCGGCGAGGACCAGCAGCGGCAGGACCGCGAGCGCCGCGAACGTCGCGGCGAGCACCACGCCCGCCGACGTGATCACGCTGCCGGTCGCCGCGGTCGCCTCGGCGCTGGTCGGCAGGTACTGCGTGCTGTCGTTGCGCTGGACGTCGGACAGCTTGCCCCCGGCGCTGCCCAGCGGGCCGGCGATCAGCAAGAAGACCATCGCGACGAGGGCCGGCGGGACCCAGCGCGGCCAGGCGTGCGTGGCGGCCGGCGGCTGGGGGCGGGCTTCCGTCGTGGTCGTCACGACGGGTCATTCCGGAGAGTACGGCTACTTCGCCGCACACCGGAAGCGGCTCACGCATAGACGCGAGTAAATTACTGTAAGTCGCCGTACTTCGCCGCTGCCGCGTTGGCCGTCGGGCACCGGCCGGCGTCCCGCCCGCAGGCGCCAAGGTCGCACAGCCGGCAGATCCAGGCGCCGCCGTCCTTGTCCCGCACCACGTTCGCCATCACCCGGCCGAGCAGGTCGCCGAGCGCCTCCCGGTCGCGCCGGGACAGCCCGTCCAGCGCGCCGGTCAACAGGTCGGCGCGCGCCGCCGAGATCCGCGCGGCCGCCCGGCGGCCGCGCGGGGTCAGCAGGATCGACCGCGAGCGACCGTCCGCGCCCGGCCCCCGGGTCACCAGGCCGGCCTCGACCAGCCGGTCGACCAGCCGGACCGCGCCGGACGGCGTCAGCCCCAGCACCCGGCGCAGCCGGTCGACCGTGGGCCGGTCGAGGAAGTGGTGCAGCGCCGACAGCGCCGCGGCCGCCGTGAGCGACTGCCCGGCAGTCGCAGCGGCCGCCGCCGTCTGGTCGGTGAGGACCAGGGCCAGCGCACCCAGCACGTTGGCCTCGCCGGTAAGCGCGCTCACCCTAGGTCGTACTCCACGGTCAGCGGCATGTGCGGGTAGTCGGCGTGGGTGGAGCGGCTCGTACCCTGGCCGGTCAGGCCGGCCAGCTCGCCGGTGCCTTCCACCACCCGGTACCGGATCTCGGCGGTGGTCCCGTCGTAGGTGCCCTCGCCCTCCAGCACGAACTCGCCGGTGCGGCCGTCGAGGGTACCGCTGACGGACATCAGGGTGACGTAGGTCCCGGTGCCGTCCGGGCGGTAGTACATCAGCGCTTCGAAGGCGCCCGATGCCAACTCGCCACCCGTGCCCTTGAGCTGGACTTCGGCGCGGGTGAACTTGCGCCCGTCGGGCAACTCCCGGTAAGGGTTCTCGTCCCAGGAGATGATTTCGAGTCTGGTTTCCAGCTTCTTGGTCATAGCCCGAGCCTATGTGTGACTCACGCAAGTATCAAGTTTTCCGGTGCCCGGAAAGAGAATGCGGCCCA
>WNGL01011289.1_pt1 | contig 15610 bp, 11 predicted proteins | sample 5400591 | NCBI WGS metagenome assembly WNGL01 (sample SAMN13153377, study PRJNA577476) | soil metagenome | isolation source: 80 cm soil or saprolite under Garry oak tree replicate 1 | place: USA:California | collected 2016-06-15
ATAGGGAGCGAAGCCCAGTGCTGTCTCGAGGAGGCCGGGATAACTTCCCCTGTATACCTGCGGCTGGCGCTTTTCAATTACGTCAACGAGCATTATCAAGGCTTCCTGGATGCAGCAGTACGGACTGAAGCATTACAGAGCTTTGCCGCATCCTACCAGCTCAGTGTTCCTGACCTGGAGTATCTGCTTGTGCTAGATAGCGACGAAGAGGAGTTACTTGTACGTGAAGTTGCTCAGCCTCCCACTGCCCAGGACGTGGCAACGCTCTATAACCAGTGGGCCTTTGAGGCGGCCTTGTTCAATGCGTCGAGTGTGCATTTCCTCATCGACTGCAATGCCTTTGAGAATGTGCAGGAAATAAAGGCTCAACCTGCTGCGCTTCAACCAACAGGAACAGGTGTCGGGGCGGTCATCAAACGCCTCTGTTACCTGGCCCGTCTACTCGGTGTCTATTACGACCTGGCTTATGAAGGATCTGTATTTTCCACAACCCCTCTCCTGCACCTCACGCTCTATGGGCCGCAGGAGATGACGGGTGCGCCACAGCAGTACGGTATGCGTTTGGCCCGGCTTTGTCGTATGCTGCTAGGCTACGGCGTCCCTCGACGACAACATACAAAAGATGCACGTACCAAACTCCTGTCCAGTGCAATCGTAGAGGCGGAGGCGACCATCCATTTTTTACAGCGCTCCTACTGCTTTGTCATGGATAATGATATACTTGCGTTGTTGCCACCAATAATAGAGAGTAACCAGGCACATGAAAATGTGGAGAAGCCTTCGGTGATGGTCCAGTTGCCTGATACGTCGACGGTCTTTGATAGCAGCATTGAACAGTCCTTTGCAGAAGCTTTCTCTTCTTTAGAGAACAGCCAGGCTGTCGATGGGTGGCATCTCATACGTGAGCCGGAGCCATTATTGCTCGATCACGGCATCCTGATACCTGACTTTGTACTCATACGTGACAACAGGCGCATTTATGTTGAAATTCTTGGCTTCTGGACGCCTGCCTATCGCGAACGGAAGATACAGAAACTTCAACAACTTCAGGGGCGTGAAGACATCGTGTTAGCTATCCCTGTCGAAGCAAGGGGACCCTTTGCCGGCATCGCTTCACACTTTCCTATAGTCTGGTATGATGGACAGTTGTCGGTTACCGAACTTTTAAGCCTGTTGCGCAACCGCTATGATGACTTTGCCGGGCGCCTGGCGTCGATCAAGGTTGCCGGGGTGCAGAAGCGGGTGGAGAACGAGGGCCTGTTATCTGAACGCGCCTGTTATGAACTCCTTCACTGCTACCGTCGTTCAGAACTTGCGTTGGCAGCCGAACATGTTATTCGTGTTAGCGGGCAAAGTGTAGCTTTTGCTCCAGGTATAGGACTCTACCGGGTTGATTGGATGGAACAACTGAGAACGTCGTTCGTAGAATGGTTAGGGAGCGTAGATAAGCTGCCACTGGCTGACGTCATGCGTCAAAGTAGAGAGCGTTGGCCAACCCTGGCTGATTGTGAAGATGCAGCCCTGGAAGCTATGCTCGGTCTCTGGCCACAGGTGCGCGTCCATCGCACCTCAATTTTTGAAGCCATGGTCGAATTGACAGATAATGCCGGGGTGCAATTCATTGCGCCCAATAACGAAGCCATGCCAGATAATGTTCCAACCAGGAAACCATCTCGAGAAAAGCTCACTGTACCGAAGAAACGTGTCGTCAAAGAGGCAGTACAGGGTGATCTATGGAATTAAAAAAGCATGATGGGTTAAAGTTTGTCAGGGACCCATCCCCTTAAAGTGGATGGGCTTGCATGAGCAAGCCTGAACCTGACCAGACTCAGTCTCGCAAGAGACTACGTTACGGGAGAAATTAGGTACGTTGGGATGCGCGGCCAGTCCCAACCTCTACGGTGGATGGTTAAACAGAGCTAAGGGTTAACTCAGTGCTATCCACGCCAAACCTTCCAGTAACCTTGTCGAGGCCACCATTACCCTGGCAACAGGAGGCTCAGATGAGCAAAGTTTTTGTCCTGGATACGAACAAGCAACCACTTGATCCGATCCATCCTGGATGGGCACGCAAGCTCTTGGACACAAAGCAAGCGGCTGTCTTCCGTCAGTGCCCATTTACCATCATCCTCAAAACCGAGAGAGTCAACCCACAGGTCCAGTCGTTACGCTTAAAACTGGATCCAGGCAGCAAAACGACAGGCATGGCTCTTGTCAATGATGCCACAGGCGAAGTGGTCTTTGCGGCGGAGCTCGTGCATCGTGGACAACAGATCAAACAAGCCCTGGATGGGCGGCGAGCGGCACGCCGTTCGCGCAGGAGGAGGCAGACCCGATACAGAAAGCCACGCTCCCACAATAGAAAGCGGCGTGCTGGCTGGCTGCCTCCCTCCTTCGAGAGCAGGATCGCCAACGTGATCACCTGGTGCAAGCGCCTCCTGCGATGGTGTCCCTGCGAGCAGATCAGCATGGAACTGGTTCGCTTTGATCTGCAGAAGATGGAGCATCCAGAGATTGAGGGGTGCCACTACCAGCAGGGGACGCTCTTCGGCTACGAACTGAGAGAATATCTGCTAGAAAAGTGGAGACGAACCTGCGCCTATTGCGGCAAGCAGAACGTTCCTCTCCAGATTGAGCATCTAGTGGCCCGTGCCAACGGGGGCACGGACCGCCTCAGTAATCTCACACTCGCCTGCGAGAAATGCAACCTCGCCAAGGGGACCAAGGAGCTTGCCGTCTTCCTGAAGCAGCAGCCCGAGGTGGCCAAGCGCATTCTGGCCCAGGCCCAGGCTCCACTCAAAGATGCAACCGCCGTCAATGCCACGCGCTGGAAGCTCTATGGGCAACTTAAGGCCTTGGGCTTGCCAATTGAGTGTGGGTCGGGCGGGCTGACGAAGTACAACCGCAGCAGGCGAGACTTGCCCAAGACGCATTGGTTGGATGCTGCCTGTGTCGGTAAGAGTACGCCTGAGCGGCTTGGCGTCAAGGGGGTCGTGCCATTGCTCATCACCGCCACCGGGCATGGCTGTCGGCAACTTTGCTTGATGGATGAGTATGGCTTCCCACGCACCAAGCCGAAACAGAAGAAGTTCCAGCACGGTTTTCGTACTGGCGATATGGTACGCGCAGTGGTTCCGGCTCACCTCAAACACCCAGGCATGCATGTGGGCAGAATATCTGCTAAGGCAAACGGGGCCTTCACCATTGCAACCAGATCAGGCAAAGTTACCGATATTGGCAAGAAGTATTGTCGCCGCCTGCAACGAGCAGATGGCTATGGCTATCTCCAGAAAGGAGAGACGGCATTTCCTCCCGCCCCCTAAACGGGGCGGGTCCCCATGCCATTTTTTTATGGATGGAAAAGAACTGATCAGTCTCACTCTCGGCACATGCACCCTTGAACGGATAATTGGACAGGGCGGTATGGGAGCCGTCTTCCTGGCCCAGCAATCCCGCCCCGTGCGTACTGTCGCAGTAAAAGTGCTTATTCCTTCTAACGCTGTTGAACTCGATCAACAGCGTGTCTTCCTCGAGCGTTTCCGCCGTGAGGCTGACACCGTGGCAAAGCTAGAGCACAAAAATATTTTGCCTATCTACGAGTACGATGAAGCCACGGTAGATGGACAGCAGTTAGCTTACCTGGTTATGCGATCTCGGATTAGTTGCCAGCTATATTAGCCAGGTGGCCGACGCCCTCAGCTACGCTCATAGTCTTGGCGTAGTCCATCGCGATATCAAGCCCGGCAATCTACTCTTCCACCTGGATGGGCGGCTCCTCCTCAGTGACTTTGGTATCGTGCGCTTGAAAGCTATGCCCGCCCTGACCAGCGTAGGAAGTTTCCTCGGCACCGCGGAATATGCTTCACCTGAACAAATCAGTACAAATGAGATAGATTTTCGTTCAGATATTTACTCACTTGGCATTATTCTTTACGAACTGCTCACCGGCACTGTTCCTTACGCGGGACCAACTCCCTTTGCAGTTATGGCAAAGAAGTTGAGCGAACCGGTGCCTTCCATCAGAAATATCCGGCCCGATCTCTCCCCCGCTATTGAAACCGTCATTATGAAGGCCCTCGCCAGGAATCCCTCGGATCGCTATCAAACCGCGACCATGCTGGCGGCAGATTTCAGGGCCGTGGTCGTCTCCTCAACGGGCTCTGCTTTGCGTCTCACAGGAGATGGCAATAACAGCGACCTGACGATACCAGAGCGACCCTGGGGCGTACCCCTTGAGGCAACCGTACTCGCTCCAGGTGCTGACAGTTCATTTCCGCCAACGCAACCGACCGGTCCTATACCCCTTGGAGTAGCGGTCTGGCAGCGCTCACCAGGGCAATGGCAATGGCCCTCACAGGCCCAGGCTCAAGTGCAAAGCCCTGTAGGCGTACTACCACCAGGAGCTACCGGTGCAGCCTTTCCAGATGGCGAACAAGATAAGTTTGCGCCCAACGGCCGGACGACGGGGCCAGATGTGCAGGCGTACCGCTGGGGTAGACGCTTATTCTTTTATGGTACGCTATTGATTACGCTGCTCTTGCAAATTCCCGTCTTTGTTCTATTGACAAGCAAACAAGGAACCGAGGTAATCGCAGCCCTGGGTGTCCTCTTGGCCAGTAGCATCAATCTCCTGGTGCTGGCTGCAATTGGATTTACGGGCGTAACGCGCAATCGTAATATTCGTAGATTTGTCTATCGTTGCCTCATTGCAGCGCTCATTGCACCGGTAATCGCCGGTTTTTCAGTCAACTTTGGTGGTGCAACCAGAGGAGTGTATCCGCTTATAGCGTATGTGGTGCTTCTGGTGAGCAACCTGTATGCCCTCCGTCAGCTTGCTCGCGTTGATGCAGCTCGAGAACAAATCGAGATTGCGCCAGTCCGCTGGCGTCCGGCCGCTGTAGGTGCACTGACGGGCTTGCTGCCACTCACGATTATTCTAATTTTTGCTTTGCCCGCGCTTTTTGTGCATGCGGCCAACAATCCGCTTTTGTTCAACATGTTAGGTGTATTGCTGGTTATATTCATTGGCATACCCACGCCGGGGGCCATTATGTCGGTGCGGCTTTCCGAGAATCCAAAGTTTCCCAGCCTGCTGCGTAGCAGTGCTATGGCAGGCATACTGATGTTCGTTTTTGCCTTCCTGCTGCTGGTAATCTGGGGCTTGATCTTTTCCCCCGGCAATTTAAGCAAAACATGGCTCGTTTTACTGATTACTGCCGGTGTTTTGTGCGTGATCGGTGCCTTGCGTGGTATGCTGGATGCCTGGATATACCAGCGGATAAGAAATAGAAATAAAGGAAAAGCCAGTCCCTGAGCCATCCAGCCGACCACACAGGAAGGACAGCCCTGTCATCCTGAGAGATAGGAACTGTCATCCTGAGCGAAGCGAAGGATCTCGCAGCCACTACATTTCATCACATCTCGACAGCCTGCCAGGCTGCCTTCACAATAACCGCACCATCCCATAACATTTGCAGCATTTCATCCACCGTCGAGTTGCGATTCATTGTACCCTCACCTGTTTCATCCATCCTCCCCACCGCCAACCGTGCCAGTTTTCCAGCCTCCAGCGACCCCAGCATAGCATCGAAGCCGAGCGCGCGAGCTCCATCAAGCGTGCACATCCGTAACAGGTCATGTGGGTCCAACTTCACGCCCGCAGCCCGGTGCATCCTCATAGCGCTCATGCCTTCTTCCCACACACTGAGCGACGGCGAGCTGGAGAGACTATCCGTACCCAGTGCCACCAGGACTCCGGCCTCTTGATACGCTTCGAGAGGCATGCGACCACAGTTCAGCAAAAAATTGCTGCGTGGACAATGAACCATCGGAATGCGCTGCTCTGCCAGCACGCGCAGGTCATGGCGGTCTACCTGCACTCCATGCGCCAGAAGCGGCCGGGCTGCGAGTACCCCCAGCCTATCGAGATAAGAAACCGGTGAGCATCCGGGTGGAGATATCCACTCCATAATAGGTACAGTAGAAGGGAACAGCGTATCTGCTATCTCACCTGTACCATACAGCAAATACTCTGCTTCAGCGGGCGACTCTGCCGTGTGGATGCAGAAGGGGACCTGCTCCTCGATGACCCACGGCAGCGTTATGCGAAAGAGTTCACCCGAGACCGTGAAGGGCGTATGTAGGGTCACGCCAAAGCGCACACGTTCCTCTCCATACTCACTGCGCCACTGTCGTACCTGCTCCTGGGCTCTTTGTAACACGCGTGGAGCCTCTGCCGGATCCGGATTGAGCATTTCATGGTAGATCACTCCGTACAGTCCGCTTTCCAGCAGGGGAGCCAGGCTGGCATGAGTGTTACTTATATCGCCCACTGCCGCTGTACCACTCTCGATAAGCATACGGCAGCCTTCTCGTGAGCCCTCCACCTGTACTTCTGCAGGTATGGTGCGCCAGACAGTGACAAGGTTGCGAATCCACTGCACAAAGCTGCGCTCGGTGATATACTCTTTGCCCAGTATCGCCAGTGCCGTCAACTCCAGGTGCGTATGCGCATTTATCGCCTGCGGTAGAAGCATAACACTCCCCAGGTCTGTTACCTGTGCACCTGGGTACTGCTGCATCACTTCCTCCGCTGGCCCAACAGCGGTTATGCGCTCACCATCAATAACAATGATGCCATCAATTATGGGTGGAGACGAGATGGGGTAGATGTATTGTGCTTTATAAAGTTGCATGGTCTGGCCTTCTCCCTCTATCATGCTTACCTCCACATCTTCACGCATAAAAGAGCTAACGTCAAGAGGAAGACCAGTATTTTCGAGGGGAAATTTGTTAGAGGCGCAGCGCGCCTCTAACAAATTTCCCCTCGAAATAAATACAACTTAATGCGGGATGATTCCCGGAAACAGGTACTGTTGTGCCATCACCAGCAATCCCAGTAAGCAAGCAAGAATGACGCTATGGATAAAGGTTCGACGTATCACCAGTCCTTCCTTGCCGACCAGGTTGCTCGTGGAAACGCCGGTGGTCACGTTCTGCGGCGAAATCATCTTGCTCATGACGGCCCCCGACGAGTTGCTAGCAGCCATCAGAATAGGACTCAGATTGAGCTGGCGGGCCGCGACGACCTGCAGATTGCCAAAAAGCGCATTGCTGGAGGTATCACTGCCACTCAAGAAACAGGCAATCCAACCCAGGAAAACCGAGAAGAAGGGGAAGATCGCACCTACTTTGGAGATAGCCAGGCCCAACGTATAGGACATGCCCGAGTAGTTGAAGAGGAAGGCCAGCCCTATGATCAGCATGACCGTTAGAATAGCGAAGCGCAGTTGTCTCCAGGTATCTGCCAGCGCCTGGAGAATCACTACCGGCCTGGTACCCGTCGCTATCACAACTATCCACGTCAACACCACAGCTACTAAGATCGCTGTACCTGTACCGAGCGGCTGAAAGGTATAAATGGCGGCATACGGCTTCTGGTAAAGCGTCAGGTAGACAGCCTTATCAAGGTTGGGCCAGTGGATGAGTTGCTGTCCTACCAGAGCCACTTTGCCAAAGGTCCAGATAATGACGATCACGCTGACGAGCACCCATGGCAGCCACGCGAACACAGCCTCGGTTGCGCTGGGCTTGCCACCACCGCCAGAAACATTTGCAGGCACGGGAATACCCTCTTCTCCAATCTCTGGAGCGTTTACTCTTTCGACACCAGGAACATCTGATGTCGTAAGACCACTTGAGGCCTCTGGAGCAGCTGCAAAGTTTGCGCTATATTGCTCGATATCTCGCGGTTTCCATACCTGGACAAAACCAATGACACAAATCAAAGAGATGAGCGCTGCCAGGACATCAGGCAGTTCTGGTCCGAAGAAATTGGAGACTGCAAATTGTGTCACTGCGAATGATACGCCTGCCACCAGCGCGACTGGCCAGGCCGTCCGCAGGCTGCGAAAGCCAGTGAATAGGGCGAGCGCGTAGAACGGAAGAATGAGCCCAAAGAAGGGCAACTGACGCCCGACCATAGCAGACAGGGGACCGGCATGCAGGCCCGTGACACCGGCTAACGTGGTGATGGGCACGCCCAATGCTCCAAAAGCTACCGGCGTTGTGTTAAAGATCAGGGTCATTACCACGGCATCGAGCGCCGGAAAACCAAGGCCGATCAGTAAGGCGCTGCCAATAGCTACCGGCGTGCCAAAACCGGCTATGCCCTCCATGAGTGCGCCAAAACTAAAGCCAACGATCAAGAGGAGAATACGCCTATCGGGCGGCACATTGTATACCATCCAGCGCCGGAACAGTTCAAACTTTCCTGACCGCACCGCGACGTTGTACAACCACATGGCATTCCAGACGATCCACATCACCGGGAAGAGCGCGAAGGCAACTCCATTCAGCGCTGAGCTTGCCGCCAAACTAACCGGCATCTGCCACACAGCAATAGCGATAATGAGCCCAGCAATGAGTCCTGCAAGCGCTGCTTGCCAGGCCGGCAATCGTACTACACCAAGCAATATAAGGACAACAAGAATAGGAATGAACCCAACCACGAAGGAAAGAAAAAGGCTGCCTGCAACAGGGGCAAGTAACTGGTGGAACATCGGCGTCACCTCCAAATCATGAAAGGGAACAGACTCAATGTGACTTTCCAGCCGAAGATAGCGTTACAAGGCTGCAGAGATCCACTCATAAAAGGGGGTGCAGGGGGCGAAGTCCCCTGCCGGAGCGCGAGGTGTCCTCGCACTTTTCTCACCCCCAAGTCGGACCTTCGGCCCGCAAGACAAATTATGAGTGGATTTCAGAAGACTGTAGTTGACAATAAACGGTAAGTATGACAAACAAAACCATTATATTTACTATCACGTCAAATACCTGCATATAGGATACAATCCATAGAAAAAATCAGCCTTTTAACTATTGACATCCATTAATTTTCATGGTATTTTTGACTCAGCCAATCTCTAAATCTATTATTTTTGTATTGCTGTGAATAATCTATGTGGGGGCATAGTGATACTTATTGAGAAGTTGATGATTGCACACTACAATTTTTCCCTGTTTCGTATAGCATTCATGTAACGGATCACACAGTAAGCAGCACGGCTTTCGTTACCATTTCCTGCCAAACTCATACCAGTGAGCAAATATTCCCATCTACGATGAGTTTACAGTTGAGTAACGACTACCCTTTATGCTCTGTCCCTTCATAGTTCTATCTCACAGAAGGGAGTTAACATTTTGAGTCTCTCCACAGTTTACCGGTTCCGGTGGCACATTGCTGTCGCAATCCTCCTTGTAGCCCTGCTAATGGGTATGTTGCCCTTAATGAGCCATGCTACACGGGCTACGGGTAGCCACCCACAGTCAAAACCAACCTCTATCATCTTTAAAAGCCACCACTTCAGTTTTGCCCAGAGCAGCCTGCAAGCCCCTCCAGATTCTTTTTGCCGTAGCCATTTTAACATTCCCTGCTATAGCCCGCAGGAAATGCGTAATGCTTATGACTTGACGCCGGTGCTCAACGCTGGTTTTAACGGCAAGGGTCAAACGATTGTCATCATTGACTCGTTCGGCAGCCCGACCATCGTCAATGATCTCCATGTCTTCGATGCCGGTTATGGCCTGCCTGATCCTCCGTCCTTCAAAATACTCACCCCACTGGGTACGATTAAATTCAACCCCGGTAATTCAGACATGGTTAACTGGGCCTTCGAGACCTCCCTGGATGTCGAATGGGCGCATGCCATAGCTCCTGGCGCCAACATCGTGCTCATGACCAGTCCCGTTTCTGAGACCCAGGGTGTGCAGGGTATGCCAGAGTTCCTCTACCTGGAGAAATATGCTGTCAATCACCACATCGGTAATATTATTTCCCAGAGTTGGGGTACCACAGAAGAGACGCTCTTCACTCCTGGTGGCAGGCAAATCCTCAATAGCTTCAATGACTTTTACAAGCAAGCTGGCCAGCAGGGTATTACCTTCTTAGCCTCGTCAGGTGATTCCGGTGTCGCAAACGTGAATGTCAATGGCAAAATTTATCCCTTCCCCACGGTCATTTTCCCCGCGTCGTCGCCTTATGTCACTGCGGTCGGTGGCACGAGCCTTTACGCAACTACCAGCGGCGTCTACCAGCACGAGACTGTATGGAATAACAGTATTGGAGCAACCGGTGGTGGGGTTAGCCATTACTTCGCGGAACCTGGTTACCAGAAGCAGTATCTACCTTCATCCGATCAGTCGCTTCTGAAAGGTCACCGTGGCTTACCGGACATTGCCTACAATGCTGATCCGAACACGGCCATCCTGGTCTACATCAGCTTCCTGGGTGGTTCTAACAATGGTTACTACTTCATCGGTGGTACGAGCGAAGGTGCGCCGCAGTGGGCTGGCATTATTGCCGACGGCAATCAGTGGGCCGGTCATCCATTCGGTTTCCTGAATAATGACATCTACCAGCTCGGCAGCGGCTCAGACTATGGGGAATCCTTCCACGATATTACGGTGGGCAACAATAGCTTTGCCGGCATAAAAGGCTACAATGCTACTCCCGGCTGGGATCTCACCACAGGTTGGGGCACCCCCAAAGCAGCAACCATGCTCAGCGAGCTAATTGAAATAGCAAGTGGGCAAAGTTCATAGCTCACATGAGCTTCATGTGAACTTAGAACCAGGAACGGGCCGTATGTGAATGCATACGGCCCGTTCCTGGTTCTAAGTTCACAATCAATAATACCTCTCCAAAACCCTATCCTTGCTATCAGCAGCACTCATCACTTTCTTCTCCATCATCGTACTGCCGAAATCATCGGTATCATATCTCGACAGCTTATTTCCGATATGTTACACTGCTCATAGAATAAATAGGTAGGAGGGTAGCTGGTATGGCCGGGCCATGGGATAGCGTAATGAAACGGATGATTGGGGCAAATCCTGAAGACTTTGTTAGATGGTTAGCATCCGAGGCCACTTTCGTCGCGGCACTCGACATTGAATTGAAGAGTCAGCATATCTATGCCGATGCTTTATTGAAGGTCATTAAGGAGGAAAAGCCGGGGTTATTACATGTGGAGATTCAGACGTACTATGATCCCGAGATCCAGGTGCGTCTGATGGAGTACAATTTCCTGGCCTCGCGCCAGTATGACCATCTTCCTGTTTACTCATATGTCATCTGCTTGCGCGAGGAGGCGAATGTACCCGATTCTCCCCTCATTCGGAGGTTTCTTAGTGAAGAAGAGATCCACCGCTTTTACTATCGTGTGATTCGCTTGTGGCTGATTCCAGCAGAGGTGATCCTCCAACCGAGGCAAATAGGCCTGCTACCTCTGGTGACGCTGACCTGGGGAGGCAAACAGCCCGAGGTAGTGAATGAGATGGTCGATCGCCTGGCTGCCGCGGGAGAATGGGACCTGCTGGCAATGTCAAACATTCTTGGCGGCTTAACGTTTAAAAAGGGACCTGAACGAGAATGGTTCAGAAAGAGGTTTAGCATGTTTCAGGATATTCTACGAGAGTCATGGGTCTACCAGGAGATCGGACAAGAGTTTCGTGAGGAAGGACTCGAGCAAGGTCTTGAGAAAGGCCGGGAAGAAGGTCGATTACAAGAGCAGCGAGAGATGCTCAGAGACTTTTTGCACCTACGGTTTCCAGAAACTCTCGCTTTGGCAAACCAACAAACCAGTAACATTAAGGATCCCGAAGCCTTGCGTACTATCCTCACTAAGCTCTTTGCCGCTCAAACCGCTGAAGAGGCGAAACAGATTCTCCTTGATGTAAACAAACAATGATACTTTCCTAATAAACAGGAAATATACCCGAACCTTCATTCGGAGGTGTCCTGATGAGGGAGGAGAGAGGTTCACCAATGGTATATAAGAGTCTTAAGGACATTCTTGAGCCAGAAGTCCATCATAAATTTCTTGAAGATATCTTTAGAAAAGAACTTGTGAGGGGATATGAGGAAGCAGTTGAGATCGGCTTTGTACACGGACAATATGAAACGCTCATAAATTTTTTGCGAGTGCGGTTTCCAGAAACTCTTGCTTTGATCAAACAGGAAATCTACAGCATCGAAGATTCAGAAGTCTTGCGAACCTTGCTCCTTAAGGTCTTTGCTGCTCAAACCGCTGAAGAGGTGAAGCAGATTCTCCTTGAGGTGAGCCAACAGTGACAATATATTAAGACCTGGCTGGCCTCGCGCAGCCACCCCAGCCAGGTAAATTCACAATCAATAATACTTCTCCAAAACCCTATACCTGCTATCCCTCTTCGCCGCCTTGAACCCACTTTCCCGGATATGCTCAATAATCCCTTGCGGTGTCTGGCAGGTCCCCGTCCCGCTGCCGGCGGCGCTCACCACATTCTCTTCCATCATCGTACTGCCGAAATCGTTGGCCCCGTAATGCAGCGCCTTCTTTGCCAGAGCCACACCGTGCGACGGCCACGACGCACTCAAATTCTCAAAATTATCCAGCATCAACCTGGCCACAGCCACCATGCGCAGGTATTCCTCGCCCTCGACTCTCTTGCCGCCCAATTTTGTTTTGTCCGGCTGGTAGCCCCAGCAAATGAACGACGTGAACCCGTTCCCATTATAGGCTACACTCTCATCCTGCAACTCCCTCAGCCTTAATAGGTGCTGCATGCGTTCTTCCGTTGTCTCGCCAAACCCGAATACCATGGTCGCCGAGGTCGTCATATCCTCTCTTTGAGCCAGGCGCATCGAATTGATCCACTCGCGCCACGACCCCTTGTGTGGGCTGATACTCAGACGAATATGATCGTCTAAAATCTCGGCGCCGCCGCCCGGCAAACCATCCATGCCTGCAAGGTGCAACTCGTGCAGCATTTCGCCTTGCGGCCGTTTCATGATACGGGCGATGTTCTGTACCTCGATAGGGGAGAAGGCGTCGGTCTGAATCTCGTAGTTTCCTTTGATGTATTGCAACAGGTTGACATAATAATCAAGCTTGAGATAAGGGTGAACGCCGCCCTGCAGGAGGATGCGTGTGCCGCCCCAGGCCAGCAGTTCTTCGATCTTTTTGCCGATCTGCTCGTTGCTCAGCAGGTAGCCCTCTGGACTTGCGGGCTTGCGATAGAAGGCACAGAAGCCACAGTCGATGATGCAGACATTGGTGTAGTTGATGTTGCGGTCTACAAGGAAGGTGACGACTCCTTCAGGGTGGCGGCGCTGGCGGACGGCATTGGCGGCAGTACCTAGCTCTTCCAGGCCGCTTTCCTCGAAGAGGCGTACGCCTTCTTCAAGTCCTAACCGCTCTCCATCCAGGGCTTTTTTGAGAATATCTTTTGTTTGTGGAATGGTTTGCATGGTGATTTCCTTTGCTCACAGCCAGCGGATATTGTTCCATCGCAAATTGGGCAGGCTTAGTTCCAGGAAGAGGCGCCAGCCCTGCAGGTCGGCATCGCTCAGGTCATAGGTCATCTGGCGCAGGTAGTGGGCGCATACTTCTGATGACAGACCAAGTCCTGGGCCCTGTTCTCTTCCAATGTCGTCGATGTGCGCCAGCCCTTCAGCTTTGGAGCGATAGAGTTGTTCCAGTACGCCGCTGCGTCGCACTTCCTCCGCACGGTCAGCACGAGCGGCCCAGACGCCGAAGACGAAGGGCAGACCTGTCCACTCGACCCATTCTTGCCCCAGGTCAAAGATGGTGGGCCTGCCTGCTCCGGCTATCTCGCGCCTCAGGTTGCCTTCGACCAGCGCCGTATCCCCAATGACCAGCGCGGCATCACATGACGCCGAATGATTGGTCATCGCTATTTTCTTACCATCGAGAGCACCCCAATCATCATAGCGACTAAAGAGCAGCACACTTTCTACCGCTCGTGGTGCGCTAATCGAAAGGTGCGGTAGCAAGCGGAACTCGCTACAGTGCTCGGCATAAGCGTGGCCAGAGACACACGAGAGATCAACCTCACCCCTGAGCAGTGCCGCGTTCAAATGTGTCGGAACCCCCATCACGAGATTGATATCATCGTGCTTCTCTTGTTCGTGCAGCAAGCCATAATAGACTGGCTGGATGTTCAGGTATGTGAAGATGCCGAGGGATATAGTAGCTATAGACGGCGGTGTCGAGCCGTCAGGACGTAGCATAGTAGGGGCGATGCCTTGTGCTCGCCCTGGGGCAAGGTGGGTGCCTACATTTCTTTTCGTCTTATTCATCATACCCCTCCCACTACCACTCGCGCACTATGTTATACAGCGTGTCGCGCTCGACCGGTTTGCGCCCGGCCTCTTTGATAAGGCGTACCAGTTCGGAGAGCTTCAAGCCCAGCGGCGCAAAGGCGCGTTGGGCGTGGCTAATACGCTCTTCGACAATCGTGCCGTCCAGGTCGTCAGCTCCACAGGTCAGGGCTACCTGGGCCAGCTTCGGGCCAAGGTCGATCCAGTACGCCTTGATGTGTGGAAAGTTGTCGAGCATCAAACGGCTGATGGCAATGGTCTTCAAGTCTTCTACGCCTGTTGTCTCACTCCTGGAGCCGGAACGGGCCAGCTTGGGTTGATAGGCCAGCGGGATGAAGCAGTTGAAGCGGCCTGTCTCGTCCTGCAATTCGCGCAACAACGCCATGTGTTCCACCCGTTCCTGCCGTGTCTCAATCGTGCCGTAGAGCAGGGTGGCGTTGGTACGCAGCCCCAGGCGATGAGCGGTACGGTGGACGTCTAACCATTGTTCAGCGTTGGCCTTGTCGGGGCAGATTTTGGCGCGGACACGCGGGCTGAAGACTTCCGCTCCGCCGCCGGGCAGCGAGCCAAGACCTGCGTCTATCAGCTTACGCAGTATTTCCTCTACGCTCATGTTATAGATCTGTGAGAAGAAGAAGATTTCGACCGCGGTGAAGGCTTTGATATGGACGTGAGGATACTCACGCTTGAGTACTCCCATCATCCCTGTATAGTAGCTGAATGGTAGACCCGGGTGATTGCCAGCGACAATATGGAACTCCGTGACGTCGGGCCCACCTGTGGCTGCCGCCTGAAGAATCTCGTCGATGCTCATCAGGTAAGCACCTTCCTCGCCTTCATCACGCCTGAAGCCGCAGAAGCTGCAATGAGCGTCGCAAATATTAGTGTAGTTGATGTGCCGGTTCTGATTAAAGTAGACCCTGTTTCCGTTCTTAGCCCGGTTCACCCGGTCCGCCAGCATACCCACCGTCATCAAATCACTAGATTCGTAGAGGCGAACGCCGTCATCTACGCTCAAACGCTCGCTACGCTCAACCTTGGCAACAATATCACTCAGTTCTGTTTCTGGAAATGCAATCTGTAACATAATTGCTCCTGGCCTCTAGTAGACCAGGCGACCACTGTAGAGTGCGGATTTATCCAGCACGTGGCGGATTTATCCAGCACGTGGTCGCCCCTACATATTTACACCGACGCTGCGCAGCAACAATGCTCGCAGCGCCGGAATGACGTCTTCAAGCCGCTCTGGATCGCCGGTGACAACCCAGCGAACAACAATCTCGTTGATGGCACCGAGCCAGGCAAAGGCTGTGATCTTCGTGTCAATGCGGGCGATAGCTCCTTCGTCAACAGCCTGGTCGAGGTATTTCTGAATCACTCCCGCGAACTGCGCACGTACATCCATCAGCTTTTCCTCGAAGCCATGACCCAGACCGACTGCTTCAATGA
>WNGL01018397.1_pt1 | contig 15606 bp, 21 predicted proteins | sample 5400591 | NCBI WGS metagenome assembly WNGL01 (sample SAMN13153377, study PRJNA577476) | soil metagenome | isolation source: 80 cm soil or saprolite under Garry oak tree replicate 1 | place: USA:California | collected 2016-06-15
GCGAGGCGCAGGCGCTGCTGCGCTCCCGCTACCCGCAGCTCGGCGCCATGCAGATTGCAAAATATCCGGTCATCGCCGTTCGCATCGAGCGAACGACAAGCTGGGGCGATCTGTCCGTGGGCGCGGCAAGCTAGCGCGGATCCCGTTCGAGTCGACGCACTCTTCCGCTCATTCCCGCGCATAGCGCGTCGTTAAGGGCGTTCACGCCCGTCTTCGACGGGCTATGGACGCGCGTAAACGCGCTTATGCTGGGAATCCAGAGCCTGGGTCCCCGCTTTCGCGGGGACGAGCGGATATTGCAAGTATTCCGCGGTGTCCGGCACGACATGGAAGACGGACGCATGGTATACGTTTCGCATCCGCCTGGAATTGCATCGACCGTCCGCGCCGCCGCGGGCATGACGCGCTGAATGAGTGGGGAATGCTGGTTGGCGCCTTCCATTTTCCGACCGACTACGGCATCGCGATCGGCGAATTGGCGCGCGCGCTCGAGGAGCGCGGCTTCGAATCGCTGTTCGTGTGCGAGCACACGCATATCCCGGTGAGCCGGCGCTCGCCCTATCCCGGCGGCGGCGAGCTGCCCAGGCGCTATTCGCACACCCACGATCCGTTCGTCGCGCTGTCGTTCGCCGCGGCGGCGACGCGCACGCTCAAGCTCGGCACCGGCATCGCCCTCATTCCGCAGCGCGATCCGATCATCACCGCCAAGGCGGTGGCGAGCCTCGACCAGCTCTCGGGCGGCCGCTTCATGTTCGCGATCGGCGGCGGGTGGAACGCCGAGGAAATGGAGAACCACGGCGCCCGCTACGAGACGCGTTTCAAGCTGCTGCGCGAACGCGTGCTGGCGATGAAGGCGCTTTGGACGCAGGAGCAGGCCGAGTTTCACGGCCGGTTCGTCAATTTCGATCCGGTCTGGCTCTATCCCAAGCCGAAGCAGAGGCCGCATCCGCCCATCTTCCTCGGCGGCGAGAGCGACCACACCGTGCGGCGGGTGGTCGAGTTCTGCGACGGCTGGTTCCCGCGTCCGCGCGGCGGCTGGGAGCCCAAGGCCGCGGCGGCGCGGCTGCGCCAAGCCGCCATCGCGGCCGGACGCGATCCCGCGACGCTCTCGATCACGGTGTTCAACGCGCCGGCCGATCAGGCGGCGCTCGCGCCCTATCGCGAGGCCGGAATCGCGCGCGTGCTGCTCGAAGTGCCCGATGCGAGCCGCGACGAGGTGCTGCGCCGGCTCGATAAGAGCGCGCCGCTCGCGGCGGACAATCGGTGATCTCGTGAAATTGCCTGTGGCGGCGCTATTCGGCTTCTAGAAGTGTCGCCCGAAAGTCTCGAGCGATCCGCTGCAATGGGCAGGCGGGTCTCGTGGTTTCGCAGCGCTCAGCGGCATCACCAGGTCCCGAACCAGTGGGCGATGTCGTAGGACAGCGCGCCGAGGACGCAAATCGCAAGTCCGCTCCATAGAATGCCCAACAGCAGCGCGGTGTTCGCGCGCTCCACAAATCGCTTACTCACGAGATGGGCCATGATAGCCTCCATCTATGAATGCCCTCCATGGGGAGAAAATAGCGATAGCGCGGGCGGCCCGAATGTGAGGGCGGTCACACAAGTGCGCATTTTGGACGCGGAGGTTTCCGTGCCTTGCGCACGATTCCGCGCTCGCCTGTGACTACATTTTAACTACACTATTGACTACGTAACGTGGCTGTGCTAGAGGCAGTCGCAAATGCGTCGCGGGAACGCGAGCTTCGCTGTTTGAAATCGTGAGAAACGACCGCGAGCGCGGTCAGCCGGCCTCATCCTGAGGAGCACGCGGGCTCAGTGGTCCTGCAAAGTCGAACGAGCGTGCGCGCGTCTCGAAGGATGAGGAAGAGCACGACGGCCGCGATTTTGGCCAAACGAAGCCAACCGTCGCGCCCGGTCGCCCCGGTTCAGTCTTGGCAGGACCAACCTGCGGCTGTAGGAAACGATCGCCGGCGGCGTTCCATTGTTTCCGATTGTTATTTACAATGAATAGCGCAACCCCAACGTGTCGCTACTGTTTCGGGATGCCGGCGCGCTCGATCACCGCCGCCCATTTGCCGATGTCGCCGGCGAGCCGAGCCTTCAATTCCTCGGGCGTGCTGGCCCTGGCTTCGATGCCAAGTTCGGCGTAGCGCTGCTTCACCTCGGGCGTCGCCACCATCTCGCGGATCGTCTTGTTCAAGAGCGCGATGACGTCCGCGGGGGTGCCGTGCGGAGCAAACACCCCGTTCCACGACACCACCTCGTATCCGGGAACGCCCGCCTCCGCGACCGTCGGCACGTCGGTAGAGAACGGCGAGCGCGCCTTGCCGGTGGTGGCAACGGCGCGGATCTTCTTGTCCACCAGGGTCGCTTTCATCGGCGCATAGAAATCGACCATGAGCTGCACGTCGTTGCGCATGAGGGCGACGATGACGTCGGGCGTGCCGCGGTAGGGAATGATCTGGAAGTTGAGCCCGGCCGAGGCTTTGAGCGCTCGGCCGCAAGATTCTGCGTGCCGCCGACATTGATGGTGCCGACATTGAGCGTGCCGGGCTGCGCGCGTGCGCCCTTGATGAAGTCGTCGAGCGTCTTGAGCTCGGACTCCATGTTGGTGGCGAAGACCAGGTCGAACGCGCCGATGGTCGAGATGGTCGCGAAGTCCTTGACCGGATCGAACGGCAGCGCCTTGTAGATGGCGGCGCTGATCGAGGTGCCGTTGGTGACGAGGCCGATCGTATAGCCGTCGGGCGCTTGTGAGAGCACCGCGCGCGCCGCCGCGATGCCGCCAGGTCCGGGTTGATTTTCCACCACGAAGCGTTGCCCGAGCTTGTCGCCGAGCTTCTCCGCCGCGAGGCGGGCGGTGATGTCGGCGACGCCGGCGGGGGCGAACGGCAGCACGAACCGAACCGGACGGTTGGGATAATTCTGCTGCGCGCGCGCAGATATCGGAAACATCCCGGCGGCTGCAGTCGAAGCGGCGAGCGCCGTCGAAAACGCCCGTCGCGTGATGCGGTTCTCGGTCATATGGGCCTTCCCTGTTCGCTGCGCCGCCGGAGCGCATCCACATTCATCGTTGCGGTGAAGCACGCCGCTGCGCTCCATGCAACACCCGCGCCGGACGAACTTTTGCCGGCGACTGCGACGAAACTTCACACCTTCTCCTCGATCACACTGGCGCGCACGTCGTCCTCGATCAGCCGCCAGATGTGATCCACATAGCGCACGAATTCGGCCGTGCGCTTGATCGCGAGCGCGCGCGGACGCGCCAGCGCGATCACGACATTCTCCCGCAGACGGCCCGGCCGGCGCGCGAACACGAGCACGCGGTCGGCCAGGAACACCGCCTCGTCGATCTGGTGCGTCACGAACAAGACGGTCTTGCGCCCCTCCTCCCAGATGCGCATCAGCTCCGTCTGCATGATCTCGCGGGTCTGCGCGTCGAGCGAGGAGAACGGCTCGTCCATCAGCAGGACTTGCGGGTCGATCGCGAGCGCGCGGGCGAGATTGACGCGCTGGCGCATGCCTCCCGACAGCTGGCGCGGATGGTAGTGCTCGAATCCCTCGAGGCCGACGAGCTTCAAGAACTCCATCGTGCGCTGCCGTTCGGCCGGCCCGACTCGGCCCGCGACCTCGCGCCCGATGATCGCGTTGGCGAACACCGTGCGCCACGGCAAAAGATTGTCGTTCTGGAACACGAAGCCGCGGTCGCCGCCCGGGCCGCGCACCGCGCGTCCGTCGAGCGCCACCTCGCCCGAGCTTGCCGGTTCGAGCCCGGCGACGATGCGCAGAAACGTGGTCTTGCCGCAGCCCGAGGGGCCGACAACCGCGATGAACTCGCCGCGCCCGACCGCGAGACTGATGTCTTGCAACGCCTGCAATTCGCCGAACGTCTTGCCGAGATGGGAGATTTGCAGCTTGTGCGCCATCGTGCCTCTAGTCCTTGGTCCAGGGCACGAGCCGATTTTCGAGCCAACCGAAACCCGCCGTCAGCGCGATCCCGGCGGCCGCGAGCACGACCACGCCGGCAAACAGCTCCGGCATGTTGAAGGCGTCGGCCGACTGCGCGATCAAGCGCCCGAGTCCCGCGCGCGAGCCGAACAGCTCCGCCACCACCACCCCGATCAGGCCGCGTCCGATCCCGAGCTTGAGCCCGGCGAGGATGAAAGGCGCGGCGGACGGCAGCGATACCTTGAAGAAAATCTGCCGCGGCGACGCGCCGAACGAGCGCAGCATCTCGATGAGCCGCTCGCTGGTGGTGCGCAGGCCGGCCTCGGTGTTGATGGTCACCGGAAACAGCACCAGGAAGATGACCACCAGCACCTTCGACCAGATGCCGATCCCGAGCCAGAGAATGAACAACGGGGCGAGCGCAATGGTCGGCGTGGCATAGAGGCCCGAGATCCAGGGCTGCAACACGCGCTTCATGGTGGCGCTCTCGGCCATGGCAAAGCCGATGACCACGCCCAATACGCTCGCGATCGCGTAACCGAGCGCGAACTCGATCGCGCTGATCGACATGTGCCGCCACAGCTCGCCGCTTTTCGCGAGCGCCGCAATCGCCGCGAAGATCTGCGAGGGAGCGGCGAGAAAGAGCGCGTTGGCGACGAGAAAGCGGCTCACCAGCTCCCACAGCAGCAGTCCGCCCAGGACCGAAGCAGCACCCGCCAGGTAGAGGCGCGGCAACCGGATCCCCGAGCCCAGGCGCGATTGCGCTCCCTGCTGCACCGCCTCCGCCTCGCCGCCACTCACCTGACGCACATTCCTTCGCGTTTGCTCTACAACGGCGCTGCGATCTCGGTGCGCTCCCCTCCCCCTTGTGGGGAGGGGCTGGAGGTGGGGGTCGTTGTGTGAGGCAATGGCCGTGCATCACCGCGCCACCCCCCTCCCCAACCCTCCCCCGGCCGGCTGCGGGCTTGCCCGCTTCCGGCAAATCTCAAAGTGACCAAACTCCGGCAAGCCGGAGTTTGGTTGGGGGAGGGAGTAGACCGAGTACGCCGCCTACATTGATCCCGCTTCACGGGAACGCGCTCCATCTCAATCCGTCAGCTGGGTCACACCCGGCAGCACGAAGCGCTCGATGTTGATCGAGCCTTCAACGTCACCGAGGCCTTTGAGCGCGTTGAGCAGCGCGCCCATCTTCGTCTTCGAGAGCTTGCCCGCGGTTTCGAAGAACTCGTTCTTGTGCAGGAAATCGTAGGACTTCGCGACGTCCTCCTGCTTGAGCTTGCTTGCTTCGACCATGATCTTGATGGCCTCGGCGCGGTTTGCCGGGTCGGAGAACCAGGTCATGCTCTTGGCGTTGACCGACAGCACCTTGGCGAGCGTCACCTTGTGCGCGGATGCCCAGGCGCGGCCAACCACCGTGCCGGTGAACGGCAGCTCCTTGGCGTAGTCGACGGTGAGGCCGAGATTGGTGAAGCCCGCCGACTCGGCGTAGAAATTGAACGGGGGAAGCAGGATCGCGGCATCGACCGCGCCCGATTGCAGCGCCGAGAACCGCGCCGAGGTCGCGCCCGCGAACACCGTGTCGTACTCATCGGCTTTGAGCCCGTTCGGCTCCGCCATCCGCTCGAGATAGATGCGCGTGATATCCTTCGGGCCGCCGATGGAGATGGTCTTGCCCTTGAGGTCCGCCCAACGCTTGATGTCGGGTTTGGCCAGCAGCGCATAGGGCGGAGCCTGCATCTCGATCCGCACGATGGCGATGGGTGCGCCCTTGTCGATGGCGCGGATCGGATCCGCAAGCCCCGTCGACAAGGCGAGATCGATGGAGCCGGCGGTGAGCTGTTGGACCAGCGCCGCGCTCGACTGGGTGAAGACAGGGTCGAGCTTCACGTCCTCGGCCGCGAAGTATCCCTTGGTGAGGCCGATATAGATCGGCCAATGCGTGGACGAGACCGCGCCCACCAAGCCGACGGTGACCGTCTCCGCCTTCGCCGGCGATGCGGCGATGGCCGCGCCCGCGAACAGCGCCGCGAGCGCATGTCTCAGCGATCGGCCCATGACCATGCTCTACTCCGTTATTGCTTGCCGATCTGCGCGCGATAGTGTCGCGCGATCTCGGCGCCCGTCGCCTTCCACACCCGCGCGTGCCGGCAGATGTAGCCGAGCGCCGCGTCGAAGGCGTCGATGCGATGGGGCACGCCGGTCAGATAGGGATGCAGTGCGATCGCCATGACGCGGCCCGAGTCCGCGCCCTCGCGATAGAGCACGTCGAACTGCCGGCAGATCATGTCGCGGAATTCGTCGGCGGTCCGGTGCAGGCGCTCGAACACCGGCTTGTCGTTGATCTCGTGGCTGTAGGGTACCGAGATGAGCCGCCCCCCGCCGTCGAGGCTCATGACGTAGGGCTGGTCGTCGTTGGTCCAGTCGCAGACATATTCGCAGCCTTCCGCCGCCAACAGATCGAGAGTGTTCCGGGTCTCCTGCAGGCCCGAGCCCAGCCAGCCGACCGGCCGCGCGCCGGTGGCATCCGCGATCGTCGCCAGCGCGCGGGCGATGATCGCCTTTTCCTCGCCCGGCGGCGCTTCGTTGAGGCGGCGCGTGTTGCTTTCGCAATGACCCATCCACTCCCAGCCGCGCGTGCGGCCCTCGTCGATGATCTCGGGATGGTGGGCGCAGAGATCGCTGTTGAGCGCGACGGTGGCGCGGATGCCGTGGCGGTCGAGCACCTGCATGAGGCGGAACACTCCCACGCGGTTGCCGTAGTCGCGCGCGGACCACGACGGGATGTCGGGCACCGGCGTACCAGGACCGCCGGAGCCGGCCGGCACCTTCTCCATGAGCGAGAAGAACTCGATATTGGGAATGACCCAGAGCGCCACATGGGCGCCGTCGGGCCAGGTCAGGCGCGGGCGCCGCACGATGGGCGAATAGGGAAACGGGCCGTAAGGGGCGGGCTTCATCTTCTACCTTGCGCTCCGAGTCAGCTCGCCTTCCTCACCGCCAGGCCGTCGAGACGGGCCGCCACCTCATCGATGTGCATCACATCCGCGTATTTGTGATGCATGTCGAACAGGTTGACCTTGTGGGAAAGAATGCTGCGGTCGAAGCAGCACTCCTCCACCAGGACGACGTGAAAGCCATGCGAATAGGCGTCGACCGCGGTCGCGCGCACGCAGCCCGACGTGCTCTCGCCACAGATGATCAGCGTCTGCACGCCGAGCTGGGTGAGATGCGCAATGAGCGGCGTGCCGAAGAAGACGCTCGCGCGCTGCTTGGTGATGACGACGTCCTGCGGCTGCGGCTTGAACTCCGGCCGGATGGCGTAATCGGCCGCATCAACCGGCGGCTTGTTGCGCTTGGTCGCGGTCACCAGGCTCGGACGGCTCTCCGCGCGCGTATCGCCGGTCGAATAGAAGATCGGGAGGCCGGCAGCGCGCGCCGCAGCAAACAGCCGCTTGGTCGGCTCGATCGCCGCAAAGGCATATTCGCCGCAGCTGTTCGGATGGGTCTTGGCGAGCTCGGCCGGCGGGCGCGCCCCGCCCCGGTAGACCACGTCGTAGAGATCGACCGCGAGCAGGGCCGGGCTCGCGCCGATAAAGACCTTGCGGCGGTAGCAGGAATAGACCTCCAGCACGTCCGGCGTGATGATGTCCTTCCAGCAATGGTCTTCGAAATCATCGCTCATGGTGTTGCTCCCGTCGCGAAAGCGGCGCGGGCGTGGCCCGCCGCCAACGCCAATTCGATTGAGCCTAGCGGGGCGTGGAGCGGATGTACATTTTGATCTACGCTTGGAGCGATCAGGCGCGCGACGTCGCCACAACAAGCCGGGGGGGTCGACCGATGTGATCGCGCGGCTGGTTCAACCCTGCCTGCAGGAGCGGCTTGCAACCACGGTGATCGTCGAGAACCGGTCGGGAGCATCGGGAAGCGTGGCCACCGCGGCGGTCGCAAAGTCGCCCCCGGACGGCAGCACCTGGCTCATGGTGTTCGACAACCACGCCGCCAATCCATTCGTGCTGCCGGACCTGCCCTACGACACCGAGAAGGATCTCGACCCGGTGCTGCTCATCGGCACCGCGCCTTACGTGCTCTCGACCCAATCACAAAAGCCCTTCAAGACGCTGAGCGACGTGATCGCCGCGGCCAAGGCCAAGCCCGCCACGATCAGCTATGCCTCGGTCGGTAGCGGCAGCGTCGGCCACCTCGCCATGGCGCAGCTGTCGGAGCAGGCGGGCATACGGCTCGTCCACGTGCCCTATCGTGGCGGTGGTCCGGCCATGAATGACGCCGTCGCCGGCCACGTCGATCTTCTCGTCGGCAGCTCGGCGTTGTCCATTCCTCAAATTCAGGCCGGCACCATCCGGGCGGTCGCGCAAACCGGCAAGACGCGCACGCCGACGCTCGGCACAGTGCCGACCATAGGCGAGAGCGGCTTTCCTGGCTTCGAGGCCCATGCCTGGTGGGGCGTGTTTGCGCCGGCAGGCACACCGAAGGCGATCATCAGCCGGTTCGGCGCCGAGCTCACGGCCTGCTTGCGCGAGGAGCGCGTCGCCAAGCAGCTCACGGAGACCCAGCAGATCTCGCTCGCGCTCAGCGGACCCGAGGAGCTGCGCAAGTTCCTGAGCGAGCAGATGCGGACCTGGGGGCCGGTCGCGCGCGAGCACGACATCAAGGCGGAATGAAACGCCTCATGCGTACACATTCGGCGCCCGATGCCGCCGACATAACCGAATTTTGCCCCGAACTCATGCCTTCGCCGCCGGCGCGGTCTCGGCCATGAGCCAGTCGAGATAGCCGCGGTCGACGCTCTCGATCGGGAGCACCAGGATCGCGGGCGTGGCGTAGGAATGCATCTCCTTCACCGCCGTGGTGACGCTCCCCGCGAGCGAGCTGCGGGTCTTGATGATCATCACCACCTCCTCGCCGCGCTCGACCGCACCCTGCCACCAATAGTGCGAGATCATGCCGGGGAGGATGTTGACGCACGCGCACAGACGCTGCTCGACCAGTGCGCGGCCGGCCCGCTCCGCCTCGACAATCGAGGGATAGGTCGTATAGACGAAGACCGCGCGCTCCATGTTCACCACCTTGCCGGTCGCGGGCGCCGCCTGCCGGCCGACTGCGCCTCGATATCCGAGGCGCCGAGAGTCCCATGACGAGACCCGCGATGAGCCCCGCGACCCAGAGCTTCAAGCGGATAGCCTTCGTCGCCAGCCCGTTCCCGGAGGCGCACGAGGCGCTCGAGCGGCTCGCCACCCGCTACGGCAACGTCCCGGCCAAAAACGCCGACGTCATCGTCGCGCTCGGCGGCGACGGGCTCATGCTGCAGACCCTGCACCGGTTCATGACGACGGGCAAGCCGATCTACGGCATGCACCGCGGCACCGTCGGATTTCTCATGAACGAGTTTCACCCGGACCAGTTGCCGGAACGCCTGGCCAAGGCCCAGGTCACGGTGATCCATCCGCTGCTCATGCGCGCCCACGACAGTGACGGCGACGCGGTGGAGTTTCATGCCTTCAACGACGTTTTCCTCTATCGCCAGACCTATCAGGCGGCGCGGCTGCGCATCCTGATCGACGGCGAGGAGCGGCTCAGCGAACTGGTCGCCGACGGCGTGCTGGTGGCCACCCCGGCCGGATCGACCGCCTACAACCTTTCCGTTCAAGGTCCGATCATTCCGATCAGCGCGCCGCTGATGGCGCTGACTCCGATCAGCCCGTTCCGGCCGCGGCGCTGGCGCGGCGCGCTGCTGCCCGACAGCGCGCGCGTGCGCGTCGACGTGCTCGAGCCGGAGAAGCGTCCGGTCGCCGCCGTCGCCGACCACGACGAGGTGCGCTCGGTCTCATCGGTCAACATCCAGATGGATCACAGCATCTCCATGCAGATGCTGTTCGATCCGGGGCACAGCCTCGACGAGCGCATTCTGCGGGAGCAATTCGGGTATTGAACATGCGATTGCCTCGGTGGCGAGATGCTCGGCGGCCACGCGAGCGGGCCGGCAGCGGTCGACAGGCCGGGGTGGACGCGCGATAATCGGCGGTTATCGGCGCGGACCGGCATTGCGTCTGCCCCGACTGCGAGACTGAGCCCGCGACCCATGTTCTCGAAACTCAAAGCGGCCTGGAGCCGCCTCGCCGGTGGCGAAGGACGCGAGTCCGAGGGGCTGCCCGCGCCAGCCGTTGAATACAAGGGCTACCGCATCCGGCCGACCCCGTACCGGAACAACGGCCTCTACCAGACCGCCGGGATCATCGAAAAGGACACCCCGGAAGGCGTGAAAGCACACCGCTTCATTCGGGCCGATACCCATCAGGGCAAGGACGATGCGATTGCCTTCGCGATCTCGAAGGCCAAGCAGATCATCGACCTGCAAGGCGACCGTGTTTTCACGCAATCCAACGGCTGAGGGCGGCAGCGGCACGGCCAGTCACGTCGCAGGAGCAGCGTATCACGCTGCGCTGCTTCAAATGGCGTCACGCCTTGCGATCATGGTGCATTCGGGCGGCCGGTGGAGGAAACGATGACGAGATGCTTGAATGCGGCCGTCGCAGGTTTGCTGGGAGTGCTGGGTGTGATGACGCACGCACCGGCCCGAGCCGCCGAGATCGTCGTTTTGACCAATTTGGGCGTGGTGTCCGCGGTGCGCGACCTCGCGCCCGCCTTCGAGCGCGCGAGCGGCCACAAAGTCATCGTCGGCTTCGAGCTGGGCAGTGCGATGATGCAGAAGATCAATTCCAACGCGCCGGCGGATCTGGTCACCCAGACCCCCGACGTGATCGATAGCCTCATCAAGCAGGGCAAGGTCGTGGGCGAGCGCGTGGACTTCGCCCGCGCGGGGATTGGCGTCGCCGTAAAAGCCGGAGCGCCCAAGCCCGACATCGGCAGCGCCGACGCCTTCAAGCGCTCGATGCTCGCCGCCAAATCGATCGCCTATTCGCGCGCCGGCGCGAGCGGCGTCTATGTCGCGAACCTGATGGAGCGGCTCGGCATCGCCGACCAGGTCAAGGACAAGGTCAAGCTCGTCGACGGCGTTCCCGTGGCCGAGCTGGTAGCGAAAGGCGACGTCGAGATCGGCATGCAGCAGATCAACGTCATCCTGCCCGTCGCCGGTATCGATTACGTCGGTCCGCTGCCGTCGGAGCTGCAGGGTTACGTCGTGTTCGCCGCCGGGATTTTGGCGGTTTCGAAAGCACCGGAAGCGGCGCGGGCCATGGCAAAGTTCATGGCCGCGCCCGAGGCCGCCCCGCTCATTCGCAAGAGCGGCATGGAGCCGGCCACACGTTGACAGCGACGCACCTACACAACAAATGTTCAGCGCCAGCCGCGTGCCGCGCTCACCGGCGTGGCGAGGGGCAATCGGCTGGACCTGCCGGGGCGATCGGCCTAGGCTTTGCGGTCTTTAGGTAAGCGCGCCATCAGGCGGTCGCTTTGCGCCGCATACCTCAGGAGGAAGGCGATGGCTCAAGACACCGAGCTGCGCCGCCACAAGCGCGGCGGCATCTATTTCGACGATTTCGTCGTCGAGCACCCGCTCACGCGCACGGTCACGCAGATGGACAACATGCTGTTTTCCAACATGACGCTGAACCCGCAGCCGTTGCACATCGATCGCCATTTCTGCGAGCAGGAGACCGAGTGGGGCCAGCCGCTGATGAATTCGCTGTTCACGCTGGGACTGATGATCGGCATCATGGTCAACGACCTCACCGTCGGCACCACCATCGCCAATCTCGGCATGACCGAGGTGAAATTTCCTCACCCACTGTTCGAGGGCGACACGCTGCACGTCACCACCGAGGTCATCAGCAAGCGCGAGTCGACGTCGCGGCCGGGCGCCGGGATCGTCGAATTCCACCACCGTGCCTATAACCAGGACAACAAGCTCGTGGCCGAATGCCGGCGCCAGGTTTTCATGCGCATGCGGCCGCGATGATGCGTTCGCTGCTCTTCGTCCCGGCCGATGACGGAAAAAAGCTCGACAAGGCGATGGCGAGCGGCGCCGACGGGGTGATCGTCGATCTCGAAGATTCAATCCCTGCGCAAGGCAAGGCCGATGCGCGCATGCGCGCGGCGGCTTTCATCACGGAGGCCGTCAAAGCCGCGCAGCGCCCGCGCCTCTTGGTTCGCATCAACGGATTTGCCACCGGCCTCGCCGACGCCGATCTCGACGCCGTCGTGCCCGCGCGTCCCGACGCCATCATGCTGCCGAAGGCAGAAGGCGGCGCCGATGTCATTCGTGCCGACGCGAAGCTGCTGGCGCGTGAGGCGATCGCGGGCTTGCCCGACGGTTCGATCAAGATCGTGGCGATCGCGACCGAGACCGCGACCGCGTTGTTTCTCGCCGGCACGTATGGCGGGGCGAGCGCCCGGCTCGAGGGACTGACCTGGGGAGCCGAAGACCTTTCGGCCGAGCTCGGCGCGGAGGCGAACCGCGACGGCAACGGCCGCTTCCTCGACCCTTACCGGCTGGCGCGCGGATACCGTCACGGTCGACTTCCGCAATGCCGCGGCGCTGCGCCGCGAGACCGAGGAAGCGCGCCGTGACGGCTTTACCGGCAAGATGGCGATCCATCCGGCGCAGGTGCCCGTCATCAACGAGGTGTTCACGCCGTCGGCGGCGGCGATCGCCGAGGCGCGCGCCGTGGTCGCCGCGTTCGACGCCAATCCCGGCAAGGGCACGGTCGGCATCGGCGGGGTGATGTACGACCGCCCGCATCTCGAACGTGCCCGGCAGCTGCTCGCACGGGCGACGGCGGCGGGGATCACCTCGTAACGAGATAGGGCGGGGCAGCGGCCGGCAAGCGTTCTCACGCAAAGAGCGATTGCGCCTTTGCCCTCCCTACGCTTGCTATTTCTTTTTCCCGTACACCGCGTTCGGATCGAACGTCCTCTCGCCGTCGTGAAATTCGAGCGTCACCGCGGCGGGCTTGCCCAGCGGCACCGCGCGGTAGAAGCACGAACGCCGGCCGGTGTGGCAGGCGCCGGCGCCCTCCTGCTCGACCTTGATCCACACCGCGTCCTGGTCGCAATCGATGCGCATCTCGACCACGCGCTGCGCGTGGCCGGAGGTTTCGCCTTTACGCCAAAGGGCTCGACGGGTGCGGCTGAAATACCAGGCTTCCCCGGTCGCGATCGTCTGTCGCAACGCCTGCGCGTTCATGTGGGCGACCATCAACACTTCGCCCGATCGCGCGTCGGTCGCAACGCAGACGATAAGTCCATCGGCGTCGAATCTCGGCGCGAAGGCGCGGCCCTCCTCGACCTCGTCGGTGGAACTGCGTGGGGCGAAGGGTGAAAGTTCGTCGGACAAGGAAAGCCTCGCGCAAAATCCAAGTTTCCTCGCCCGCATAAGCCGGCGATCTGCTCATCGCCCGCTGATCACAGATCGGCGGTCATGGGTCCCCGCTTTTCGCGGGGGCCCGTGGAGCCAGCGACGCCTGTGAGACGCGGGCGGCGCATTATATCGGGCTCTTGCGCGGGAACGATGCCCCACCTGCGCGGGGCATCACCTTCGGCTGCGGTGCTGGGCCCGGTGCAGCCGCCGCGGCTCAGCGATCGGTCCCGCGTACCATGGTGATGAAGCGGACCTGATCGTCGGGATTGTCCCGAAAGCTGCCGGTAAACTGCGTGGTAATGGTGGACGATCCCGGCTTCTCCACCCCGCGCAGCGACATGCACATGTGCTCGGCCTCGATCATCACCGCCACGCCACGCGGGCTCAAGATCTCCTCGATGGCGGTGGCGATCTGCGAGGTCATGTGCTCCTGCGTCTGCAGCCGTCGCGCATAGACGTCCACGAGGCGGGCAAGTTTCGAAAGTCCGACCACTCGGTCCACCGGCTTATAGGCGATGTGCGCCTTGCCCGTGAACGGCATCATGTGGTGCTCGCAATGCGAATTGAAGGCGATGTCGCGCACCAACACCAAGTCGTCGTACCTGCCGATCTCGCTGAACGTGCGTTCGAGCACGTCGACAGGGCATTCGCGATAGCCGCTGTATAGTTCGTCATAGGCGTCGATCACGCGCTTGGGCGTATCGCGCAGCCCCTCGCGATCAGGATTATCGCCGGCATAGGCGATGAGCGTGCGCACCGCCGCCTGCGCTTGCTCGCGTGTGGGCTTGGGCACGACCGGTTCGGGGGCCGCGCGCACGTGGTCGGACAGGGTCGGCTGGTCGGCCGGGGACGATTTGGGCCAAGGCTTGACGACAGCATCCATCGCGGTCTCTCCGTTCGACCGGCTTTGAGGCCGGGGGTGTCACCGGGGCGGCCGCATCAGTCATACGCGCTTTGGAGGATTCGACCCATGCGCGACGACCGGACGCCGCATTCCCATTTTACATGGCTTTGATAGGAGGCTTCACTCCCGTGCAGAGCCTGCCGCCGGCTCGCAAGCCTTCTTGCTCGCGCCGGCGGGCCGCTCCCTATATATTCCTTCGTGGCGAGCGCGCAATCGCGTTGCCGCGTCGTCAACCGTCGTCAAAAGCTCATGTTGAACGAGGTCTACAACAGCCGAATTCTCGAACTGGCCGGGAATATTCCCCGGCTCGGCCGCCTCGACAATCCCGACGCCACCGCGACCGCCCATTCCAAGCTTTGCGGCTCGACCGTTACCGTCGACCTCAAGATGGACGGCGACACGGTCACCGACTTCTCCCATCAGGTGAAGGCTTGCGCGCTGGGCCAGGCCTCCTCTTCGATCATGGCGCGCAACGTGGTCGGGGCGAAGGCCGACGAGTTGCGCAGCCTGCGCGAGACGGTGCGGCGCATGTTGAAGGAAAACGGCGCCTCGCCGAGCGGCAAATGGGCCGACATCGCCGTGCTCGAGCCCGTGCGCGACTACAAGGCGCGCCACGCTTCGACCATGCTGACATTCGATGCCGTGACCGCGGCGATCGATCAGATCGAAGCCAAGCGCAGGGCCGCGATAGCGGCCGAATGAGTGTCCTCGGGTAGCGTACCCCGCCGGTCAATCAGGGCTGCGATGTGATGATCGTGCGTACGGGTGCCTGCCTGACGGGGCTTGTGGTCTCGCTTTGCAGCGCCGCCGCCGCGCCGGCAATCGACTGCGCGACCGAGGCCGCGGTGCTCGCCAGGGATCAATCCGAACTGCCGCGGCTCGAGGTAGCCTCGCCGGCCGACCGCCCGCCGTATTGCATCACGCTCGAGACCCTCATGGCGTTTGCCGGCCGCGTGAAGGCGCACGTCGCCCGCTGCCCGAACTCAGGTTACGCCGCGGCCGTCGCCGACCGGGACAAGCCGCGGACCGATTATGCCAAGCTGTTCAGTCGTTACCGGTGCAAGCGGACGCGGTAAGCGTCGGTCAGCATTCCGGGGGCACGCGCATCACGCGTGCCCTTGGCACGCAAGTCGGTTGATCCGACTCGCGTACTCAACACATGCTGGAAGTGCGCTCTAGTCGCGCGGGGCGGCCGGCTGGCCGACGGTCGCTAGCGACGTTGTCGTCTTGGCTGGCGGCGGACCCGCAAGGTCGCGCTCGAATAGCGCGTCCGCGGTGGTGAGTTTCATGCGCCGGAGCTCGTCGGCGGACAGCCGATACAAGGGCTCCCACGGGGGAACCCGCAGGGCCGTTTCCAGCAACTCGCCGCTGCCACCCATTTCCATGGTGTATTGCACGAGGCGCCCGATGTCGCGCTGGA
>WNGL01006007.1_pt1 | contig 15601 bp, 15 predicted proteins | sample 5400591 | NCBI WGS metagenome assembly WNGL01 (sample SAMN13153377, study PRJNA577476) | soil metagenome | isolation source: 80 cm soil or saprolite under Garry oak tree replicate 1 | place: USA:California | collected 2016-06-15
CTATCACGGCGCCGTGCGCGTTCGTGACCGCGCCGTCGGCGGTGCTGATCGGCGGCATAGCCGGGGTGTTGGTCTGCGTCGCGGTGTTTTTCATCGATGGCAAGCTGCGCATCGATGACCCCGTCGGCGCGATCTCGGTACACGGCGTCAACGGGCTGTGGGGCATCCTGTCGCTCGGACTGTTGGCCGACGGCACGTACGGGGACGGGTGGAATGGTGTGAACGGGGCCGTGCGGGGGCTGTTCTACGGGGACGCGAGTCAGTTCGTGGCCCAGCTGGTCGGCGGCGCCGCCAACATCGTGGGGGTGGGCGCCATGGCGTTCGTCGCCTACAAGGTGACGGCGTTCGTCGTCAGCGGCCATCGCGTGGCGCCCGAGGTCGAAGAGCTCGGTCTCGACCTGCCGGAGATGGGCGCGCTGGCCTATCCCGACACGCACGAAATCGGTTCGGCGGTGATCCTCCGCGAGACGGCCTCCACCGGAGGGATCGGGCAGCTCCAGCCCGAGCCCGAGGCGGTCTGATGAAACTCATCACTGCTGTAGGCCGCGCTGTTTCGAGCCGGCGTCACGGGCATCACGATCAGTCGCGTGAGCGGTCACGGCGGCGAGCGCGACCAGCAGGAGCAGTACCGCGGCTCTACCGTTGTGCTCGAATTCCGCGAGAAGGTACGGCTCGAGATGGCGGTTTCGGAGCCGTTCGTGGAGCCGACCATCAAGGCGATCATCGCATCGGCCCGCACCGGCCAGGTCGGTGACGGGAAGATCTTCGTCCAGCCGCTCACGCGGATCGTTCGGATCCGCACGGGCGAGGTGGACACCGCCGCGGTCACGGCGGTGACAGCGGACGCGGTACAGCGTCAGGCCCTGAAGGAGGCCACCGTATGAGAGTGCAAGCAAGCCGTTTAGCGCGAGCCGCGCTCGTGGGCGTGTGGCTCGCCGCCCCAGGGATACTTCGCGCCCAGAGCGGCGCGTCGGCCCCGGTCGATTCGGCGGCCAAAAAGCCCGATCCCCCTCCGCCTCCGGGGAACCATCTGGAGACGACCTTGGCAGGCTTCAAACTCACCGGCTATGCGGCCGGTTCGTACGCCTACTCAGGCAGGAGCAGCGGGGACACGGCCATCGTCGGGCGGCTGTACGACCGGCTGCAGAACCGCTTCATGCTCAACGCTCTCGCGGTCGTGCTCGACAAGCCTTACGACCCGGCGAAGTTCAGCGCGGGGTTCCATACGGAGCTCCTGGTGGGGCAGGGCAGAACCGCTTCATGCTCAACGCTCTCGCGGTCGTGCTCGACAAGCCTTACGACCCGGCGAAGTTCAGCGCGGGGTTCCATACGGAGCTCCTGGTGGGGCAGGACGCCACGGTGATCCAGTCGGGAGGCTTCAACCTCGGGTCTCAGGCTGACCTCCCGCATTTGTATGTCACCTTGAACGTCCCGACCGCCAGCGGGAACGGGCTGCAGTTCAAGGTGGGGCGCATCCCCACGCTGATGGGCCTGGAGGTGATCGAGACCGTGGCCAACCCCAACTGGTCGGAGGGGAACCAGTTCATCTACGTTGAGAACTTCACCGGGACCGGCGTGAGCGTCGAAACCAAGTTCAACGACCATGTCGACGCTCAGTTCCGCGTCATCAACGGGTGGGATCAGGTCTCCGATAACAACACTCGCAAGTCGCTCATGGGACGGATCGGCATCTACCCGGATGCGTCGACGTCCCTCGGCATTGTCGGGTTCTGGGGGCCCGAAGAAGCGAACGACAACACCGCGAACCGCTACGGCATCGAGGGTCTACTGTGGCGCAAGCTCGGCAAGGCGGCGGTGTGGATCCAAGGCGACTACGGACAGGAGCAGGCCAATGCGGCGCTGCCGGAACCGACGCAGGAGGCCAAGTGGTGGGCCCTCGGTGGCTGGCTCACATATGACTTCAGCTCGGCCCTCGGTCTCGCGTTGCGGGGGGACTACGTCAATGACGAGAACGGCGCCCGCAGCACCGTCAACGGAGTGGGGGTCGGGTTCCCCGCGAACTTGGGACAGAAGTTCGGCAGCGGCACGGCGACGCTGAACATCAAGGCGTGGCCGAGTGCCGTGGTGCGGCCAGAGCTGCGGTACGACCGGTCCACGCTGGGGGCGTTCAACGGGAAGAAGGACCAGGTCACCGTGGCTTTGGCGGTCGCGTATCTCTATTGAGTCGCGGGGGCTGGCTGGGTTCCCGGCGCGACCGTGGTTGGCGTCTGGTTGCGGAAGAACCGGTACAAGAGCCAGATGTCGAGCATGGCCACGGCGGCCAGGACGGAGAACGCCGCGTCCGTTTCGATGACGTGTAGCTGTCGCAATAGTGTCGAGATGCCGAAGCTCACGACCCAGGCGTCGAAGCTCATGCAGACGCGTCTGAAGGTCTCGGGTCGCACGTGGCGTATGACCCGCACGCCCAGCGGGATCCCGACGACGAGGCTCGGGAGGATGTAGGGCAGCAGGCCGGCGCTCTCGCTGGAAAACATCCCGGCGAAGTAATACGCCACCGCCGTGAACGTCGACTCCGCGAGCCGCACGAGTCCGAGCCCGGCTCGGAAGTCCTGTTTCGTGAAGCCCTGGTTGCTCAACATCACGGCGAGGGGCGGGCCGGAGATCGTTGTGACGGAGTACAGTACGCCCAGGCCGCCTCCGAAGACCAGCCCGACGCGGCGCTCATCCCTGATGGGCCGGCGAAACCCGGCTGCCTGCAAGAGAATCAGCGGCAGCAGCACGATGAAAGTCGCGAGCTTGAGCCAGGCAGGCTGCACTCGGTGCACGAGAGAGGTACCCAGTACGACGCCCGGCGCCAGGCCTACGATCATCGGCACGACTCGACGCCAGACGCGGGGAACGCTCGCCCGATTGACCCAGAGGACGTAGGCGTTCAAGACGACCTCGACCCACACGAGCGCCGGGTTGAGCACGCGATTCGCGTAGAAGAGCAGGGCCACAGGCACGGTAATCGAGGAGAATCCGTAGCCGAGCGCACCGTTGACGGTACCGGCGACGAGGGTGATAAGGATCAGGACCAGCGCGCTTGAAGTCGCATCCATCATTGTTCGTCGTGTCGTTGGGGTGAAATGGTACAAACAAAAAACCCGGTCCACGCTGGGGTGGCCGGGCCTGGGAGCGGCTCAGAAGGCGAGGAGGCTTAGCGAGTCCTCATGTCGTCACTGGGTGCGCCGTGGTGTCCGTCCAACCCCGCGGGTGGGGGGGCGGCTACAACAACAGCCGAGACAACACAGCGACGTCGAGCGCATGTGAAGGTGCAACCTAGAGCGCGCGTCGTGGGGTGTCAACGGTGACGTCGCACCTCATCCCTGCTGCCGGAGCGGAGTGTGTGAGCGCACCGATGGATATGAGAGTCGCGCCGGCCTCGGCGTACGTGCGAGCGGTCTGCGGCGTGATCCCACCGGAGGCCTGGATGGTGATGGCCGGACCGGCCCGACGCGCCCACACACGGATGCGCTCCGGCGATTGGTTGTCGGCGAGAATGTGGGTCACACCGGCGGCGAGCGCCGCTTCGAGCTGCTGGTCGTTCTCGACTTCGACGGCGATCGGAACGCCCGGTGGGACTTCCCGGAGCGCGTCGGTGAGCGCGCTCCGCCGGGCGCCGAGCAGCGCCCAGTGATTGTCCTTCCACAGGACGGCGTCGGCGAGGGAGGCGCGGTTGTCGATTCCGCCCCCCACCCGGACCGCGTATTGCTCGAGCGCCCGCAGGCCGGGGGTGGTCTTCCGCGTATGTGTGATTCTCGCCGGCGTTCCCGCCACCGCGTCCACGGCCCGCCGGGTCAGGGTCGCCACTCCAGAGAGCCGCTGCAAGAAGTTGAGCGCCACCCGCTCGCCCGCGAGCACGGCTCGCCCGCTCGCCCGCAGCGTAGCGAACGCCTTCTCTGGCGCGGTCCAATCGCCTTCCACGGTGTGGCACTCGAAGCACGCCTGTGGGTCAAGCTCGTGGAAGATCAGCTTGGCGATCGGGAGCCCGGCGACCACGAAGCGATCTTCTGCGACGAAGCGGGCAGTGGCCGGGGCGTGCGCGGCGGGACCGAGCAGCCTGGTGGTCACGTCTTCACCGGCGTGATCCTCGGCCAGCGCCCGGCGCACCTCCTCCAGGCCCAAGGCGTCAGCCAATAGCCAGCATCCGTTCGATGGCCCGCCGGGCCCGGACTGCGATTCCCTCGGGCACGGTGACTTCGTATTTCTCGTCGCGGAGCGAGTCGCGCAGCTTCTCGAGGGTGATCATCTTCATGTAGCGACACTCCGCCGACTCGGCCGCCGCCAGGAACTGCTTTTCCGGGTTCGCCCGGCGTAGCCGATGCAGCACGCCCGTCTCGGTAGCGACCACGAACTTCCGGGCGTCCGAGTAGCGCGCACGGCGCATCATCTGCTCGGTTGAGACGATCGTCGTCCGCCCTGCCGCGACGTCGCCGTCGGACTCGGCGTAGTACATGGCGCTCGTCACGCAGCCGCACTCCGGGTGGACGAGGAATTCAGCATCGGGGTGCCGCTGTCGCTGCGCCGCGAGCACGTCCGGCGTCAGCGCGGCGTGCACGTGACACTCGCCCATCCACACGTCCAGGTTGCGCCCGGTCACCCGCCGCAGATAGCTGCCGAGGAAGAAGTCCGGGACGAACAGCACCGGCACGTCGGGCGGGAGAGCGCGAACCACGGCGACGGCGTTCCCCGAGGTGCAGCAGTAGTCCGCCTCGGCCTTGACGGCCGCGCTGCAGTTCACGTACGCCACCACGAGACCGTCGGAGTGCTCGGCCCGCCACGCCCGCACGTCCTCGGGCTGGATAGCGGCGGCGAGCGAGCAGCCGGCCTCAGGATCGGGGATGAGGACCCGCTTATCGGGATTGGCGATGGCGGCCGTCTCGGCCATGAACTGCACGCCACAGATCACCAGCAGGGGCGCGTCGAGCTCGGTCGCCCGGCGCGCCATCTGGAGCGAATCGGCCACGACGTCGGCCAGATCCTGGATCGGGGGAATCTGGTAGTTGTGCGCCAGGATCGCCGCGTGCCGCTTCGCCTTGAGCGCCTGGATTTCCGAGACCAGGTCCGTGGCCACCGTCATATCCCCTATGATGCCCGGCGAATCGGAATCCGCACGCGGGTCTTCTCCCACTCGAGGACCAGCTCGGTCGTGTTGCCTGCGGCCGGCGCGAACTTGAGCGTGAGCGTCTCGACGGGCGCGCCGAGGGACTCCGTGGTCACCGTGCCGGCGCCGAGATCCTTCGCGCGTACGTCGTTGTCGATCGGAACGCCCCAGCGCTGAACGCCGCGGTTGACGACGATCTGCCATTTCGATGCACCCGGAATCGCATACAGGGTGTACGTCCCCGGCTCCACCCGCACCCCGGCGATTTCGGCGGCGAAGGCGACCTGGATGCTCGTGGCCTCGTTCGCGCCGAGCCGCCACGGCTGGTCGAACGGGACCAGGCCGCCGATGACCTTGCGGCCGCGCGCCGACGGCCGGCTGTAGCACAGTCTCATCGTGCCCCCGCCGATTTGCACGGCGATCGAATCGAGCGGACTGGCCCGCTCGGCCAGCTTGTCCGCCGGTCCACGGATCCAGCAGGTGAACGGAGCCGCCTGTCTGCTGCCTGCTTCGGCCTGAGCCAACGTCAGGGCCGCGATCAGCAAAATGCTCCGCATATCCTCACTCCGGACATTTGTTCGGACAGAAAAGATACCCTGCAGATGCGCAACGTGCCCTGTGCTGTCCTACCCCCCGGCTCGTTCCTCATTCCCACTCTGAAGAGTGGACCCAGTGACGCACTGCGCTTGAAGCACAGGGCTCTTCAGGACCGCAGCCGTCGCTCCGCCGCTCGCGCGTGGGCCTCGAGTCCTTCTGCGCGGCCGAGCCAGATTGCGTCTTCGATGAGCGGCCGGGCGGCGGTGGTGTCGTCGATGCGCAGCCAGGTCCGCACGCGCAGGAAGGTGTAGACCGAGAGCCCGCCGGTCGCGCGCGCCGTCCCGCCGGTCGGCAGGACGTGATTCGGTCCGGCGCCGTAATCGCCCAGCACTTCCGCGGCGCCCGCGCCGACGAACAGCGCGCCGTAGTGGGCGAGGCGGGGAGCCACGGCGGCTGCGTCGCGGACCTCGAGCTGCAGATGCTCGGGTGCGATCGCGTCGCACGCGCCGATCCCATCGTCCAGGCTCGCCACCTGGATCACGCCGCCGTTCGCGAGCGCCGCCCGCGCCGTCACGGCCGTGGGCAGGTCGCCGAGCTGCCGGGTGAGCTCCGCCTCCACGCGATCCGGCAGGGTGGGATCGAGGGTCACGAGCACCGGCACGGCATCGGGGTCGTGCTCCGCCTGTGCGAGCAGGTCTGCCGCGACGCGGCCGGGGTCGGCTGTGTCGTCCGCGAATATCGTCAGCTCGGACGGGCCGGCCAGCATGTCGATGGCAACCGCGCCGCTGACCAGCTGCTTCGCCGCCGCCACGTAGCGGTTCCCCGGACCGACGATCACATCGCGGGAAGCGATCGGTCCCGCGCCGTAGGCGAGCGCAGCGATCGCGTGTGCACCCCCAGCTGCGAGCAAACCGTCCGCGCCCGCAATTGCGGCGGCGGCGAGGCTTAAGGCTTGCGGCTTAGGGCTGGCAACCCACACGTCTGGCACGCCGGCTACGCGAGCGGTCACCGCGGTCATGAGTACCGAGGAGGGCAGGGGATAGCGGCCTCCGGGTGCGTAGCAGCCGGCGCGCTCCACCGGCGCAATCCGATGCTCGGCAACCCCCCCGGGCACCGGGACCATCGCCGGGCACAGGGCGCGGTATTGGGCTTCCGCGAACCGCCGGATCCGCTCCGCGACCCGCTCGAGCCGCGCGCGATCGCCCGCCTGGAGGAGCGTGAGGGCGCGATCGAGCGCGGCGCGGTCGTGAAACAGGCCTTCTCCAGCCTGCACGTCGCCGAACCGGACGGCGTATTCGCGCAGCGCCGCTTCACCCCCGGCGCGTACGGCGTCCACGATCGGCGCCACCTCGGCGAGCGTCTGAGTGGACACGCCTTCCCGCCGGCGACGCGCCACCTCGGGGAGCGAGCGCAGCGGCACCAGGCGGTCCCTCATCGGGCCGCTTCCGACTTGGTGACCATCGGCCGACGCGTCACCGCGCCGCGGCGGCGGGAGAGCTCCGCCACCACCTCCGCCAGCGTGCCGCCGCCGCGGACCACGGCGACCAGTGTCAGGTACAACAGGTCGGCCGCCTCGTGCACCACATCGTCGCGGGCGTCGGCCCGCGCCAGCTCCTCGGCCTCCTCCCGCAGCTTCGCCGCGAGCAACGCCGGGTCCGCGAGCAGTTTCGCGGTTCCCGATCCGGGCTCCGGGCGGGCGGCCCGCTCCGCGATGGTGCGCGTGAGCTCGTCGAGATCAAACCCAGATGGCCAGCAGGACCGCCGGTCGAGGTGACAGAACCCGGCACCGCGCTGCCGTACGGTGAAGCGCAGTGCATCGCGGTCGCAGTCCAGTTCGACGCGCACCAGCTCCTGCGTGTTGCCCGACGTCGCGCCCTTCTCCCACAGGGTCCGGCGCGAGCGCGACCAGTAGACGCCCCGGCGCTCCGCAATGGCACGCGCGAGCGACTCGCGCGTGCTCCAAACGAGTCCCAACGTGTGTCCCCACTCGTCGCACACGACGGTGGGCCAGGCGTCACCGTCCAGCGGCTTCGCGAGCGGCGCCGCGACCGCCTCCCCCAATGACAGCCGGCCGGTGTAGAGCGCCATGCCCACCTGCGCGTCCGCGCCGATCCGGTCCAATTCGGCGATCTCCGTCGCCGTGGTGATCCCCCCGGCCGCGGTGAGGCGGGCCTGCCCCGCCGCGCGCACCGCGTCAGCCACCGCGGGGAAGTCGAAGCCGCTCATGGCGCCTTCGTGCTCCACCTGCGTGAAGAGAAACCCGCCGACTAAGGGCGCGAGGTCGCGGATCCGGTCGAGTACCGGCGTGCCGGTAGCGGTCCGCCAGCCCGCCACCACCACGTGGCCGCGCTCGGCGTCCACCGCCGCTATCACGCGCTCGCGTGGAAGGGCGCCGCAGAACTCCGGGCTCGCTGCCGTGCCGATCATGATCCTCGCCGCCCCGGCGTCGAGCCACCCGCGCGCCGCGTCGAGGTCGCGAATGCCACCACCGACGCGGCACGGCGCCCGGCGCACCATCGCGCGGATTAAGCTCGCGTTCGAGCCGTTACCGAGCGCGGCGTCGAGGTCCACCACCGCCACTTCCCCGGCCACCGCGAACTCCTCGAGCCTGGCCATGGGGTCGCCGCCGTCGAGCACAAAGTCCCGGCCCCGGCGGAGCTGGACCGCGCGGCCCTGCATCATGTCGATGCTGGGGACGATCATCGCCGTACCCTGATCCCGCGGAGGGAGAGATCCGCCTTGATACCGTCGACGGTGTCATCGCCGTCGTGGAACACCGACGCCGCCAGCACGGCGTCCGCGCCCGCGCGAAACGCCTGCGCCACGTGTGCGCGCTCTCCGATCCCGCCCGAGGCGATCACCGGCACTCGCACGGCGCCTGCCACGGCCTGCAGGAGCTCCACGTCGGGACCGAGACGCGTGCCATCGCGATCCCAGCTCGTGAGCAGGATTTCCCCCGCACCCAAACACGCGCCCTCCCGCGCCCACGCCACGGCATCGGGTCGCCCGGGCTCACGGCCGCCGAACGCGAGCGCTTCCCACCGACCTTCAGCCCCCGTGCGACGCGCATCGATGGCGAGTACGACGCACTGGCTGCCGAACTCGGTCGCCAGCTCGGAGAGGAGTGCGGGACGCTGCACCGCGGCGGTATTCACGCTCACCTTGTCGGCACCCGCCGCGAGCAGCCGGCGCGCATCATCCACGCTCCGGACCCCGCCACCGACGGTGAGGGGAATGCGGATGGCCCAGCGCACCCGCTCCACTGTCTCGATCTGCGTGGCCCGCCCTTCGGGCGACGCGGCCACGTCGAGGACCACGATCTCGTCCGCGCCTTGAGACTCGTACAACGCCCCCTGCGCGGCCGGATCACCCGCGTCGCGCAGGTGCTGGAACCGCACCCCCTTCACCACCCGACCGTCCCTCACGTCGAGGCAGGGCACGATGCGCGGCAAGAGCCCCGGCTCCGGCCCCTTGCCCACCGGAGCGGATGGCGCGGCCTCTGCCCCGGAGAGCCAGCGCTCCAGCAGCGCCGCCCCGTACGCTCCGGACAGCTCAGGGTGGAACTGGCACGCGAGGATGCGGCCCTGCTCCAGTGCCGCCACGAACCGTACGCCGTGCGTCGTCCACGCGGGGGTCCAACCCGGGGGCGCCTCGAGCAGGGCATAGGAGTTCGCAAACGCGGCCACGCCGGAGTCGAGGAGGGCGACCTGCGATACGGCCGTGACGGCGTTCCAGCCGAGGTGCGGCACTCGCACGTGGTCAGGCAGCCGGCGGCACACGCCCGCGATGACGCCGAGCCCGGAGATGCGAGGCGACTCCTCGCTCCCCTCGCACAGCATCTGCATTCCCAGACACACGCCGAGCAGCGGTGTGCCTCGCGCTACCGCGTCGGTGATTGCACTGTCGAGCCGCCGCGCGCGCAGCGCCGCCAGCCCCGCACCGAAGGCCCCCACGCCCGGCAACACTACCCGGCGCGCCGCTGCCACGACGCCCGCGTCGTCCGTCACGACCACGCTCGAGCCGAGCCGGCTGAACGCGCTGGTGATCGACGCGAGATTGGCGACGCCGGAATTCACAACGACGACGTCAGGCATCGAGCGTCCCCTTGGTGGACGGCACGTCGTCGAAGCCCGAGCAGGCGACCGCCTGCTTGAGTGCGAGGGCGGTCGCCTTGAAGGCGGCCTCGGCGCGGTGGTGGTCGTTCTCACCCTTCAGCACGTCGACGTGCAGTGTGAACCGCCCCGCGGCAGCGAGCGAGCGCAGGATGTGCGGGATGTTCTCGCACGCCAGGCCGCCGATCGCCTCCCGGCGCAATCCGAGCTCCACCTCCGCGTAGGACCGTCCCGAGAGATCCACCACGGCGCGTGCCAGCGCCTCGTCCAGCGGGACGTACGCCCAACCGAACCGGTTGACGCCCCGCCGCTCCCCCAGGGCCCGATCGACCGCCTGACCCAGCGCGAGCGCGCAGTCTTCGGCGGTGTGGTGGTCGTCGACCTGGAGGTCTCCTTTGCACGCGAGTGTCAGGTCGAATCGGGCGTGGTGGCTCAGCGCATCGAGCAGATGATCGAGGAAGCCGAGGCCCGTCTTCACGTCGGCCTTCCCCGTACCCTCGAGGGTTAGCGTGACCGTGATCGATGTCTCGCGCGTGGCGCGAGTGACGGTTGCGGTGCGCGCGGTCATGGTTCGAGGCCCTCGGCCTGGAGCGTCCGCTCGAGGGCCTCGCGCAGCCGATCGAAGTCGGGCGCATTCCCGGGCAGGGTGATGCGCAGCGCCGTCTCGAGCCCCCGGCGGTCGGGGAAGTCGCGCACCAGCACGCCGCGGGCGGCGAGGCCCGCGTGGATCGAGCCGGCACGCGGTCCGCACTCGACGAGCACGAAGTTCGCCTGCGACGGCCGGGGCGCGAGGCCGGCGGCGGTCAGCCGCACGCCGAGCAGGCGGCGCTCCTCGCGCACCCGCGCGACGTGGGCGGAGAGCGGCCCGGCGCCGCGCTCGAGCTGGGCGAGGGCGAGCGCCACCGAGGGCGCTGCCACGGTGTAGGGACCGCCCGCCGCACGCAGCACGGCTATGACATACGGGCTCCCGACGGCGTATCCCACACGACACCCCGCAAGGCCCCAGGCCTTGGACAGCGTACGCAGCACGAGGACGTTGCGCAGGTCGAGCACCCCGGGCGTGAGATCTTCGTCCGCGTACTCGACGTACACGTGATCGAGCACAACGAGCGCGTTCGGCGCCGCCGCAGCCACGTGCCGGACTGCGCCGAGCGTCGCGACGCTCCCCGTCGGATTGTTCGGCGACACGATCGCGACGACGGCAGTGCGCGCGTCGAGTCGGCTCACGAACGCGTCGCTCGGGAAGGCGTCGCCCCACCACGCGACGCGGACGAGCTCACCACCGGCGAGCGCGGCACTGCAATCGAACATGTCGAAGCTGGGGTCCGGCAGCACGAGGGAACGACCCGGTTCGAGGAACGCGCGGCACGCGCGATCGATCGCCTCGTCGGCGCCGGCCGTCACGAGCACGCGCTCCGGCGCCACGCCGACGCGGGCGGCGAGGGCGGTTTCGAGCGCGGAGACGTCCGGGTATCGGCGCAACAGCTCCGGGTCTGCGTTGGCGAGGTCGCCGAGCAGGGCGCGTGATGGCAGGACCCCCTCGTTCGAATCGAGGCGAAGCATGCCGGGACCGCTCGGCGGGCGGCGGTAGGCGGTGGCCGGGTCGATTCGCGAGACGGGGCCGGTCGGAGAAGACGAGGTCGTGGCCGTCATGGGACGATCTGCGAGAAGGTGGACACGACGAGGTCGGTGCCGCCCGCCGCCTTTACGGCGGGGATCACCTGTGGGAGCGCGTCGCGCGGCACCGCCGCCTTCACCGCGTAGCCGCCGTTGCCGAACAGCGGAGCCACCGTGGCCTGCCGCATCGACGGCAGCACGGCGACCACCGCTTCGAGGCACTCCGCCGAAGCGTTCACCTCGAGCATGACCCGCCGTCGCGCCACGAGCACGGAGTCGAGCAGCATCACGAGATCGTCGATGCGCCGGCGCCGAGCGCCATCCTTGAGCGCGGATGGATTCGCATACAGGCGCGTGGAGGAGCGCATCAGCTCGTCCACCACGACGAGGCCGTTCGCCTCGAGCGTCGCGCCCGTGGCGCTATTGTCCACGATGACGTCCGCATCCTCCGGCGGGAACACCTCGGTCGCCCCGTACGAGCGTACGCACTCGGCGGACAGGCCGTGCTCGGCGATCCAGCGCTGCGCCAGGCGCTCGTATTCCGACGCCACCACCAGGTGACGGGCGGGCAGGTGCCCGTCCACGAGCATTGCCCTGGGCGCCGCGGCGACCACCTGCACGGGGTCGAGTCCCGTGTCGAGCAGCTCGACGACGTCCGCCTCGAGCTCCGCCACCCAGTCCGCACCGGCGAAACCCACGTCCCGGCTGCCAAGTGCCAGCATCTCCACGATGTTCTGGGGCTTGAGGGTCTTGGCTTCGGTGTCCTGGAGGGAGACGTCGGGGCGATAGCCCCGGGCGCCCGGGCGAATCCGGATGCCGGCGTCGCCGAGCAGGGTCAGCACTCCCTGCTCCATGCGGCCTTTCGGCAGGCCGAGTCGCAGCAGTGTCGAGGAACCGGATAGTCGGGACATCGGGTCGCGCTCCAATCGTTGGCCGAACCGGCCCCGGAGCTCGAGCGTCCCAAAAAGCACGACGCCGACCCCGGGGGGCCGGCGTCGGCGGTGGACTCAAGGTCTACAGGCTACTCGTTACCTTGCGTACGCCTCCGGCTCCCCCCATCCAACGGGGTGGTGATGGTGGTGCCGGTGGTGCAAACGCGTACGCTGCATGGCTGATAACTAAGCCACCCACGCGATCCTTGTCAACTACCGGCGGTTCCAACCCCTCCGATCGTGTGATTGACATGACGGGACGTGCCGGGTAAATACCAAAATCATGATCGCCCACCACACCACTACCCGCTGTTGTTGTCGGATGATGTGTCCTTGCTCCCCGGGGAGCGGACGCGGTTGTGGCGCTGTGGTTGCCGACATCGGATGATGCTCGACTAGCTTGTAAACGGCACGCGCGACGCAGATCGGGCCCGCTTCCCAGGGAAGCGGGCCCGTTTTGTTTTCCTCACCCCCTGTCCCACTCTCCACGCTGTGGAGAGGGGGGATGAGAAGGCGATGGTTGGAGAGAGAAATGACTCAACCTGAACTGGTGACGGACGGGCGTTTGGCGCAGGCGCACGGCTTCACGCTGTGGTTCACCGGGCTGTCGGGCGCCGGCAAGTCCACGCTCGCCGCGGCGGTGAGCGCGGAGCTGCGTGGTCGGGGCATCCCGGTCGAAGTGCTCGACGGGGACGAGGTGCGCCAGAATCTCTCCAGGGGGCTGGGATTCTCGCGCGAGGACCGCGACATCAACATCCGCCGGATCGGCTACGTGGCGAAGCTGCTCACGCGGAACGGGGTGGCGGTGATCACGGCCGCGATTTCTCCCTACCGCGCGATCCGGGACGAGGTGCGCGAGAGCATCGGCGCGTTCCTCGAGGTGTACGTGAAGGCCTCGCTCGACGAGTGCATCCGACGCGACACCAAAGGGTTGTACGCCCGCGCGCTGGCCGGGGAGCTTCCCCAGTTCACCGGTGTGTCGGATCCCTACGAGGAGCCGTTGTCCCCGGAGCTCGTGATCGACACGGAGCGCGAGGAGGTCGCCGAGAGCGCCACCCGCGTGATCGACCGTCTGCTCGAGCTCGGCCACCTGCGGAGTGCGAGCGATGCTTAGCGCCGCGCAAGTTCGCGAGCGGGCCCTCGCCCTGAAGCGTGCCGACCCCGAGACGATTCTTTTATGGGCCGTAGATGCATTTCCGGGAAAGACGGCTCTGACGGTGAGCTTCGGTGGGGGCGGCGTGGTGCTCGCGCACCTGCTCAGCCGCATCGACCGGACCGTACCGGTGCTCTTCCTCGACACCGGGTTCCATTTCGCCGAGACGTACGCGTTCAAGGAGCGGTTCGCCAAGCGGTACGGCCTCAATCTCGTCGAGCTCAAGCCTCTGACCGATCCGGGTCCGCTCTACAAGACCGATCCGGACCGCTGTTGCTTCATCCGCAAGGTCGAGCCACTCGAACGGGCCCTTGTCGGATTCGACGCCTGGATCAGCGCCGTGCGGCAGGATCAGTCCGCCGGCCGCGCATCGACGGCGCTCGCCGAGCTGCACGAGGTCGACGGCCGGCCGATCGTGAAGGTGTTTCCGCTGGTGCACTGGAGTCGAGCGGACGTGTGGCGCTACATCCGGGAAAACGGCGTGCCCTATCACCCGCTGCTCGACCAGGGCTACTCGAGCATCGGCTGCTGGCCGTGCACCCGCCCCACCGCTCCAGGCGAGGCCGAGCGGGCGGGGCGGTGGAGCGGCAGCGGCAAGACCGAGTGCGGCCTGCACACGTTTACCGTGAAGCGTGAGAGGTGAGTCGTGAGCGTTGACATCGAGACCATCGCGCCGCATGGCGGGACGCTGGTGAGCCGGGTGATCGCAGGCGATGAGCACCAGGCGGCGCTTGAGTTGGCGGCCGCCCTGCCGTCCGTTACGGTCGACGCGCGGACCGTGGCGGATCTCGAGCTCATCGCGACCGGGGCGTACAGCCCGCTGACCGGCTTCATGGGCCTGGCCGACTACCAGCGCGTGCTCCACGAGATGCGACTGGCGAACGGGCTCCCCTGGTCGCTCCCGATCACGTTGCGCGTGACCGACGCCAAGAGAGTCCGCGACACCGTGGCGCTCCGGGCGCCGGACGGCCGGGCCGTCGCCCTGCTCGAGGTCCGAGAGGTCTTCACACACTCGAAGGAGGAGGAGGCTCAGCTCGCGTACGGGACGACCGACCCGAAGCACCCCGGAGTCGCGCAGCTCTATGTCCAGGGCGACTTCCTGGTCGGGGGAGACATCCGACTGCTGCGACGCACCGCGGCGGCCTTCCCCGAGCTGGCGCTCGATCCTGCGGACACCCGGCGCACGTTTGCCGAGCGCGGCTGGCGCACGGTGGTCGGCTTTCAGACGCGGAATCCGGTGCACCGCGCGCACGAGTACATCCAGAAGGCGGCGCTCGAGACGGTGGACGGGCTCCTGCTGCATCCACTCCTCGGGGCCACCAAAGACGACGACGTCCCGGCTGCCGTGCGCGTCAAGAGCTACCGCGTGCTGCTGGAGCGCTACTACCCGCGGGATCGCGTGCTCCTCGCCGGCTTCCCGGCCGCGATGCGGTACGCCGGCCCCCGGGAGGCCGTGTTCCACGCGCTGGCGCGCAAGAACTACGGCTGCACTCACTTCATTGTGGGTCGCGATCACGCCGGGGTGGGGAACTACTACGGCACCTACGACGCGCAGCGCATCTTCGACCGCTTCGCGCCGGGTGAGCTCGGCATTCACATCATCTGCTTCGAGCACACGTTCTACTGCCAGCGCTGCGGCGGCATGGCGTCACCTAAGACCTGTCCGCACGACGCCGAGTCCCATGTCACGCTCTCCGGCACGAAAGTGCGGGAGATGCTGCGGAGCGGCACCCTGCCGCCGCCCGAGTTCAGCCGACCGGAGGTCGGCCAGGTGCTCGCCGATGGACTGCGGGAGGTGGTGGTCGCATGACCGACAAGCCGCCGAGCGCGGTCGAGAGAGTAAAGGAGGAGAGCCACGGTCTGAGCGGTGATCTCGCGGGACAGCTCGCCGCCGGCACCGACCATTTCTCGGACGCGGGCGCTCAGCTCCTCAAGTTCCACGGGACTTACCAGCAGGAGGATCGCGACCAGCGCCGCGCGCGACGCGGCACGGACGGCGAGCCGGCGCACCAGTTCATGGTCCGCTGCAAGCTCCCGGGCGGCGTGCTCAGCGGCGCGCAGTACCTCGTGATCGACGAGCTGGCGGACCGCTACGGCAACGGCACGCTGCGTGTCACCACGCGCCAGGGTAACCAGTTCCACG
>WNGL01005121.1_pt1 | contig 15599 bp, 10 predicted proteins | sample 5400591 | NCBI WGS metagenome assembly WNGL01 (sample SAMN13153377, study PRJNA577476) | soil metagenome | isolation source: 80 cm soil or saprolite under Garry oak tree replicate 1 | place: USA:California | collected 2016-06-15
TCTCCTCAGCAGGCTCGCCAGGCCATGCTCGCACAGGGCCTTCCCGAGGACGTCCCCGATAGACTGCTTGGCTACTGGTCCGGCCTCGTCCAGCATCCGGGACCGTCTTCGGACACCGTGAAGCAGATTCTGGGCCGCCCCGCGCTCACCTTCGCCCAATGGGCAGTTGAGCATGCCGCAGCCTTCCGAAGCTGATAGGACGGCTATTCAGTGATGAAATAACCAATACATGAGGTGAACGAAAGGATTTTTTCATGCCTGTCACACGTCTTCTTCAAATCATCGCCGGGGTCTGTGGGGTGATTGCCCTTACGCTTGGCCTGGGGACGTATACCAATGCGGACCTCATTAACATTCATATGCTCTTTGGGCTGCTAGTGTCTCTTGCACTGCTGGTTCAGGCTATCCTGGCGGCTTCCACTAGCGCATTGAGGAGGCTCGGCATCTTCAGCATGGTCTACGCACTGATCGTGCCGATCTTTGGCGTCACGCAGCAAATGATCTGGGTTGGGAACTGGCACTGGTTGGTCGAGGCAGCGCATCTGTTCGTGGGCGTCGGAGCGATCATACTGGTCGGAACCATTGCTGGGCGCTTCATCCGCCTCCGCAAGAGTGCAGCGGTCTCGACCTCTGCCATCGGTGACACGGCCAGACAAGCGCGGTAAGTCGCGATGAGGTCCTTGATGGAACTCCTGGGGGAAATCAGCCAGGGAATAGGCGACCCGGCGACCGCCACGGAGACGGTCACGCGTGCATGGGACCACCTACACGGTGCATCTGGAGCTGCGGTTAGAGGAAGGTGCGTGGAAAATCGCCGCTTTTGATCGCATCTAATACGAATGTGCGGACAGACAGACAAGGCCGGTATCATGGCGGCTGACGTGATGTTGGGCCTACTTGTGAAGCAATACCTTTCGATTATACCAGCCACCTCAAGTAACGGAATGCGCCGTGCAAGCGGTGGCTTTTGAAGGTCAGGTTCCTATCCTGAGAAGGAGATCACTATGTTACACGTTCATCGTAGGAATTTCCGAGCGCAGCACAGCGGCTCTGCTCTGTTCTCCCTGGTCTTGCTGGTGAGCCTGCTCCTGCAGACGCTCTTGCTGGCTCCTCCGGTGCAGGCCAGGCACTCGACCCCACCCCCACCCACGCCTACCGGGCTGAGCGATCCGCGCGAGGTGGAGACCTTTCTGGATGGCGTGATCAGCAAGCAGATGCGGGTAGACCATATTCCGGGGGCAGCCGTCTCCGTGGTGAAGGATGGTCGGCTGTTATTCGCCAAGGGCTATGGCTCTGCCGATATGCAAGCGGGCAAGCCGGTCAACGCCCAGACGACGCTTTTCCGGATTGGCTCGGTGAGTAAGCTCTTCACCGCGACCGCCGCGCTGCAGCTCGCCGAGCAAGGCAAGCTCTCCCTGCATGCCGATGTCAATACCTACCTCAAAACGTTTCATATCCCGGCCACCTATCCAGAGCCGATCACCCTGGCCCATCTGCTGACGCATACGGCCGGGTTCGAAGGCCGGGACACCGGGCTCCAGGCGGCACGCACGACCAGCGATCTGAAGCCGCTGGGCCAGTTGTTGGCTGAACATATGCCGGCGCGGGTGCGCCCTCCCGGGGAACTGACCGCCTATTCCAATTACGGGATGGCGTTGGCGGGCTATCTCGTGGAGCAGGTGTCGGGCATGCCTTTCGAGCAGTATGTCGAGCAACACATCTTCCAGCCACTCTTGATGCGCTCCAGCACGTTCCGTCAGCCCGTAGAGGCTCGCCTCTCAGCTGATCTTTCCCGGGGGTATACCTACAGCAACGGGGTGTATCATCCCGATCCTTTCGAGGCTATCGCGGTGCCGCCGGCTGGCGCGATGAGCGCAACGGCGACCGATATGGCCAGGTTTATGCTGGCCCAACTGCAGAACGGACGCCTGGGCACAGAGCGCATCTTGCAAGCAGCCACTGCCAAAGCGATGCAGACGCAGCAGTTCACCAACGATCCGCGTGTGCCTGGTGGCATGGCCTATGGCTTTGAGGAGCATTCCCGCAACGGTCAGCGCCTGCTTGTCCACCCCGGTGGCACCGCTGATTTCTACTCGTTGTTCGCCCTGCTGCCAGAACAGCAGGTGGGCGTGTTCGTCGCCTACAATAGCTTTGCTGGGGCAGCAGACTTCCTCTCGTACCCCTTCTTGCAGGCGTTTCTGGATCACTACTTCCCGGCCCCCAAAGAGCCGAGGCCTTCACCGCCAGCCGGGTTTGCCCAACGGATCAGCCAGGTCAGCGGTACCTACTGGGGCACGGATCGCAGCGACACCACCTATGAGAAGCTGCTTGACTCCTTCCTTTGGGCGATGAGTGTCAGCGATGGAGGCAACGGTCGCCTGGCGATCTCCTGGTTCTTTGGCTCCCTCGCTCCTTCGGCTGCTGGCCCCCCAGTGACGTTTGTGGAGGTCGCCCCCTGGGTCTTTCAGCGGGTCGATGGGCCGGAGACGGTCGTCTTCCGCCACGACAAGAGCGGGATGCTCATGTTCAGAAGCAGTTACCCGGTCATGGCCTTCACCAAGGTGGCCTGGTTCGAGACTTCCACCTTTCAGCTCGTGCTGACCGGGGCGTGTGTGCTGATCTTCCTCTCAGCACTGGTGTTGTGGCCACTTGGCTTCGTCCGAAGGACCCTCTTGCGAGGGGGGCGGAGCCCGAAGTCTGGCCGGAAGGCAGACCGTGAAGGAGCGCCTCCAAAGCCGTCCGAGAAGCAGGGAACGCCTGCGCACTCGCGCCCGTGTCTGCTCCCGCACCTCGCAAGTTGGCTGGCCGGGGTGCTCTGTGCGCTGGCCGTGCTCCTGGTGATCGGGCTGCTGCTCTTTCTGTTCGAGCAGCTCACCGGCAGTCCAGCGGACTACTACTACGGTGTGCCGCCCCTGCTCATCACGCTGTTTGCGCTGGCGCTCGTCTCGGCGTTCCTGACTGTGGGCGTGGTGGTGTGTGCCATACTGGCGTGGTGGGGGCGGGTCTTTAGCATAGGGCGGCGCGTCCACTACAGCCTGGTGGCCCTGGCCGCGCTGGCGCTCACCTGGCAACTGGTCTACTGGAATCTACTCAGCTTTCGCGCCTGAGACCTCCTGCCACGTGAGGATCATGCTGCCGCATTCCCCCCTCCCTTTCTAAGGAGGGGTAAGGCGGCCCCAACAACTCTTCCAGAAACGTATGATCGTTTTCCAAGAGGCGTAAAAGAAAACCTAAAAGGAGAGATCGATGAGTAAGGTCAGTTCGATTGAGAACCCGGTGGAAGTGGGTGGCGCGTATCGTGAGCGGGTGCTGACGGTAGAGCCGCATGGCATCGAGCAGGTCCCGGCCAGTGAGCGGCATGGTCGTCCTCGTACGTTGTTTACACTCTGGCTCTCGGCCAACATGGGGCTGCCCGTCTGGCTGGTCGGGGCGCTGGCAATCGTCTTGGGCCTCGGTTTTGCTGATGGCGTGATGGCCATTCTCGTAGGAAATCTCATTGGGTGTGGCTTGCTGGCGCTTACCGCGAGCATGGGGCCGGAGATCGGTATGCCCCAGCTTGCGTTTACGCGCCAGAGTTTCGGTCTGCGCGGTGCGTACGTACCTGCCCTCTTGAACTGGGTCAGTGCAAGCGGCTGGTATGCGGTCAACAGCATCGTCGGATCCCTCGCCATTGCGCGGCTGACAACCCTGCCGTTCTGGGGGTCGCTGCTCGTGTTAACGATGGCGCAGATGCTGCTGGGCATCTACGGCTACAACCTCATTCACCGATTTGAGGCGATCAGCGCCGTGCTGCTGGCGATCATTTTCCTGCTGATGTCAGTCATCGGCCTGCCGCAGGCGCACTTTGGCCTCCCATCAACGCTGCCCTTGGCCGAGCATCTTGGCCTGTTCGTGCTCACGACGACAGCGGTGGCCTCGTACGTCTTTAGCTGGTCGCCCTACGCCTCGGATTATGCGCGCTACTTGCCCAAGGACACCTCCAAATGGCGCGTGTTCGGGGCCGTTTTTGCCGGGTCCTTCATTGGCTGCGTCTGGCTGCAGGTCCTTGGCGCGGCGGTAGCGACCATTGGCCTCAACCTGGCACCGATTGACCTGGTGGTCAAGGTCATGGGGCCTCTCTGGGTGCCCGCGCTGCTCGCAGTTCTTCTGGGTACGATCGCCGCCAATGCCCTCAACATCTACAGCGGCGCACTCTCGCTGCTCACCCTTGACGTGCCGATCAAACGGTGGATCTCGGTGATCGCAGTTGGCGTCCTGGGTGGCCTGCTCGCGCTCTATGGCTCTAGCGGCCTCTCCGGCAAGTACGAAAACTTTCTCCTGCTGATCTCGTACTGGATTGGTCCCTGGCTTGCTATCGTCTTCGTCGATTTCTTCCTCCACCCCAGACAGGCTATGCGCCCTGATGGGCTGGCTCCCTCGTTCAGGCGAGCCATCGAATGGCCCGGCATAGTGGCTTTCCTCGTCGGCCTCGCCGTCTCCATTCCCTTCATGAACTCCTCGCTCTACGCCGGCCCGATGGCCAACCTGCTGCATGGTGCCGACATCGCTTACTACGTTGGTATGCTCGTTGCCGGCGTGCTCTACTTTGTGCTGCGCCGGGCATTCACTGCAGGAACGAACGTGGAGTCTAAACAATCGTCGTAGCAAAAGCAAAGGAGAAACGTCGTGTGAAGACAACAGTAGAGCATCAGGCTCCCATTATCGACGCTCGCGCCAGGTTGGTGCGCTGGCCCCCCGTTCTGATCCTCTGGCCCGTTGGGCGCGCAATACGCTCATCAGTCTCCTTCCCGCGTCCCTGCGACTCAAACAACTCGAATCGTTGATCGGCTACGAGGTGTGAGACTGCACATGGAAGCAAGGGACAAGGAGGAAACGAAGCACAGGAGAAGAATCCATGACGGTTGCAAACGTTTTGCTTCGCTCTCCGCTGATTGACGACCTTGTATAGAGACCCTTTTCCTCCATGGCGCTGCTCATGGCACTTTCATGGCGCACCCTCGACATACTAGCAGCAGAGAAAACAAGGTGCAGCCAGTTGGGTCACCTGTAAAGCACGAAATGATCTGCTGGCCCTGGCGCATTTCCCAATGGAACTCAACAAATTTATGCGGCGTTCCCGCTTAAGGGAAAAGCGCAGTTGGTTTCAGACGTAGTGGTGTAAATGATGAACGAACCTGCGGTCGCCCTCTGAGCGGAGTAAGACAACCGTTTCACACGGCCTCTTCAAGGGAAAGGGCAGCATGAAGAACGGCTCTCTCGCTCACGACGGCGCTTGCGAACACTATGAACCGACCAAATAGGAGGAACGATGATGAACTATCAGATGATTGCTAGCGTATTGCTCGTTCTCTATCTTGCTGGCCTCACTGCTTGTACGAATCCGAGTTCGCCGGCAGACCCGGCGCACCTGGACCCAACGGATCCTCCAGCGTGCAATGCAGTTTGTGTAACCCTCACGGATACCAAGATCGAGTCTTCTCGTGTGACCTTCTCGGCAGGAGATCCCTACTACTTTGTTGTCACGAACGAAGGAAAGGTTCCGAGTAATTTCATCATTACAGCAGAACCACAGATACTAAACCCAGGGAGTCAATCCAACCCGATTCTCTACATCAGCAGTACGATCCCGCCAGGGGCCAGCAGGAATTTTACCTACGCATTTCCCATCACAGCTCCGCAAGGTGCTGTCGAATTCGCGACCACTCTTGTTGACCCTGGTGGTCCTGGCGTCCTGCTTCCAGTTCAAGTCGAACTAGGGTAGACAGAAAGAGGTTTCTCTCGCAGGCAAGCCATGCAACCGAGAACACTCGCTATCCCGCTGTCTTAGCGATGCTCAGTTCGGAGCGTCTTTCACTCCTCTAGCAGGAGCAGATGGAGGTGTTACATGCTTGACCATAAACACATTCCAGCAATGGAGCGACTGCAAGACGAATCGTCGCTCCCGGAGCTGTCTTCACAGATGGTCACGATGCTCACAACGGAACACTACAACTTACAAACGGGACGATCCATGACCGTGGCCGACGCCAATGGTCGCTCCACGCTCTTTATTGGGGCCGTGTCCGGCGCCTTGATTGCCATCGCTTTCACCGGGCAAGTCTCCCACATGGGCACGGCCTTCTTCGTCTTCAGCCTCGTGCTGGTTCCTTCGCTCTTCTTGATGGGGCTGATCACCTTTGAGCGTGTGCTGCAATCGGCCATTGAGGATCTCACCTACGCCCGTGCGATCACGCGCATCCGGCACCTCTACCTGGAGTATGCTCCCCAGCTACGACCCTCCTTCCTGCTTGCAGTTGATGATCAGAGCAGACGGCCCATGCTCAAGGTGGGGTTACATCCCTCCTGGTGGCAGGTCTTCCTGACGGCAGCGGGGATGATCGCCGCCATCAACAGTGTGCTGGCGGGGGTCTTTGTGGGCCTGCTGCTGTCTGCCCTGCTCAGCTTCCCCTTGCTGGTCTGTACGAGCGCTGGAGTCGGCACTTTCCTGGTGAGCTTTGGCTTTTATCAACGCTATCAATGGGGACAATGGAGGCACCTGGAGCAGAACCTGGCGGCCCTCTTTCCAAGCCAGGAGAACGTAGCAGAACGAGTTGAGCCGTGACGAACAAATTGGAAGAACGGCGTGCCAACAGACTGGCGGAGAAATCCGTGCCGGCGAAGGCGCGCCTGCTCTATCAAAGTTGGTTCCAGCGCAAGCACTAGGAGGAAAAGAGAATGGTTATAAGAGATGCTCCCAGCACTGATTCTGCGATCCGCACGCCAGACCAGCGGGTGCGGGTGTTTGTCAGCTCGACGCTCGACGAATTAGCCCCCGAGCGAGCAGCGGCGCGCGAAGCCATCACCCAACTGCGGCTGACCCCGGTGCTCTTCGAGTCAGGCGCACGTCCCTACCCACCTCGCGAGCTGTACCGGGCCTACCTGGGCCAGAGCGATATCTTCATTGGCCTCTACTGGCAGCGTTATGGCTGGGTCGCCCCCACGATGCAGGTGTCTGGGCTGGAAGACGAATACCAGTTGGCGGGGACCAAACCGAAGCTCATCTACATCAAGACCCCTGCACCAGATCGTGAGCCGCGCTTGCAAGCTCTGCTCGATCGCATCCGCAGCGAGGATGTCGCTTCCTACCAGAAGTTCGCCACACCCGAGGAGTTGCGCGAGCGGATCGCCAATGACCTGGCGTTGCTCTTGACCGAGCGCTTCACCAGCCCAACAGAGAAACCAGTTCCCGCCCGGCTTACTCCCCTGCCCGTGCCGCGCAGCCGGCTCATTGATCGCGAGCAGGAACGCGCCCAGGCACAAGCCTTGCTGCAGCGGGAGGATGTGGGCTTGGTGACGCTGACCGGGCCAGGAGGCGTCGGCAAGACGCGACTGGCCCTGCAGGTGGCTGCTGATCTCGTCCCCCAGTTCACAGACGGCGTCGCGTTCATCTCGCTGGCCTCGCTCAAAGACCCCACGCTCGTGGTGCCGACCGTGTCCCGAGCGCTTGGGGTGTCCCAGACGGGTGACGACTCGCAGGACGAGCGGCTGCTGGAATACCTGGAGCCCCGAGACGTGTTGCTCGTGCTCGACAATGCCGAGCAACTGGTTTCGGCGGCTCCGCTGGCAGCCCAGGCACTCGAGCTGGCCCCGCGGCTCAAACTGCTCGTGACGAGCCGCGAGCCCCTGCGCGTGCGCAACGAGCAAATCGTGCCGGTGCCACCGCTCGCGCTGCCGAACCCCGCACACCTACCCGACCTCGAGCACCTCGTGCAGATCCCGTCGGTAACTCTGTTCGTCGAGCGTGCGCGCGAGGCCAGGCCCGATTTCGCCCTCACCACTGAGAACGCGGCCGCCATCGTCGAGATCTGCCAGCGCCTGGACGGGCTACCACTGGCGCTCGAGCTGGCCGCGGCGGTTCTCTCCTTGCTCTCTCCTGCCGCCTTGCTGGCACGATTGGAGCGCCGCCTCCCGCTGCCCAGCCGGGGGGCGCGGGACCTGCCAGAGCGCCAGCAGACGCTGCGCAACACGATTACCTGGAGCTACGACCTGCTGGAGGCAGGCGAACAACAACTGTTCCGGCGTCTCTCGGTCTTTGTCGGCGGTTTCACCCTGGAAGCAGTGGAGGGGGTCGGCGTTTTCGAGGCTTTCGGGATCTCGTCCCCGGCACAGGCGGACGAGGGAGTAGTGCTGGAGCAGTTGGGCCAACTGCTGGACAAGAGCCTGGTGCAAACGCAGCAGGGCACAGCCGGAGAGCCGCGCTTTGTGATGTTGGAGACGATCCGGGAGTATGCCACAGAGCAACTGGCGGCCAGCGGAGAGGAAGCCACCGTGCAAGAGTGGCACGCGCATTACTTCCTGCGCCTGGCCGAGGAGGTGGAGCCCCACTGGTCCAACCCGGAGGGGGATATCTGGCTGGAGCAGATGGAGCGCGAGGATGCCAACCTGCGTGCTGCCCTGGCCTGGAGCAAGGCCAATCAGGACGGTGTTGAGATCGGGCTGCGCCTGGCCGGGGCGCTCTACTTTTACTGGTTCCTGCTCGGCTCGCTGCGCGAGGGACGAACGTGGTTGGAGGAGATGCTGGCACGGACCGCGAGCAGCGAGCGCAGCGTTGCACGAGGCAAGGCCCTCCTTGGTGCGGGGCTGCTGGCATGGGCCGAAGGCGACTACGAAGCCGCCTCCCCTCGTGCAGAGGAGGCCTTGTCCATTGTGCGCGAGGCGGGAGACAAGCGACGGATCGGCTGGGCGGAAGCGCTGTTGGGATTTGTCCGGTTGAGTCAGGGGAACGCCGCTGCGGCGCGTCCCTTGCTCGAAGAGAGCCGCACCCTGTTCAAGGACGAGGGGGATGTCTGGTACGAAGCGTTCCAGCTCTACCAGCTGGGCACTGTCGTCTATGGCTCAGGCGATCCTGCTGCGGCGCGCACGTACTATGAGGAAAGCTTGCGGCTCTTCCAAGAGCAAGGGGACGTGCTGTACGCTTTGTTGGTGTTGAGTGCGTTGCAGGTCATGGCCTCGACCCAGGGCGACCAGGTGATGGCACGCTCCCTGGATCAGCAGCTCCAGCCACTCATGCAGCAGGCAAGAAATCGGGGGGCGGTCGTGCTGCTCTTGATCAACATCGGGGATATCTGGCTCCATCGTTGGGGAAACGAGCAACAGGCAAAGGTTCTCTACAGGGAGAGCCTGAGCCTGTGGCGGAACCTGCAACATGTGGAGCAGGGAATCGGCATCGTCAAGGGGCTGGCTGGCTTAGCCGAGGTGGCAGCGACCCAGGGACAAGCAGAGCGAGCGGGGCGCCTGTTTGGGGCGGCCGATAGCTTACTCCCTTCCGGCAGCTTGTACCGGGAGGACGTGAACAAACGTGTCGCTGCGGCTCGTGCGAATCTCGATGCAGCGACATTCGAGGCCGGATGGGCTGCAGGACGGGTGATGACGCAGGAGCAGGCCATTACCGATGCGTTACAAGACGACGAGTAAATCATGTCACCGTTGTTGCAGCACTCTTCGCAGTCCGATACTGTGATTTAGTAGGATAGGGGGTTCTACCATTAGAGGAAAGAAAGGAGAGAGCTTGTTCATGACGACTCTACCGAATGCGCCAGCACTCTTTCGTGTCCAGGATGCTTACCAGCCAGCCTATCCTGCCCGTCTGCAGGAATTTACGGCAGTCGGGTGGCAGGCCGGTTTGCGGGCTGCTGATGAAGATCAGGAAACTCTCGCAGTGGTCCTCATCGACTACCAACACGATTTTGTTGATCCTGCGGGCACCTTGTCTGTTCCAGGGTCGCAGGATGATATCGCACGGTTCCTTACCTGGTTCTACACCAACGCGCACCAGATTACTGCCGTGTATGCATCACTGGATACGCATCTGCCTCTTCAGATTTTTTACCCGTCCTGGTGGAAGCATGCCAAGACAGGAGAACATCCTGAGCCTTTGACGATCATCACCGAAGAAGATGTGATGAATGAGACCTGGGCCCCCGTCTTTCCAAGCGAGCGAGACTGGTCTGTCACTTATGTGCACCTGCTCAAGCAACAGGCCAAGAAAGAATTGATGATCTGGCCCTATCACACCATGGAGGGAACCCTGGGCCATATGCTGAGCGCTCCTATCAGCGAAGCCATTGCCTGGCATAGCGTGGCACGAAAGACGCAACCAACCTATATCCTCAAAGGCCGCACACGACGCACAGAATACTATGGCATCTTCGGTGCAGAGGTCTTCGACCCTGAGGATGCGAGCAGTGCCCTCAATACAGCACTGCTCGAGGAGATCATGAACCATGACAAGGTGTATCTCGCAGGGGAGGCCAAGTCGCATTGTGTCCTGGAAAGCACCAGGCAGCTCGTTGGTCATTTTGCCAACCGACCCGAGCTGCTTGGCCGCTGGAACATCCTGAGGGATTGTACCAGCTCGGTCGAGCATCCTACCATCGACTTCGATGCCTTGGCCGAAGAGGAGCTGGCTGCCTTGAAACAGATGGGAGTCAATCTGGTGCTAAGCACTGATCCCGTCATGTAACCAAGGGACCTTTGTGGTCGCCCGTTGTACACCTCTAATCTGGGGTGCAGTTCGGGATGCAAGAGGAAGCGGTGATGATATCACAGGACGTCCTTTTCGCTCTCCCGGTCATCAGGACGCTGATGGCTCGGCTCCGTGTGGTCGTTCGACACCGGGGAGGCCTCGGATTGGGCGTGCTGCAGCACTGTGTGAATCTGTGGCCCGGCGAGAAAGCGTGTCCGCAGCGTCTTATCCTGGATCCCCTGCGCCAGTTCCTGGATGATCCTGGCGGCTGAAGCCCAGGCGGTGTGCGCTTGTCCTTGCGCTCCCCCGGCCTCATACACGCTTCCCAACGCCGCCTGGATCTGCCACTGTTCGCCTGGCAAGCCGAGGTCTGCTGCGAGGGCTGCCGCCTCACGCAGGTGTCCGATGGCTTGCTCACTGTGCCCCTCCCAGGCTGCGAGGGCTGCCAACGACCGCAGGTAGGGAAGGCGGTAGCGCCGATTTGGCCCCAGGCCTTCTCCCAGTCGCTGCACTGCTGCTCGCGCCTGGCTCTCCTCCCCCCCACGCACTAACGCCTCCGTTTCATAGTGAGAAGAGAAATCCACCCCAACGCAGAGGGGGCAAAAGCTCTTACGAAGGGCGACGGCCTTGGAGGCATAGCGGGAGGCTGCTTCCCACTGACCTGCCACGGCATAGTACATGCACAGCTGCGACAGGACGGGCACGTGCAGAAATCTGAGATTTACCGTCTCTGCCATGGCTTCTGCCTCTTCGAGCGTGCTGCGCGCCTCTTCCCACTGCTGCAAAGTGTGATACGTCCTCCCCAGGGCGGTGAGAAAGCTCTGGAAGATTTGTATCGAAGGAAGGGTCCGCGCAAGCGCGACGGCTTGTTGCATGAGCCCAAGCGCCTCTCCATACGTCCCCGCATCCAGCAATCCATGCGTGAGGCCAATCGTGCTGATGACTTGTACCGAGTCGTTCTTGATGTCTTGTGAAAGCGCGAGCGCCCTACGGCTACTGCGCATGCTGCTCAGCACCTGCCCGGCATGCACTTGTGCGAAAGCCAGCAGCGCCCAGCACAAGGTTTCTGACGCGCGATTGGTCAAGGATTGGGTGAGCGGAACACCACTCAGAACGTGTGCAAGTGAAAGCTCCCGCGCAGCGGTCTGCTCGCTGCGAAGGAACGCATAGGCCGCCAGGGAGGATTCCAAACAGCGCATCGCCTCCTCAAAGTCTCCCCCACTAAGATGGATCCATCCCAGCAAGAAGAGACTTCTGGCCTCTAATTCGTGGTCGAGGCTTTCTCGTGCCAGGGAGAGCGCATGCTCGCCATGAGACAAGGCGCCCTGATGATCGTCCCAAACTGCGGCCATGATCTGTGCCAGGTTCCACTCCGTTTCCGCCAGCGCCCGCTGATCGTGATTGGTCTCGGCCATCTGCCAGGCTTCATCAAGGAGCGCTTGCACCTGTGGCTTGTCGTGCGACTGTAGCACCGCCAGGATCGCCATGCGGTTGAGGGTCATACTGACCAGCGCGGGCAGCGACTTTTGCTGCGCATAGGCTAAGAGTTCTTCATAGGCGTCCTGGGCCTGCTCCCAGTCGTTCTGGAAGACATAGGCCTGCCCCAGATGGACATAGAGGCGTTCGACCTCCGAGGCCGCAAGCCTACTCTGTATCCATTGGTGCTCCTGCAGCAAGGAGCGCGCCTGTTCGTAGTACCCGATAGCGTCTGCGACGGCAAAGACGGCCACCGCCTCCATCCCGGCCTGTACGCTGTAGCCATAGGCTTCCTTGGCCTCTCCGGCCGCCAGCGCATGATAGGCCAGCTCGGCGGACAGCGCCCCCTCGGTGGAAAGCCTCCCCAGGGCGCGCTGGTGCAAGACCTGCCGCCGTGCCGCGCCGAGCTCGGTGTAAACCACCTCGCGCATCAGGTCGTGGGCTAAGCGATAGCTGCCCAGGTTGCCCACCCCCACTTCCTCCTCGCGCAGGATGCCACTTTTGACGGCCTCTTCCAGCGCCTCGACCCCCGCCTGCACTCCCATCTCGGCCAGCTGCCACAGCAGCTGGGCGCGCGCCGCCGTTCCCAGCATCGCACTGACCTGCACCAGGTGGCGGGCGGCCAGGGAGAGTGGGGCCAGGCGGGCCAGGATCAGTGCGCGCACCGAGGGCGGCAACAGCGCGCCACCGGACTGCTCGTTCGCCACCATGGTCGCCAGCTCCACCGCCAGTTCCAGCCGCCAGGCTCCCTCCGCATCCACCTGTGGGACCAGCCACTGCCGATCGCGCCACAGCTTGAGCGTCTCCAGCAGGTACAACGGCTGCCCAGCAGTCTGCACAAACAGGACGTCGCCCAGCGCGGAGAGCTTCGTCTCTGGCTCCTGCGCAGGCGATCTCTTCGGTACTGCTATGGAGGGTCGAGCAGTGATGTGCTCACGCTGCTTACCCTCACGCCTTGTGCCCTGCTCCCCTGCGATGGCCTGAACGAGTTGGAGGGTCTCTGCCTGGCTCAGCGGCTGCAGCGTCACCCGGCTGACCGGCAGGTCGCGTCCCAGGTCGACCAGGTGGGTTGAAAGCTGCGGGTTGAGTTCCAGCCCTTCACTACGCACGGTGCCGAGCAACAGCACCCGGCTGCTATGCTCCTTCCAGTAATGTCCCAGGTAGCGCACCAAGTCGAGGGAGGCCTCATCCACCCACTGTAGATCATCCAGCAGCAGCACCAGCGGCCCAGACCTGGCCAGGGCGTCAAAGAGGCGCGCCACCGCTTCAAACAGCCGTCCCTTGGCGGTCAACTCATCCTCCGTCGGGGTCGGCAAATCGGGATAACGCACCCGCAGCTCCGGCAGGATGCGTGCCAGTTCGGCCAGCCACAGGTCGTCTAGCAGGTCCTCCGGCGCGTTTTCCGCCTCCAGCCGTGGCCGCAGGGCCTCCACCAGTGGCTGGTAGGGCAGCCGTCCCCCCATCTCGAAGGTTTGCCCACTCAGCGCCTCGGCCCCTTGTGCCCGAGCCCAGGCCACCCACTCGCGCGCCAGCCGCGTTTTACCGATGCCAGCCTCCCCCACCACCAGCACGGCCTGCGGCTGACCCTGCCGTGCCTGCTGGTAGCGGCCGACGAGTTGGGTGAAAGCTGCTGCCCGCCCAACGAGCGGGGCCACCAGCTCACTGGGCGGCTGGTTTTCAGCCGTGGTGGTAGGATGGGCAATGGGACTCCCGCGGCGAGCCGCAGTAGCGCGAATATGCTCAGCCAGGGCAACGGTGTCCGCCGAGGGTTTGACCCGCAACTCCTCGGCCAGGCGCGCCCGGCAGGTGGCGTAGACCTGCAAGGCGGCGCTCGCCTCGCCACGCGCCAGGTGCACGCGCATCAAGCGCCGGTAGGCCTCCTCCGCGAGCGGATCGAACACCAGCCAGCGCACCAGGGTCGCTTTGGCCTGCTCCAGTTCCCCGCTTTCCTCCTGCCAGGACGAGAGCCGATCGCAGAGCACCGGCAGTCGCACCTGCCACTGCTGCCGCTGCTGCCTGACCCACTCGTCAAAGGGGGCGTCCTCCCCCAGCCAGAAGCCGTCCAAAAACGGCCCGCGCACCAGGGCGAGCGCGTGCTGGACGCCTGTAACCAGGGCGGTGCGCTGCTCCGAAGACGATGGGGTGGTGAGTCGCTGGGCCTCGTTCCAGGCGCGTTGCACCACGTCCAGGTCCAGTTCGCGGGGAGACTGCGGGTCCAGCCCGAGCAGCTCACCCGAACTCAGCAGATGGCTGGGCTGGGCAGGAGAGGCTTCGGGATCGGCGAGCAGGTGACGCAGCAGGGCAAGGGCGTTGCGCAAGGCCTTCCGAGCGACCTGGGGCTCACTGTCGGGCCACAGGAACGTGGCCAGTTTGCCGCGGGAATGCAGGCCCCCCTCGACCGCCAGGTAGAGCAGCAAGGCCTGCGCCTTGCGCAAAGGAAAAGCGAGGCGACCTCCATCATGCAACACTTCTGGCGGGCCGAGCACGGCCAGGCGTAACAGACCCATGGCATGTCCTCTTCCTTTGGGACAACGGAGGTGACGACTAGTTCCGCACCAGCATGGCAGCGCCTGCTTACGTACTCGGCTCGCTATGCTGGCACGTTATCGATCGCTCTGCTGAGCACCAGCCGTTTTTTACGTGGTAGTGACCCCTCTACAGCCAGAGTACCATGTGAGCTCTGCCAGGTCAAACACAACCATAGCCTCTCGAACGCTCCAGCTGACTGCGGCAGCACGGTGACCTCGTGTGGAGGGACTACCTCTCCATGGCGCTGCTCATGGCGCTTTGATGGCGCACCCTCGTCATACTACCAGCAGTGAGGTGAGCAGATCAGCTCATAAGGTGCGGTGTAAAGAAGCAGGAGCGTTCCTTCTGAACCTGGTTCCCCTTGTGCTCCAGCTGCTGCACGGCTTTTCAGTGGAAAGGACAGGACGATGAAGACAGCCAGCGATATGAAAGAACAGCGTCACATGGCAGCACAGCCAGAGCCGATCGTGACGGATCTGGAGAGACTTGCCGAGTGCGGCTTCACGGCTGAGGAAAGCGCGGCACTGCTCTGGCTCAGACACTGGTACCAAAGTGGCGGCAGCGATCGCATGCAGCTCGTGTGCCACTGGGAGTTTCTCAAGCGGCTGGTCAGAAGTGGCAGGCTAGCAGTGTAATGCTGAAATGTTTACAAAGGAGCACGTGATGAAAATTGTCATTTTTGGAGCGAATGGTCGAACAGGACAACTCTTGACGAAACAAGCACTGGCTGAAGAATATGCGGTGACGGCAGTCACCCGTCACCCGGAGACATTCCCTCTCCGAAACGCCCGTTTGCAGGTGATGGGTGGAGACGTGTTCGATCTCTTCTCGGTGGAACGAGCGGTGGCCGGACAGGATGCCGTCCTCTCTACCCTCGGTGTCCCCTATAGTCGCAAACCGATTACCCTCTATTCACAAGGCACGGCTCATATTGTGCAGGCCATGAACCACTACGGCGTTCGTCGTCTCGTCTGTGTGAGTTCGAGTGCGACCGATCCTCAGACTCGATACCATGATACTGGGGGAGGTTTCATTTTTGAGAAAATCCTCAAACCGATCATTATTAACAGTATTGGGCGGACGCTGTATG
>WNGL01011606.1_pt1 | contig 15599 bp, 10 predicted proteins | sample 5400591 | NCBI WGS metagenome assembly WNGL01 (sample SAMN13153377, study PRJNA577476) | soil metagenome | isolation source: 80 cm soil or saprolite under Garry oak tree replicate 1 | place: USA:California | collected 2016-06-15
ACGGAAACTGTCCCTCGTACAGGCTCGCCCCCAGGAACACCACCGCCGCGAGCGCGAGCAGGCCGGTGGCCTGTCGCTTCATCGCGTCGAGCTGCGCCTGCCGGACCGCATCGTCCGGCCGTGACCACGGGGAGGGGGAGGGGGACGGGGACGCCGTCATGTCAACGACCAAGATAACCGTCGCCGCGGATCTGACGCACGCGCGACAGTCGCCCGTTGGACAACATGTGTGTGGAGTCCGCTCCTCAGATTGACACGTCGCTCCTGCCCGTCGACCTTGCGGGCGACCCGACCCGCGACGGTGCATGGGACAGTCGCTGCACCATCCTCACTCCCGATGGGCCCGCTTGCGCGTGGACGTCAACTGCGGCCTGCGCCGGGGAGCGTGGTACCCGGTGGTGCGGTTTGTGAAAGACCGCGCCGTGCTGGACGTGACCGACGATCGTGTCCCGGTGCCGCGCCGCCTGCTCCAGACGGTGTTCTCCCCGCCCCTCCAGTGGTCGATCGTGCCGCTGCCGGATGACGCCGTCAACGTCCCCGGCGATTGGGGCACACGCTACGTCGTGTGCCCCGCGTGCCACGCTCGGGCGCCGCTCAGCGGTCATCCCATGGACCTTCCTTGCGCGCGTTGCGGCGGCGTGTTCCGGATCGCCTGGGACGAGCACTACTTACGAAAAAGACGATGACCCACAGCCGGTCCTTCTCTTGTATCCTCACCCCTTTGATCCCCTCTCCCTTCGGGAGAGGGGAAACGCAATCTGTTCCGTCGTTCCCCCTCTCCGCGTATGCGGAGAGGGGGACAGGGGGTGAGGACTCAGCTCGAGCGCCCAGGTCTCCGAGACCAGCGCCTTGCCGAAGCTGTGGTTCCGCTCCTTGCGCACGATCCGAAACCCGGCCGCCTGGTACAGCCGCCGGGCGGCGGAGAGCTCGCTCTGGGTCCAGAGCACGAGCTTGCGGTAGCCCGCCTGACGGGCAAAGCGCACGCATTCGTCCACGAGACGGGTCCCGAGGCCCGACCCGCGCGCCTGCGGCTCGACCAGCAGCAGGCGCAGCTGCGCGACCGTGCCCGATCGGGCCACCAGGAACACCGACCCCACCGCCGCGCCGTCCCGTTCGGCGATCCAGCAGCGCTCCCGCGTCGGATTGAAGCGTTGAACGAAGCGCGCGACGATCTCCGCGACCAGAGCTTCGAACTGCGCGTCGTAGCCGTACTCGCGCGCGTACACGGCGCCGTGGCGGTGCACCACCCAGCCCATGTCGCCCGGCTGCGGCGGGCGCAGCAGATAGGCGGCGGGCGGCGGCCCATCGCGGCCGAGCAGCCGCTCGATGGTCTGCATCGCGGCGATGACATGAGCCTGCGCGCCAGGGGCGAGGGCGGAGAGCAACGCCGCCACCTCGTCGTGCGAGCGGGCGTCGAGCGGAGCGAACACTTTGCGTCCCAGCGCCGTGAGCGCCAGGTGGCTCTGGCGCCCGTCGGCCGCCGAGCGGGTCCGGGTGACGAGGGCGCGCTTCTCGAAGCCGCGCAGGATGCGGCTCAAGTAGCCCGCGTCGAGGCCGAGGTCGCGGCCCAGCTCGGTGGCCGTCGGCTGCTCGCGATGCGCCAGCTCGTACAGGACGCGCACCTCGGTCAGTGAGAACGGGCTGTCGTACGCCCCGCGGCGCAGCAGGCCGATCTGGCGCGTGTAGAACCGGTTGAAGCGGCGCGCCGCTTCCACCCGTCGCTCCAGCTCGCGCGATCCCATGCCGGCAATGTCCCGTCGATACTTGACTCTGTCAAGTACTTCTCGCGGCCCCCACCCTGCGTAGATTTCGGGCACGACCATGGCCGCTGCCCAGACCGGCGAGACCCGACCGCCCAAGAAGACCATCACCCCGGGCGCCTGGCAGGAGGCGCGCGGGCTCATCTATGCCCATCGCGGTCGCCTCGGCCTGGGGCTCGCGCTGCTGCTCGTGAATCGCCTCGCCGGCCTCGTGCTCCCCGCGTCGTCCAAGTGGGTGATCGACCGCGTGATCGGGCAGCACCGCCCCGAGCTGCTGCTCCCCCTCGCGCTCGCCGCCGGCGGCGCGACCCTCGTGCAGGCCCTGACGGGGTTCGCCCTGTCGCAGGTGCTCGGCGTCGCCGCCCAGCGCGCCATCACCGACATGCGGCGCACCGTGCAGGCGTACGTGCTGCGCCTGCCCGTCAGCTACTTCGACTCGACCAAGAGCGGCATCCTCATTTCGCGCATCATGAGCGACGCCGAGGGGATCCGGAACCTGGTCGGCACCGGTCTGGTGCAGCTGGTGGGCGGCCTGGTGACGGGCGCCATCGCGCTGGGCGTCCTGTTCTACCTGAACTGGCGGCTCACCCTGATCGCGATCCTGATCCTGGCCTGTTTCGGCGGCGGCATGGCGTACGCCTTCACCAAGCTGCGCCCCCTGTTCCGCGAGCGCGGCAAGCTCAACGCCGAGGTGACCGGGCGGCTGGGGGAGACGCTCGGCGGCATCCGCATCGTCAAGGCGTACCGGGCCGAGCGCGGCGAGCGCCTCGTGTTCACGCGCGGCGCGCACACTCTGTTCCGCAACATCGCCACCACCATGACCGGGATCTCCGGCGTCGGGGCGTTCGCGTCGCTCATCGTCGGGGCGATCGGGATCCTCATGATCCTCGAGGGCGGGCACGCCATTCTCTCCGGGACGATGACGTTGGGCGACTTCTTCATGTACGGCGTCTTCATCGGCCTGGTGGCGCTGCCGCTCATCAACATCGCGTCGATCGGGACACAGATCACGGAGGCGTTCGCAGGCCTGGACCGGATCCGCGAGATCCGGCGGCTTACCACCGAGGACGCCGCGGACGGCGCCCGCCCGCCCCTGGGCGAGGTGGTGGGCGACGTCCGCTTCGAGGACGTGAGCTTCCAGTACGTCGCCGACCGGGACGTACTCAAGCACGTGTCGTTCCACGCGCCCGCCGGCTCCACCACGGCCCTCGTCGGCTCCTCGGGCGCGGGGAAGAGCACCCTCATCAGTCTGGTGCTCACCTTCAGCCGTCCCAGGACCGGGCGCATTCTCGTGGACGGGCGCGATCTCGACCAGGTGCGGCTTGCCGACTACCGGCGCCAGCTGGGCGTCGTGCTCCAGGACAACTTTCTGTTCGACGGTACGATCGCGGAGAACATCGCGTTCGCGCGCCCGCACGCCACACGCGACGAGATCGAGGAGGCGGCGCGGATCGCGCACTGCGACGAGTTCGTGTGCCGCTTCGAGCACGGGTACGACACGGTCGTGGGCGAGCGGGGGGTGAAGCTGTCGGGGGGGGAGCGCCAGCGCGTGTCGATCGCCCGTGCCATCCTCGCCGATCCCCGCATCCTCATCCTCGACGAAGCCACCTCGAGCCTGGACTCGGAGAGCGAGGCCGCCATCCAGGACGGGCTGCGCACCCTGCGGCGGGGCCGGACCACGTTCGTGATCGCCCACCGCCTCTCCACGATCCGCAGCGCGGACCAGATCCTCGTAATGGAAGGCGGCGAGATCGTCGAGCGCGGCACCCATCCCGAGCTGCTCGCCCGGCACGGGCGCTATCGCCAGCTGTACGACAAACAGTACCGGTTCGAGCAGGACCGGTTCGTCAACCCCGGCGAGGACTTCACGCCCGAGCCCGAGGCGCCGGTGGCGACCCCTCCGCTCGGACCCCCCACCCGGCTCTGAGCCGGCGCCATCTGGCGCCCGCGCCCGGACGGTCCTACACTAGCGCATGCCTCTGATCGACACGAACCATCAGCGCGCCGCGATGCTCGTGCTGCTGCTCGGCATCGCCTTGGTCATCGCGGTCACGCCGTACGCCACGGGCCTGCTCGGCATTCCCGTGTTGTACGCCGTCTTCGCCCCGCTGCACGAGTGGCTGGGCATGCGCGTCCGCCCCCGCATCGCGGCCAGCCTGGTGGTCGCGCTCGCGCTGTTTCTGATCGTCGTCCCGGGCGTCTCCTTCGCCGGTCTCATCGTGAGCCAGGCACAGGAGATCGCTACCGGCGTCATCCGGAATCCGCTGCTCGGTCGCCTGCGCGAGCTGCGGCTGGGCGGCATCGATCTCGGGCCCCGCCTCGCCGACCTGGGCGCGACCGTCGTCGCCTGGATCGGCTCGTCCGCGTTCGGGCTGGTCGGCACCGCCACGCGGCTCGCGCTCAATCTCACCATCTCGCTGTTCGGCCTGTTCTACCTGCTGCTGCAGCCCCACGAGACGTGGAACGCCGTCAGCCCGTACATCCCGTTCTCCGCCAAGAACACGGAGAAGCTGCGCCAGCGGTTCCGCGACGTCACCACCGCCACGATCGTCGGGACCGGCCTCACGGCGGCGATCCAGGGAAGCCTCGTCGGGCTCGGGTTCTGGCTGACCGGGCTGCCCAACGCGGTGTTCTGGGGAGTGGTCACGATGGTGTTCGCCATCCTACCCGTGGTCGGCAGCGGCCTGGTGTGGGGGCCCGGCGCGATCGCGCTGATGATCGGTAACCACGCGCTGGCCGGGATGCTGCTGGCGTTGGGTGGCGTCGTCATTGTCGGGAACGTGGACTACGTGATCCGGCCGCGCGTGTTCAGCCGCTGGGCCAACATCCACCCCCTCGTCACCCTGATCGGCGCGCTCGCGGGCGTGCCCTACTTCGGCATCCTCGGGCTGTTGATCGGACCGCTCGCGCTGTCCTACTTCTTCGAATTGATCAAGATGTACGGCGAGGAGTATCTCGGCTAAGCGGACGTCCCACCGGAAGCGCGCGCCACACACTGTCGCCCGCCCGCCACGCCCGCGTCGCTCCAGACGCCCGCCGCCCGCGGCACGCAGTTTGAATGGAACCTGGACTCGCGGTGCCCGGGTATAGGTGAACCGAAACAAGGAGCACGCCCATGAACGTGACTCAAGCACTGGGCTGGGCCCTGCTGCATTCGGTGTGGCAGTGCACGCTGGCCGCGGCGGCGCTCGCGTCGCTCCTCGCGATTGTTCCGGTGCGCGCGGCGCGCACACGCTACGCCATGGCCGTCATCACGTTGATCCTCATGCTCGCCGTTCCCATAGGCACCGCCGTGCGATTGCGCGCGGCGCGGTCGTCGGTCGGTGCCGTGGTCGCGCCCGCAGCGCGCGTCGTCGCGCCGCCCACCCCGGCGACCACGCAGCCGGCGACGCCATCCGCCGAGCGGCCCGGCCCGTCGCTCGCGACCCGCGTCCGCGCCGACTTGGAGCCGGCGCTGCCCTGGATTGTGGTCGCGTGGCTCGCCGGTGTGGTGATCCTATCGATCCGGCTCGTCTCCGGCTGGCTGGTCACGCGGAGGTTGAGCACCGTGGGCACGCGGCCGGTCCCGCACGCCTGCCGGGTCGCCCTCGCCCGCCTCGTGGTGCGCCTCCGGGTCACGCGGCCCGTGCGCGTGCTCGAGTCGGCGGTGATCCAGGTCCCCGCAGTCATCGGGTGGCTCCGGCCGGTGGTGCTGCTCCCGGCCAGCGCCCTGACGGGCCTGACGCCGCTGCAGCTCGACGCCCTGCTGGCGCACGAGCTGGCGCACGTACGGCGCTACGACTACCTCGTGAATCTGCTCCAGTCTGCGATCGAGACGCTGCTGTTCTACCATCCCGCCGTGTGGTGGGTGTCGCGACGGGTGCGCGACGAGCGCGAGCACTGCTGCGACGATCTGGCGGTCGCCGTGTGCGGCGACGCGCATTGCTATGCGACCGCGCTGCTCGGCATGGAGCGTCTCCGCAATCCGGTGCCCGCCTTCTCCATGGCGGCCGCGGGCGGCTCGCTGGTGGAGCGGGTCCGGCGGCTCATGGCGCCCGTGCCGGCGGAGACCTTCCCGCGCGGGCTCGCCGGCGCTCTGGCGGTGCTGCTCGCACTGGTGCTGGTGATCGGTGGTTCCCTCGTCGCGGGGTCTGTGGACTTCTCCGCGCTCGCCCGGGACGCCGCGGGCGCCCGCGCCATTGCCCCGCCGCGCGCCACTCGCGACCTCGTCCGGGCCCTGCGCCGCCGGGGTGACCATCAGGCGGTGACGACCTTGCTCGCCATTGCACACAACGACCCCGACCCGGACATCCAGGAAGATGCCGTCGACGCCCTGGGGAAACTGCGGAGCGGCGACGCCCTGGCGGCCCTGATCGAGATCGCCCGTACCCATCCGGACGAAGACCTCCGTCGGCAGGCGGTCGAGACCGTGGGCCGCACGGCCCCGCATGCCGTGGCGCTGGAGGTGCTGCCGGAGATCGCGCGCACCGATCGCGACCACCACGTCCAGCACGAGGCGGTGGAGGAGCTGGGAGAGCTGCACGACCGCCGCGCGTTCCCGGTGCTGTTGGACGTCGCGCATCACCACCCCTCCCTCGACGTGCGCCGCAAGGCGGTGGCGGCGCTCGGTGAGATGGGCGAGCCCGACAGCGCGGCGGACGTGCTCGAGCGTATGGTGCTGCACGACTCCAGCGCCGACCTGCAGCACGAGGCGGTAGAGGCGCTGGGCCATCTGAAGGACCCCCGGGCGCTCGCGCGGGTGGCGTGGCTGGCGCGCACTCACCCCAGCGTCGACGTGCGGGACGAGGCCGCCGAGCAGTACGCCAAGCACGCGCCTCCCGGCGCGGCGCTGGCGTTGCTCACCGACCGGCTGACGCACGATCCCGACGCCGAGGTACGGGCCGAGGCCGTGGAGCAGCTCGCCGGGCTGCCGCGCGGCATGGGCATTCCCGCGGTGATCGGGGCGGCCCAGCGCCACTCGAGTGACGAAGTGCGCACTGAGGCGTGGCGTCAGCTGCGCGGGAGCGAGGATCCGCGCGCCCGCGCCTTCGTCCGCCGCAAACCGCGCCCCTAGAACTGCAGCAGGTAGCTCAGCTTCAGAAACACCTGCCGTCCGGTCGAGGTGGTCGGCTCGTCGGTGCGTGACAGGGTGGGCGGCGTGCCCGGGAGGATGGCGAGATTTTCGTATCCGTCCCGGTACCCGACGTACAGCGCGGTCCCCGGGTTCACGAGGTACGTCAGCAGCAGGTCCATCGCCCAGCGGCGTTCCGGGTCCACGCGCGACAGCGTCGAATCCCGGTCCACCGCCGAGTAGTCGACGATGACTCGGAGCGAGAGCGCGCGGCTGAACTGGTAGTTGACCTTTTCCCGCCAGATACGATCGGCGAACACCTGCGCGGTGGGCGTGCTCAACCGCTGGTACAGAAACGTGTGATCGAGCCGCAGCCGCGCCGTGGGCCGGAAGGTGACCCCGAGCTCTCCCTCCAGCGAATTGCCGAGGAACGGCGCCAGCCCTGCGGCCGGCTTGTGGTTCACCGCCGATCCGATTTTCAGCTTGCTCGCCACGGCCAGCCACTTGAGCCACTCGCTCTCGAACGTCAGGCCCGTCTCGTGCGTGTCGAACGGCAGGTCCTTGTACAGCTCGAACGCCTCGGTGCGCTTGAACTGGAGCTTCGTCTCCCCCACGAGCTTCACTTCGAACGCGACCTGGAGCTCGCGGTCGAGCAGCACGCCGTCGCGGTCCCAGTCGAAGGTGCTCGAGAGCGTCGGACCGATCTTCACGACCGCGCCGCTGGGCCGCCGCACCAGCTCGAGCGACTGATCGAATTGCCGGATGCCGACGCGCGGCACATAGCCCAGCTGCGCGTCGAACGCCGAGCTCAAGTCCAGATAGGTGGCCGCATAATCCAGGTTGCGGCCGTCGCGCGTGAGCTGGGCGTAGAAGCCCGTCCCGGAGCGGCGGCCGCCTCCGGCCGAATCCACGGCGTCCGTCGCGATCGCCTGCCCGGCGAACGTCCAGGTCTTGGTGAGGCGCAGCCGGGCGTCGGCGGAGGCCACGCGATACCAGCCGCCGGCCAGGCTCCAATCGCTCGCCAGGACGCCGAGCGACGACTCGCGCCCGATGAGCCGTTGCAGGCGGAGCGCGCCGACGCCGGCGCGCCGGCCCCCGGCCGCCTCCCCGGTGGGCAGCTCTCCGGGGGCACGGTCGTCCATGCCGATCGCCCCCAAGGCCCACCGGCCCGCCTTGCCGGTCAGTCGTAGCCCCATCCCCGGATCCGCGATGCGGCGCGAGAAGAACAGGTTCACCGGCGTCTGGAAGTACCCCGCGTTCTCGATGAAGAACGGTCGCTTCTCGGGGAAGAACGTTTCGAAGCGCTCGTTGATGGTCACCTGCGGCTCGTCGGACTCGACCTGACTGAAGTCGGGGTTCACGGTCGCGTCCAGCGTGAGCGCGTCGCGCAGCACGGCCTTGGCGTCGAGACCCACCCGGCGGTCGTTGGCGGTGCGGAAGGCGGGCACCTCCGTGTCGAGAAAGCGCGCGCCGGCGAACGTGCCGTAGGGGATGGCCTGCAGGTTGCGGCCCGGCGAGATGTCGGTCAGGCCCTGGAGCGTGGCGAACTGGGGAACGAACCCCGCGATTCGTTTGGTCAGGTAGGGCCAATAGGAGTCTTCGTTGTTGCGGCGGATGTGGCGCGCCAGCGCGATGCCCCAGTCTTGCGTCGGCGTGCGCGGAAAGCGCAGGCTCTTGAACGGAATCGCGAAACGCACGACATAGCCATCCGGTGTGAGGCGACCGTCCGACTGCCACACGGCGTCGAAGCTGAAGTCGTCGTCCTGTCCATCGGTGACGAGGCCGTCGAGCTGCACGCCGAGCGGGTTTGCCTGGAACAGGTAGGCGTGGGTACGGTCGTGAAACGTGTCCAGGTACAGCGCCACGCCGTCATCGACCACGATGTCCTCCCGCTTGGCGAGGCCGGCGCGAACCTGGCGGGGATCACTGCGACACACGAAGACGACGTACAGATTCGCGTCATCGTAGCTCAGGTAGGCCGTGGTCGAGTCGCTCACCGGGACGCCGTCGCCGGGCTCGTACTGGCGGAAGTCTGAGATGGGGAGCATCGAGTCCGGCGGATCACCGGCCACGAAGTCCTCGATCAGCGGGGGTCGGTGCGTGCGGCTGATGCGCACACTGCCGCCCTCGGGCCGCACCTGCGCGCGGAGCGCCGCGACCGCGGGGCCGAGGACGCCCAGCATCGCGACGACGAGTCCGATCAGCTCGGCGGTTCTGTGCATGGACATTTGCGGGGCGCGGCAATCACCATACCAGCACGGAGCGCTGCGTCCGCGCCACGTCGCGCTCGGGCGGTGCCGCGGCGCAACAGGGGAAGGTGTCCGGTACGCGCCTCGCCTTTTATCTTGCCGAGACCGGCATGCGACTCTCCCTGCGGTTCGTGCTTCCCCTGGTCCTCGCGCTCGGCGCCTTCGCATACGCGGCGGTGCCGCTGGTGGACAGGCTCACCCTCCAATGGTTCGTGCGGGACCTGGACATCCGCGCCAGCCTGATCGCCAGCACTGCGCACGACCCGCTTCAGGATCTGATCCAGACCGGTAACCGGACGCGGATGCTGCAGTTCTTCAATCGGATCACCCAGGACGAGCGCCTGTTCGCCATGGGCTTCTGCCCCTCGGGCGCCGGACAGGAGGTGATCACGCCCACGCTCCCGGCCCAGATCCGGTGCACCGAGCTGGCGTCGTTCGCGTCCGGCCCGGGTCGCCTGCTGCGCAGCGCGAACGGTCCGCTGCTGGTGTCGGTGCGCCCGCTCGAGGCCGCCGGCGTTCCCGTCGGGAACCTGGTGGTCGTCCACGACATGAGCTTCATCGCGCGCCGCAGCGCGGAGACGCGGAAGTACCTGTACCTGTTCTTCGTCGGGCTGGGAGCCACGGTGGCGCTGATCACGGTCGTCATCGCCCAGCTGAGCTGGCGCGGCTGGGTCCAGGGGCTGCGGGCGCTGCTGCGGGGCGAGGGACTGCTGCGGCCGTCCGACGGACGCGTCGTGGGCGACCTGCCGGAGCTGCGCCCCATCGCCAGCGACCTGCGCGCCCTGATCCGGGACCTCGAGGCAGATCACCGCTCGCGGGACGAAGACCAGCTCGCCTGGACGCCCGACACGCTCCGCGCCATCCTCCGCAGCGACCTGCCGGGGCACGAGGTGATGGTCGTCTCCAACCGCGAACCGTACATCCACGTGCGGCGCGGCGAGATCCTCGCGCTGTGGCGGCCCGCGAGCGGGCTGGTGACCGCCATGGAGCCGATCATGCGCGCCTGCTCGGGCACGTGTCATATCGCGCACGTCCGCCCGATCTTCCGCACGTCCGATTGGGAGCAATACGTGACGGTCAACCGGACGTTCGCCCAGGCCGTGGTGGAAGAAGCCAAGTCCCCCGACCCGATTGTCCTGGTGCAGGACTACCACTTCGCGCTCTTGCCGAGAATGATCCAGGAGGCCCTGCCGGCCGCGACCATCGTTTCCTTCTGGCACATTCCCTGGCCGAACCCCGAGGCGTTCGCGATCTGCCCCTGGCGGGAAGAGCTGGTCGACGGCCTGCTGGGCTCGAGCATTCTCGGGTTCCACACGCAATTTCACTGCAACAACTTCGTCGACACGGTCGACCGCCTGCTGGAGGCGAGGGTCGACCGGGAGATGTTCACCGTCTCCTACCGGGGCAAGCTGACGGCGGTCAAGCGCTACCCGATTTCGATCGAGTGGCCGCCCTCGCCCGCCCTGCTCGGCAAGCCGGTCGAGCGCTGCCGGCTCGACGTGCGCCAGCGTCACGGCCTGCCGGCGGAGCAGGCGCTCGGGCTCGGCGTCGACCGCCTCGACTATACGAAGGGCATCGAGGAGCGGCTGCGTGCCGTGGAGCGGCTGCTGGAGATGGAGCCGCAATGGGTCGGCCGGTTCACGTTCGTTCAGATCGCGGCGCCGACGCGCAACCGGATCGAACAGTACCAGGAATACGAAGCGCGCGTGCGCGCGATGGCGACACGGATCAACGAGCGCTTCGCCGGCGCGCCGTATCCGCCGATCGTGCTGCTCGTGGAGCACCATCAGCCGCAGGACATCTACGAGTATTATCGCGCGGCGGACGTGTGCATGGTCACCAGCCTGCACGACGGCATGAACCTGGTGGCGAAGGAGTTCGTGTCGGCGCGCGACGACGAGCGCGGCGTGCTGATCCTGAGCCAGTTCACCGGCGCTGCGCGGGAGCTGCCGGAGGCGATCATCGTCAACCCTTACGACACGGATCAGTGCGCGGCGGCGCTTCACATGGCGCTGTCGATGCCGGCGGCAGGGCAGCGCGCCCGCAGCCGCCTCATGCGCGGCCTGATTCAGGAGTTCAACGTGTACCGCTGGGCGGGGCGCATGCTGATCGATGCGGCGGGCATGCGGCGCCGCGGGCGCCTGCTGGACCGGGCAGCGAGTCCGGAGCGGCTGTCGCGCCGCGCGGGGGGCCGCGCGCCGAGCCGCGCCACATGAGGCGGCGGCGCGCGCCCTCACTGCCTCCGCCCCGGCCGGAGTGGGCGTACTTCTTCGACATCGACGGCACGTTGGTCGACATCGCGGAGGCCCCCGGGGGGGGCGGTCCCGATGGCCACGTGCAGCAGCTCATCGTGGATCTGTATCAGGCGACGGGCGGCGCGGTCGCGCTGATCAGCGGCCGCTCGCTTGCACAGATTGACGAACTCGTGCCGGACTTCCGCCTCCCCGCGGCGGGGCAGCACGGCGTCGAGCGGCGCGACGCCGCAGGCCGCGTCCACCACCACGCCGTGTCGTCGCCCGCACTCGAGGCCGTGCGCCGCGGGCTCGCGGCCGTCGTGGACCGCCATCCCGGCCTGGTGATCGAGGACAAGGGACTGTCCCTCGCGCTGCACTACCGCCGGGCCCCGCGCCTCGCCGGATACGCCCACCGCCTGGTCCGCTCGCTCGTGGCCGGGTCCGGCGGAGCGTACGGCGTCCAGGCTGGGAAGCGCGTCGTCGAGATCAAGCCCGCCGGCAAGGACAAGGGGGTAGCGGTGCTCGAGTTCATGCAGGAGGAGCCGTTCCGCGGGCGAACACCGGTATTCGTCGGCGATGACTCGACCGACGAGCATGCCTTCGTGACCGTCAACGGCCTGCGCGGCCACTCGGTGAAGGTGGGGCCGGGGCGGACGGCAGCGCGCGGGCGGCTGCGCGACGTGCGCGCCGTGCGCGCCTGGCTCGAGCAGCGCGCGGCGGAGCTCGCTCGATGAGCTCGCTCGATCTCGCCCTGGTCGGGAACGGGACGATCGGCGCCCTGGTGAATCCGCTGAGCGAGGTGGTCTGGGGCTGCTTTCCGCATTTCGACGGCGACCCGGCGTTCTGCTCCCTGTTGCGGCAGCGGGCGCACGAATCGGACTTCGGATTCTTCGTGGTCGAGCTGACTGATGTCGCGCGCGCCGAGCAGGAGTATCTCGTCAACACGCCGATGCTCGTGACCCAACTGTACGACCGCGCTGGGGCGGGCGTCGAGATCAGCGACTTCGCGCCCCGCTTCCACCAGTACGGCCGGATGTTCTGTCCCATGATGCTGGTGCGGCAGATCAAGCGGATCGCCGGCAATCCCCGTATCCGCGTGCGCCTGCGTCCCGCCCGGGACTACGGCCGCGCGCCCGCGGAGACCACGTGCGGCTCGAATCACATCCGCTATGCGGGCACGGATCTGGGGCTGCGCCTCACCACGGACGCATCGATTGCGGCCCTGTTGGAGGAGAATCCGTTCTATCTGGAGGACACCGTCACCCTGCTGCTCGGACCGGACGAGACGGTGCAGGGCGCCGTGGCGGACGTCGGCCGCCGCTTCTTCGAAGAGACCGCCGCGTACTGGCGCGACTGGGTGCGCTCGCTCGGCATCCCGTTCGAGTGGCAGGACGCCGTGATCCGCTCGGCGATCACGCTGCAGCTCAATGTGTTCGAAGACACGGGGGCGATCGTCGCGGCGATGACGACCTCCATTCCCGAAGCGCCGGGCAGCGGCAGGAACTGGGACTACCGCCATTGCTGGCTGCGCGACGCGTACTTCGTGGTCAATGCCCTCAACCGACTCGGGGCCACCCGTACCATGGAGCGCTATCTCGGCTACATCGTCAACGTGGTGGCCGGCTCGGCCGACGGCCGGCTGCAGCCCGTCTATGGCCTCACCGGCCGGGCGGTCCCCGACGAGCGGTCGATCGATTCCCTGCCCGGCTATCGCGGCATGGGCCCGGTGCGGGTCGGGAATCAGGCGTACCGGCAGGTGCAGCACGACGTCTATGGCGCGGCCATCCTCGCCGCCACCCACGTGTTCTTCGACCGCCGCCTGGTGCAACGCGGCGACGACGTCCTGTTCCGTCGGCTCGAAACGCTCGGGGACCACGCCGCGCGTCTGTTCGACCAGCCGGACGCTGGGCTCTGGGAGCTGCGCGGCAAACCGCGCGTGCACACCTTCTCCAGCGTGATGTGCTGGGCCGGGTGCGACCGCCTGGCGAAAATCGCCGCGCATCTGGGGCTGGCCGAGCGTGCGGCGTACTGGACCGACCAGGCCGCGCGCATCCACGAGGTGATCGACGAGCGGTGCTGGAGCGCCGGGCGAGGCAGCTTCGTCGCCACGATGGATGGCGATACGCTGGACGCGAGCCTGCTGCGGCTGAACGAGCTCGGCTTCCTGGCGGACGACGACCCGCGCTTCGCGGGCACCGTGACCGCCATCGAGCGCGAGCTGCGACGCGGCGACTTCATTCTCCGATATGTCGAGCAGGACGACTTCGGAACGCCGGAGAACGCCTTTCTGGTCTGCACCTTCTGGTACATCAACGCGCTCTCCGCCATCGGACGGCGCGACGAGGCGCGGGCGCTGTTCGAAAACGTGCTCGCCTGCTGCAACCGCCACGGCCTGCTCGCCGAGCACGTGGATCCGCGCACCCGGGAGCAGTGGGGCAACTTCGTCCAGACCTACAGCATGGTCGGCCTCATCGGCTCGGCGATCCGGCTGTCGCGGCGGTGGGATCAGGCGCCACCCCGTTCGTCCATCCGAACCCATCCTGCGTGGGGTACTCGCCCCCGCCCGCCCGCCGCCGCAAGTCGACCACGTCGTACTTCTCCGTCATCTTGCCCGTCGCCTGATAGGTGCGCCGGTTCAGGGCGAGCCAGCGGTCGCGCGCCCGCGTGGCGAGGTCCGTCCGCCCGTAGCGGCGCACCCCTTCGATCGCCAGCCACTCGAGCGGCGCCCACCCGTTGGGGGCGTCCCACTGCTGTCCCGACGCGATCAGCGTCGGTACGAATCCGCCCGGCTTCAGGAAGTCCCGCTGCAGCCGCGCCGCCACCGCGCGCCCCTGCTCCGGCGTGGCGAGCCCGAAGTACAGCGGAGCTGCGGCCGCGATGGTGGGGCGATCCGCCACCCGCGCGCCGCTCTGCCAGCGCACGTCGTAGAAGAATCCCGTGGCGGGATCGTACGCGGCCGCGAGCAGCGCCCGACGCCGGTCCTGGGCCGCGCGGGCGAACCGCTCCGCGACCTCCCGGTCGCCCGGTCGCCCTCGGACGCGCCGCAGCGCGGCGATCGTCACCTCGGCATGATAGAGAAGACTGTTCAGGTCCACCGGGACGAGCTGCGTCGTTTCCAGGGTCCGCAGGTCCTTCGGGTCGCGCATCCAGCGGCTCGAGAAGTCCCAGCCGCTTTCCGCCGTGGCCCGGAGGTTCCGATACAGCGCCTCGCGTTGCGCCTCGGGAACGGTCTGGGCCAGCTCGTAGTCGGGGCGATACGACTCGGGCCGGGGCTCAGCGCGGTCGTCCCAGTAGCGGTTCAGCACCGATCCATCGGGCAGCCGGACGACTCGGGCGTACGCCTGAGCCGGCGCGAGACGCTCCGCGCCATCCATCCAGAACGCATGCTCCGCCTCGAGGGCGTCGAGGTAGCGCAGCGCCTGGGTGGTGTCGGTGGCCGTGGCGTAGAGCCCGACCATAGCCGCGAAGTAGGGCGGCTGGCTGCGACTGAGATAGTAGGTCCGATTGCCGTTGGGGATGTGCCCGATCGTCTCGACCAGATACGCGAAGTTGTCGAGCATGTTGCGCACCAGGTCGGTGCGACCGCTGGCGACGAGCCCCAGCATCGTGAAGTAGGAGTCCCAGTAGTAGATCTCACGGAAGCGGCCGCCCGGCACGACGTACGGGTGCGGCAGCGGGATCAGCGATGAGCCCCGTTCCGCGTCGGAACGGGGCGAGCGCGTGTCCGCGGTGTCGGGCGGCCGCGTGAGCACCGGCCAAAGCGCCCGAATATGGTCTTCCATCGTCCGGGCCCGGGAGGCGCCCGGTGCGACGCCTGCTCCGACCGGCTGGGGCAGCTGGAACTGCCGCTCCACGAACGCCCGGAGGTCGAACCCGGCCACAGTGTGCGCCGAGTCGTAGCGCGCGGCGATCACGCTCGGCGGGAAGAGCGGCCGGGCGTCGACGAACGTCTTCGAGTCCGGGAAGATGCCCGACAGCTGAACCGCCTGAAATAGGGATCCGAGATCGGTCGGGTCGTACCGACCCGGAGGTTGGTGGAGGTGGGTGGAGGTTTTGGAGGTTGTGCAGGTCGTCGCGGTGCACGCAACCGACGCCGCGAGGAGCAGCCTCCTCCAACCTCCCCAACCTCCCCTAACCTCCCCCAACCTTGCTGTTCTCATCTGAACACGATCCACAACACGCCGAGCAGGATCGCGAGCAACACCGAGAGCCCGATTTCAAACCTCCGTGCGCCAGCCGTCTCGCCCACGGCCGGCTTGCCGTAGGTGTAGGTCAGGCCTTCGGTCTTCTCGGGGCTCGGCGGCGG
>WNGL01005122.1_pt1 | contig 15597 bp, 13 predicted proteins | sample 5400591 | NCBI WGS metagenome assembly WNGL01 (sample SAMN13153377, study PRJNA577476) | soil metagenome | isolation source: 80 cm soil or saprolite under Garry oak tree replicate 1 | place: USA:California | collected 2016-06-15
GGCTTGCGAAGCGCATCTTGGCCTGGCCCGTGTATTCTACGAATGGAATGACCTGGAGGCCGCCGGGCAGCACGGACAACAGAGTGCCCAACTGGCGCGGCAGATAATCGTCGACACCTTCGCTGCGTACGGGGTGTTTCTCGCCCGTCTGAAACTTGCCCAGGGAGATGTGTCCGGCGCGGCCGCTGTTTTGGATGAGGCCGAAGCGTTCGTGCGCCGGCATAGCTTCGTGTTTCGGATGCCTGATGTTGCTGCCGCACAAGTGCTTATCTTGCTTCACCAGGGCCATCTGGCAGCAGCCGCTCATCTGGCTCAGACGCACGACCTCCCCATCAGCCAAGCCAGGGTACACCTGGCCCAGAGAGACCCGTCCACAGCATTGGCGGTGCTGGGGCCATGGCGTCGGCAAGTGGAGGCAAAGGGTTGGGCGGATGAACGGCTCAAGGTGATGGTGCTCCAGGCGGTCGCTCTCCATATGAATGGCGAAAAGGACAAGGCTGTGCACCTGCTCTGTGACGCGCTGGCGCTCGCCGCGCCGGGCGGCTTCATCCGTCTCTTTGTCGACGAAGGTCCCCCGATGGCTCACCTCTTGTCCGAAGCAGAGGCTAGTGGGAGGATGCCGGACTATACAGGTAAATTGCTGGCTGTATTGGAAGCGGATGCGCAGAAGCGCGAAGACAAATCTTCTCTGCCCCCACCTGCCCAGCCCCTTCTTGAGCCATTGAGCCGACGCGAGTTAGAAGTACTCCACCTCATTGCTCAAGGACTCTCGAATCATGAGATTTGCGAGCGGCTTTTCCTCGCCTTGGACACGGTGAAAGGACACAATCGGAAAATCTTTGACAAACTCCAAGTCCAAAGGCGCACCGAAGCGGTCGCACGTGCCCGCGAGTTGGGTCTGTTGTAGCCGAAACGTCAGTTTGTCCGCACACGCGGGTATCCGCGAACCGCCCGCAAGCAATCCAGCAAGCCAAAGCTTGAGAACTGCTACTCTCTCAACACCGTTATCCAGAACTGAGACAAATATGGACGGGCCATATCTGAGGTCTGGTTCCTGCTTCCCCCCACAAAACAACACCCCAAACAACACTTTCGTGTCTCGACGTGAATACCGTAATGGAGCTATGCTACTGGTAGATGAAGCAAGTGGTACAGACGGAGATGACCGGCCACAAGAGGGACAGGATCATGTCAAACGAAATCAACTCAGGAAGTGAAAAGGCTCAACCAATGGTCTATCAGATCAGGATCAAGGGCCACCTGAGTCGTCAATGGACAGACTGGTTTGGGGGCCTGACCATCACACTGGAAGACAACGGCGAGACGCTGTTAACCGGCCCGGTGGTCGATCAGGCCGCGTTGCATGGATTGCTCAGAAAAGTGCGTGATTTAGGCATGCCATTGCTCTCGGTCAGTCGCGTTGAACCCGGCCAGGCCGAGGCGCCAGATGTCAAACAGTAAATTAGGGCAAGCTGCTTAGACAAGCGACTTAGAAAGGAGGTCGGCCTTTGATGGATTTCTAGCCTATTTTAGTTCCCAGGAACAGGATGGGCGACCGCAGTTTTATGCAAGTTCAATTCAACGAAGCTTATCGATATCGTTCAATAAAGGAGAAAAACGATGACTACCAAAGAAAGAATGAATACATACAGAACGACCGCAATAGTCGTGGGGGTGGTGTACCTCGCGGGGTTCGTTGTAGGCCTTGGGGGGAACGGACTCATCCAATCCATTCTTGGTGCGCCGGATCACCTTTCCACGGTTTCCGCGAACAGCATGATGCTGGCAATCGGCGCGATACTCTGGTTGATGGCCGTCGCTGGCGACGCCGCTCACGGGGTCCTGATGTTCCCGATCCTGAAGCAACACAGCGAGCGCATAGCCTTCGGCTACCTCGCTTCCAGGATCGTCGACGCCGTCTTTATTGCCGTCTCCGTTCTCTTCACACTACTTCAAATACCGCTAGGTAGCGAGTACCTGAAAGCAGTGGTCCCCAACACTTTCTACCTTCAAGCCCTGAGCACTCTGTCCATACAGGCGAACCTTTATGCCTACGAGATCGGCATGATCGCTCTTGGGCTAGCTGGTTTGATGCTTAACTACATGTTCTACAGGGCAAAGTTGGTTCCTCGTTGGATAGCCGTCTGGGGCCTCGTTGGATACGCGATCATTTTTTGCGGGATGGTGTCGGAAGTCATGGGGTCCGGTCTGGGTCTGGTTTCCTCGATTCCAGGCGCCCTGTGGGAGGTGTTCATAGGGGTGTGGCTGATCGCTAAGGGATTCAATTCTTCTGCATTCGTTTCCCAGGCTACAAGAACCAGCAACCCGGCAGAACCACTTGTACCACAGCCGGTAGCAGCAAATTCGTGAATAGCGCCCAAGACAAAGTATTACACAAGGCGGATAGCGGCTGGGGTCTCGGAGAACGTGCGGCGGCCTGGGCAGGGGCTGCCCAGGCCGCCGCAGGCAATAGAAATTGACAAATTGCCTCTGATTGCTACACATAATGGATCAAGTAAGGAAGGATAACCAAATGAAAGCGATTGTATACACGAAATACGGAGCACCGGATGTTCTTGAACTGAAAGAGGTAGAAAAACCTACACCCAAGGACGACGAAGTCCTGGTCAAGGTTCATGCGGTATCCGCAAATGCAGCTGACTTGCATCTCCTGAGAGGTGATCCGTTCTTGTTCCGCCTCATGTCTGGGCTTCTCAAACCAAAAAACACAATACTCGGCGCTGACATAGCGGGTCGGGTTGAAGCGGTGGGCAAAAACGTAAAGGAGTTTCAACCAGGTGATGAGGTATTCGGGGACATATCCGCGTGTGGTAGGGGCGGTTTTGCCGAGTATGTATGCGCTCGTGAAAATGCATTGGTGTTGAAACCGGCCTGTTTGACGTTCGAGCAAGCAGCGGCTGTGCCCATGGCGGCCGTCACTGCCTTGCAGGGTCTTCGCGATAAGGGACAGATTCAGCCGGGGCAAAAGGTCTTGATTAATGGTGCGTCCGGTGGTGTGGGCACGTTTGCGGTGCAGATTGCCAAATCGTTTGGGGCTGAAGCCACGGCCGTGTGCAGCACGAGGAATGTGGCTATGGCACGCTCGATTGGGGCAGACCACGTCATTGATTACACGCAAGAAGATTTCACCAAAAATGGGCAGCGTTATGACCTGATTCTTGCAGCGAACGGATATCATCCGATTTCAGCTTATAAGCGTGCATTAAGTCCCAAGGGAATGTATGTCATGACCGGAGGTTCCGGGGCTCAAATGTTCCAAGCTATGCTCCTAGGGCCATTGATTTCAATGACCGGAAGTAAGAAAATGGGTAACTTGCTGGCGAAACCAAACCAGAAAGATCTGGTTTTTGTGAAAGAGCTTCTTGAAGCCAGCAAAGTAGTACCCGTTATAGATAGACTTTACACGTTAAGTGAGGTTCCTGAGGCTATCCGGTATCTGGAAGAAGGACACGCCAAAGGAAAAGTCGTCATCACGGTGGAACATAATAGCAAATGACAACCCGTACCGTAAAAATATCGCCACTTGTTTATGCAAGAGTCGCAGCGGTGCGCACGTGGGCCCCACGCGGGCAGACGCCGGTCCTGCGAGTCAAACTCACGCGGGATCATCTCTCGGCGATCAGTGGCATCACTTTGGACGGACGGCTGTTCATGCAAGTGCGTCCCACATCCTACGATGCAGCAGCGGTGGTCGGGTTTCTGCGGGTGCTCTTACGCAAGATCCGAGGCAAGATCTTGGTGATCTGGGATGGGTCACCCATCCACCGCAGCAAAGAGATCAAAGCCTTTCTGAAAGCTGGGGCCGCCAAACGACTCCATCTGGAACAATTGCCAGGCTATGCCCCCGATCTCAATCCTGATGAGGGCATCTGGCAGTATCTCAAGCGGGTCGAGTTGGGCAATGTCTGTTGTACCGACTTGGATCACTTGTACCGAGAGATCATTCGCGCCAAAGAGCGCTTGCGACACAAACGCGACATCATTCGCAGTTGCTCACGCCAATGTGGTTACTCGGTTTAGTTTCTTAGCACGACGTCAGTCAAGGCACATGAGTTGCCACTCGCTGGAAGCGAGGGCACCGAAGGAGGTTTCATTATGCAACAGGCGACCTATCCCGTCCAGTTCTCGGTCGACTACCCGGATCGACCGCTCGACCGGCTGACCACATTCTTCCGCCTCTTCCTGGCCATTCCCATCGCCATCGTACTGGGGGCCGTGGCCGGGGGGACCTGGCAGTGGACATCAAATGGCAGGACAGCAGCGTTCGCGGCCGGCGCTGGCGGTCTACTGTTCTTCGCTCCCTTGTTGATGATCGTGTTCCGGCAGAAGTACCCGCGCTGGTGGTTCGACTGGAACCTCGAACTACAGCGGCTCGGCACCCGGGTGGGCGCCTACCTGGCCCTGATGGACGATCGGTACCCGTCTACCACCGATCACCAGTCGGTACACCTGGACTATGCCTACCCCGACGCGGAGCGCGACCTCAACCAGTGGCTGCCTCTGGTGAAGTGGTTCCTGGCCATCCCCCACTACGTGGTGCTGTTCTTCCTGCACATCGCGATGGTCGTGGTGGTGATCATCGCCTGGTTCGCCATCCTGTTCACCGGGCACTACCCGAGGGGCATGTTCGAGTTCGTGGAGGGCGTCATCCGCTGGGACAACCGGGTCATCGCTTACGCGGTCGTCCTGGTCACCGACCAGTACCCGCCGTTTCGGCTGAGCCCGTAAGTTGGAGGTGGCGTTCTTCGAACGCCAGGATGCGCCGGCGGCCATCGCAGGCTGAGGGTTCGTGGTAGGCGCCGGCGTACCCTGGAGACAGCGAAGGAGCCGTTCGTCAATGGCTCAAAGGTGGGCGTGACGCTTCAAGTGCGGCCATCAATTTGCGTGCTCGCGCCACAATCGATGTATGTGGGTCAGCTAAGAGCCCTGTGAGGATGACGAGCAACTCGGTTCGTAACTGATCATCGTCTTGACTCAACTTCGCCAGGGTGTAAATGAGATAATTCACCGAATTATCTCATTTACAGTGAGAGAATAGAGAAACACATGAAAGGATCGCATCATGCCAACATTGAATACCAGTATGCAAGGGAAGGTCTGCATGGTGACCGGCGCCAATTCAGGTATCGGGAAGGCAACCGCGCTGGAGCTGGCACAGATGGGTGCAACCGTCGTGATGGTCTGCCGGGACCGTGCCAGAGGCGAGGAAGCCAAGAGCGAGATCACCACGAAAAGCAGGAATACCGCGGTTGATCTCCTGCAAGCAGACCTGTCATCGCAACAGTCCATACGACACCTCGTCGAGAACTTTCAGCACCACTATACGCAACTGCATGTGCTGATCAATAATGCGGGAGTGGCCTTCCCTGGGCGGCGAGAAACCGTGGATGGATTGGAGATGATGTTCGCCGTGAACTATCTGGCACCTTTCCTGCTGACACATTTGCTGCTCGATGTGCTCAAAGCCAGCACGCCAGCACGGATTGTCAATGTCAGTTCTGCTTCACACAAATCAGGCTACATTCAGATGGATGATTTGCAAGGAGAGAAACACTCCAGGTCCATGCGTGCCTATGGGCAATCCAAGCTTGCTGTTGTGCTGTTCACCTACGAACTTGCGCGCAGACTCCAGGGAACGGGCGTGACTGCCAACTGTCTCGACCCCGGCTTCGTTGGGACGCATATCGGGCAGAGTGATGTAGGGCCCGCCGTTCGCCTTCTCGTGAAGGTGATCGGGAGCTTTGGCACGAGCCCGCAAGAGGGGGCGAAAACATCGATCTACCTGGCCTCCTCACCCGAGGTGGAAGGCGTCACCGGCAAATACTTTGTGAAGAGCATTCCCAAGCGGTCAGCTGCAATCTCCTATGATGAGTCGCTCCAGCGACAATTGTGGGAGCAGAGCGCAAAGCTGGTGAACTTGTAGGTTCCCCTGCTCATCTTCAGAGCTGCAATGGATCAGCTTGCTTGCTGGGCTACGATGTGGAGCGGACCGGCCGGTCCTGAGGTGGGTAATCTGTAAATTTGGGAATGAAACGGGCGAAACCGGTGCAAATCTGTGGGTGACTGTTGCCTCAAAAATAGACTCTCCCCTTTTTTCAGGGGAGGGTCAAAATATGAACCGCACCCTATGGGTAATTCATGCAGAATGTGATACTGGCTGGAAATGGATTGGGCATGATGACCCCAGGGTCATCATGCCCGGTGCAAAAATACGCTTCTCACCAATGAAACGCTATTTCTGCACGGCGACAAGCGCGTGGGCGCGTCCTAGCCGAGTGTCAGTAGGCCAGGGAATGGGTAGTTCCTCCCAGGTCGAACCTGCATCGGCAGAGCGGAAGAGTCCCTTGTTGTTCGCAGCGTAGAAGACCCCGGGTTCGGCCTCGTTCGCAACCAGCACGGATGCCAGCAATCCTCGCGCAGGAGGCAACCCCTGGCGCACCTGCTGCCACGAGCCACCACCGGACCGACGATAAATCGCCGACTCTGCAGACGTCGGATTGTGGGCTTGTTGCGGGCCGGGGGCCGCTGAGATCACCAGCGTGTCGGGATCGGCAGGATCAGCTGCCACGCTCCAGAGATAATGGTAGGCGAGTCCGTCATCAGGTCGATACCAGGTATCGCCTCCGTCGTCGCTCTGCACAAAGCCATGGCCCGGTCGCATAAAACCATCGCCTGCCGCCGAGTACAAGCGGTTGGGCGCGAGCCGATGTAGGACCAGGGTGTGGGTATCGAATGGTCCATCGGGCTTGCGGTCCTCCCATGTCTGGCCTCCATCCAGGCTGCGGATCAGGGCACCCGCCTCTGCGGCAGCAAAGACGCGGCCAGACACCAGCGGGTCGGGTGTAATCCAGCGGATATGCGAGGTCCATGGGCGTGGAGGAAAGCTCCAGGTTGGAGCGGAAGGAAGCTTACGTAGTGCGGCAAGCTCCTGCCACGACTTCCCCTGATCCTCTGAGCGAAAGATCGCGCTTGGCTCGGTCCCTGCATAGACGACGCCAAAGCCGCCGACCTGATCCGTCGTGCTGACTGCGACCGACATCACCTTCTCGTATGCGATACCCTCACCGACAGGCTTCCACGAAGCACCGGCATCGGTACTGTGCCACAACCCCTGATCGAAGGTACCACAGTAGACTTGTTCCTGGTGCAGTGGATCCACGGCCAGACACTGCGGCTGGCTACCCAGCAGATGGAGATCAACTCCCCAGCCGCCGTTGCGCTGGCTTACCACTGCCAGTGCTCTATCGATGGCAACGTAGAGAATCGTCATGATGTGTTCCTTTTCTGCTTTCTTCTCTTGACTAGGGGGACGTAGTTCGCTATACTACTACAAGTGGACTGTAGTCCACTTGTAGTAGTATAGCACAGCGCAATGTGCCGATCAACGTTATGTCATCTCTTGTCTTCTGCCAAAGGATTGGCAGTTATTTTCAGTCAATTAGGAGGCAACTATGCAGATTGGTATTGGTCATCCGGGAACGATTCCGGGCGTAAAAGGTCAATTGATCCTGGAGTGGGCCAGGAAAGCAGATGCGGGTCCTTTTTCTAGTCTTGGGAGCCTGGATCGTTTGGTGTACCCCAACTATGACGCGCTGATTACCTTAACGGCTGCTGCTGCAGTAACCCAACGTATCCGGTTGATGACCACGGTGCTGCTCGCAACTTTACACAATGGTGGTTTGCTGGCAAAACAAGCCGCCAGCCTGGATGCGCTCTCGGGAGGCCGCCTCACCCTTGGGCTCGGTGTTGGTGCCAGGGAAGACGACTTTCGAGCTGCACCTGCTTCGTTTCATGATCGAGGAAAGCGTTTTGAAGCCATGCTTGACACAATGAAGCGGGTATGGTCTGGTCAGCCGCTGGCTGAGGATGTTGGGCCGATCGGCCCACCGCCAGCACGGTCAGGAGGACCGGAAGTACTCATCGGAGGCTATTCTCCCGCTGCGATCAAGCGCGTCAGCCGGTGGGGAGATGGATACATTGCTGGAGGTGCCCCACCCCCTATGGCACGTCAAGGCTATGAGCTTGCCGAACAAGTCTGGAAGACTGCCGGGAGAACGGGCAAACCACGTTTCGTCGCAGGCATGTACTGGGGTCTCGGTCCAGATGCAGCGGAGCGGATAGGAGCGTACATTCGCAACTACTATGCCTTTATGGGACCGATGGCGGAGCAGTTTGCCAGTTCCATTCCCACGACCCCAGAGGCGGTGAAAGGAGCAATCCAGGCGTTTGCTGATGTGGGTGTAGATGAATTGATCTGCTGGCCGTGCGTTCCAAACCTTGATCAGGTGGATCGTCTGGCCGATGTGATCGGCTAAGAGGGCGATCTCTCCCGGCTCGATGCCTGGATGTTGCGGTATAGCCTGAGAATCTGCACCGCTTTAGCGGCAACGGAGCATCAAAAATCACCCAAAAGCCCGGCCCTTAGTTCCATCAACAATTACTGTCGCTACGTCTACAGTAAACCCGATTGTTAAACCGAAAATTGATGCGAGGGCAAGGAGGCCGGCCACCTCCTCCGCTCCCCTGTCCCAAGCTATTTTTGCTGCTCCGCTGAAACCTGACCCGAGCGTGCCCAACAGGTCTGCAAAGAACTGAGCGATATCCGTATCGTGTTCCTTGTTATCCGGGTCGTTCATTTGTATACCCAAAATAGTCGAAATCAGAACGAGATTGATGACCGATTGCCCAATTTCTATACCGCCGATGATCGGTACCCCTTCCTTCTCTTTCCCGTCTACGATGAAGGTAAAATCTATGAACAACTTGAGAAGATCGGCGAGTGTGAAATCCCAGAGAACGAATTGTGCCCCCCACTCTGGCCCGCTTTTCACCGGAAACGTGAAGGCAACGACCAAAAATGCAAAGATGCCTTGTATAGCGTTTGCCGCACGGGCGGGGACTTTTGTGAATTCCCCTGGTGCTAGTATAGTAGTGGTTTCCAACAACCCAATAATATAGAATATCACGTTTGCTAGCGAACTAAAGAAACCTCCGACTAGCGAATAGACCCGACCGCCATCGCAGATTGGCTGATTGCTTGCTGGTGCGGAGGGTTGATCCGCCGCGGCTAGCAGCATCTCATGGGCGATTGACGCCGTTGTCGGAATGAAGGGATTTGGTGGCAAGTTGAGACCGCGCAACAAACTGTTATAATCCCTGGTATCCATGCCGTAGGTCGTGTCGCCGAATGGTGCTTTTTGGGTGAGCAGTTCGTACCCTATAGTCACGGGGATGGCCAGCAGCAGCACCATTCCATCAAGGAGCGACATTTTACTGCCCACGAACTCATGGTAGAGGGAAGTGAGGAAAGGAATGGGGATCTCAGCATTGATGATACCTTGGAACAGCGCGATAAGCTCTTCGCTGTACTTCAAGATGCCAACCACCACGGTCTCGAGGGCATCGAGAATTCCCAGGAGCAAGTCAACTCCTAGCTTTTCAAACACTTGCCCAACAGTCAATGTTCCCCCATTGAGAGCCTCTTGGAGATCGTTGAACAATTGCATGGCCGTGTTTTGAATCGAGGCCAAGGTGGGAATCGCAATATCGTTGAGAAACGCGAAGAGTGGCTCGCTTACGGTCAGGCCGTTCAACTGGAAGGTGCAGATTCCCCCATAGAGCAGGTGGTAGATGCTGTAGTTTCCCCCCGGACTATTGGTCAGAAAGCTCAGAGAGTTCTGGCCCCCCGCAGGGAGGCCAGAACTGGCCGAGCTCGAGAGGGATTGAATGTTCATGCTCGCTACAGTAGTGGGGACCGGCTCCAGTGTGCGAGCCTTTCCCTTGAGATCCTCGAAGAAATTGCTCACGGCGTGCTCTGCATCGCCAATCTTAGCTTCTACAAAATTGAAGTATTGATTCACTAGATTCACGCCGACTCTATGCGTGACGATGATGTTCTCCCAATTGAACAGCAGGCCCAGCCATTGCAGCCATTTGTCCAAGTCTATGCCGAGCGTTTCCTTGAGGATCCAACTGATCGCGCTGAGCACTTGAGCGACCACTTTGAGCGCAAATTTTACCACTCGCTCGCCCAGATCGATGACGAATTCGACCACATCCCCAGCCGTCTGGATGAGAAAACCGGCCGCTTTTTCCACCCCGTTTTCCAGTGCTTCGAGAATATCTCCGCCAATCACTGTGAGAGCATCGGCAAAGCCCGCTGCTGTGGGGGTCGCGAGCGGCTCGGCAAGTGCTGTCGCCCCGTCACTAGCGATCGTCGCCTGGTAGCGGGCGAAAAAGTGGGCACGCGCCGCGTCGCCCTCCAGGTATTCGAGGCGGTTCTGTCCTAGTCTCATTCCCCAACAATAGCCTTCAGGCAAGCCGGTAGTATTGATGAGATTGCTTGGGGTGGCACTGGCGGCACGGAAGAAAACGTGCGGATTCGTACTTTGCGGCGAACTGTCCTGCGGCAGCGTGGTCGTCAAGGCCGAAAGTTGTTGTACAGCACTGGCACTACTATTGAGCGTTTGATCGTCATAGGTGCCCTGCAGGAGGGGTTGGCCGCCTCGTGTTTTGGCATTTCTCAGGTCGCTGCCGGTTTTGATCTGCTTGAGCCCATCTTTGATTCTTGCGGCGGGATCAACATCTATGACATGGTCCAGAAAATCTGCCTGGAGGTGAAAAATAGGCGTGGAGATCGTGGAGACCTTGTTGATGATAGTGATATTGCCCTGAATGTCGGGCTTGATCGAGATAGGGTTTGTGGGATCGAGCTCGTAAGAGGCGCCATTGATGGTGACATAGATCCACTCCGAAGCGGTGATGTTCACCGTTTTATCCATCAATGGCCTGCCAAGCTGATCAACCAGGTTGATATGAGTGGTGTAGCAATTGAACGTGAGCAGTTTGCCGGTATCGGGCAGCGGAATATCGCTCTCTTTCCAGAGCGTCGTCACGGGATCCTGCCATAAGTAGGCAAGGCTACTATCTCCGCCAACGATAAAAATTTCGTTGGTCTTCTTTTCCTGATTGCGCAGGGGAGCAATTTGCGCCACCTGACGGCGTAAGATCACGGGATAGCTCCAATTGGGCTGGGCACTGTTGTCTCCGGTGGTATAAATCAGGTTTTCTTGCCCATCCAATGCCCAAATGGACGTTTCGCTTGAGTCGGTGCTGACAATCAGTTCTTTGAGCCCACGCACTTCAGGGATCGTTTGTGCGTCCGCGATTGGCCTCGCGCTAACGTTCGACTGCTGCGTCAGGGCGGGGAAGACGCTTAGGCCGCTATCGCCGGCAACATACAGGTCGGTATAGCCACGAGCATTCGGCAAGGGAAACAGGACGGTGGCGCCGGGGGGCGGGAGCAGACTGACGTTATACGGGCCGTGCCCGAATTTGTCTTTGAAGGTAGTGAATTCCAACGTCAGGGTTGGGCCAACCTGATAAAGCGCGTAGACCCCTCGTCCTCTTGGAAGCCTGCCGATCGCCAGATCGATAAAACTATCGGTGTTGTTCGGCAAGGGATAGAGTGACCAAAGAGCGGCAGGATCGGTACGCGTGGTATCCGCGTCAACAATATAATGCGCGGCATTACCCCCTCCTTGCGTGGTGGCGACGATCATAATGGGCGGATCGCCCTGGGCATCGCTCGCGCCCAGCAGGATACGGCTGATGTGCAGCCCCGGGAAGTTGGTTGTGGGACGCGGCACCCATTGGGAGCGAAAGTTTGGCCAATCGATGGCCGCTGTGTTATTGGTAAGCGGCCCCGTAACGTACAGTTGGCTCACGCCGGGTGCAGTTGCAGCTTCTACCGCCAGTGCAATGGTCAGTTGTCCCTGGCTATTTTGCAATACTTCGAAGGCGACGGCAGAGATGCCATTGCCCAGGCCCGAGCTGAGATCGATCTGCCGCCAGCCGGTTGGCGTGCCTAGCTGGCGTATGATAGCATAAAAGGCACTTTGATTATCGTGTGCCACGTCGGTCGTCCCGATAGAGAAGATCATGGGGTTGCCGTTAGAATCCTGGACAACTTTGATGCGGTGTTCGGCATCAACAGCCCGGCTGGCGGCATGATTTTTCATGAGTTCAGCATCAACCGTAAGGTTGACGGCCCCATTGCCGGTGTGGTCATTGGTAGCCAGTTGCGTGGTAGTGTTGATGACTGTCATGAGGTAATACTCCCTCCCAGGACTCTCCTGATGCTCGGCTCCAGCGGCCCAATGGCCGCGAACGTTGGCATCTTGCGAATCCAGGCAAACAACGCTAATCTTTGTAGGTAAGGGTCACCAGCATATCCTGCTCCGCGTTGAAAGTAAGGTCTTTGAAGAAGAACACTTTCCCGCCAGGCAGAACAGTCCTGTTTTGCAGATGATTCAGGCCGGCGCTTAGATTCGCTGTCAGCCTATCGAAGGCGATATTTTCCAGTTGTTTATATTGGTTGCCAACGGCATCTTTGATACTCGCGATGTTGCCCCCCAAAAGATCGCCCAGCTTTTGGACGGGATTCTCGTTGAAATCCTCGGAGATGTCACCGTTCTGGCTGATGCTGTGTGTGACGACAATGAGTCCGTCGCCGGCACTGAGGTTGATGGCCAACGTCCAGTTCAACTGTACGGTGAGATTGGCCACCCATATGCCACTGGGCTGGACGAAGGGCGTTTCATAGTAATAGGCGTACCTGTAGAAGTAGCCTGTGCCCACCATTTGTTTGCTGCCAGGCAAAAACTGCAAATCGCAGTTGCTTCTGGCGGTGAAATCGGCGTAGATGTTTTCTATGCCCGAGTCGCTGCCAACAACCACCTTGTTCTGCTTCTCCTCGTGCTGGATGTTCCAGCCGGTAGCCGTTTTTGTGGGTTCGACGGAAGGTAAGCCCAGGGAGCTGAACAGCGCCGCACAGATAGTCGGGATAAGCAACTGTTCCAAATACGCGCTCGTAAAAATCCGGTTTGCCACGACCATGACGCCCTGCATGTCGCTGGAGTTGACCCAATTCAGGTTAAAGAGTCCGGTGTTCGGGTCGGTGGGGAAGGATTTATGCTGGGTCATCATCAAGAAGTTCAGGGTACTGAGATCATCCTGACCAGGGGTATTCGCCGCAGCACCCGCGGGAATCGCCCAATGCTGGCGGGGAGGAGGAACGATGTAGGGCGTGGTCGAAAATGTCGTGGTTGTCGGCTCAATCGCGGGCAAAACCGGATGCGTCTGTTGGGGATTCTTGGAGCTGATAGGATAGCCAAGGATATAGGGGTTCGAACTATCTTTCAGGCCCTGAAAATAGCCGCTCAAAGTGGCTATGATTGTGATATGAGCGATAGAATTAGGATCGCCCGGAACGGTGCTTCCTTTGACGTCCATATTCGCCAGATTCGCGTTCTCGAAGTCCAACGCCAGACGATTGATGGTAAACTCCTGATCGCTGAACTGCTGCAAATACCGTTGGGCGGCAGCAGAGGCGCCACTGCTCGGTAGCGATTTGGCGGTAATCTCCACGATGTTCATATTGACATCAAAGGCGATGGTCCAATGATCAATCCGAATCGTCGCCAGTTGTCCAGTGAGGATATCAAAATAATTCATTGTCCCCGACGTCAACGGCACTTTGAAAACCAGGTTATGCCGATTTGTCGTAGGGAAATTGAGTTCTACAGTAGGGGCTAATCCTTCATCCATCGAGCCGACGACGGCGGTAATACCGGGCCCAGGAGCAGGGACGTTAGGAGGCAAAACTTTGGGATGAGTTTCTAATGTATGAGAGATGACGTAATCGGAATTCGGATCATTGGGGTCAAGTGGGGTGGTAAATAAGTTCCAAAGCTCCGAGTTGATCGTCTGCTGCGTGATCGCCACGATCATATCGAGGCCGGTAAGGTTGTCCATATGCCCTCCCTCGTATCATTGACGTTTGAACTGAACCCGAAGGTAGCAGAATGAAATGTTTCGCCGGATAGAACGGCGGTAGGAGCGAGACGAGCAAAATATGCACTTCAAGAGTGCCTCTCTTGCTAGTTGGAGATCCAAATCTGTAGCATGAACCGAGGACCTACAAAGAGAAGTACCACTTATGCTTCCCATCCTTAGTAGACCAAGTTCTACAAGATTTGCGATTGACATCCCCCTTTATCCAAGAAGTAGCTACAAGAAGTAGCTACTAGTGTAATTACCCGATTAACAAAATAATGTCAAGTGGGTCATCTTATATAGATGAGCAAGCGTTCTCATAAAAAATATATCTAAAACATGTCCTGGCCTAGTATCATCTGATGTACTTTCTATGATAAACATGCTATAAGTATAGGTACATAAGAGTTTAACATGCTATAAGCGTAGATATAGAAAGAGGTGTGGCAACGACCAAGGCCCTCAATACAGCAACAAGCGAATATCTCAATAACCGGAACCACTTTCAGCAGCGAAACGCATGCCTGTTTCCAGTGTGGTACGCGCCGTCATTATTTCTGCCATTGTTTTCTCCTTATTCATTCGCATATAGGAGGCAACCATGCAGATTGGTATTGGTCATCCGGGGACGATTCCGGGGGTAAAAGGTCAACTGATCCTGGAGTGGGCCAGGAAAGCAGATGCGGGACCTTTTTCTAGTCTTGAGAGCCCGAACGGCCTTCGCCATCATATTATCGAAAGACGGCGAAACGATCGGTTGCCCGGATAAGTTCTTGGGTGAGGCCTGGGTTGTTGGGGGCATGGCCAGCGTTGTCAACAATCATCAACTCGGCACGTGGCCACACACGGTTGAGTTCCCAGGCGTTGGCAATGGGGGATTGAAAGTCAAAGCGACCATTCACCAGGATCCCGGGGATGTTGGCCAGGATATCGGCGTTGCGAAGTAAGCTGCCGTCCTCTAGCCACAGCTTGTGGTGCATGTAGTGGGTCACGATACGCGCAAACGCCAACGCGAACGTGGGACTGGTGAAGCGCTCAGCGAGACTTGTTGACGGGGGCCACGCAAGTGTCGCGGACTCCCACAGGCACCAGGCTTTGGCAGCTCGTTGGCGGACGGTGAGATTGGCATCGTTGAGCCGTCGATAGTAGGCCTCGACGATATCGCCAGCGCGTTCAGCAACCGGCAACGCCGTACGGAGACGCTCCCATTGCTCGGGGAAGAAGATCGCCACACCACCTCGGAAGAGCCAGTCAATTTCCTGGTGTCGTCCGGTCGTGATCCCGAATAAGATCATTTCCGTGACCCGCTCTGGATACTTCTCTGCATAGGCAAGCGCCAAGGTACTCCCCCATGACCCGCCGAACACCAACCAGCGGTCGATAGAGAGATGCTGTCGCAGCTGTTCCATGTCGGCGATCAGATGTGCGGTGGTGTTGCTCGAGAGACTCGTATCGAGAGCACTGGCGTGTGGCGTGCTCCGCCCGCAGTTGCGCTGATCGAAGAGCACAAGGCGGTAGGCGCTCTTATCAAAAAGCCTGCGGTGCCAAGGAGAACATCCCGAACCAGGGCCGCAGTGCAAGACGACGGCTGGCTTGCCATGTGGATTGCCACAGGTCTCCCAGTAGACGAGATTGCCGTCATCCACCTCCAAGAAGCCCTGCTCGTACGGCTCGATCTCCGGATACAAATCGGTCATGACTCACCTGGCTCTCCTTAGTTTGGCCCAAAGTAAGGGCCAG
>WNGL01005123.1_pt1 | contig 15596 bp, 11 predicted proteins | sample 5400591 | NCBI WGS metagenome assembly WNGL01 (sample SAMN13153377, study PRJNA577476) | soil metagenome | isolation source: 80 cm soil or saprolite under Garry oak tree replicate 1 | place: USA:California | collected 2016-06-15
TTGAAGCAAACCGGCGATGCGTTTCAATATGGGGGGAGGCACCTCTGCGCGGGTTGGAAGTTCCCGACGGCAGATGGCAGGGCCCATTTTCGTGCCGTGCCGCTGCCCGAGGCAGGGCGCGTTGCACTGAACGCGCCGGCCGCCGGCACAGAACCCCAGCAGCGGCGCGCCGAGGACGGCGCTCCTCATCCGACCTTCAGCGTGGCCACGCGCCGAGGCAAACAATTCAATTCGCTGATTTACGCTGAAGTTGACCCCATCAACGGCGCGCCACGAGACGCGGTACTGATAAATCCGGATGACGCGGCCCAACTTGGCTTGGTTCAGAGCGATCCAATCGCCCTGACGAACCACCTTGGGCGCTTCGAGGGGCGTGTGTTTCTGGCGCCGATGGCCCGGGGCAATTTGCAAATCCACTGGCCGGAGGGCAACGTCATCATCCGGCGCGGGGTGACGGATCCCACCGGCGGTGTGCCGGATTACAACGCGCGGGTGACAGTGGAGAAGCTGATGGCCACAAAACCTGGTTCAGCTTGAGAATGGGAGGTTTGTGTCGAAGGGAATCCAAACCGAAATATCGAAGCAGGCTTCGCGTACAAGCGTAGCCACTGACATCCTCCAATATCACCTCCAACGCAAAGCGCGGCGGCAGGCCGATGAACTCGCGGTGGAGGAACCGCTGGAAATTCGCGTGCGCGGCCATAGCGTCGCGGTGACCATGCGAACACCCGGCCACGATAAGGAGCTGGCGGCGGGTTTTCTGCTCACCGAAGGCATCATCCATCACCGTGCCGACATTGTGGAAATCGCGCCCTGCCTCGAAAGCGCTGCTCCGGAGAACACGCTGAATGTATTTCTTGCGCCGGCGGTAGAGGTGGATTTCTCGCGATTGACCCGCCACGTTTTTGCCACTTCGAGCTGCGGACTATGCGGGAAAACCACGATTGAAGCGGTGCAACAGCATTTCCCGCAGGTTAAGTCGAATACCAGCGTTACCGCGGAAATCCTGGCGCGATTACCCGAACGAATGCGGGCGGCCCAAAGAACCTTCGCACGGACAGGCGGCTTGCACGCGGCGGCAATCTTCGATGTGCGCGGCAAATTGGTGGTGTTGCAGGAAGACATAGGCCGCCACAACGCCGTTGACAAAGTCCTGGGCCACGGTTTTTTGGAAAACAAACTCCCATTCGATTCGCATCTGCTGCTGGTGAGTGGCCGCGCTTCCTTTGAGATAATGCAAAAAGCTCTGGCGGGCGGGATCCCGATAGTGGCGGCGGTTTCAGCGCCATCCAGTCTGGCGGTGGAGTTCGCGCGTGAAAGCCGGCAGACCCTGGCTGGCTTCCTGCGCGGGCAGACCATGAACGTTTATTCCTGGCCGGAGCGGATAAAATTGGGGTTGACCGGCGGCGTGACTTCTTTCTAACTTGTCGCTCTGAACCAGGAAATAATTACATAAACCATGAATACGATTGTTCCTCTCATTAGTTCTGGCGTGGCCGGTCCATTGGGCGTTCTGCATCTGCCTCGGCTCTGGCTCAAACTGTCGCTTGAATCGGCCGGCAAACTGGCGGCGGGTTATCCCGGGGCGGGCACAGGTTACGATCAGATGGTCATTGACGGTATTGGCCTCAAGCGCGATGTGGTCATAGATTTCGTCAAGAAAAACAAGCCCACTTACCCGCAGTTCGAAGGTTGGGTCAAAAAAAATGCTACTAAACTGGATAAGGGCTCAGTCGAAAAGCTCAACGCCGCCATCCGTGGATACATTCATGACGACGCCACTCGCAAATGTATCCTTAGCGCCAACGGCCTGCCGGACGACGCCAATGCGCCAAAGGACGCGGTGAACCTCAACAACCTTGATGACTGGAAAGAATTTTACGAGGCCGCATTGAAGTAGTTCAAAAATGTGGCCGCGAGTTGAAGGCCGTGCCGGCTCGGCCAAGCGGCAACTTTCTCTGACCCTCCCAAGCTTGGGGTTTGCAATCGTGTCCTGTGCCGTTAAGTTGCCGGTGTGAGCAACGAGTTTTCTCTCGCGGCACATTGGCCGGGCGAATTTGAGGAGGCTGGTCTCCAGAAATGGGCGGAGGACTTGCGCCGCCAGTTGACGGCGGCGCGTGTTTCTTTGGGACTGGTGTTCATGGCCCCCAGGTTTTTCCCGCGCGCAAAGTCGGTTTTGGAAATCCTCCGCGTTCATGCCCAGATTCCACTGCTGGCCGGATGCTCCAGCCAGGGCCTGATCGTTGGCGAGAAGGAGGTGGAGAAAGATGCTGGTTTGACGCTGGGCCTCTATACACTGCCTGACGCAGAATTGAAGGCCTTCCATTTTACCCAGGAGCAGGTCGAGGAAGCCAACGGCCCGGGCTATTGGCCGCTGGAAACAGGCATCAAGCCCGGCCAAACCAACGGCTGGCTGGCCTTCATCGATCCCTTCCATCTCGACAGCGAGAGCTGGCTCAAGAGTTGGAATGAAGCCTATGCGCCGCTGCCGGTGCTGGGCGGTTTGGCCAGCGGCGATTTCACCGACCAACTCACCCAGGTCTATTTGAATGGCGAGGTGTTTGAGGAAGGCGGCGTGGCCATTTCGGTCGGCGGCGGCGTAAGACTGGCGGCAGTGACCGCCCAAGGCTGCACGCCCATCGGGGACACCTGGACACTCACCAAGGTGGAACAGAACATTATTCAGGAGATCGGCAACCGTCCGGCCTATGAAGTGCTGGCCGAAACGTTCAACAAACTCCCGCCGGAAGAACAAAAAAGGGCCCGCGGCAATTTGTTTATCGGCCTGGTTACCAACGAGTATCTGGACGAATTCCATCGCGGCGATTTTTTGATTCGTAACCTGCTGGGAGCCGACGCGCGCTCCGGCAGCATCGCGGTGGGCGCGCTGCCGAGGTTGGGCCAGACCATCCAGTTCCAGAAACGTTCGGCGGCGGCCGCCACGGAGGACATGAATGAATTGCTTACGCGCACCAAGAATCAACTGGCGGGCGTGCAGATTTACGGCGGGTGCCTGTGCTGTTGCAACGGGCGTGGACAGAATCTCTTTGGCCGGCCCAATCACGACGCTCAGATGGTCCAGCAACGGCTTGGGCCAATCGGTTTGGCCGGCTTTTTTTGCAATGGCGAGATCGGCCCCGTCGGCGAAAGAAATTTTTTGCATGGCTACACCGCCTCTCTGGCGCTGTTTGTGAACAAGTGATTCGGGCCGTTCTCCCTCGCCCCATCCGATGGGGAGAGGGCCGGGGTGAGGGCCGTCTTTTCCCGCAGCGGTGGTACCGTCCCAGATGCGCCCCTTTCCGCCTCGGGTCGGCCTCCGCATTGGAAAAAATGGGAGCATTGGTCCAATGTGGAAAATCTAAGCGAGGATCGGGCGATGGATGGCCGCGTGCGCTTCTGCCAAATGGCGCCGAGAGTAGCTACGCTCTTAAGCTCTCCTCCACCGCTTTCGCGCACCGCCCGCAAATCGTCGGATGTGCGGGGTGCGACCCGACGTCGGTTTCCCAATGCCAGCAACGCTCGCATTTTTGGCCAGCGGCGTGTGAAACGCTGACGCGCAATCCGTCCGCTGAGTCGTTTGCAAAGCAGGTGTCCAGCTCGGATACGTTCAACAACTCTGCCAAGGCCGGACGGAGTTCCAAATCGATTGAAATGAACCTTTCATCCCTGCCTGTGAACTTCACTGCAGCCTCCAGCGCCTTACCGATCTGCTTTGCCTGCCGGGCCTTCTCTAGTTGCGGCAATGCCAGTTCCCTCAATCCAAACAAAAGTCTCCACGCGGCTTCTTCATTCGCCGAGCGCTGGAAAGGCAGGTCCTCCCATTCGCTGGCATGGACTGAGGTTGCCTGTCTTCCCCGCGCACTTTCCCAGGCCTCGTCCGCCGTAAACACGAGAATCGGCGCCAACATCTGACAGAGCCTGGCGACCATCCGGTGCAGCGCGGTTTGCGTGGAGCGGCGGCGATGCGAGTTGGCCGGATCGGTGTACAGCCGGTCCTTAATGGCATCGTGATAAATCGCAGACAACTCGACCGCGACGAATTGGCTGACCCTCTGATAAACGACGTGGAACTCGTAGCGATCATAAGCCTGAATGACTTCGCGTTCCAGTTTGGAGAATTCGCCCAGGATCCAGCGGTCCAGTCCCGTCAGTCGGTCGTCCGCCAGTGCGTGTTTGGCGGGATCGAAATCGTACAGGTTCGAGAGTTGGTATCGAAGCGCATTGCGGATGACACGGTAGGTCTCGGCTACTTTGTTGATCCTTTCCTCGCTCACGATCATGTCGTTACGGAAATCCTGCGAGGTGACCCATAGCCGTACGATGTCCGCGCCCCATCTCTGAACGTAAGCCTCCGCGGTCTGTGGCTTTTCGTAGCCGGCAGGGGCTTGCTTGCTCTTGGAAATTTTTTCCCGATCGGCATCCACCATGAACCCGTGAGTGATCACGGCCTTAAATGGGGCTACGCCATTTCCCGCAAGTGACAGGAGCAGCGAGGACTGAAACCAGCCGCGATGCTGGTCGCTGCCTTCGATATACACGTCGGCTTGCCACTCGGCAGTTGAAGGTTGAGAGTCATGCGTTGAGTGTTTCAACTCCTGACGGCGCATCAACACTGCGCGCGAGGAGGAGCCCGAATCAATCCAGACATCCAGGGTATCGTTCGATTTCGTGGCGGCCTCCGCGCCTTCCCAGTCGGCTGGCTTAAGCTCGGCCCACAGCTCCCCCACGGATTTTTCAAACCAAACATTGGAGCCCTGCTTTTCGATCAGGTCGGCCGCTTTGCGAACGATTCGGGCATCGAGAATCGGCTTGCCTTGCCCGTCATAGAACGCCGGGATCGGCACGCCCCAGGTCCGTTGGCGCGAGATGCACCAGTCAGGCCGGCCTTTGACGGCGGCTTCCATGCGGCTGGCGCCCCAGTCGGGAATCCATTGCACCCGACCCATCGCGGCGAGTACCTGCTCGCGGAAGGTCGGAGCACCCGGTTCTCTGTCCTGGGTGAGTGGGTGAGCGGGTGAGCGGGCGAGTGGGGCTTTCTCACCTGCACGATCACTCACGTTCTGAGTCATCTTCTCTTCGGACGAACGGAAGACGTGGCCAATTTTGATGAACCATTGGTCCATCGCCCGGAAGATGACGGGCGTCTTGCTGCGCCAGCAGTGCGGGTAGCTGTGATGATAGTTTTCCTGATGCAGCAGCGCCTTGCGCAGGCGCAGCTCGTGCAGCACCGCTTCGTTGGCGTCGCTCTTACCATGCTTTTCAAGAATGGATTTGGACAGCATCCCGGCAGGCATCTGCTGCTCGATCGGCAAATCGCCGGTGTGGGCGAAGCGCCCATCGTCATCCACCGGCGAGTAAATAGGCAACCCGTGCGCCATCCCCAAGTTATAGTCTTCCAAACCATGTCCGGGAGCGATGTGGACGAAACCAGTGCCGGTAACGTTATCCACGAAGGCATCCCCAGCGAAAAGTTTGCCCGTCCGATTGCAGAACGGATGTTGATATTCAATTTGACTCAAGTGCCCACTATCGAGGCTGCGGATAATCTCATAGCCATGCCAGCCGCATTTTTCGGCGACGGCCGGCAGCAACAACGCGGAGACGATGAATTGCTCGCTACCCACTCGGGCCAGCGAGTAGCTGAAAGTCGAGTTATACGCGACTGCCAGGTTGGCCGGCAGAGTCCACGGTGTCGTGGTCCAAATAACGATTGAAACTTCCGGACGGTCAATAACCGGAAACTTCACATAAACGCTTTGACTGAGGTGGTCCTTGTATTCGACTTCCGCTTCGGCCAGGGCGGTTCGGCAGGGGATGCTCCAATAAACCGGTTTCTTGCCCCGATAAACAAATCCTTGCTCCACGATGTCCGCGAACAGGCGCAACTCATCGGCTTCGTATTCCTTTCTGAGGGTGAGGTAAGGATTATCCCAATCGCCAAAGACACCGAGGCGCTTAAACTGCGCGCGCTGGAGGTCAATGTACTTGTGGGCGTAGGCTTCGCAAGCTTTGCGGATGGTCGCCGCGTCCGAGGCAGTGTCTCCTGCCTTGCGCATGTCCTGCGTGACTTTGAATTCAATCGGCAACCCGTGGCAATCCCAGCCCGGCACATAGGGCGCGCTGAAACCGCGCAGCGTTTTGTATTTGACGATGATATCTTTGAGAATCTTGTTGAGCGCATTGCCGATGTGGACGTCCCCGTTGGCAAACGGAGGCCCATCGTGCAGAATAAACTTTTCGGCGCCGACGCGCTGGGCCTGGATGCTTTCGTAAAGCCGGGCAGCCTCCCATTTCTTCAACCACTCCGGTTCCTGCCCGGCAAGATCGGCTTTCATCGGAAAATCGGTTCGCGGGAGGTTCAGTGTGCTTTTGTAATCCATTTTCAACTTTCGCAAAGAAAGCGGAAGTTAGCAGACGCAGATTTATTTTGCAATTCCCTGCTTCGGTATGGCACAAGCAAAAATATTCATGACCAACGTCACACATGGTGAAGCTCACGCTTGGCACTGGGCCACCCGCCAACCCGTCCGCCTTTGTTGGCAGGATGGAACCATCACCCATCTCACTACCGCCGACCCGCTGCCCCCGCCCGATGTGTGGATCGCTCCGGCCCTGTTCGATGTGCAGGTCAACGGCTACGGCGGCATTGATTTCCAGCAGGACAATTTGAGCGCGGACAACTTGCTCTCGGCGGCGCGGCAACTGCGGGCCGCCGGGTGTGCGCGTTTTCTCCTGACGCTGATCACGGACGATTGGCTCAAGTTAGTGGGGCGACTGGGCTATCTGCGTTCCCTGCGCTCCCAAGTTGCTGAGTTGCAGTCCGCCATCGTCGGCTGGCACGTCGAAGGACCGTTTCTGTCGGCGGAACCGGGCTTTCATGGCGCTCATAACCCCGCTTTGATGCGGAATCCCACCTCCGAGGACATCCATGAATTGCGTAAGATGACGGGCAACGACCCTTGCCTGCTCACGCTCTCCCCTGAACGCCCAGGCGCTATCAAAGCAATCGAACTGGCAGTTTCTCTTGGATTCAAAGTCAGCCTCGGCCACACCAATGCTTCTATCCAAATTCTGCGCCAGGCAGTGCAAGCGGGCGCAACGGGATTTACTCATCTCGGCAACGGCTGTCCGCGCGAGCTGGATCGGCACGATAACATTCTTTGGCGCGTGTTCGAAACCCAGGGTCTGATTGTCAGTTTGATTCCCGACCAAATCCATGTGTCGCCGCCGCTCTTCCGGCTGGTCCATCGCGTGCTCAGCCCGGATTCGATCTACTACACAACCGACGCGATGTCTGCTGCCGGCGCGCCGCCTGGCCGCTATAAACTCGGAAAAATGGACCTCGAAGTCGGTCCCGACCAAATCGTGCGACAGCCGGGCAAGCCTCTGTTTGCCGGTTCAGCTCTGCGCCCGATTGAAGGCGTTTTCCGCGCGGCGCAGATGCTGGGTTGCTCCTGGCAGGAAGTGTGGCCGCGCTTTTCGGAAGCGCCTGCAAGGCTGATGGGGTTGCGACACGAATTGGCGGTAGGGCAGCCAGCGGATTTTTGCGTTTTGAGAGTGGCGGAGAGAAATCAACTTCTGGACTTGGAGGTTCATGGCAAGACGCGATCGGAACGCAACCTTTAGGCTGCAGGCTGTGATTGCGCCTGGAGCCGGCGCCAAATCAGCCACGCTGCAAAGCCCACCGCCGCGCCGCCTAGATGCGCCAGCGAGGCCACTTCGCTAAAGCCGCTGATTTGTTCGATGGCGCCCACTACCTGGAGCAGAATCCAAAGGAAAAAGGCGCCCCAGGCTGGGAGTTGCACCCAACCATACCTAAACAGGAAACTCAGCCGGGCGTGTGGGAATTCGAGCGCGTAGAAGGCGATAACGCCGGAGATGCCGCCGCTGGCGCCGATGCAGGGAACCATCGAGCTTGGTTGTGCAGCCACGTGCGCCACGTCGCCGCCAACTGTGGCCAGCAAAATCAACACCAAAAACCGCCATCGGCCAAGATAGTCCTCCACATGGTTGCCATAGATCACCAGGAAATAAAGGTTGCCGATGAGGTGAATCACCCCGCCATGCAAAAAGAATGACGTCAATGTGGTCAGCCCGCAGTAACGCCAGGCTTCGGCTGGAATCAAGCCGAACTGCGCGACGACATTCTTTAGGTCCTTGAAGCCCCAGATGCTGACGACCGCAATGGCCGCCGCTAACGACCAGGTGAGAAAGGGAATGTGGGTCAAACGGCTTGATTCAGCTTCGACCGGGAACCCAAACAGCGCCGGAACCGTCTTCCACGCCTCGTCCGGCGACGGGTCTTCGGCCCGTGCTCGCTCGGCAATCTGCTGGACTTTGTAGAGAGCCAGGGCCTCGCGAGCTTCAATCGGCAGCGCTTCTTCGCGGGCCTTGACCGGGTCAGGCGGAGCAGGCGGCATCGTCTGGAGTTCACCCGGATCGAACCAGACGAATTGGCACAGCTTGCAGACGTCCAGTTTCAGCGTGCCATTGGTCACGGCCACTGGAACCTCAATCATCGCATGATCGCACATCGGGCAGGGGCGGCCCGCGACGCCCAGCCCTTCTCGAGCAGCAGCCCAGGCCCGAGTGACACAGTCTGGCTGCAGCGCCCTGCGCAAAACCGCCATGCTCACCGCACTTCCGCCGCAGGCGCTGCAACCCCAGAAAACCCCAAGCTCATTCTGCTGGCGCGCTAAATTCTTGCCGCAATTTGGACAGATGAACATGATCGCCGGCAGCCATCATGAGGCGAAGGTTCAGAGGAATTCAAGGAAGCGTCCTGCGTCAGAGGCGTTTCTTGGAGCTACCACCATCTGTGGCAGAAAGTCCCAAGGGGAACGGACCCCTTGCGCTCCCTTGGTAGCGCCAAGATACGCCCGTGCGTCAGGGTCCCGGATCCACGGCCGCCCGGAGGGTCTCCACCGCCATCTTGATAAAGGAAAAACCTCAGTTTCGGGTCACTCGATGACCACCTTCACCGGAAAATCCGGACAAAGCCGCGAATGGGAGATTTGACCGCCGGGATCGAAAAAGGACATTTCACCGTCCAGGCCGCACAGCCAGAATTCCATCGCTCCTTTTTCGAACAAGAGCCGTTTGCGCTCGCCAAGTTCCGCTTCGGTGTTAGACGGTGACACCACCTCCACGCAGATCTCCGGTGCGATCAAGTACGCAGGGTCATTCGGCCGCGAGCCACGGCGCTCTCGCGAAACCCAGGCCACGTCTGCCGCCTTGACTCCCTCCTCTGTTTGAATCGGGCAGACCGTCATGCATCGCCCGCCGTTCATTTTCTGGTGCAGAAGCACTGCGATTTCGCCTTCGTACTCCGCGTGCCGGCTGGCGGGCAGCGGACTCATAACGATGTTTCCCCAGCGATCACTTTCAATCCGATACGGTAAGGTCGCCAGCAGCTTGTCCTCGCAAATCTCCGCCCAAGTCATGAGTCGCTACGTACCTCGCCCGCCTTCGATCCGCAAGGCAATTGTTGACTAATTCTCCAAGGTAACCGCAGGCACGTTCCCCTCCACGGCCTTCCCCACATCCGGCGGCAACCTAAAACTGGCAAGCCCGCACGATATGGTTCATACTGAGAATACATGTTCGACCTCCGTTCGCCCTACCAACCCGCCGGCGATCAGCCGCAAGCCATTGCGAAGCTGACCGAAGGGCTGGCGGCTGGCGCGAAACATCAAACGCTGCTCGGCGTGACCGGCTCCGGCAAGACCTTCACAGTCGCCAACGCGATCAAAAACGTCAACAAGCCGACCTTGGTCATCTCGCACAACAAAACCCTCGCTGCGCAACTCTACGCCGAGTTCAAAGGTTTTTTTCCGAACAACGCCGTGGAATACTTCGTCAGTTATTTCGATTATTATCAGCCGGAGGCCTACATCCCGCGCACCGACACGTTCATCGAAAAGGACTCGAGCATCAACGATGAGATTGAAAGGCTGCGGCTTTCGACGATGAGTTCGCTGTTCTCGCGCCAGGACGTGATTGTCGTCGCCAGTGTGTCGTGCATTTATGGCATTGGCAGCAAGGAAGATTACGAGGCGATGGTCATCCCGATTCGCGCCCCCATGGAGATGACGCGCGACCATTTCCTTCACCGGCTAGTGGACCTGCAATACACGCGCAACGACATCGAGTTCACCCGAGGCCAATTTCGTGTGCGCGGCGATACGGTCGAGCTTTGCCCCGCTGGCCGCGAAGACGCCTTGCGGGTCGAGTTTTTCGGCGACGAAATCGAACGGATCACGCGCTTCGAGCCGCTGACCGGCGACAAAATCGAAGCGCTTCCCGCCGTCACGATTTATCCGGGCAAACAATTCGTCACGCCCGCCGAGAAGCTCAGGCCGGCCCTGCTGGCGATTCGCGAGGAGTTGAGCGAGCGCATCGGTTGGTTTGAGAAGCACGGCAAGCTGCTCGAAGCCCAGCGCCTCAAGATGCGCACTGAATATGACCTTGAGATGATGGAGGAAATGGGTTTCTGCTCCGGGATTGAGAATTATTCGCGCCATCTCAGCAGACGCGCGCCTGGCTCGCGCCCCTGCACGCTGTTCGATTTCTTTGCGAAAGATTACCTGCTGGTCATTGACGAATCGCACGCGACCGTGCCCCAGATCGGCGGCATGTACGAGGGCGACCGCTCTCGCAAGACGGTGCTGGTCGAATACGGGTTCCGCCTGCCGAGCGCGCTGGACAACCGGCCGCTGAGCTTCGAGGAATTTCAATCGCTCCAAAACCAGACGATTTACGTCAGCGCCACGCCGGGGGCCAGGGAGTTGGAATGGTCGAAAGGCCGCGTGGTCGAACAAATCGTCCGGCCCACCGGGTTGGTGGATCCCAAAGTGACCGTCAAACCGCTGGCCGGCCAAATAGACGATCTAATCAACGAGTGCCGGAAGCGGGCCGACGCCAGAGAGCGCGTGCTGGTGACGACGCTCACCAAGCGCACCGCGGAGGAACTCACCGATTACCTGCGCGAAATCGGCATCAGCGTCCAGTATCTCCACAGCGAGATTGACGCCATCGAACGAGTGGAGATTTTGCGTTCGTTGCGCAAAGGCGAATTTGACGTGTTGGTTGGCATCAATTTGCTGCGCGAAGGACTGGATCTGCCGGAGGTGTCGCTGGTGGCGATCCTGGATGCGGACAAGGAAGGTTATCTGCGCAGTGCGACAAGTTTGATTCAGACCGCTGGCCGCGCGGCACGCCACTTGAACGGCGAAGTGATTCTCTACGCCGATGTGATGACCCAGAGCATCCAGAAATTCCTCGCCGTTTCAGAATATCGCCGCAACAAGCAACTGGCCCATAACCAGGAGCACAACATCACGCCGCGCAGCGTCAGCCGCGCCGTCGAAGAGAGCCTCTCTTCGCGCAGAGACACAACCGACCGGGCCCACGCCTTCCTTAACGAAACCGGCGTGGATATCGATCTCAACGTCACCATTCGCGAGTTGGAAGACGAAATGGTCAGTGCCGCCAACAACCTGGAGTTCGAGAAGGCCGCCCTGCTGCGGGACCAGGTCCGCGAGCTGAAGCGCGCGAGTGACGGGAGCGCGCCCGCTGAGGAATCGAACTCGACTGCTTCGAGGCCCGTGCGCTACGCCAAGTCACCGAGGCAATTTCCGTCCAGAGATCAACGGCCACCGGCGCGTCGCGCCTCCAAACCATTTTGAAACAGCGGCGGTTTTGACAACATCGTGAGTGCGACCATAGAATGCTAAATATTCGGCGACCCGGAGAGCCGCTGTCTCAGCCGCGCAGGAACAATCTCGAATGCGCGGGGCAATTCTAACCGGGCGCATCTTCTAAGTAACACTATTGCAAGTTCCTGTGTCCGAATTCTTTGTGAAGACTGCCTTTACTTCGTCGTTCTTCGAACGCGTTCCAGTTACTGCCCCCTTCCAAGCGCGCGCCGCGCGCGACCCTGCTGCCAGCGCGTCTGCTCCCTCTCCCCATCCGATGGGGACAGGGCGGGGTGAGGGGCCGTCCTTTCTCTGGCCGGTGGTAATGACAAGATGCGCCCATTCTAACGCGCCGCGCCGGCGAGAGCCGCGCTCCACCAACCGGGCAGGCTCTTAGCCCGCGCTATTTCTTGCGAAGCCAACGCGGCACCAGCCATTGCAGAAACCCGCCGCACCATTGATCTTCGCGCATGTAAAGGGTCCAGCGCATGGCTACGTCGGCCAATAGCGCCGCGAACAACACTATGTCGAGGACCACGAGCGGAATGGCCACCGGCCCGATCTGGAGATGATCGCTGCTGGCCATCGCCCGAATCAATCCGCCGGCCATCATCTTGCCGGTGCGGGCGGTGGATTGCAGCGTGATCACCGCGAATACTCCATCGGCGAAGGCCAGGCAAAACCCGCTGAAAATAGATGCGCCGGTGATTGCATGCGGCACGAAGCCGAAGCGCATAAGCCGCTGTTGCGTGCCCGACCATAGCAGGCCAAGAATCGGATAAAAGGGCAGCAACGCAATGCGGACCGCCTCATCAACCTTTCCGCTGCGCAGATTGGCGTCGCGCTCTGCCACCGCTTCCGCGTCGTAGGTCCAGAATAACTTGGCGCTGCTGACGTGGCCCTCCGGCCAGGGCTGGAGGAGGTAACGGACCGCGTAAGGGGCGGCAGCTTTGCGCTTTTCCACCAGGTGGTATTTCCGGTCTTCGAAATAAACGGGGATTGGGTTGAGGTCGCGCAGTTCCCAATCTGGCATGTCATGCTTGGCTTCGATGACGATTTCGCTGCCCGAAATCGTGACCCGATCGGGGCCGATTTGGATGGTCTTCTCTGAGTTGGTTCCCGACGGCGCTTCCATAATCGTCTGCTCAGTTCCGCGACAGATCCTCCGGCATCTGCGCCAGTAGTTTGTACTTCCACCCTTTCTGGCGCAGGATAGTCTGCCAGAGTTGATCGGGGTTGGCGTCGAAAACCAGGTCGAGCGAGGCCGGATGCGTCAGCCAGGCTTTGCGTTTCATCTCTTCTTCGAGCTGGCCAGGACTCCAGCCGGCGTACCCTGCGAACATCCTGATCTTTCGCGTCGGGGAAAAAGAATCTCCGATTTCGATCAAGGAATCGAGTGAATGACCCAAGCTCAGATTCGGCATGACATTTGCCTCGGCAACGAAGGCGTCGGTGTGCAGAAAGCTCAAAGCTGAAGGTTGCACCGGTCCGCCGAGATAAAGGGGACAACCTTTAAGTTGCTCCGGCAGGTCGGCGACGATCATTTCACCGACGTTGTTGCCCGTGCCGCGGTTAAGCACCAGGCCGAAGGCTCCTTCAGCGTCATGCTGGCAAATGAGCACCACTGAGCGCTGGAAGAACGATCCGCGCAATTGCCCGCCGTCCAAAAGCAATTGGCCTTTCAAGAATTGTTCCAACTCCGGCATCTCACGACTGTTTTTCGCACACACTTGCCACGGAGGCAATCTGGATTAAATTATGACTATGTCAAAACTTTGTCTGCTCTTGCTACTGGTTACAGTGCTCATTGCGGCTGCAGGATGCAGCACACCCTCTGGCAGCCGGGAATATATCCCGGGACGCGGGTGGGTGCCCAATGACTGATAGGTCAAAGCCTACGCCGCGGTGCGGGTACGTTGTTGCCGTGGGAGAAGCGCCGCGAAGCGGCCTTGTCAGTTTGCAACTTTGCGACCATGTAACCTTGCAAATCTAAAACGGACATTCGTACCCCTTCAGGGGGAGGCGCTCGTAAACCTCAGCTCCTGCTCCTCGCCAGAGCCGACGATTTGGATGCGCGCCGAGCTCTTCCGGATGGCCAGGCAGCGGATGGTCACGTTGCTGCTTCCCAAGCGCAGCTCGCCTTCCTGGTTGACTTCGAAGGTCCGCTCGTTAATGAGCGCACGCGGCCGGCTTGGCGTCCAAAATATTCCTTTTAGAACGACCACCTCAGGAAGAACTTTCGGTTCGGGCTCATAGGTTGCCGGTTCCGCTGCAAGCCGGGCGGCCCGGCGGGGAGCTTCCAGTTTTTTGACCCTGGCCAAATCATCGTTATCCAACCGATCGTCGGTCCCTTGCTTCACCCAATCCACGATCGCCGAGAGGCCGTAGCGCTCTTCCGCCTCAAGAAATAAATGGATCTGGCCGCGTGTATAAGCATTGAGCAGGATCATCTTTTTCTGCGCCTCCTCATGTTCTGAGTCCATGTACAAGAAGGCGACCAGCTCGCAAAAGCCTTCGGTGGCGTCCCGGCTCAACGTTGTCCTTCGCCGATCTGACAGGTTCTCATTCAGCCAGGTGTGTGCATACTCGTGCGCGCAGGTCGCCTCCAACGCAGCGAGCGGCAATGCACTGAGAATGCTGACTTGGTGCAGAACTGCGATGGGATTCACCCGGGATTCGACGTAACCCCATACGTTGGGACATTGGTAATCGTTGCCGGGGAATTTGAACCGTTCCTGCAGCGTCATGCGATCGACTATCGCGACGGTCACATTCCTTTCGGGCAAGGTGAGGAACCGGGAGAAGAGCCGGTCTAATGCCTTCTTGGTCTCGCGACAAATCCGTTTGGCCTCCTCCTCGTTGAGCACAGCCGTCGCGGCGTCTCTCGCACAGATGAACCGGCCATCGGCCAGTTCAGTATAGCTCGTCTTGAGCGGCAGACCGCAAATGTAGCACTGCGGACTGGACATGAGGCAGTCGTGGCAGATCCGCTGCTTCTCTCCCGTCACTTTGTCTTGCGCCAGGTAAACCACCGCGCCAAGCCGGGCGCCACAGACGCTGCATTGGTCTGATTCGGCCGGCAACCTCAGCGTCAAGAGACAGGCAGCAACCAGAATGAGGTTTACGTCCCAGGACCGTCGGTGTCTTTTTAAATGCTGAAATGCTGAAATGCTGAAACACTGAAATTGGAAATTTGGGCCTGGCTGCATTTTCAGCATTTCAGCATTTCAGCATTTCAGTCTTCAGCTAGCAGGGGTCAAACCAGCGCCTTGACCTTTCGCGCAATCGCGTCAGCGTCGATTTCATACTTGGCAAGCAATTCTGCAGGTTTGCCCGAACGCGGCAGTTCATAGACCGCCAGCTTGTGTACTTTGATGCCAGCCGCGCTGAGCTCGCCCGCCACCGCGTCACCCAGGCCGCCCTCGGCATAGTGATCTTCGACTGTTACGATGAGGTTGTTGGTCTGTTGGGCTGCGGCCCTGATGATCTCTTTGGCCAACGGCTTGATGCTGTAGGCATCAATGACCGTGATGCCGATGCCCTCATTCTTCAACGCATCAGCGGCCTTTAGGGCTTCGAACAGCGTGATCCCCGCTGCCACAACCGTGACTTTGTCGTTGGCGGATTGGCGCACGACTTTGGCTCCGCCTATAGGAAATGGTTCGTCGTTGTTGTAAATCACCGGGGTTTTGGGGCGCGAGGTGCGCAGGAAACAGATTCCCTTCTTCGCAGCCATCTGCTCCACCAGCTTTTCTGCACACACAGCGTCACTCGGATACAACACGGCGCTGCCGGCAATCGCCCGCAGAATGGCGATGTCTTCCAGACCCATCTGGGAGGGCCCATCTTCGCCAATGCTCGCCCCAACGTGAGAGCCGGCGAGCTTGATATTGGCCCTCG
>WNGL01009033.1_pt1 | contig 15595 bp, 15 predicted proteins | sample 5400591 | NCBI WGS metagenome assembly WNGL01 (sample SAMN13153377, study PRJNA577476) | soil metagenome | isolation source: 80 cm soil or saprolite under Garry oak tree replicate 1 | place: USA:California | collected 2016-06-15
ATCACAAAACCGGAAATCACCATTGGCCGCGGTTCGAGATCGGTAGCAGTCGACGTGCCTTTGAGAGGCGATCCCGAAATCAGCCGCGTTCACGTCACCTTAACGCTGGACGATCAAGGCCGGTATTGGCTGACGCCGAGAGGCCGAAATCCAACCTTGATTTCCGGACGTGAACTCCCCCGCGAGCAACGCACGATGGTAAGCCCGGACGAGAAGATCGGCATTTGCAGTTATACGCTGCGCATCCAGCCGAAGTGACTGCGCGATCATTGACCCTGAAGTGAACAACGTATGAAGAAGCTTTGACCACATTGGTCTCAGCCTTAGCCTCCGCAGTTATTTGCGCTGGCAGAACATCATGGCGGTCCGAATCGTTGTCGATATTCCAACGACGTGATGAACGCTCTTAGGAGTGGGTGTAATAAACCGTCAATAGGATTGATTTCGGAATCGTGCCGAAATTAGCGGAAGTTCAGCTCAGTGCGTTGTCGCGCTGACCGCGACCGCGCTGCCATCAAGGTCGGAAATTAACTGGCTGAGTAGCGGACTCACGCGCTCCACATGGTCGTAGTTTCGGTTTAGCAGGTTGAGCAGTCGCCTCTCTTTTGTGCCGTCGATCTCTTTCAGAAACGCGCGACAGAATGCGCAAACCACCGCCGGATCAAATTGCGTGCCCGCGTTGGCGCGAAAGTCCACAAAGACGTCTGCAAGTGGAAGCCGTTTTCGATAGGGGCGATCAGTCGTCATTGCATCGAACGAATCCGCGACCGTGACGATCTTCGCGCCGGGCGGAATCTGGTCGCCTTTTAATCCATCGGGATAACCATTGCCGTCGATGCGTTCGTGATGATAGCGGGCCATCAAAGGAATTTCGGCGTAGGGGTGATTAATCCGCGCCAGAATTTCGTAGCCCGCGGCCGGATGGCGGCTCATCTCTTTCGATTCCTTGGCGTTGAAACGTTCGGGAGAGTTGATGACGCTGAGATCGACTATCAACTTCCCGATATCATGAAGATAACCGGCTATTGTGATCCCTTCCACTTCTTCGTCATTCCAGCCCATTTCGCGAGCGATGATCTCGCTGTACTTGCCGACGCGCACTGAATGGCCGTTCGTGTAACGGTCCTTAATGTCGATGGCCGCGGCAAACGCGTGCACGGTCTCTTTGTAGATCGTTCGCAAACCGTCGTACAGCCGCCGATTCTCGTCAGCCTTTCGCTCAACCTCTTCCAGCAAGTGATGGCTATGAATGCCAACCGCGATGTGCCGGGCCAGAGAGGAGATGATTTCGAGATCCTCTTCGCCGAACTTCTCCCCGCTGGCTTTTTCTCCCAGCAAGACAACGCCAATCAGGCGTTCGCGAACTACCAGCGGCACCAGCAGCTCAATCTCCACGGAACCGAAGAACACTTTATGATCATCGAGGAACCTCTCCGCCTCGTTGGTCGCATCCTCGAACGAGAGCGCTGAGCCCATGCTGGCCAAGCGGCGCGCATGGTCGTGCGCCAGCGGCAATTCAGTTTGTCCGGATTCAGTAAGGCCACGCATCACAGAGATTCGTAATTGGCCGCCCTCACGATCGTATTCAGCGACCGCGCCACGCCTGATGGCCAGCGATCCGAGCAGCAGATGAAACGAAGCGCGCAGCATCTCTTCAAAGTCAGCATTGTCAGCAATCTCCTGACCGAGATCAGCGAGCGCGGCGAAAGTGTGAAGAAGTCGTTGAGTATTCGTTTCCATTGTTAGTTACAGAACCGCGAGCGGTAGCGACCGGATCAGGCCGCTCTCCTTGCACCACGATTCTGTTATCAATAGCATCGAGCGGCGCTTGAATTCATGAATTCATGATCCGGTCGCATCCACCACCCCAAGCGGGCTGCCCGCTTGGGGACCCCGGTCCGCTCGCGGTTCTGTAACTCTCGTCTGCGGAGCCAGGGAAGCCAAAGCCTCCTCTTCGTCCTTGACGATCCTGACATGTCGAGTCAGCCCCAGCATCTCGAACAAATTCGCCGTGTGATCGTCAACATCAGAGAAGATCAATCGCGCGCCGCTTTGCTGAGCCGCATCGATTACTCCCATAAGAATTGAAACGCCGATGCTGTTGACCAGTTCAGTGTCTCGGAAGCTAATCACCAGTGCCCGGCAGCCTGACTCGAGTTGGCGTTTGCATTCGCGCTCAACCCGCTCGCCACTCAGCTTGTTCAGATAGTCGCCCGCATAAATAACTGCCGTATCGCCCACGCGCCGGCTGCGAACCGACTCTGACTCAGTCGTCTCCATGCTTAAAGAACTCCTTAGCGAACGCGCACAGTGTAACATAGAGACCGACCTTGCGCCGTCCCGCTTCATTCGATAGACTTTCGCTTCGTTTATCAACACTTAGTCGAAATAATAATGCCTCTAAACCCAGCCAGCATCAGCGTGTTTCTGCCTGCCTTTAATGACGAGGCAACCATCGGCGAATTAGTCTCGGAAGCACTCGTCCTATTGAAGTCTCTCACTAAAGACTACGAGGTTATCGTCATCAACGACGGCAGCACTGATTCGACTGCCAGCGTTTTAGATGAACTGGCAATTGGTTCGGAACACATTAGGATAATTCATCACCCCAGCAACCTTGGTTACGGCGCCGCGCTGCGCACGGGTTTCAGCAATGCACGCAAGGACTTAATTTTCTACACGGACGGCGATGGCCAATATGACGTAAGGGAATTGGTCCTCTTGCTTCCGTTAATGACGGACAACGTTGACGTAGTAAACGGCTATAAGATCAAGCGACAGGATGACCGCTACCGCGCCGTTTCGGGCGCCATCTACAATGCCCTCGCTCGCTGGTTCTTCCGGCTTCCAGTTCGTGACGTAGATTGTGATTTTCGACTGGTACGCCGGCGCGCGCTCCAACGGATTTCACTCAGCGCATCCAGCGGCGCGATTTGCGTGGAACTGGTTCACAAACTCGCTTCTGCCGGCTGCGTCTTCCGAGAAGTTCCGGTCCATCACTATGAGCGGCCTCACGGGCGATCGCAGTTTTTTACTCCGCGTCGCATAGCGCATACCGTCCTGGAGTTCTTTGCGCTTTGGTGGAACGTTGTCGTTTCGAGGTTCGTTTTTGGTCCTGGAGTTCTTTGCGCTTTGGTGGAACGTTGTCGTTTCGAGGTTCGTTTTTGGAACACCTCGCCCCACCGAGAATCTGTTGCAAACAGACACTCAGGATCAATAAGGCTTCTTACGGAGAGATTATTTGTCCTGCCAAACCGCCAGCCAACTTGTTTACGGCAACCAAAGAAAATCAATCAGAAGAGACCGTGAAACCCGAAAGCGAAGAAACTAACGCGAAGGATGAAACACTCGCCGAAGATGAACCCGAACAGACTAAGGAAGCCGAGATAAAAGCAAAGGCCACCGACGATGAACGCGAACCTAGCGAGATTGGTAAGGAGAAAGATGAAAAAGACAAAGCCGAATAAGCTAGCATCCGAAGAATTCCAACGCTTCGAGGATTTCACTCGCCGACTAATGGCAGTTCCTAAAAAAGAGATCGACCAACAGAAAGCCAAGTACGAAAGGCAAAAAGCAACCAAGAAAAGAAAAGCCGCGTGATGGGTTGCTTTGATTCGCGCCGCCGCGTCAACTCAGACGTTGTGTGGCTCTCTTGAGATTAGCGCAAAAGGAGTTTCTATGTATAAACGAGACCGTGTAACAAAATTTCTTTTAGGCCTTCTTGTAATCGGCGTGTGGGGCCTACTGGTGCGTTCGATAATCCCGTTGCCGAATACACAAGCTCAATCGAAATCGGAAACGCAACAATCGAGTCATACGCCCCAAGTTCTCAGAGCGCGGGGACTAATTATTGTTGATGAACGTGGACGCGAACGCATCTTCATTGGTTCGCCTGTCCCTGACCCCAAAGAAGGCGCACGGAGAACACCTGCGACCGGCATAACAATCAATGACCCGTCTGGGTTTGAGCGTTTCGCCGTTGGTCTGTTTGAAGACAACCGCTTGATAATGGGCTTCGACGCCCCGCCCGGCACTGGCGACGAGCGTAACCGCGAGCGTATCACCGTCAGTGCTGACGCTAATGGTGGTGGATACATACGCTTTCTGAATAGAAAGACATTTGTACCGGGTATTCTGCAACTTGGCGACGATGACCGTCTCTATCTCGATTTTGTTGACATTCAACCAAACAAGGTTGTGCGCCGAAGGATAGGATTTAGTGGTGAACAGAAAATTGAGGAAGCTCGGTAGCGAGAAATTCGACGTTGTGTCCTCAAAGAAGAGGTAAGCGATTGCGCTAACGCTGCCACACAACAATTTGTTGGACACGAGCGGCGGGAGCGTGTTTCGGTAACCCCGCGCGGTGTCAACTATATTATTACCCTAAATAACACATAACCACTCCCCGCACCCAGGCGTGAACGCCTGGGCTAGAGAAAAGCTTTTCGACCACAACCTCTAAGGCTTCCGCGCCACGCAAATTGCCGAGAGACCAAAGCCTAATCTTGTCTCACCCCGTCTGAGCCAGGCCGCCTCCGCTCGCAACGCCGCAGTCAGCGGTGCGTTTACCCAGCGCAAAGCCGGCGGCATCGGCTTCACATCAGATCCGCGCGCCAGCCCGATCCGTTTCAACACCAATCGTCTAACCAAAGCGACGGGCAACAAGAAACTGTTCGCATAGGTCGATCGCAGGATCTCGAAGCCGGTGTCTTTCATCTTCCCTACCAGCTCTTCAAGCGAGTAACGATGATGCGTGGCCAACGCGGCATCATGATCGCTCTTCAACCATTCGTAGGCGGCGCCGCGAACAAACGCGATGCCTCCGGACTTTAGCACTCGGTGCATTTCACTAATTGCGGCTTTGTCTGAACCGGCCCCAGGTATCTGGACGAGGACATCAAAGCTCGTCAAAAGGTCGAACCTCGAATCGGGGAAAGGCAGGTCTGTGGCAGATGCCTGGACAAGGAGTTGGTGTCCTTGCTTCTGGCAGAAGCTCAACGCCTCAGCAGTCAAATCAATTCCCGCGACCTGGCCATTTCCCGCATAACGCTGCAACCACGACAGGTTGCCGCCGGTGCCGGAGCCGTCATCAAGAACCTGTCTATCTAACCCGGGTGGACATAGCGGATCGAGGATGGCGGCGGTTACCTCGCGCATTCCCACAAACCACCAGAAGTCGCTTTCTAATTCGTATAGATAGGCAAAGTCTTCAGGCTGCATAGGGCTACTGGTTCATTAGACAATTGTCACTTTCAATTTGCAATTTGCAATTGCTGAATTCAACTACCAGTGCAACAGTTGAATTCGCTTTCGCTCCAGAGGAGCGAGAATGTTTATAGCTACGAGCGCACGCGCAAAGATTTCGCTCCGTTAGGAGCGAAACCCGGCCGCGGAAACTTCGCCGAGGCAGCCAAAAACGATTGCGCTCCTAAGGAGCCTCGGAATAAAGAAAAAAGGACCCGCCAGGCTATAAACATCTCGTCCCTCTGGGGCGCAGCGACAAACAATGTGCTGTTACACTTCCAACTTGAATTCTTAATTTGCAATCGAAAGAGGATTGGGATAGCTCGGATGAACTCTACCTGAGGTACTTCACCATTCGAATTTGGGTGCCGTCGTCGACGCGTTCGAATTCGACTTCGTCCATCAAGGTCCTAATCAACTTCAGACCCCAACCGCGTCGACTCTTAGCGTCTGGCTTCTCCAGCTCGACACCCTCGCCATTTTGGTTAGTCGGACTTGCCGGCACCACGCCGCGGCTGGCTACGGTAATGATCAACTTGTCGGCTTCCACGCGAAAACGCTGATAGATTTTTCGATCGGGACTGAGGCTATGCTCGGCCGCATTGATGCAGGCTTCGACGAGCGCCGTTTTGATCTGATTGATCGCTGCGGGTCGAAAGTTTACGCGCCGAGCGATCTGTTCGACGGCATGAGCCGCGATTAGCTCTGTGTCCTCGCCCATGGGAATCACCATTTCGTATTCGTCGGGGCGGGCGCCCTCCTTCTCTGTTGCTTCCGACTTGATGCGCGCGGTCAGCAGTTCAACCTGATGATGACTTGAACCGTACGCTTCGCGTTCGGTAAGCAGCGCGCACGCTTCCGGCGAGAATCCTTCGGGAGCAATTAGCCACAGGTGCACTCGCGGAAGGCGATATTCGCGGGCCAGGCGCAGCAACCGGTTACACCACTCTTCAGCGAGTTCCCTGCTGGCTTCCAATTTTGATTCAATCTGCGCCGCGAGCCAGACGACTTCGTTTTCATCAATATATTCTGCCGCCTCGAAACCATGTCCAACGGCGCATGTTTCAGCATCGCACGCGACGAATCGGCCAAATGACGAGCAACCAGCAACGTGCACAATCTGCGGCAGCCTTACTAGATCGGACTCGTTATCCAGCGCCGCATCCACGGTGTCAGGATCCTCGCCCTTGTGCGTCGCGGCGAAGCGATCGTAATGGAAAAGGCTTGCCGGCACACGCTGGCAATTAAAACGCGAAATTAGATCGCCGATGCCGAGAGCGGCCTCGCGCCGATACTTCCGCGCCATCGTCTGCGGAGCGCGCTTCAGCGTTTCAAGCAGCGTCGTCGCGACGACCAGGGCGCGCTCTTCTCCCGCCACCTCGAGCCGATAGCGAATGCGCAGATGGTCCATCCAAACATTCGAGTCGGCGTTTATGTCTATAAAAGCTCCACTCGAATTCGCCAGTTCATGAACGTGCAGCAGATCGACGATTCTCTCGAACTCGCCACTCTCGACGCCCAGACGTTTTTTCCATGCCAGGAACGAAGGCCTTTGAGACTCGCGCGAAGCCGATTCGTAAAGGATCCGCAGCAGCGTTTTTCGGGTTTGAGGGTGCGGCGCCACCTCGTTGAGGATGGTGGAAAAGTGACGGTGGAGTCGTCCGCCCATTAAGTCGTCAACATAAAGACGCTGGCAGTTTAGAAAGCTGGTAAGCGGAGTGTTTGCCTCACGCGCAGCCTGGAGCAGGTTATTGATGAACAGCGGACTGCCGTTTAGTTGCTGTACGATCAAATCCCGTGTCGGCTCGTTAGTCTCAATGTGATCGCGTCGTGCGACAGTCTCAACCAACCGGTGCGCGTCTGAGTCTTTAAGCTTTTCGAGATGCAACGTCTCGCCCAGGTCTCGCCCACCAGCCACTGCTTGCATCAGATTAATTAAACGTCGCCGCAGACCGGCCAACGCGAATGAGACATTGGAGCGCGAAAGCGCGCCGGTGATTTCCCGCCCCAGGATCGTCTCTTCTTTCGATAGCCAGGCGAGTTGAACACAATCCACCAGGGGGAAAATGTTCCGACCCGCAGCGATAAGACGACGCGGAGTATTGAGACTGAAGCGCATCAGATCCTCCTGGTCTCCTCCGGCTCGCTCGCGATCGAAACTCTCTATTAGTTCGCTAACCAACTCGTAGTCGCCAGGCAGCGCTAACTCCAATAGATCGTGAAGCGTCAGTGACCCGTCGCAAAGCGCGGGATCGACCCGCCGATAGGCGATGTACTGCTGAAGAATACTTTGGAAAAGACGGCGCGCACAGTCCGTAATGGCCTCGCTCCGTTTGAACGCGAAATAAAGTGGAATGGACTCGCCGCGGCGACTGAATAACTGATCGTAGGCTTGCCGCAGCAGTTCGCTTGCGCCCACGTCAGGCGCCGCGAGCAGGACAAGGCCACGCCGCTCAACGATTCGTGACGCCCGCCGCGTGATCTGCTGTAGCTCGGCGTCGCGGCCTACAAAATCGTCTCGCCCTATAGTTGCAAGTATGCGCTGGTGGGTCATCAATTACTGTGGCGAATTAGCCGCGCGTTCGCTGCTGCGCATGGTCGCAGTTTGATATGCATAGGCCCGGTTCTTGCCATGACGCTTCGCGTGATACAGCGCGCGATCGGCGGCCCGTACAATCGCTTCGGCTGAATCCAGTTGTGCCGAGAATGACGAAAGTCCGATGCTCACCGTTGCGGTGCCCAGCGGTTGCGAGCTGCCATGCGGAAAGTTCGTCTCGATGAGCTTGCGTCGAATACGATCCGCAATCACGCCAGCCTCCTGCAAGGTCGTCTGCGGCAGCAGAATCGAGAACTCTTCGCCGCCGTAACGCGAGGCAACGTCGACCTTGCGGAGGGCCGCTCGCAGACATTGCGCGGTAATTTCCAGCGCGCGATCGCCCGCCTGGTGACCATTCCGGTCGTTGTAGAACTTAAAGTCGTCAATGTCGATCATCATGAAACTCAAAGGGTAATTGTAGCGCTTTGATCGGCTTAATTCTTCCGTCAGACGGGCTTCAAGATAGCGACGATTGAGCAGGCCCGTTAACGGATCGGTGATCGACATCAACTGGAACTGGTTGGCTCGGTGTTGCCATTCTGCGCGTTCCAGCGCCAGCGCGATTTGTGGCGCCAGCAACTCGATAACGCTCAAGTCGCTCGCGTCATAGGAGCCGCCACCAATTTTGTCGGCGAGATTGAGCACGCCAAATCTCCGCTGGCCGATCGCGATGGGATAGCTAATGAACGACTTGGTTTTGTATCGCCGCTCAGGCTTCGTGGTCTTGCCAAGCTGATCGATGCTGGCAACCAGCGCTCGTCCTTCTTTCATAACTGAGCCGGCAATTCCCTCGCCCAAATGAACCGGGCTGACTTCGCTCAGCGGCGCTGGAATTCCACGCGCGGCGGTCATTGTCAACTGGTTTGCTGCCTCATCAAAAAGAAGCAGCGAGCCACGCTCGGCCTTAAGCAGATCGGCCGACTCGGCCAGAATAGATTGATAAGTCTGCGCCGGGTCGCTCGCGTCGATATGTTCGACAAACGTGCGAATTGAATCAGCCAGCGGCGCGCGCCAGCTCTCAGACTTCGCATCAGAAGTTTTGATCTGATCGCCTGACGCGAGTTCGGTTTTCTTTTTCAGCGTTCCGCTCGCTAACTCAGTCCGTTCGGGTTCAGATCCGGAAGCCTCGCGCGGTTCTGCTTCCGTGAAATCGCGCGCCGCTCTGGTAACGCGTAAGGCCGCATGATCCAGGTCGGCGTCGTCCCCGAAGATTATGTTGCGGAAGACCTCGTCAGAGGCCAACTCCCGGAGATCACCGGTACGAAAGCGCTCGACAAGTTCTTGGTAATCGGAACCATTCACAAAGGCCCGGCCACCGATCACGGCCAGCGGTCGCTGGTACTCGATCTCCACCGGCATTGCGAAGCACTGCAAGCCGGCGTGGCAACGATAGTGAATAATTTCGTTCGCGCCGGTCACGCGGCTATGCGCCGCCCCGCAATACGGATCGCAGAGTCCAACGTAATCCGGCGACGATTGCAACGCGTTGCAGATCGAATTGTTATTGGCGGCTACCAATGCCGGCGGCTGGTATCCGTCAACCAACAGCAGTGCCAAACCTGACGATTCCGCGATTGACTCTTGCACGCCGGCCCAGCCTTTCGGGGCTCGGTCGGGTACTTCTTGTTCGATGACCGATCGCTTGGCGGTCTTATTCTTCATCGCCTCCAGCTAACTGCTTTGCTCTCGGTCTTGTCATCAACATCGCTTCGAGTATAGGTTTTCCCGCGCGAACAAATAAGCGCAGATCACGGACTTTATCAAACCAAGGCCGATGGAACGCCTCGAATGCTCCAGGTCTTGTTTAGCGTAAATGATTAATAACCACCGGATTTCACGCGATTGATGCGGCAGAGAATGAGTGCAGGCCGGGAGCGTCGCCGGGCGCGACGCGCTCGATGTCAGGCTGGTCGGGACTGATGCGAATGCATGCGGCGAAGTGATTCGGCTTGATTTGAATGAGCGCCGGTTCGACATCGCTGCAAGCGTCGATGGCGTAAGGGCAGCGAGTATGAAATCGGCAGCCGCGCGGCGGATTTATCGGCGAGGGTACATCGCCTTCCAGTACGATGCGACGACGCCTTGCCTCGACCTTAGGATCGGGAACCGGGACGGCGGAAATCAATGCTTTTGTGTACGGCATTAGCGGCTGGGCGTAGATGCTTTTGGCTTCCGCCAGTTCAACAATCTTACCGAGATACATTACTGCGACCCGATCCGACACGTGCTGAACGGCGCGCAGATCATGCGAGATGAAAAGATAAGTCAGGCTCTTCCCGCGCCGCAGCCGGTCGAGCAAGTTCATAATCTGCGCCTGGATCGACACATCGAGCGCCGAGATCGGTTCGTCGGCAACGATGAAGTCGGGATCGACCGCCAGCGCCCGCGCGATGCCGATGCGTTGGCGCTGGCCGCCAGAGAATTCGTGTGGATAGCGTTTGAGGAAACGCGTGCTTAACCCAACCATTTCCAACAACTCTTGGACGCGTTTCTTCTTCGCCTCGCCGCGTGCCAGCCGGAACGTCTCGATGGGCTCGCTCACGATTTGGCCCACGGTCATTCGTGGATTCAGCGAAGCGTAAGGGTCCTGAAAGATGATTTGCAGATGCCGGCGCTGTTCGCGCATCGCGCTATTCGAAAGGGCCGCCAGGTCTTGACCGCGAAATAGAACCTGTCCCGATGTCGGTTGAGTCAAGCGCAGAATCGCTCGTCCCAGAGTTGACTTGCCACAACCTGATTCACCGACTAGACCGAGCGTCTCTCCAGCCTTTATATCGAGAGAGACACCGTCAACGGCTTTGACGATCGATTGAGAACCACCAAACCACGCAGACCCGGCCAAGGGAAAATGTACCTTGAGGTCGCGAATCGAAATCAGATTGTTACCTTCGCTGTCCATTAAGCGGCTTCTTGCGACTCGGCGTACACCTCATCAGCAAAGTGGCAGAGCGAAAAGTGTTCGCTCGTCAATTGTACAAACGGGGGAAACTCGCGCCGGCAAATGTCCTGAGCCCGTTCACATCGCGGCGCGAAAGGACAACCACTCGGCAAACGCGCAACATCAGGCGGCTGTCCCGGAATCTGATATAGCTTGCCCTGTTCGGCGGCCGGATCGGGCACTGAGCGCAGCAGCCCACGCGTGTAGGGATTTCCCGGGCGTTCGAAGAGTTCACTGGTAGGCGCTTGCTCAAATACCTTGCCGGCGTACATCACGATGATGTGATCGGTCATGCCGGCGACCACGCCCAGGTCATGCGTTACCAAAATCACGCTGGCGCCAGTTTCGCCTTTCAGCCTCTTTATCAATTCCAGAATCTGCGCTTGAATCGTGACGTCGAGCGCCGTCGTCGGCTCGTCAGCAATCAAGAGCTCAGGCTGGCAGGACAAAGCCATCGCGATCATTACTCGCTGCCGCATACCGCCAGAGAATTCGTGCGGATAGCTTTCAATGCGCGCTTCAGCGTCGGGGATTCCCACCACCTCGAGCATTCTGATTGCGTGTTCGCGCGCCTCTGCATTACTGTGACCGAGATGCAGCCGCGTCACTTCCATCAACTGCCTGGAAATGCGCATGAAGGGATTGAGAGAGGTCATCGGATCCTGAAAGATCATCGCGATCTGCTTGCCGCGAATGGCGCGCACTTCGCGCGGCGAGAGCTTTAGGATGTCGCGCCCTCGAAACGCGATTGAACCTGAAACGATCTTTCCGGGAGGCTCAGCAATTAGGCGCATCAGCGAGAGGTTCGCAACCGATTTGCCGGAGCCTGACTCTCCGACTATGCCGAGCGTTTCTCCCTGCCTGACTTCGAAACTGACCCCGTCAACCGCCTTGACTACGCCGTCTTCGGTTTCGAAATACGTGCGCAAGTCTTTAACCGCGAGTAGTTTACCGTTTGTGTTCATCTTCCTGTTGCTCCCTCTCCCTTTGGGAGAGGGTTGGGGTGAGGGCTTAGCCAAAAAAACCCCAACCGTAATTCTGGCGTCCTTCATTCTCCCGAAGCTACGCCCCTCACCCTAGCCCTCTCCCAGAGAGAGAGGGAACAAGAATCATCATTCCCGCCGCATCTGCGGATCGAGCGCATCGCGCAATCCATCGCCCACAAAGTTTAAAGAAAAGAGCATGACCGCCATTGTCACTCCCGGAAAGATCAACTGCCATGGAAAGACGGCCATGTTCTGAATTCCATCCGTCGCGAGCGTGCCCCACGAAGACATCGGCGGCTGCACTCCAAAGCCAAGAAAGGACAGGAAGGCTTCGGTAAGCATCACCGAAGGAATCGTCAAAGTGGCGTATACGATCACCGGTCCCAGTGTGTTCGGTACGATGTGACGAAAGATAATCCGCGGCGTCGACACACCTGTGGCGCGCGCAGCCAGCACAAACTCCTGGTTTTTGAGAGACAGTACTTGCCCGCGCACAATGCGAGCCATCGTTAACCACGAAACCGATCCCAAGGCGACGAAGAGCAGCACCAGCTGGCCCAGCGGTGTGTTTCGACGGAAGACTGCGAGCAGCACAATCACCAGGATGATGTATGGCAGCGAATAGAGCACATCGACGATGCGCATCATCAGGTTGTCGATTCGACCGCCGAGATACCCCGACACCGCGCCGTAGCCTACGCCGATAAGCAACGAAACGACCGTCGCGATCACCCCGACCAGTAACGAAATCTGTCCGCCTTGCAGCACCCGCGCAAACAGATCGCGCCCCTGAATGTCGGTTCCCATGGGATGCTTCCAGGAGAAGCTTCCGTCTGGCGCTTTGAAGGGAGGAAAAGACTTAATCAGCATTGCATCAGGAGGAATGTAGTCGGGAGCGTAGCCCGTCGTCTTTTTGATGATGCTCGGCCCGATTATCGAAAGCACCGCGACGAGAAAGACGACAATCATGCCGAACACCGCGAGACGGTTCTTCAAAAGCCTGCGCCACGCGTCTTTCCACAACGATGTCCCTGCGACAAATTCGCCGGCTTCTGCCGAGCGCACGTCCGCCTCGGCAATCGCGAATTCGGGCGCGGTGTGAATGATGTCGCCCTCACGTGAGCGAATCGGTGATTCAGGCGGTGTGCCGAGCAGAGTCAAAGCCGGCTTGACCGGCTCGATCTCGTGCTGGGGTGTGGGCCGTTCGTCGTCCATCTTTTCAGAAAATGTAGAGCAAGCTGTTAGCTTGCGCCTGCTTTTTCGTCCTTTCGGCGCGTAAACGCAATCTAACAGATTGCGCTACATGAATGACTCTTCAGTAACGAATGCGCGGATCAAGAAACGCGTAAGTGATATCGACCAGTAAATTCATCAGCAACAGCGTCATTGCGATAAAAGCGACGATACCGATAATCAATGGCTCATCTCGATTCAGCGCAGCTTGAATGAAATAATTCCCGAGTCCCGGAAGTGCGAAAATACGTTCCACCACAACGGTGCCAGTCAACAGAAAAGCGAGGGCGGGCCCGGTAAACGAAACGACCGGCATGATCCCGCCGCGCAGCGCATGCCGAATCAGCACTTGCCTCTCGGGCAGACCCTTGGCCCGAGCCGTGCGAATGTAGTCCGACCGCAGCACTTCCAGCATACCGGCGCGCGTCAACCTGGCGATGTAAGCGATGTAGATTGCCGACAGCGTCAGCACCGGCAGAATAATGTTCCTGCTCGCGAACCCTTGCCAGCGCGAAGGCGGCAACCAGTAAAGCGAGAGCGAGAAGACCAGCACCAGCAGGGGCCCCAGCACAAAGTTGGGGATCGAAATACCTAGCATAGCCAGCGCCATCGAGGCATAGTCCCAGATTGAATTCTGCCGCAGCGCCGCAATCGAACCGATCGCGATTCCCAAGACCAACGCGAGCAGATAAGCAGTGATTCCAATCGAGGCTGAGACCGGCAATGAACTCATAATGATCTTGTTTACTGACTGGCCTTCGTACTTCAGCGAAATGCCGAAGTCGAGCCGCACTACATGGCCCAGCATCCGGCCATACTGGACATACCAGGGCCTGTCTAGTCCGTACTTCGCGCGAATGTTGGCCTCGATCTCTTTAGGAATATTCTTTTCGCCGCTGTAGAAGTTTCCCGGAGCCAGGCGGATCAACCCCCACGTGAGCGTGATGACGACGAGTATCATCGGAACGGTGATTAACAGGCGGCGGATGATGAAGCGGAGCATGCCGTGAAAGAGAAAATCTTGAAACCTATCTCATGTTAATTATCGGCTGATCGGGATGGGCAGGATTCGGAATTACTCGTTGACGCACGCAGTCAACCAGCAGGTCAAGGGATTCCAAAACAGTTTGGCCAATCAAGACTTCCGAGCCGACCACCAACGTATCTTCCGTGGTGCGTCGCCCATCGATCTCGATGCCGACTGGCTCGGTCACGTCCAAGTCCTCGACTAAGTCGTTCGCAAATCGCGTCCGTCTCTTACCGACTGATTCAAGTCCCAGTTGTTGCATGACTTGGATTGGCACGGCAGAGCGCACCGCGCCGATGTTAACCACTGCTTCAGTCTCATACGTTCGCACCCGATCGGGCTGCAACGCGCCTCTGCGCGCCAGCGCCTCGTCAACAGCATTAGTGAGCCTAACTCTTACCCTGACCTCGCCCATGAGTGGCTTCCGTTTCGTTCCCAACAACTCTGATAGCACTGCATTCATATCACTCGCATTTTCGCATAGATGACTCTATTCAGCCATGCTCTGCACAACGTCGTCCCACTTCGATTGATCGCGCTCGAGGTAAACGAACTTCCACGGATACATCGACAGGGCATTCGGATACATTCCGGTCTCGATCGGAATGATTGGCTGCGCGGCCAACAGGTATTCTTCGGCCTTCGCCAGCATATTGTATCGCTGCTGCTGGTCCAGCGTGCGATTAGCTTCGTCGAGCATCGAGTCATATTTCGGATCGGCCCAACCAGTGCCGTTGTTCCCGCCGCCGCCAGTGAGGAGACCGAGAAACGTGTAGGGATCCAAATAATCCGCTCCCCATAGGCCAATCGCAAAGCCCTTGTATTCGAGTTTATTTCGCATCGGAATATACGTCTTGAACTCCATGCTTTTCAGAGAAACAGTGATGCCGAGGTTCTGCTTCCATTGCGCCTGCATGTACTCGGCCAGCGTTTTGTTAGACGAAGTAGTATTGAACGTGTATTCGACTTGATCGATGGGAAAGCTCTTGCATTCATAACCGCCGTCCGATTTTTGTGTCACTTGAAATCCAGCCTCGCCTAGAAGCTGACGCGCTCTCTCGGGATTGAATGCTTCCCCTTTCGGTTGAGGATAACCCGGGAAAATCCCCTCGGGCGTAAATGCCGTCAAAGGCTTGGTAATCTGCTTGACCTTGCTGTAGGTGACCTTGTCGATAGCAAGATTGAATGCTTTGCGCACGCGGACATCGTTCATCGGCGGCTTCGTTACATTCATGATGAGATAGCTTATCGCCGCCTCCGGCGCGTCCATGTAATCTTTCTTTGGTCGGATACTGTCCAGCCAGAAATACGGCACGGTGTGATTGAGAACAGCGTCGACATCGCCGACTTTGTAAAGGTTCATAGTCGCCGGAAGATCTTGCATCGGGTAAAAGTAGATTTCGTCCAGATGGACGTTGGCGGCATCCCAATAAAGCGGATCGCGCTCGACCACCACTTCGTTGTAAGGTTTCCACGACTTCAGTCTAAACGCGCCGCAGGTGACGATATGCGCGGGATCGGTCCATTGGTCACCGTACTTTTCGATGGTCTTTCGCGGAGCCAGGCGGAAA
>WNGL01005126.1_pt1 | contig 15594 bp, 13 predicted proteins | sample 5400591 | NCBI WGS metagenome assembly WNGL01 (sample SAMN13153377, study PRJNA577476) | soil metagenome | isolation source: 80 cm soil or saprolite under Garry oak tree replicate 1 | place: USA:California | collected 2016-06-15
CTCCTGGTCGAATCGGACTGCCGTCCCCGGCTGATCACGCACGACGGGCTGCCCCACCACCTGCACTACCGGCCGCTGGCCGGCGACCTGGCGGCCCGGGTCAAGGCGTTCACCGCGGCGGGGCTCGCCTACCTGATCGCCGAGGGATGGGGCAGCCGGCTCGGCCGCTGCCAGCGGGAGGGCTGCGCCATCGCGTTCGTCGACACCTCGCGCAACGGCACCCGCCGGTTCTGCAGCGTCCGCTGCGCCAACCAGGTCAACGTCAGCAACCACCGGGTTCGCCGCCGGGCTGCGCCACGCCGGTTACCTCAGCCCCGGCCTGCTGCCTGGCTGGACTACCCAGCGGGATGAATCTGATCTGAAGCCGGCCCGGGATTGGATGGGCATCTGTGGTCACTGACCCAGTGCAAAGGAGCTGGATCGACTCGCTGGCGCCGACGCCCGCCGAGCATTAGCGGTTGCTGTTCTGGCGACTATAGAACGGAACGGTGAAGCCGACGCCGAGCACGTGGCCGCACGGCCGGCGGCGTAGCGTATCGGATGGATCGCCCGACTTGGAGGCGCCATGGCCCAAGGACAGTTAGGAGCGACGTGCACCACGAACTCCAGACTCTGGCCGATCCGCGGGGCATCGAGCGGGAGAAGCAGGTCGCCGCCGAGGCGGCAGCGGAACTGGTCGAAGACGGCATGACCGTCGGGCTTGGCACCGGCTCGACGGTCGCGTTCCTGCTCCCGGCCCTGGCCCGTCGATCGCTCGACATCGTCTGTGCGGCCACGTCGCCGCGCACCGAGCACGCCGCACGCGAGCTGGGCCTGCGGATCGAGGACGTCACAAGCATCGACCGTTTCGACATCACCATCGACGGCGCGGACCAGATCGCCCCCGACGGCTGGCTCGTCAAGGGCGGCGGCGGCGCGCATACCCGGGAGAAAATCGTCGCCGCGGCCGCGGACCGGTTCGTCGTCATCGCCGACTCGACCAAGCCGGTCCAGGCCCTGCATAGCCCGATCCCCCTCGAGCTGCTCTCCTTCGGACTGCGCGCCACACTGCGCCGGGTCGCACCGGCCTCACTGCGCGACATCCCGCTCAGCCCCGACGGCGGCATGATCGCGGACTACCACGGGCCGGTGGATGACCCGGCCGTGCTGGCCGTCCGGCTGTCGGCGACGCCCGGGGTCGTCGAGCACGGCCTGTTCGCAGCGGAGATGGTGACGACAGTGCTCGTGGGCCGGGGTGAGTCAGTCGACCGGACCGACTTCAAGCACCCGGGGTCTTAGAGGTCGCCGTTCTGGCGGCTGTAGAAGGGGACGGCGTCGGCGACACCGAGCACGTTGCCCTTCGGCCGGATCAGCCACTGCTCGGCTCGCGTGCCCGGGTCGTACCAGAGCAGCGAGACGCTGCCGGTGCAGTCGGTCGGCGCCTCGACCAGCAGGCGGGAGCCGCGCGCGGTCAGCACCCGGTTGTCGCCGTTGGTGTGCGGCACCGTGATCAGCTTGATCGAGCCGCCGGGGGCCTGCCGGTAGATGTGCAGTACGCCGCACGGCCCGGCGGCCTGGAGGTAGAGCCCGCTGGACAGCTGCCAGGCGTCCAGGTCACCCAGGTCGCCGCTGCGGCTGGGGTTGCGCGGCGGGGTCAGCGCCTTCGGGTGCGCCCCGCTGACCGGGACCAGCCAGAGCCGCGGGACGCTGCTGCCCGGCGGCGAGCAGGACGCCAGGATCGTGCCGGTGTTCCACCAGCGGACCGGGCCGCAGGTGTTCGCGCTCGTCCCGGGGACGGGGAGCTGCCTGATCAGCGCGCCCCGGTTGCTGACCAGCTTGATGCCGTGGCTGGCACCGGCGGCGAACTCGGTGCCGGACGGGGCGTACAGCGGCTGGCCGCCATCGAAGCGACCGAGCGACTGCACCAGCCGGCCGGACAGGCTGTACCGGGCCACGATGGTGTCGTTACCCGAGGGCCGGGAGCCCACGATGTTCAGGCCGTCCGGGGTGGTGTAGCCGATCGGCGTCGCGTTGCCCTGCATGACGAAGGTGCTCATCCGGCCGGTGGCCACGGTGAGCTGCTCCACTCCGCCCTTGCCGGAGAAGACCTGGAACAGGGCGCGCTTGCCGTCCGGTGACCAGGCGACCAGCTCGGGCGCGGTCCGGAAGTCCGGCCAGTGGGCCAGCTGGTACTTGGCGCCGCCCGGGCTGACCAGGTACAGCGTGGCCGGGCCGGTCTTGCCGCCCTCGGGCGCCGCGGTCGTGTACTGGGCCAGCACCCACCCGGGGCCGACATGGCTCCACGGGACGCCCGCCGGCTCGGCGGCGCGAGCCGGGCGGGAGGTTCCGGCCGGCTCCGCGGTGGCCGCGGTCCCGGTAGTGATCAGGGCGGCGGTCAGCACGCCGGCGCTCAGCACGGCGGTCGCGATCGCGGTCAGGGGGGTTCGGCGCAGCCTCATACCTTCATGACGCCGTTTGGGCCCGCGTGGTTGCGTCGTGTCTACGCGTGCGGGCCGACGGTCACGGGGCCCACCGCCAGCGTCGGCGTGGCCTCCATGACCGCGCCCACCAGAGCGGCCTCGTCATCGAGTTCGCGGCGCTGCCGCGCGGTCAGCTCGCCCAGTGGTTCCATCGTGATGGCGAGTTTGCGGCCGGAACGCCGCTGGTGCCAGACCCCGCCGACCTCACCGTCGATCAGCAGGACCGGGTCAGCTCGTCGACGGTCAGTTCGGCGTCCGCCAGGGCATCCCCGATGGCCACGATGACCTCGTCGGCCTGGTCGGGGGTGAAGCGGACGCCCTCCGGATGGATCGGTACCGGCGACGGGAGGGCCGACAGCGCCCCGGTCCACATCGGCAGGTCGGCGGCGGGCAGCAGGTGGACGGTGCCGCGGGGGCCGAACGTCTTGACCAGGGAGCGGTCCTGCCAGAGCGCGTGCTGCACGCCGGCGCGGGTCGCCCCGGCGATCCGCCGCTCCAGGTAAGGGTGGCGGTCATGAAGCCGCAGTCTACGAGCCCACCGTGTCCGGGAGCTTGCCGGTCGCGCCGAGCTTGTAGGCGATGATCATCCGTTTCTGAGACGGGACCAGGGAGGCGCCCGCCCCGGCGATGACGTAGTCGCCGTCGACGGCGACGGGAGCGTTGGACCCGGCGGACATCGGCGTCTTCAGCAGGATCTGGCCGGTGCCCGCGTTCAGGGCGACCAGGTCGCCGTGGAACGTGGTCGTGAACACGACGTCGTTGGTCACCGTGGCCGCGCCGTACGGCGAGGACGGGATCAGGGTGTCCCATTCGACCGCGCCGGTGTCCTGGTTGACCGCGACCATCTCCCCGGCCGCCTTTTCGACCGCCGTAAGGTCAGCGGCCACCCCCGCGGTGTAGCCGGTCGGGGATGCCGGCAGCGCGAGGTCGTTGACGGCGGCGAACGTGGTCGAGCCGTTGCTGGCCAGCTGGGTCTCGATGCCGCCGAAGATGCTCGGCTCGAGGCAGAACTTCGCGGGCAGGCCGGCGTGCGAGCCGGGCTTGGCGTTCTCGGTGAGCAGCCCGTCGTTCTCGTGTCCCTGGTGCCCGCCCACCGGGAGCTTCCAGAGCAGCTGGCCGGTCTTCGCGTCCAGCTCGAACAAGATGCCCGCCTTGCCGCCGTCGATGACCACCGGCCGCCCGTTCGCCGTGGTCAGCACCGGGTTGTTCTGCAGGTCCCAGTCGTACAGGTCGTGCGGGGTCAGCTGGTAGTACCACAGCAGCTTGCCGTGCGGGCTGAGCTTGACTACCGAGTCGGTGTACAGGTCAGGACCCGGCCTGCTGCTTCCCAGCGGGTAGCTCTTGGTGCCGAAGAGCGGGGCGGGGTTGGCCACGCCGATATACACGTCGCCCTGGGCGTCGAACGAGGGCGCGTACCACTGGCCGCCGCCGGAGTTGATCGACGGGTGCCCCCACAGGTTCTGTACCTCGTCCCAGCTCCACTCCGGCGCGCCGGTCGCGGCGTTCAGCGCCCACAGGGTGGCCTTGCCGCCGCCGAGGTACGCGCCCACCAGCGGGTTGACCGGCACGGTGGCCACGTAGACGGTGCCGTGGTCGTACCCGGGGGTCATGTCGATGCCCTCGTGGTCGTTGCCGATCAGGTTCCGGCTCCACAGCTGGCGGCCGGTCGCGGCGTCCAGCGCGAACGCGGCGTGGTTCGTGGTCGCGTAGACCACCCCGCCGGCCACGTTGACGCCGTCCGGGCCGCCGTTGGGCGAGTTGTAGGTGTGCGTCCAGAGCACCTGGCCGGTGGCCAGGCCAATCGCCATCACGTTGGACTGCAGGTCCTGGAGGTAGACCACGCCGTTCACGATCACCGGGGTGGTGGCGTAGGCACCGTCGGTGTGCGAGAGGCTCGTGTGGAGCGGAACCGTCCAGGCCACGCCGAGCTTCGAGACGTTGGCGCTGGTGATCGAGCTGGCCACGTCGCGGGTGTTGGCCAGGTCGGCGCCGGGCAGGGTCCAGCCGGCCGCAGGCTTGCCGGTCGCGGGCGGGAGGGGGCTGCTCGCGGTGACCGCCTTCCCGGTCTTGGCCGGGCAGGCTGCCGCGGCGCTGCTGCTGCTATTGCTGCCACCGCAACCGCCGACGGCCAGGCCCGCGGCCAGCAGCAGGGACCCGCCGATCGCGGTGGCCCTACGGTTCATGGCGCTGTTCATGGCACTGGCACCTGGCTGAACAGCTCTGTGTAGTCATAGGAAGCCTCGGGCTTGGCCCGGACGGCGGCGTCGATCATCCTGGCATCGTCACCGATCAGGATGCGCCAGGCCCCGGAGCGCACCCCGTCGAGGATGATGGTGGCCGCCTGCGCCGCGCTGACCGGCGCCTTGTCTTTGAAGTCCTTGATCCCCTGCAGGAGCAGCCTGCGGGCGTCCTCGGCGGACGCGCCCTCGGCCAGCACACCGGCCCCGACCAGCGCGTCCCGGGTGCCCTCCAATTCGGCCTCGCTCATCCGCTCGGGACCCGTCCCGTGGGCGCGCAGGGTGTTCGGGATGATGTCGGTGCCCACGTGCCCGGGGATCACCACGGCCACCCGCACCTGGGGGGCGTTGCTGCGCAGGTCCTCGATGAGCGCCTCGGTGAAGCCCTTGACCGCGAACTTGGCCGCGCCGTAGGCGGTGGCGGGGATGCCGGGGCCCAACGCCGCCCACAGGCCGTTCACGCTGCTGGTGTTGACCAGGACCCCGTCGCCGCTGGCGATCAGCAGCGGCAGGAACGCGCGGGCGCAGTAGTACACGCCGTAGAAGTCGACCGCGAACGTGCGCTCCCACTCCTCGCGGGTGTCGTTGACGAAGCTGTTGCCGCCGCCGATGCCCGCGTTGGCGAACACCAGGTCGACGTGATCGCGGCCGTGGCCGGCCAGCAGCTCGTCGCGGAACCGGAGCACCTGCGCCTCGTCGGCGACGTCGCAGGCGTGGCCGGTGACCTGCGCGCCAGGCCCGGCGTGCGCCCCCGCCAGCGCAGCGGTCTCCGCCACCGTGTCCGGGTGCCAGTCGCAGGTCGCGACCGAGCACCCCTCGTCCGCCAGCTGGCGGACGAGCTCGCGGCCCATGCCGGAGCCGCCGCCGGTCACCACGGCGAGCTTGCCTGTGAACGAATCCATCTGAGCTACTCCCATCGGAAGAAGCGCTTGGCCAGGTACCCGAACACGATCGCGTACGCCACCATCACCAGCAGCGGCAGCGCCGGGGGAAACTGGCCGAGCATCGAGTCCTGGATCGCCTGCACGGCCGCGCCGAGCGGGGAGAAGTGGCTGATGTCCGCGAACACGCGCGGCAGGATCTGCATCGGAACGTACAGCCCGGAGAAGAACATGCAGGTGGGTGCCGGTGAGCGCGACGAAGGCGTCCTCCAGCGTGGAGGCGTCCAGCCGCACGTCCCGCGCCTCCAGCCCGGCCGCACGCAGGGCGAACAGCACCGCGTTGACGAGCTCGCCGGTCCCGGTCACCACCACGTGCTGGCCGTCGCGCTCGACCCGGGATACCTCGGGAAGTTCGGCCAGCACCCGCTCGTCGAACGGCGCGGACGGCAGGAACCGCACCGTCTTGCCGCCCCTGGCCTGCGCGGTGAGCCCGGCCGGGGTATCCAGCGCCACGATGCGGCCGTGGTCGATGAGGGCCACGTGATCGCAGAGCCGTTCGGCCTCTTCCATGAAGTGGGTGACCAGCAGGATCGTGGTGCCGCGGTCCCGGATGTGCTCGATCAGCTCCCAGGTGTCCCGGCGGGCCTGCGGGTCCAGGCCCGTGGTCATCTCGTCCAGCACCGCGATCCTCGGCCGGCCGATCAGGGCCAGCGCGACCGACAGCCGCTGACGCTGCCCGCCGGACAGCGACCGGTAGTAGTCCCTGAGCTTGCCGGCCAGGCCGAGCGCCTCGACCAGTTCGCCCACGTCGGCGGGCCGGCGGTAGAAGGAGCGGTACATCTCGAGGATCTCGCCGGTGCGCAGCTTGGCCGGGAAGGCGGTCGTCTGGAGCTGGACCCCCACGATCTCGTGGATGGTGTCCCGGTCGGCGTGCGGGTCCAGGCCGAGCAGCCGGATCGCGCCGGCGTCAGGGCGCCGGAGCCCGACGGCGCATTCGATGGCGGTGGTTTTCCCCGCCCCGTTCGGTCCCAAGATGCCGAAGATTTCTCCCTCGGCCACCGACATCGAGACGTCGTCCACCGCGACCAGGTTTCCGTAGGTCTTACGGAGGTGGATGATCTCCACCGCGGATGTGTATGTCGTCATGCCATCAGGGTCGCCGGGCGGGACGGTCGGCGGCAGGGGTGGAATCACCCACACCGAGCCGGCAGACCGGGCCGGCTCAGACCAGGCCAGCACCGAGGGCCAGCCGGGTGAGGTCGGCGCGGCGGCGGCAACCGGTCTTGTCCCTGATCCGGTCCAGGTGCGAGGTGACCGTGCGTACGGTGATGTAGAGCTGGGCCGCGATCTGCGCGTCGGTGCGACCCTGGGCGACCAGGGTGATCAGCTCGCGTTCCCGGGGGCTGAGCCTGGGCAGTGCCGGGTCCGGCGGCGGCGGCTTCTTCGGCGGCGGTGGCGGCCCAGTTGGCGGCCCAGTTGGCGGCGGGGCCGCGGCGAGCAGGAGGGCGTACTCGGCGGCGGTGGCCAGGCTCATGGCGGCGCCGCGTTCCTCGGCCGCCCGTGTCCCGGCCGGCCCGAGCTGTTCCCTGGCGTGCCGCTGGAGTTCCTCCCGCTCGGCCGGGTTCCTGGACTCGTGCGGCGGCGGCCCGGGACCGTGGAGCGCGGACACCGCCGCCCACGCCGTGATCGCCTCGGCCGGGCGCCGGGTGGCCGCGCACAGCTGGCCGCAGCAATCCAGGCCGGTGATGAGGATGCTGCGCACCCCGGTCTGCACGGCGATCTGAAGCTGTTCGCGCAGGTGTGCCGCCGCGTCGCCGACGCGGCCGGCCCGCAGGTCCAGGATCGCCTGGTTCCACAGCTGGCCGCTCAGGTTGGTCAGGTCGCCCACGTCCCGGCACGAAGCCAGGCCGGCCGCGCAGGCCTGTTCGGCGCCGGCCAGGTCACCGACCTCGGTCAGGATCATCGCGATGAACGAGCTCAGCGCCCGGTACAGCCCGCCGGCGAACTCGTCCGGGATGCCCTGCGCCTCGCGCACGATCCGGAGCGCGCCGTCCCGGTCGCCGGCCTGCCACGCGGCCACGCCCAGGCAGGCCAGGGCACTCGCCTCCAGGCCCAGGGAGCCGACCTGACGGGCCACGGCCAGTGCTCGGCTGGCATCGTCGACCGCCTCGGCCACCTGGCCCATCTGCAGCAGGGCCGCCGACCGGCCATCGAGACAGAGCGACAGCAGCACGGGACCCTCCCACGAGGCGGGCCGGGCCTGGTCCTCGAGGACGCTTTTGACCGTGTCGTAGTGCTCCAGGGCCGCGAGCGGATCGGAGGCATAAGTGGCGGCCTGCGCGAGCAGCATGCGCGCGCCGCACCACTCACCGCTGCCCGCCTCGGCGTATTCGGCCGCCGCGGCCAGCACCGGCGTCTGGCTGATCAGGCGACCCCGGATGCTCCACAACGGCGCCTGGCTGAGCGCGAGCCGCACCGCCGTGTCCGGGTCATGCTCCATCGCCCAGTCCAGCGCGTGGCGCAGCGTGACATCCTCGGCGTCCAGCTGCCGCAGGCTGGCCGCCTCCCCGGTGCGGGTGTACAGGCCGACGGAGGCCTGTTCGGCCACCTCGGCGGCGTATCCGGCCAGCGCGGCGGTGACGTCGCCGTCCTCGCCGGCCCGGGCCAGCAACCCGGCCCCGTAGGCGCGCAGCGTCTCCAGCATCGCGTACCTGGTCCGGCCGTCAGGACCGGCTCGCGGCGGGATCAGCAGCGAGCGGTCCACCAGCCGCGGCACGGCCAGCCCGGCACCGGGCCCGGCCACCGCCACGGCCCCGTCCAGGGTGAAGGGGCCGGGGAACGCCGAGAGGGCGCGGAACGTCCATTTCTCGTCGTCATCCAGCAGCTCGTAGCTCCAGCCGACCGCGGCGGCGAGGGATCGCTGGCGTTGTTCGGCCAGCCGGTCGCCGTCCACCAGCAGCACGAACCGGTCGTCGATCCGGTCCAGCAGCTGCGTCACGCCGAGCGCGTCCACCCGGGCCGCGGCCAGCTCGATCGCGAGCGGCATCCCGTCCAGCCGCGCCACCAGCTCGGCGACGGTCTTGCTGGTCTGCTGATCGAGGATGAAGCCTGGCTCCGCCCGGCGAGCGCGGTCGGCGAACAGCGTCACCGCTTCGGATTCTTCCCCGGCCTGGTCCGCCGGGATTTCCGGGGCGGGCAGGGTCAGCGGGCCCAGCCGGTAACGCGCCTCCCCGGCGATCCGCAGCGACTCCCGGCTGGTGGCCAGCACCCGCACGTCGTCGGCGCCGAGCAGCAGCCGGCCGCACACCTCCGCGGCCGCGCCGATCACCTGCTCGCAGTTGTCCAGCACCAGCAGCAACTGCCGCCGGGCCAGCGCGTGGGCCAGCGCGTCAGCGGCCGCCACCACGGGCAGATCATGGATGCCCAGCGCCGCGGCCACCGCGGCCGGCACCTGCGCCGGATCCCGGACCGCGGCCAGCTCGGCCAGCCAGACCCCGTCGGCGAAGCGGCCGGCCACCTGTTTCGCCACCTCCCCGGCCAGGCGCGTCTTCCCGGCACCACCCGGCCCGGTCAGCGTCACCAGCCGGTACTCGGCGAGCTGCGCGGCGATGTCCGCGGTGGCCTGGGCCCGGCCCACGAAGCTGGTCAGCGCAGCCGGAAAGCCGTGCATGCCTCCCGTCGCGGACGGTTCCACAGCGGTCACCCTATGCCCGGCCGGTGCGGCGGTACAGGGCCCGTAACGCCTCGGGGGCGGCGGTCCCGCTGGGGGGAGCGGGTTTGGCAGCGGGGGGAGGCTGCTGGTGGCCGAGGGCGACCGCGCCGACGACCAGGCACGCGAACGCGGCGACCTGCAGGACGGCTCGCGCCCCGTGCGGCAGCGACTCGCCGAACAAGACGAACCCGGCCGCGATCGGGACCGCGTTGGTCACCATCGTCGCGGTGCCGGCCGCCGTGAGCGCGTCGCCCCGCTGGTAGGCCCACTGCAGGACGCTCGTCCCGACGGCGTAGGCGACGATGAGCGTGGCCAGCGCGATCAGCCACAGGCCGCCGTAGCCGACGAGCTTGGCGGAGATGTCGCCGTCGGCGAACAGCAGGCCGGCCGCCAGCCCGAGCGAGGCGGCGCGGCCGAAACGCGTCGGTATGGCGATGAGCAGCGCCGCGCCGGCGCCGCACGCGGCCAGCCAGATGATGATGCCGATCGCCGCGGGATGCTGATCGGACTCCGGGGTGTCGACGAGCGACAGCGCGAGCAGCACCAGCCCGGCGATGGCCAGGACGACGGCGGCCTGCTCGCGCCGCGCCAGCCGGGACGGGTGGCCGCGTGCGGTCCTGAAGGCCAGGACGGCGACCCCGGACGCCGCTACCGCCTGGACCAGGGCGAGCGGCGCCAGCCGCAGGGCCGCCACGTACATGAGCCAGCCCGCGCTTTCGGCCCCGAACGCGATCAGCCAGCGGCGGTCGCGCAGCAGGACCTGGACCGACCGGAAGGGGCGGCGCGGCGAGAGCGGTGGCAGCGCCGCCGCCGCGTCGTGCTCCAGCGAATAGGCCGTGTTGGTGACCAGCGCTGAAGCGAACGCGATCGTCAGGCCTATCCAGACGGGCGGCATCCTGCGAACGGTACCACCCGGTCAGGCCGGCCCAGCGGTGCCGCGGCTAGGGCGCCACCTGCGGGAAGGCGGCCGGGCTGCGGTGGCCGGAGCCCAGCCGGAGCAGGCCGTAGGGGGCCGCGTGACCTGCGTGACCGGAGGTCGCGGTCTGCTAACGATCTTTAGAAGAAACCCCACTTTCGCACTTATGTCGGTGTTACCGTCCGGAAGTCTTACTAGTTGAAAAAGTCATGGTTTGGTCACGCCGGGGGGTCCGGCGGCCGCCGGGTGGGGAATGTCGGGCGAGGCTGAGAGGCTGGCAGGCGTACTTCGCGGGCGGACGGGCAGGCGCCTCCCTCCGTGCCGCCTTATATATCTGGTGTGAGGCGCAATGGCGTTCAAGCGTCCCGTCCGCTCACGGCCCATCAGGGTCTTCCTGATCAGCATGTTCGCCGTGCCCCTGGTCTCCCTGCTGGCCCTGTGGGGCTTCGCGGCGAGCATCACGGTGAGCAGCGCGATCAGCGACCACAAGTACAACGCGAGCGCGACGGCCATCGCCTCGGGGGTCAGGTCGCTGACCGTCGAGCTGCCCCAGGAGCGGGTGCAGTCCTACCTCTGGCTGCTCAGCGGCCGGACCAGCTCCAACGCATCCATGCTCGCCACGCGGAAGGCGGTGGACAAGGGGATCCCGGTGGCCCGGGCCGCGCTGAGCGCGGAACAGAGCCAGCTGTCCGCCGCGTCCAGGTCGGCGCAGAGCGCCCTGTTCAACCAGATCGCGCAGCTCGGGAAGATCCGGGCGGCCATCGACGCCGGCACGATGAGCCCGTCGGCCGCGTTCGCGGCCTACAGCACCATTGTCGACGACCTATACAGCTTCTTCGACTCGGCGATCCAGGACCGGGGCGCCTCGCTGACCGGGGTCTCGGTCGGCGCTGCCGACTCCGGATACGCGACCGAGATGGCCGGCCGGGAGGCCGCGCTGGTCGGCGGCGCGTTTCTCAACCGCGGCCAGATGAGCCCGGCCGTCCAGCAGCAGTTCGCCGCCAGCGCGGCGAACCGGCACCTGCTGATGAACGAGGCCCTCGCCCTGATGACGCCCGACCTCAGGGCCGGCTTCCTGAACCTGCAGGAGAAGTCGTCGGCATACCAGCAGTTCGAGGCCATGGAGAGCCAGGTCCTGGCCAGCGATGGGCCGGTCCCGGTCAACGCCGGTGCCTGGGCGAAGGCCTCGCTCGCGACGCTGGCCGCCTTGCAGAACGTGGAGACCGCGAACGGCAACAAGCTGACCGCGATGAGCGCGTCGCTCAGCGACCGGCTGGTCCTCGAGGCTGTCCTGGTCGGCGGCCTCGGGCTGGCCGCCGTGGTGGCCTCGGTCTTCCTGCTGGTGTGGTTCGGCCGCAAGGTCACCAGGGACCTGACCGGGCTGAACGACAGCGTCCGGGAGATGGCCACCGACCGGCTGCCGAGCGTGGTCGACCGGCTGCGGCGGGGCGTCGACGTGGACGTGGACGCCGAGTCGCCGCCCCCCGGCACCAGCAGCATCGGTGAGATCTCGCGGATCGCGGAGTCGTTCGGCACCGTCCAGGCGGCGGCCGTCTCCGCCGCCGTCGACCAGGCCAGGCTGCGCAAGGGAGTCAACCAGGTCTTCCTGAACATCTCCATGCGCAACCAGTCCCTGCTGCACCGGCAGCTGGCGATGCTGGACTCGATGGAGCGGCGAACCAGCGAGCCGGGCGCGCTCGCCGACCTGTTCCGCCTGGACCACCTCACCACCCGCATGCGCCGGCACGCCGAGGGCCTGATCATCCTGTCGGGTGCGGTGCCCGGCCGCGGCTGGCGCGACCCGGTGCCGGTGGTGGACATCCTGCGGGCCGCGGTGGCCGAGGTCGAAGACTACGTCCGGGTCGACGTGGCCAGCGAGTCGGACGACCTGGTCGCGGGGATTGCGGTCAGCGACGTCACCCACCTGATCGCCGAACTGGTCGAGAACGCCGCGGTCTTCTCCCCGCCCAACACCAGGATCGAGGTCAGGGCCGAACGGGTGGGCACGGGCCTGGTCGCCGAGGTGGAGGACCGCGGCCTGGGCCTGTCCCCCGAGGAACTTGATGACATCAACGCGCGGCTCTCCAGCCCGGCCGAGTTCGACCTGGCGCACAGCGAGCAGCTCGGGCTGTTCGTGGTCAGCCGGCTGGCGGCCCGGCACGCGATCAAGGTCTCGCTGCGCCGGTCGGTGTACGGCGGGACGACGGCCGTGGTGCTGATGCCGTTCGGCGTGGTGGTGCGGGAGGAAGAGGCCGGCCCGGCGGTTCTCCGGGACGACTCGCCCGCCGGCTCCGGACCCCGGGCGCTGACCGGGCGGCACCGGCTGCCGCCGGCCGCCGTCCTGGCCGGGTCCGGCCCGAAGGCACGGAACGCAGAGACGGAATGGCCGACGGCACCCTGGGAAACCGGGCCGATCACGATGCCGTCCGAGGCGCAGGGGCCACCGACACTGCCGTCGCCGATGCTCCCACCGGTTCCGTCGCGTCCGGCGCCTCCGTCGCTTCCGGTGGCCGGAGCGGAGCCGAAGGCCGGGGCGGTCGCCCGTCCGCCGTGGGAGAACGCGCCGGAACCGGGCAGCCACCTCGGAATGCCGATCCGGGTGCCGCAGGCCAGCCTGGCGCCGCAGCTGCGCGCCCGCCGGGACACGGAATCGCCGGGCCAGCCGGGCCCGTGGCCGGGCGAGGATGAGGACCCCGGGGTCGGCGCGCGGTCGCCCGAGGCGACCCGCAGCATGCTCACGATGATGCAGCACGGATGGCGGCGCGGGCGGATGGATGATCTCGACGACCCCGAGGGCGCGCCGGGTTCTGGGAACTGACTGATAGCGAGGCTGGGGAATGGCACAGACTGACACGACCGGACAGCTGAGCTGGCTGCTGGATAACCTCGTTGATCAGGTCGAGCACGTCCAGCAGGCGCTGGTCCTGTCCCGGGACGGCCTGGTAGTGGCGGCGTCGCGAGGCCTGGCACCCGAGGACAGCGAGCACCTTTCCGCCCTGGCGGCGGGCCTGCAGAGCCTGGCCCGGGGGGCCGGCCGGCACTTCGGTGCCGGCCAGGTGCGGCAGACCATCATCGAGATGGACTCCGCCTTCCTGTTCGTGATGGCGGCCGGCCGGGGGACCTGCCTGGCCGTGCTGACCGCCGCGGACGCGAACGTGGGCCTGATCGCCTACGAGATGGCGATGCTGGTGCGACGGATGGGCAAGTACCTTGCTACCGAGCCGAGGTTCCCCGACCAGGAAATCGCGGAGTGACCAGCCGCGACGGTATCGGGGACCGCTGGTTCGACCGGGAGGCCGGGCCGGTGGTCCGGCCCTACGCGCTGACCAGGGGGCGGACCCTGCCGGCCGGCGAGACGTCGTTCGACCTGATCGACGTGGTGATCGCGACCGGCGACCGGGTGCCGGAGCACTTCCGGCCGGGGCCCGAGCACCGGCGGATCCTGAGCCTGTGCCGGCGGCCCACGCCGATCGTGGACCTGACCTCGGAGATCGACCTCCCGCTCGGGGTGGTACGGGTCCTGCTCGGCGACCTCGCCAGCGAGGGACTGGTCCGGCTCATATCCACGCAGAAGCAACCAGCGAACGATCAGCGCCTACTGAGGATGGTGCTCGATGGACTTGAATCACTCTGACGGGGTACCGTCGACCGCCAAGATCCTCATCTCCGGCGGTTTCGGCGTGGGCAAGACCACCCTGGTCGGCGCGATCAGCGAGATCAGGCCGCTGCGGACCGAGGAGCCGATGAGCGACCGCAGCGTCGGCATCGACGACACCCGGGCGGTGAGCGCCAAGACCACCACCACGGTGGCCATGGACTTCGGCCGGATCAGCTTCCCGTCCCAGCTCGTCCTCTACCTGTTCGGCACGCCGGGCCAGGAGCGGTTCTGGTTCATGTGGGACGAGCTGGCTATCGGCGCGATCGGCGCCGTGGTCCTGGCCGACACGCGGCGGGTGGCCGACTGCTTCGCCTCGATCGACTACTTCGAGCACAGCGGGATCCCGTTCGTCATCGCGGTCAACTGCTTCGACGGCGCCCCGCGGTTCGAGCCCGAGGACATCAGGATCGCGCTCAGCCTGGACCCCGCGGTGCCGATCGTGCTGTGCGACGTGCGGCAGCGGGACTCGGTCAAGCAGGTGCTGGTCAGCCTGGTCAGGTACGTCCTGACCGGCAGCAGGCGCCCGGACCAGATGAGCATCGGGTGAGGGTCGCGGGGGGCTAGCCTCCCTGCGAACCTGGCGGGCCGCACCATTGGGCCGAACGGTCGCGGCCGGCACGCTGGGATACATGCTTACTGACACCGCTGACCAGGTTGACGAAACCTCGGTTTCTGTTGTTGCGGGGGGGTTCGGGGGGGATCAGGGTTTCGTCCCCCCCCGGGGCCAACACTGCTCTGGGCACCCCCGTGGTGCTAGCCGACGTGACGAAACGCTACGGGCGGCGGGGCGTGGTCCCCGCGCTTGACCGGGTGTCGCTGTCGTTCGCGGCGGGTTCGTTCACCGCGGTGCTCGGCGTCTCCGGGTCCGGCAAGTCGACGCTGCTGCAGTGTGCGGCCGGGCTCGAGCGGCCGTCGGCCGGCCTGGTCCGCCTGTGCGGCACCGACCTGGCCGGGCTCTCCCACCGCCGGCAGGTGGTGCTGCGGCGGCGGTGCGTCGGCTTCGTCTTCCAGGACCTCAACCTGCTGCCCGAGCTGACCGTAGAGGAGAACATCGCGCTGCCGCTGCGGCTGGACCGCCGCCGGGCCGGGCGGGCGGACATCGAGCTGGCCGCGGCGCGGGTGGGGCTGGGCGGCGGCCAGCTGCGGCGCCGGCCCGCCGAACTCTCCGGCGGCCAGCAGCAGCGGGTGGCGATCGCCCGGGCGCTGATCACCCGGCCGGAGGTGATCTTCGCCGACGAGCCGACCGGGGCGCTGGACCCGCACACGGCCGTCGGGGTGCTGCGGCTGCTTCGGGGGGCCGCGGACGGGACGACCGTGGTGATCGTCACGCACGACCCGCAGGTGACGCGGTTCTGCGACCGGGCCGTGTTCCTGCACGGCGGCCGGGTGGACCGGGTGCTGTCCGAGCCTGAGCCCGCCGTGGTGGCGCGGCTGCTGCACGAGCTGGGCGAGCGTTCCGGGGGTCGTTCCTGATGCGCGGCTGGATGCTCGCCGGGGTGCGCCGCAGCCCCGGCCCGCTGATCGGCACGGTGGTCGCCTCGGCCGCCGCGGCCGCGCTGACGGTCGCGGCGCTGTCGGTCGCCCTGGCGGACACCTCGGCGCCCGCCGGGCGGCTGGCCGGCGCCAGCGTCGTGGTAGCCGGCGACACGAGCCTTCACGTCACCGTGGGCCACGGGGACGACGCGCGACAGAGCCTGCCGCTGCCGGCCTACCGGGGCGTGCCGGCCGGGC
>WNGL01007484.1_pt1 | contig 15593 bp, 13 predicted proteins | sample 5400591 | NCBI WGS metagenome assembly WNGL01 (sample SAMN13153377, study PRJNA577476) | soil metagenome | isolation source: 80 cm soil or saprolite under Garry oak tree replicate 1 | place: USA:California | collected 2016-06-15
GCCCTGGCCGATCTGGTCGCCGAGGGCAAGGTCCGCCACATCGGCCTGTCCGAGGCCGGCCCCGCCACGATCCGCCGCGCCCACGCCGTGCACCCGGTCGCCGCGCTGCAGACCGAGTACTCCCTGTGGACCCGTGACCCCGAGGCCGAGCTGCTGCCGTTGCTGCGCGACCTGGGCATCGGGTTCGTTCCCTACTCGCCGCTCGGCCACGGCTTCCTGACCGGCAAGCTTCGCTCGAGCGACGAGCTCGCCGCCGACGACTGGCGCAAGACCAACCCGCGCTTCACCGGCGAGAACTTCCGGCGCAACCTCCGCATCGTCGACGAAGTCGAGGCCGTTCATCCCGAACTTCGTCGCGATGACCACCTGGCTGCGGACGGGCGCCAGCGCCTCGCCGACCAGCTCCTCGTTCGTGAACGGGCCATAGACCTCCGCCGTGTCGAAGAACGTGACGCCGCGTTCGACGGCTGCGCGGAGGAGCGCGACCATCTCCTTCCGGTCGGGCGGGGTCCCGTAGGCGAAGCTCATCCCCATGCAGCCGAGGCCGATCGCCGAGACCTCGAGCCCCTGTCCGAGCCTGCGCTTGCTGAGCATGATTCCGTCTCCTCGTCGAACGGCGCTGTGAATGCGCTCACGAAGAGAAACTTCATGATGCCCATTGCCCGGGTAGGGGGCGTCAGCTCGCCTTGCGATCCGGCCTGCCGAGCTCGCGCGCGACGTTCACGAACGCCCGGAGCGCCGGCGACACCTGCGCGCGGCTCGGGAAGTAGAGGAAGAACCCCGGCACCTCCGCCGCGTACGGCTCGAGGACGACGCGGAGGCTCCCGCATCTCACCTCGTCGGCGATCTGCGGCTCGAAGGTATAGAGGAGGCCCGCGCCCGCGACCGCGAGCAGCCGCATCAGGTCGGGGTCGTTCGTCGTGACCGGTCCCTGGACCGGGACCCGCCACGTCTTCTTCCCGCGCTCGAGCTCCCACGCGTACGGGGCGCCGTCGCTCGCCGAGCGAATGCAGATGCAGTCGTGCTGCAGGAGGTCCCGCGGCGCCTGCGGGGTGCCACGCCGTCCCAGGTACGAGGGCGCTCCGGCCACGACGAAGCGGCCAGCCTCGGTGAGCCGCACCTGGACCATGTCGCGCTCGATCGCCTCGGAGAGGCGGATGCCCGCGTCGTATCCGTCGGCGACGATGTTCACGAATCGGTTCTCCGACTGGACCTCGACCCGTACCCGTGGGTGACGCTCGATGAACCGCGGAAGCAGGCGGGCGAGGACGATCGACACCGCCACGGTGGGGACCGTGAGCCGGACGCGGCCCGTGATCTCGCCAGGCCGCGCCGAGACCGTCTTCAGGGACTCCAGCGCCTGGTCGACCGCCGCGCCCGCGTGCTCGAGAAGGCGCTGCCCCGCGTCGGTGAGCGCGACGGTGCGAGACGTCCGGGTGAGGAGCGTGACGCCGAGGCGCGCCTCGAGCTGGCGGACCGACTGGCTGAGCGCCGAGGTGGACACCCCGAGGTCCCGCGCCGCCGCGGCGAAGCTGCGACGGCGAGCCACCGCGATGAACGAGCTCAGGGCATTGAGCGGAGTGAACGCCACCGTGAAGATTTCCTACCCGACCCCGACGCGGGCCGCCACCGTCGCGGTCACCCGGCCCTGAGCGAGGCCATGTCGATCGAGAAGCGGTACTTCACGTCTGACTTGAGCATCCGCTCGTACGCCTCGTCGAGCTTCTGGATCGGGATCCGCTCGACGTCGGCGGTGATGCCGTGCTCGCCGCAGAAGTCGAGCATCTCCTGGGTCTGCCGGATGCCGCCGATGAGCGAGCCGGACAGGCTGTGGTTGCCGAAGATGAGCCCGAACGCCGCCACGGGGAGCGGCTTGTCCGGTGCGCCGACCAGGGTGAGGTTGCCGTCGCGGCGGAGGAGCTGGAGGTACGCGTTGAGGTCGTGCTCGGCCGCGACGGTGTCGAGGATGAAGTCGAAGCTGCCAGCGTGCTTCCGCATCTCGTCGGCGTTGCGGGAGACGACGACCTCGTCGGCCCCGAGGCGGAGCGCGTCCTCCTTCTTCTTGGGCGAGGTCGTGAACACGACCACCTGGGCGCCGAGGGCCCGGCCGAACTTCACGCCCATGTGGCCGAGGCCGCCGAGGCCGACCACGCCGACCTTCTTGCCCTTCGTGACGCCCTGCCGGCGCATCGGCGCGTAGGTCGTGATCCCGGCGCAGAGGAGCGGCGCGGCGCCGGCGAGGTCGAGGTTCGGTGGGACGCGCAGGACGAAGCGCTCGTCGACCACGACGCTCTCGGAATAGCCGCCGTAGGTGACGCCGCCGAGGTGCTTGTCCGGCGCGTTGTACGTGAAGACCGTGCCCCGGCAGAACTGCTCGTACCCGGCCTGGCACTCGGGGCACGTCCCGTCGGAGTCGACGAGGCAGCCGACGCCGACGAGGTCGCCGGGCCGGAACTTCGTGACCGCCGATCCGACCTTCGTGACCCGCCCGACGATCTCGTGACCCGGGACGCACGGGTACGTCGTCGGCACGCCGCTCCACTCGTTGCGGGCGGTATGGAGGTCGGAGTGGCAGATGCCGCAGAAGAGGATCTCGATCAGGACGTCCTGCGGGGTCGGGTCGCGCCGCCGGATCGTGGTGGAGGCGAACGGGGAGATCGCGCTGGCGACCGAGTAGGCTTTCGCGTCGTACATGGCGCGCAAGATACGCTGGCGCGCGGGCGGCCGGAACCATCGCGAAGTGCATGGGCCATGTAGGAAACCTTCACGATCGTCTCTTGGCGTCGCCACGGCGCGATCGCCCGCTATTCCAGCCCGAACTCCCGCATCAGCCGCCACAGCGTCGTGCGGCTCACGCCGAGCGCCTCGGCGGCCGCGCTGCGCCGTCCTCGCGCGCTCCTGAGCGCGGCGATCACGTCCTCGGCGCGCGCGCTCCGCGTGAGCTCGGCCGGGCCGCGGGACGGTGGAGAGGAGGTCGCCAGGGCGGACCCGAGCTCGTCGACGGCGGCCGCGGGAGTCACGTGCTGCGCGCCGGGCGTGGACGGCGCGCCCGTGATCTCGGGGGGCAGGTCCTCCACGTGGATCGTCTGGCCGTCGCACACGGCGGTCGCGTACTCGAGCGCGTTCTCGAGCTGCCGGACGTTGCCGGGCCAGTCGTGCTCGAGGAGCGCCCGCATCGCGCTCCCCGACAGCCGCAGCAGGCGCGAGCGGCGCTCGCCGATGCGATCGAGCACGTGGCCGACGAGCAGCTCGAGGTCCTCTCTCCGCTCCCTCAGGGCGGGCAGGCGCAGCGGCACCACGTTGAGTCGGTAGTAGAGGTCGTCGCGGAAGGTCTTGTGAGCCACGGCGCGCAAGAGGTCGTTGTGCGTGGCGGCCACGACGCGAGCGCGGAACGGCTGCGGGCGGACGTCCCCCACGCGCTCGAACTGCCGCTCCTGGAGAACGCGCAGGAGCTTCACCTGGAGCTCCAGCGGGAGGTCCCCGATCTCGTCGAGGAACAGCGTCCCGTCCGCGACGACCTCGAAGCGGCCCGGCTTGTCCCATCCCGCGCCGGTGAAGGCGCCGCGGACGTGCCCGAACAGCTCGCTCTCGAGGAGGGTGCCGGGCAGCGCGCCGCAGTTCACGGCGACGAACGGTCGATCGGCGCGGCGCGAGCGCGCGTGGATCGCCCGCGCGACGAGCTCCTTGCCGGTGCCGCTCTCACCGGTGACGAGCACCGTCGCGTCGCTGTCGCGGACCTGTTCGAGCACGTCGAAGATGCGCCGCATCGCCGCGGACCGCCCCACCATCCCCTCGAAGATCGTGGCGCGCTGCGGGTCGGACCCCGCGGCGGGGGGCGGCTCGGGGCGGACGACGAGCACGAACGCCGCCGCGTCGACGTCGGACTCGCACTGACCCCCCGGAGCGATGGGCGCGCCCGTGATCGAGACCCGGAGTCGGGGGCCTGCGGCCGGGATGACGTTCCCGCGCCAGCCCTCCTGACGCCGGCCCTCGAGCAGCGCGCGCCCGAAGGGCGCATCGAGTTCGAACAGGCCCGCGCCGAGGACGGAGGCCGCGGGCCTGCCCCGCAGCTGATCGGCCGGGAGCCCGACCAGCTCGGCGAGGTTCTGCGATACCCGCTGGATACTGAACGCGCGATCGACGACCGCGAGCGCACGACCGAGAGACGCCATCAACGACTCGGCGCCGCGCCACGGGGCCTCGCCGCCACAGGCGAGCGGCTCATCGCGCTCCGGTGGCGCGTCGAGCGCGTTGCAGATCTCGACGGCGCCGACGACCCGCCCGAGGCGATCGTGGATCACGGCGGCCCGCTTGCGGACGCGCAGCGTCGACTCGTCCTTGCGGAAGATCTCGAGCGACGCCGCGCCGACCCTCCCGCGCTGGAAGACGCGGCACGCCTCGAGACAGCGCGGGCAGCGGAACCCGGCGAGGCAGTCCCGGCCCAGCACCTCCTCGCGCGAGAACCCGGTGAGCTCCTCCGCGCGCTTGTTGAAGAGGAGGACGTTGCGGTCGGGATCGACGACGAAGACCGCGTCGGAGCTGCCGTCGGTGACGAGGTCGAGAAACGCGGCGGCCCCCTCGGCCTCGCGGACGAGCCGCGCCAGCCCCCGCCGCGCGGCCTGGATGCGCGCTTGAGCCGACGTCCTCGCCATGCGACCCCCGTGTAACGTGACGGAACGAAACGGAACCGACGGTAACGAACTGAAACGACGCGAGCAACTGGGCGTTTCGTCGCAGGCGACAAACCCACGAGTCACGGCGGGTTGGCCGCCGCGCCGCTACCGCGCCGGCTGGCACGGGCGGTGCTGTGCGTTGCGGCCCGGTGCAACGGAATTCTCGATATTGCGATATAGCGCAATCCGAACATCGCGCCGGTGGCCCGGCACGACTCGGGCCGGCGAGCGAGCGGATGAACCGCAAGGTCGTCCTCCTGAAGTCCGTCGCGCATCCGATCCGGCTCGGGATCCTGAGCATGCTCGCCCGGGAACCCACGCCCGTCGGGGCGCTGGCCGCCGGGCTCGACATCCCGCAACCCATCGTCTCGCAGCAACTCCGCGTCCTCAGGATGACCGGAGTCGTGAGCGTCGAGCGGCACGCCGGCCTCGCCATCTACAGCCTCCGCGACCCGCAGCTGCGGGTCCTGCTGAACTGCATCGAGAACTGCTGTCGGGAGCACTGACACGAGCGACGCCGCGATCGGGCGGCAACCGAGGAGCAGCCGAATGTTCCGAGACATCAGCCGCAGGAAGTTCCTCGCCGTCACCGGTGGCGCGATCCTGGGCGGTGTCGCCGCGAGCGGCGTCCCCGGGTTCATGCGGAGCGCGAGCGCCCGCGACGCGAAGGGGGGCGAGCCCGACCGCGTCGTGCCGACGTTCTGCGAGCTCTGCTTCTGGAAGTGCGGCGTGCTCGCGTACGTGAAGGACGAGCGCGTGGTCAAGATCGAGGGGAACCCGCGCCATCCGCTCTCGAACGGCATGCTCTGCCCGCGCGGCGCCGGCGGGGTGGGCGCGCTCTACGATCCGGATCGCCTGCGCCAGCCGCTCCTGCGGGTGTCCGAGCGCGGGGAGCAGCGGTGGAAGCCCGTCTCCTGGGACGAGGCCCTCGACTTCACGGCGAAGCGCCTCGGCGAGGTCAAGGCGAAGTTCGGCGCCGGCAGCATCGTCCTCTTCTCGCACGGTCACGGCGGCGGCTTCTTCAAGACGCTGCTCAAGGGGATGGGCAGCGGCAACGTCGTGGCGCCCTCGTACGACCAGTGTCGCGGTCCGCGCATGGCGGCCTTCGGCCTCACGTACGGCACCGACCCGGGCGCGATCGAGACGCTCGATCTCGCGAACGCGAAGGCGATCGCGTTCATCGGCACGCACCTCGGCGAGAACATGCACAACACGCAGGTGCAGGACGTCTCCGCCGCCAACGCGAAGGGCGCGACGTTCATCACCGTCGACCCCCGCTTCTCGATCATCGCGAGCAAGTCGAAGCACTGGCTGCCGATCAAGCCCGGCACGGACACCGCGCTGCTCCTCGCGTGGGCGAACGTGCTCATCGGCGAGGGGCTGTACCAGAAGGACTTCATCGAGAAGAACGCCGTCGGGTTCGCCGAGCTCGCGAAGCACGTGGAGGACAAGACGCCCGAGTGGGCGTACCTCCAGACCGGGATCGAGCCGCAGCTCATCCGCGACACCGCGCGCGAGCTCGCCCGGGCCGCGCCGGCGGCGATGGTGCACCCCGGTCGCCACGTCGTCTGGTACGGCAACGACACCCAGCGCTCGCGCGCCGTCGCCATCGTGAACGCGCTGCTCGGCAACTGGGCGAAGCCCGGCGGCTTCTACCTCCCGGCCACGCTCGACGTCCCGGAGTACAAGACGCCGGCGTTCCCGCCGGCGGAGCACTTCAAGCCGGCCCAGAAGTTCCCGCTCGCGAGCAGCGCCCTCGCCTACGACGCCTGCACCGCCACGGCGGCCCAACCGGACGACGCCTCGTCGGTGAAGGCGTGGATCGCCTACGGCTGCAATGTGCCGCTCACGCTGCCGAACACCGCGAACGTCATCGAGACGATGAAGAAGCTCGAGCTCGTGGTCGCCATCGACACCATGCCGGCCGAGATCACGGGCTGGGCCGACGTCATCCTCCCGGAGAACACCTACCTCGAGCGGCATGACGAGCTGCACAACCCGCCATTCCGCACGCCGTACGTCGCCATCCGGCAGCCCGCGGTCGCGTCGATGTACGACACCAAGCCGGGCTGGTGGATCGCGAAGCAGCTCGGCGAGAAGATGGGGCTCGGGCAGTACTTCCCGTGGAAGGACGCGAGGGAGTACCTCGGGTCGCGCGTCGCGGCGGCCGGGCTCGACTTCTCGCAGCTCGAGCGCGACGGCGTGATCACCCGCCCGACGGCGAGCATCTACGACCTTTCGCCCGAGCTGACGTTCAAGACGCCGAGCAAGAAGATCGAGCTCTTCAGCAAGGCGCTCGCGGACGCCGGACTCGACCCGCTGCCCACGTATGAGCCGCCGGAGGAGCCGCCCACAGGCTGGTTCCGGCTCCTCTTCGGGCGCGCGCCGACGCACACGTTCTCGCGGACCACCAACAACCCGCTCTTGAGCGAGGTGTTCCCCGAGAACGAGCTGTGGATGAACGCGGAGATGGCGCAGAGCCTCGGGCTCCGCGCAGGCGATCGCGTCATGCTCGAGAACCAGGACCAGGTGAAGACCGGGCCCATCAAGCTCCGCGTGACCCAGCGCATCCGGCAGGACTGCGTCTTCATGGTCCACGGCTTCGGCCGCGAGGACCGGCGTCTCACGCGGAGCTTCCGCCGCGGCGCGGCCGACTCGCGGCTCATCACGCGCGTGAAGCGCGACCCGGTCATGGGCGGCACCGGGATGAACGTCAACTTCGTCACCGTCTTCCGGGAGGCGTGAGATGGCGCGCTACGCCATGACCGTCGATCAGCGGCTGTGCGTCACGTGCAACGCGTGCGTGATCGCCTGCAAGAACGAGAACGCCGTGCCCGAGGGCGCGGTTCGCTGCTGGACGGCGCAGGTCGAGCAGGGCCAGTACCCGAACCTGTCCATCGAGACGCGTAGCGAGCGCTGCAACCACTGCGAGAACGCGCCGTGCGTGAGCGCGTGCCCGACGCGCGCCAGCCACGTCGAGCCTGGCGGCTTCGTCGAGGTCTCGCCGGAGAAGTGCGTCGGCTGCAAGGCGTGCATCCTCGCCTGCCCGTACGAGGCGCGGTACCTGCACCCGAGCGGCTACGTCGACAAGTGCTCGTTCTGCATCCACCGCGTCCGCGAGGGGAAGGATCCGGCCTGCGTCTCGGTCTGCCCGACGCGCGCGCTGGCGTTCGGCGACCTCGACGATCCGCACGGCACCGTGCACCGGCAGCTCCAAACCCGCCGCTTCAAGGTCCTCCGGGAAGACGAGGACACGCGGCCCAAGGTGTTCTTCCTGACCTGAGGGAGGATTCGATGGCCTCGGAACTCGACAGCGTGGGCGCAGGCGGGATGGGCGCGGCCGCCGTGCAGCGACTCTTCCGGATCGAAGGAGGGGATGCGCCGCACCAGGCGATCGGCAAGCGCCTCCTACAGGCCCTCGGCGTCCTGGCCGTGCTCGGGCTCGCCGCCGGCGCGGGCGCCTGGACCGGCGGCCACCACGTCCTCGGCACGACCGCGGAGATGCCGTGGGGGCTGCTCATCGCCACCTACGTGTTCTTCGTGGTGTCGAGCACCGGGCTCTGCCTCGTGAGCTCGCTCGGGCACGTGTTCGGCATGAAGCTCTTCGAGCCGCTCGCGAAGCGCGCCATCTTCCTCGCGCTCGTGACCCTCGTCGTCGGGTTCGCGGTGATGAGCGCCGAGCTCGAGCATCCGGTGCTGCTGCTGAAGCTGGTGCTCCTCTCGCCGAACCCCGCGTCGCCGATCTGGTGGATGGGGACGCTCTACGGCCTGTACATGATCTTCATCGCCGCGGAGCTGTTCTTCCTGCTCCGGGACGATCACCGGCGCGCGAAGACGGCCGGGATCCTCGGGATCGTCGCGGCCGTCTCGGCCCACTCGAACCTGGGCGCCGTCTTCGGCCTCTCGCACGCCCGGCCTTACTGGTACGGCCCGTTCCTGCCCATCTACTTCATCGCGTCGGCCCTCCTGTGCGGCGCGGCGCTGCTCATCCTCGTCGTGTACCTCGAGGACTGGTACACGAACGACCGGCAGCTCCGCCCCGCGAACGAGCCGCTCGTCGCCGGCCTGGGGAAGCTCCTGACGCTGTTCCTGTTCATCGTCCTCTTCTTCACCGCCTGGAAGATCATCGCGGGCGTCGCGGGCGAGCACCACCACAAGTACGAGGTCACGATGGCGATGCTGTCGGGGCCGCTGTTCTTCAGCTTCTGGTTCTTCGAGACCTTCCTCGGCCTCGCCGTGCCGCTCACCATCCTCCTCGGCGCGAAGGGTCGCCGGCCGGGCTGGATCGCGTTCGCGGCGGCCCTGCCGATGCTGGCCGTGTTCGTGATGCGCTACAACTTCGTGGTGGCGGGGCAGATGTTCTCGCTGAAGCCCGTCGTCGGGCCGCGGGACGAGCTCATCCGCTACGGACCGCCGTTCAAGGGCAACCCGGCGGGCTTCCTGCCGTACACCCCGTCCCTGGTCGAGATCGCGATCGTGGCCGGCGCGATCGCGGGCGCCGTACTCCTGTTCGTGGTCGGCTCCCGCATGCTGAAGCTGCACGAGGAGGCGTGACATGAGCGACAAGCCCGCTCCCTACTGGAACTCTTACAAGGCCGGCGTCGGGCTCGGCCTCGTGCTGCTCGCGTCCTTCCTGCTCGTCGGCCGCGGCCTCGGCGCGTCCGGCGCGGCCACCCGCATCGCCACCTACGCCGTCCACAAGGTGGACGCCGCCACGCGAGGTGGGACGGAGGCCGAGGCGACCACCGTGGCGATGAAGAACACGTACATGGCGCAGTACGTGAAGGGGCCCGAGGACCCGCTCGACGACTTCCTCGTCTACCTGCTGTTCGGGCTGCTCGTCGGTGGGTTCGTGAGCGGCGTCCTCGATCGCCGCTTCTCCTTCGAGATCACGCGCGGCCCCAACACGACGAACCGGCGGCGGCTGGTTCTGGCGGTGCTGGGCGGCATCCTGGCCGCCTTCGGGGCGCGCCTCGCACGCGGGTGCACGTCGGGGCAGGCGTTGACCGGCGGCGCCACGCTCGCGCTCGGGAGCTGGGCCTTCATGCTGGCCGTGTTCGCCGGCGGCTACGGCGTCGCGTACTTCCTTCGCAAGGAGTGGATCTGATGAACGCCATCGCGCCTCTCGCCAAGGTCATGGAGTGGGGCCCGTCGACCGAGGTGCTCCTCGCGGTCGTGATCGGGTTCGGCTTCGGGTTCTTCCTCGAGAAGGGCGGGTTCGGCAACTCCCGCGTCCTCGCCGGCCAGTGGTACGGCTACAACTTCGCCGTGCTGCGGGTCATGTTCACCGCCATCGCCACGGCGATGCTCGGGCTCTTCGGCCTGCACTACGCCGGCTTCGTGAACCTCGCGCTCGTCCACGTGAACGAGACGTTCCTGTGGCCGCAGATCGTCGGCGGCCTCGTCTTCGGGGTCGGCTTCGGCATCGGCCAGTTCTGTCCGGGCACCGCCTTCGTCGGCGCGGTGACGGGGAAGATCGACGCGATGGCCTACGTCGGCGGCTTCTTCGCCGGCGCGATCCTCTTCGCCTTCGGGTTCCCCCTCGTGGCGCGGTTCTACGAGTCGTCGAGCATGGGCCGGGTGCTGCTCTCCGACTGGCTGCACGTCCCCGTGGGCGTCGTCGTGTTCGTCGTCGTGCTCGTCGCCGTCGGCGCCTTCGCGCTCACCCACGTCCTCGACAAGAAGCTCGGCAACGCCTGACCCGAGAGGTCTCGCCATGATCACCCCTCGCCGCCTCGTCTTCTTCGCCGTGCTCGGGCTCCTCGGAGCGGGCCTCGCCGCCGTCTCGGTCCGCGGGGAGCCGCAGCGCCGCCTCTCGTCCGCGCTCGCCCCGTCCCCGGGCCAGGTGGTCACGCCCGCCGAGCTGGCGGGCTGGATCGTCGAGGGCCGCCGCGACTTCACCGTCGTGGACATGCGCTCCCGCGCGGAGTTCCAGGCCGGCCACGTGCGGGGCGCGGTGAGCTGCGCCGCGTGCCACCAGGACCGCGCCGAGGGAAGGAAGGCGCAGGTCGGCGACGGCTTCGTGGACCTCGCGAAGAAGGTCGTGCTGTACACGCAGACCGGCCGCGAGCCCGTCGTCGTGCCGCGGGTGCTCCACGACAATCCGCGCGTCCTCCTCCTCTCCGGCGGCTATGACGGCTGGAGCCGGGACGTGCTCGCGCCGGTCGACCTCGCCGCGGCGAAGAGCGACGAGGAGCTCGCGGCCGCCAAGAAGCGCGACGCCGTCCGGTCGTTCTTCACCGGCGAGGCCGCGTCCGAGCGGCCCACCGCGAAGCTGCCGGTGGAGCCGGTGCGCCGGACCGGTCCGCACAAGGCCGGCAGCGCGGCCGAAGGCTGTTGACGCCCCGCTCAGCGCGGCGCCGCTGACCCCGCTGGCGGCCACGCCGGCACGCGGCACCGCGGCGTCGCGCGCGTCAGGCTCTCGCGGAAGCGCCGGTAGAGGGCGCCGCCGCTGGGCGTCCGCGGGTCGTGGCAGGCGAGGCAGGCGCCCACCGCGAGCGTCCTTGCCTGCGCCTCGCGATCGAGCGGCGCCAGCGCGGCGCGGGTGGCGACGCCCGCAGACGTAGACAGGAACGGGATCCAGGCGTCCGCCGGGAGCCCGTCCTGCCGCGCCGCCGCGTAGGTCGGGTCGAAGCGCCAGCTCCAGCTCCCCGCACTCCGGACGAGCGCGAGCTCGCCGTGCCCGTAGCCCAGCGCGAACGGATCGAGGTGGCACGAGCCGCAGCTCCGTCCGACCCGGGACGTCGTGTGGGGCACCGCGAGCGCGTAGGCGCGCAGGAAGCGCGTCCCGGGACCGACGAGCGATCCGGCCGTCGCGGGCAGCTCGCGCGGAGCCGGGGCGCCAGGCGGGTTCAACGTCATGATCATCCCCGGGGCGACGGGCTCGATGCTCGTGGTCCCGTCCCGCGAGAGCACGCCCAGCGCCGGTGCGTCCATCCGAGGCGGTCCGTCGAACTCGACCCAGGCGCCGGACGCGCGCCGGCTGGTGAGCTGATCGGTTCGCTCGCCCGTCGCGTCCCACTGCGTGTGGCAGCTCGCGCAGGACGTGACCCACGGCGTGTGGCAGGACTGGCAGGAGAGGCTGGCGTGCCCCTCGACGTCGCTGCAGGCGGGGGCTGGCGGCGTCGCCAGGTGTCGCCGGCCGGTGAGCTTTCCGCGAACCTCGACCCTGCCGTCGGGCAGCTCCCACGCGTTCGTCAGTGCCTCCCCCGTCCGATCCTCCACGAGATGGCGCGCCGGGGGCGACGCGCCGAACCGGGCGCGCACGACGGCCGCGGCCTCGGCGTCCAGGTCGGCGCCCGGCACGCTCTGGCCCGGCCGCGTCCGGTGGCAGGTCGTGCAGCGCACGCGCGTGGCCTGCTCCTCGTGAGCGTGCGCTCGTCCGTCGCCCATCGTCTCACGGGCCGTGTGGCAGTCGACGCAGGCCATCCCCTTGTCGTGGTGCACGTCCGCGGGGGCGCGGGTCACCACCCGCCCGTCCTCGAGCCGGCGGGAGCCGGCCGGCAGGGGCCGCGCGTCGTCGTCGCCACCGCCCGACTCCAGCCAGCCGGAGTACGAGAGCGAGATCCGCCCCGAACGGCCGTGGCAGCCGAGGCAGCTTCCGTCCCCCACCTGCACGGTGAGCCGCGGATGAATGAAACGTCGCGCGCGCTCCGGGGCGTAGTCGCGGCGCTCCGGGTAGGCGAGGTGGCACGCCACGCACCCGCCGCCGCGCGAGAGCTCGCCGGTCGGCGCGGCGCGCTCCTTGATGCGACCGAGGTGGCACGAGACGCAGAGCTGGCGCAGGTGCGTGTCGGCGGGCGAGCTCCCGAGGTCCGCGGCGGTGGCGCTGCCGTCGGGGGTCGGCTGCTCGCCGAAGGCCCAGCGGTCGACGGCGATCATCCCGCGCGCCGTGCCCATCAGGGAGCCGCGGACGCGCGCGACGATCTCGCCATGGCAGCCGCCGCGCCCGCAGGTGAGCGGGGCGGAGTCGAGGTTCCCCGGGACGGGCACCATGCCGGCGTGCGCGCCCGGCGCGTCCGGCGCGGAGGGGTCGCCGAGGTGACACCCGGAGCACCCGACGGCCTCGAGGCCGTGCGCGGGCTCGATGCCGGTCACCTCGCGATGGCAGCTAAGGCAGCCCTCCGGCTGCCCGCGTACCACGGGCGCCTCGCCGTCGAGCCGGGCCCACGTCATCGGCTGGAGGAGGGGACGTCCGTTGCGGCTCGAGGGCGCCTGGCGCCAGGGGGCGCGCAGCTCCCAGCCCACGCCGCGGAAGACCTGCGCGAAGACGCCGACGAGCGCGTACGCGACGAACCCCACGGCGAGCGCCCGGAGCACCTGCGCGCGCAGCGGATCGTGGAGCCGCGGCAGCGCCAGGAGCGCCGCGAGGGGGGCGGCGAGGAGCAACCACGCCGCGCCGGGCCTCGTGAGCCAGTGCAGCGCCTCCTGCAGCGCCACGAAGTACCAGGGACCCTTCACCACCGGGTTCACCCCGTCGTGGAGCGCGGGCGGGAGCAGGACGGCGCCGATCGCGATGGCGAGGAGGACGCCCGTCGCCGCCTCCGCCGACGGCCAGACGCGCCGCCCGTGCTCGATGACGAGGAGGGTCACTGCGACCGTGAAGGTCGCAGCGTGGTGCAGGTACGGGAGCTGGAGGTCCGCCCCTGCGCCGAGCAACGAGGTCGCGAGCGCTGCGCCGGCGAGCGGCAGGCGCTCGAGCAGACCCGCCAGGACCTGTCGCGCGAGCTCACCCTCCGCGTCGCCCTTGAGGATGAACCCCGACAGCAGGAGCGCGAGGAGGAGCGGGGCGACGCCGACCGCGCGCACCCAGCCGCCGAGGCGCATCCGCTCCTCCGAGCGCATCACGACATGCTCGACGACGTGGACGAGCGCGAGGATGAGGAGGACGTGTCCGCTCCACGCGTGGAGCGCACGGAGGAGCCGGCCCGAGCGGCTCCCGAGCTGCAAGAGCGCGATGGAGTGCTTCGGGGCGGCGACGTCGTACCCGGCCGACAGCGCGATGCCGGTGACGATGCCGAGGCCGAGCGCGGCGAGCGCCAGGTGTCCCGCACTGGGGAACCGCGCGTTCCAGCGCTCGAGCAGCCGCGCCGCGAGGCGGCCCCGCTCAGGTCGAGAGGTCGACATCCACCTTCCGCGCCTCGCTGGACGGGGTGACGGCGAGGCGCGCGAGGTCTGCGCCGGCCGGCCCGGCGAGGCGCTTGCCGCGGGTGTCGAACCGCGAGCCGTGACAGGGGCAGAGCAGGACGCCGTCCTCGCTCAGGTCGATGCGGCATCCGAGGTGCGGACAGCGCGAGGCGAGCGCCGTGACGCTCTTCCCCGACCTCACGAGGATGACGTCGCCGTGGAACGAGACCCCCTCCGCGGTCGGCGAAGGCAACGTCACGCGGCGCAGGCGCTGCCGGTCGCGCCGGTCGCGTCCGAGCGCGCGCCACGTCCACAGCAGCGCTGCGGTCGCGCCGATCCACAGCCCCCGGAGCAAGCGGCGGCGGGACACGGCGCGATCCTCCGAGGGCGGTCGGTCGCACGCGGTTCGCACGCCGCCATTGTAGCAACGCGGCGTCGAGCGCGGACGACCTCGTTACCTGGCAGCCGCCGCGCTCGCCCGAGACGAATCGACGAGGTGGAAGGGGCGGCTCGCGCCGGCGAGGTGTACCTGCCCATCGCGCCCGACCAGCACGGCCGCGACGTCCGGATCGTCCCCGAGCGCCGCAGCGGCGCGCTCCGGGCCGAGCACGAAGAGCCCGGTGGCCAGGGCGTCCGCATCGGCTCCGTGGCGCGCGATCACCGTGACGCTCTCACTCGCCGCAGCGGGGTATCCGGTTCTCGGGTCGAGGATGTGGTGGTAGCGGCGCCCGCCGATCACGAAGAAACGCTCGTAGTCGCCGCTCGTCGAGATCGACTCGTCGTGGAGCTCCACCGTCCCCAGCACGCGGGACGAATGTCGCGGGTCCCGGATCGCGACCACCCACGGCCGGTCCCCGTTGCGTCCGCGCGCGGCGATGTCGCCGCTCGCCGCGACGAGGACGTCACGGACCCCGCGCGACACGAGGAGGCTCGCCCCCGCCTCCGCGATGTAGCCCTTCGCGATGCCCCCGAGGCCGAGGCGCATGCCCGGCCGGCGGAGAAACGCGGTGCTGGCGGGGCGGTCGAGGACGACGTCACGGAACGCGACGAGCGCGCGGCGCCGTTTCACTTCTTCCGGCGGCGGCAAGCGGGGAGGGCGCGTGCCGCCGAAGCGCCAGAGATCGGCGAGCGCGGCCCAGGTGACGTCGAAGCTCCCCGAGGTCCGAGAAGAGACGTGCGCCGCCAGGCTGAGGACGTCGAGGACCTCTGCCGGCACACGCACCGGCCCGAGGCCCGCGTTCCGGTTCACGAGCGACACGGGGCTGTCCGAGCTCCACTCGGACAGGAGGGCGGCCAGCCGATCCATCTCCGCGAACGCTTCCCGGATCCGCTCGTCGAGCAGCTCCGACGGACAGCCTCGCGCCGTCACCGTGACGATCGTCGCCATCATGGGCCGGGCGCGCTCCAGCACGACGTCGCTGCACGGAGCGTCTCCCGCGTCCACGGGCGTCGTCGGAGCGGGCGCGAGCCCCACCGCGGTCGCGAGCAGCGTGAGCCCGACCCCGGCGGTCACGGCGACTTCCGTTCGGTGCGGCGGCGCAGGAGGTCCGCCAGCGCGAGCGCTTTCCTCACCGCATAGGTCGCGGAATGAGAGGAGATGGTGGCTCCGCTGATGGCGTCGATGTCCCTGCCGACCACGAGCGGCTGGTCGGCGCCCTTGCCCGCGAACTGGGCGCGGAACCTGCGCTCGCGGATCTCGGAGCCGTGTGGCTCCCGGTACACCATCACCTGGACGTCCTGCACGCGCCCGTCCGGCTTGACCCCGACCGCGAACGTGATGGGCAGACTCTGTCC
>WNGL01010829.1_pt1 | contig 15591 bp, 12 predicted proteins | sample 5400591 | NCBI WGS metagenome assembly WNGL01 (sample SAMN13153377, study PRJNA577476) | soil metagenome | isolation source: 80 cm soil or saprolite under Garry oak tree replicate 1 | place: USA:California | collected 2016-06-15
CCTGCCGACATCCATTCCCTCTTTATCTCCATCCACCAGCACAGCCTTACGCCAACGTATCGGGGCGAGCCTGGCACAGATCAAACGTTGTCAGCGTGGTGAGCATGTCATGCAGACTGTCCAGAGACCGCCTGGCTACAGATCAGGCGCGGTGAGCCTCCTGGTCATTCTCTGGCCGACTGACTCGCGACAGCGACAAAGGCAGGGGAGCACTGCTCTGCAGCTATGGGAGGAGGAAATGAGCGAGGACGCTGTCCCCACCGCTCGACGGAGAGGAGCTGCGATCGAGAGCGGACAGTGCTACAACTCCCGGCAACCACCGCAGCATCGAGCACAACAGACATTGCCGCCATCGGAAGGAAGTACGGTGCAAGTATGAGTACGAGAGAACAACGGGACTATCCACTATCACAAGGCCTGCCAGTGCCACCACGCCGCCAACTTGCAACAGAGCAGGAACGCTTGCGAAGATTGCACGTACGACAGACCCACCAGACAAGGCCAGGTCAGCATCAGCAACTGAAGCAAGGGAATGGGCGCACCACAGCAGAGAGCGAGACCGATGAGGAGATGTTGAACGAGGAAGAATATGACGATGAATGGCCTGTTCGCCTGCCAACCAGTACGAGACGGTATGACGTTCCCACCGATCAAACGACCTGGGAATACATGCAGGGCAATCGGAGATTTGTCTTTCATCAAGGCCCCCCGCCCGCAAGACAGGCACCACCACAGTCCCCATCACGAACACAGCGACCACGCCAGGAAGCGTACAGAGGAGACCCACAATCACGAAGACGTGTGCACTGGTTGCTCTTTCTTGGGGTAGGGATGCTGGCGATGCTGGCGCTGTGGGTGGTGGGAAGTCTGCTCCTTACCTGGTGGCAGGTGACCCAGGATGACTGGCACTATGGCAGGCCGCGCACGTTCCAGACGGATGCCGTCGTTGGTCACAACGACTCGGCAGCCAGTCCCAGCCATTTTATTGCCATCAATCTGAACCGTCACGTGGAGGTGATCGAGTGCCCTGGTGGAGACTGCTCGCATGCGGTGATCTATCTTGGACCGATTCTGTTTGGTGATGGGGAGGATCTAACGCCCGTCACGCTGACGTTCCAGGACGTGAATGGCGATGGCAAACCAGACATGGTGATCCATATCCAGGATCAACGCATTGTGTTCATCAACGAGAATGAGAAGTTTCGACCGGCCAAACCCGGAGAAGTTAAAGGAATCTCGTAGTGCGTTAGAGGGCAAACCAGGGGGGAATGGATAGTATTCCCCATCAGTAGATGAGGTAACAATATGGCACACCGACTGCAAGACGACATCGACGCCATTTTGCAATGGCTGGACCACCCGCACGATGCTCAACCGGCAGAAACTCTACCAGAGGAAGACGGGGAATCCTGGGAAAGCGAGGTGGAACCAGCAATCACCGAGACCATTCACGTGTATGTTATGCGCGAGTCCGAGCTGGCGGAACCAGCAGACGAGCAGGTGGTAGAGAGCACGCTTGCAACAGGCGACGACGACCCGCAACGTCTTGCAGCCTTTGCAGACGGGCCACCAGGCGCTCGTACCCTGGATAGTGCAGAGATGGTTGAACATGCGCCCCTGCTCGACCCTCGCACATGCGCCTCCCTTGCTCGCTGGACTGCTGGTGTGGGCGTTGTGCTGCTGCTGACTGGCATTGCCTTCCAGGTGCTGCTACTGTTCCTGACCCCAACCCCAAGCATCACGCTGGTTCCTGTCGTGCGCAATCTCTCCACAACAGCACCACTGATGGCAGTGTCAGGAATACCAACCGGAGCGCACATCCCAGCGAGACTGCTCCCGCCACTCACCCTCACACAAACCACAACTGCCCCTGCCACAGGCAAAGGCCACCAGGACGCTCTCGCTGCGATGGGCACGATCACCTTTTACAATGGCCTCTTTACCTCTCAAACCATAGCCGCAGGTACCACCCTGACTGGCAGCGATGGCGTCCAGGTAATCACTAATCAACTCGCGATGATCCCTGCTGCGAGGGCCTCCACCCCACCCACCTACGGACAGGTGACGGTTTCTGCCCATGCGCTCGTGCCTGGTCCACAGGGCAATATCCCTATGCGTGGCATTAACCAGGCGTGCTGCCTGTCCTCTGTGCTGGCACAGAATACTGCAGCGTTCCACGGTGGACAACATGAGCGAGATTACACGGTGGTCACCAGGGAAGATATCGACCACGGGGTAGCAAGCCTGACAACAACGCTCATCCAGAGCGCACACGCAGCATTCACAGCCCAACTCACGACGAATGAAGGACTGGCCGCTCCACCCTGTGCGCGCACCATGACCGCCGATCATCAGGCAGGTGCAGAAGCGGCAACGGTCACCGTCACGGTGTCGGAGCAGTGTACGGCGATCGCCTACGATGCGGTGGCTCTACGGAAGCAGGCCACACAGGTGCTCATACGTGAGCTGGCACAGCGAGGAGGGACGCACTACCACCTCGTTGGTACGGTACGGGTGAGCGTCCTACACGCCAGGATCATAGACCAAAGGCGGGAGGTCACAAGTCTTACCGCGCACATAGAGGGAACCTGGATGTACCAGTTCAGCCAGCATGAGCTCCAGCGGATCAAGCACCTGATTGCGAGCAAAACACCATCACAGGCAGTACGCATCTTGTTGAGCCTGCCAGGAATACAGCGAGCAACCATTGAGGGGATAGGTGAAAACAGGAGCCTGCCGAAGGATAGCTCCCGTATCCAGGTACGCATTCTGTATGGGGGGAGGCTCGTCTGTGATCCTCAAGCGGCAATTGGCTCCTGGAGCGAGGATTGTTCGACCGGATGATAGACGTGCATGGCGTCTATCGGGCTTCTCATCAAGAGTACAGTTCCTTTCAGGATGAACCTACGAAGGAGCAACAGACCATCACCAGAAAAAGAAGCATGTGGTAGTCAAGACGGTTAGACAAAGCACAGAAGGGCGATGAGCTGATTGCTTTCCTGCCCGATCCCCAGGTGCCTCCCACCCGATTACCAGGTGCTTCCCGGCTTTTAACCGAAGCGCTTGATTACACTTCCTGCGCAGATGGAAAGCAGCCACGTTAAGCTGCATTTCACTAGAGCAGGGAGTATAAGCGATGTTACCACCAGAATACCATGAACAGGCTTGTAAGCTGTTTTGTACGATAGCAAGAAGGATGCAAGAACGTGAAGTTTCAACAAGATCAGCAAGCGTATCAACCAACCCAACGACGCATGACATGGGGAGCAAAGCCGAATTTACCCCTGGAAAAGGATGTATTGCTCTACCCAAGAGTATCACAGCCAGGGCAACTAAAAAACGTGTCGGCAGAGCTTCAGGCCAAAGAAGACGGCGAGCTGGTCAGGACAGCTAAACAACTCGGCTGGCTTCCTGAAAACGAATGGGCACCCGAGAAGGGTATCGGCAAAATTCGGCAGTTCCCACAGGACATGGCGAAGTCGGCACGCTTGCGCATGGAAGACCGTCCTGGCTTTAAGCTGATGCTTCAAGCGATTGTGGCCGGCGAGGCCAGAGCCGTGATTGCCGTTGACGTTGACCGCTTGTTTCGCGATAAATATGGCTCTGAAAGTGGCAAGTTCATCGAAATGTGTGAACGTTATCAGGTCATTGTGATAACGCCTACCTTCATGTATGACTTCCACGACCCGACTCACATCAAGCTCTTTAAGGACGCGGTAACACGCGCCTGGGACTACATGCAGTATCAGATATACGATAGGATGATCTATCACCAGAACTACCTGCAAGCGACTGGCCGGATCGGACGGGGGCAAAACATCAACGTTGGTTACATCCTTGACCGTGATGAGAACAGTCCCTCGTTTCGTCACCTTATCCCCTACCACCTTCATGCCGATGTTATGCTTAACATTTACAAGCGGTATCGTGAGCTTGGCAATAATCTGGGCAGACTCTTCCGTGAGTTACGAGCTAAGCCGTTCGTGTTTCCTGACTTTCCACCTGATATAGACCCGCGCCATGTTGAGGCTTTAATTTTGACGAAGGTTCCAGGCGGCTACACGATAGCGACCAGGACGGGCCTACGCCGTATGCTTTGTAATACGGTGTACATTGGATGGATGAAAAACATGGATGACGTGGTACGGGATGAGCATGGACAACCCAAGATTTGCCATAAGCCGATCATTCCAGAAGACTTGTTTTGGAACGTCTTCAATCGCCATTCGCCTTACTTGCCGGATGGCTCTCCCAATCCGAACCTGCAACAATGGCGTGACCGCGCCAGCTATGAGCCGATTAACGCCATGCTCCGCTACATTATCAAGAGCGTAGATCCGCAGGTGTACCACATTCAAACCGCCTCTCGCAGGCACGCTATGAAGCATTGGCAAGGACGGTCAAGCGCAGGCCAGTATATCCTCTACCGTTCGAAAGATGAACTGGCAGCAGGGAAAACCTACCTGATCGCCTCAGATGTAGATAGCGTGTACTGGAAGCTGCTCTACAGGCACCTGAGGGCGACAAAGCACTACGAGGACTATGCGAAAGCAGAGCAGCAGGTAGCAGACACCAAAGAGCGCGAGAAAAACGAAATCCTGGCCCAGATTGAGGCGTGTGATCGCATCATTGAGAAACAGAAAAAGAAGCTGGTCAAGATAGGGGCAAATGACGACGATGAGAACGAAGAGGCGAAAAGCGACGACATAAAAGATGAGGCTATGCGCATTTTAATAGAAGCGGTCAAGGAAGAGATTGCAAACCAGCTACGAGAGAAGAAGCGGCTAGAAGAACGGCTCAATACATTCCTGACCACCGATAACAAGTATGCCGAATCCATGATGGAATGGAGCCAGTTGCTCAGCGGCATCGAAGAAGAAGAGGACCTTGAAAAGTACACCACGATAGAGGAACGGCAACAACTGGCAGAGGTCTTTTCTGTAGGCGTGATGCTGGAATTGCTCGCTCCCCGTGTGCTGTGCCTGACCGTTTACTGGCGGCATCCTGATTGGCAAGCAGAACAGGCCTTCTGGTTACGGACCGCCATGTCTGCCCAGCGCTGGACGGACGAGGAAACCGAGCGGTTCCGAGCGGCGTATGTGACGATGACGCCACTCGAACTGCTGCAAGCGTTGCCTGACCGCTCATGGTCAGCGCTACGCCACCGGTCCTGGAAAATGGGTTTAAAGCCGCTTGAGATGGAGGGGCCGTTGGAGGAAAGTGTCTGTTGGAACGACTATCAGCACATGCAAGAGCACGGCGTGGAACTGGGTCAACTCACCATCTGGCATTGTCAAAGATCGACTAACAGCACTGCATCTGCATGCCATCCCACGCATATGGTATGACACCAACCGATGGGCGAATGACCATACGTAAGGTCTCCAGGTCATAGACGAGACCGCGACGCCAGTTGGCTGGCCAATCGCCGGAAAGTTGAGGGGCATGGCTCCAGAACTGTTCATCATCGGCCTGGTGCGCGGACTCGGCACGGGCGATTTCTTCGATGCCATCTTCCCAATGCTGGCGCGCCTGGTCCTGTGAAACGCCGCGCGCCAGGACGGCATTGAGGATGCACCCGGAGTCCTCATCACCTCCTAAGGTCACTGTGCATGGGAGAGCCACAGCACGCAGCTGCCAGCCCGTCTCGTCCTGGTGCTGTGTGATGGCAGGACGGGCTACAGCAGCACCACGCGCCCAGGCAGCAATGTCATCGAGCGTGATGGCATAGCCGATTTCATCGAATGTGAGTGCCGCTCCACCGGCTGCTCGTACGCCATGCATAAATGCGTCACCCTCGCTTGCAAGGCCCAGAACGGCACGTGTCCCCGCGAGAGGTACCCCTCTATCGGGTTCTGCGAAAGCATAAAAGCCATGTTCCCACAGGCGGCTGGTAGATGGGTTATGCGTGTGCAAGTGTGTGAGGTAACAGGTGACGAGGAGAGGTTGACGCCTCCTGGTGGCGAGCGAGAGGACACATCCCAGGGCATGTTCCTGGACGAGAAAATAGCGCGCAGTGAGCGTCAGATCATACTGTGGAACGACGCAGGTATACTCGAAGCGATTCCTGGTGTGCAGGTGGCTCATGATGACACAGTGATAACGATCGAAATCCCCAGAGGTCAGCAGCACGAGATCCCCTATTTTCAATCCGATCATCAAATGCGCTGTATACTGAAACTGGTTGCGTGCATAGCTTCCGAGGTTGGGAACATGCCAGCCCATGCCGAGTGGAGGCAGCGAGCGCAGGACTCCACTCGGGTTGAGTTTCCAACTGTGGTAAGGATTATCCAGGTACCCATGCGGGGTAAAATCATCGTGGGGGATCATTGCGCATTCCTCCATCCCGTTTTATCATATTGATAAAGACACCACAGCGCCCGTTCGAGTACTTTTGTAGAATAACCGAGCGCCTGGCCATATTGTATACCAGCACAGCTATATGTTCAAATAGCCCTGTCGAGTAGAGCACCCTAGGGTGAAAAATAGGGATTCATACGCATAGACAGTGCGCAAGACATGCCCTATGCTATGTCTAACTGCTCCTCACCTCTAGAGTATAAGTACAGCAGAGAGGAGCACATACCATTTTTCTCAAGAAAGGTGATCTGTATGGATACACACTACAATCACATACCACATACACCATTGGCTATGTTCCTCAGCGTGGGGCTTCTTTTGCTCATGGCAGGCACAGCAGCTGCTCAGAGCACAACACCTACGCATGTAACCGTGCCCGCTCACGCCAAGGTGTACAAAGCCATCCCAGCAATCGGCTCGACCATCACCCAGGCGCCTACTACGGTGACGGTGTTCGCTCTCGAGAATATCAATCCTAACCCCAAGCTCAGCAATCTCTTTGTCTATGCTCCCACCGGCGAACTGATCAGCCAGGGCAATGCACAGGTCTCGCTGCAGGACCCCAAACAAATGTCAATCACGATCAAGCCAAATGGGAATGGGGTCTATATTGTGCGCTGGATCACTGTCTCCGCCCTCGACGGTGATCCTGACCAGGGCGCCTTCTTCTTCAACGTACAGCCAAAAGCTCCTGCGAAGGCAACTGCTCCAACAAAGACAACGACAGCTCCACCGACTGCAAGTGGAACTCCACTGTGGGTGCTCATCCTGGTGGGTGTGCTTGCCCTGCTTGTGGGCCTTGGTGGGGGATTTGGTCTTGGACGGCGTAATGCTCAACCTGTGGTGAGCAGCATGCGCCGGGCCATCGCCGAGCAGCAAGAATCAATGGGCACGTCACCTACGCCCACACCGCGTCCATAATGACAACGGCGTGGCGAAGGTCGCTCACAGAGAGGAGGAATATTCATGCGCGTACGCCCCTTTTTCTGGTGCCTATTAGTATGTTGCTGTGTCAGTGTGCTGACCTTCGCCGCCATTATGCCTGTTTCTGTACCTGGCATCTTGCAGGTGCAGATCAAGCAGCCATCGCGAGCCGTTGGGTTCACTACTCTCGAATTGCACCTGACAGATCCACAAGGCCTCCCGATCGAGGTGGCCCAGATTGTGTCGAGTGCCAGGATGACCAACATGGAGATGACCACCCACGAGAGCCATGTCAAAGCAGTCGGGCAGGGCATCTACATTGCCCAACTGCATCTCTACATGGCAGGACCATGGAAGATTACCGTGATGGCGCAGGCCAAAGGTTTCGCTCCCCTCCAGCGGGTCCTACTGGTCCAGGTTGTGTGAACGGCCGCGATGCCTTGAAGCACCGTTGGCACAGTTCTAAGACTCCGTCCCGGGCTTGAGCAGGGACTCAAACTCCACACGGCATAGGTGTTCACGTTCCATAAGCGCATTGGCAAGGGCAGTAAGTTGATCGTAATGCTCGCTCAGCAAGGAACGCGCTATTGCACGCCCCTCGTTGAGGATGCTCTGCACTTCGGCATCAATCAATGCCGCCATTGTTGTACTGCTGGCGTTGGGTGCGCTTGGCGACAACATAGCGAATTGATGTTGATACATCGATAGATCGTCACTTTTCAACACCAGTTGACCACCGGCGTCGATTGCCAGCGCACGGGGCTGTGCAGGTACATCGATGCGCCGCAAATTGAGACCAGGTCCTCCAAACTCGGCGCGATGATCGGCGAAGACAACTCCCACCTGTTCGCTCATCCCCCAGCGCGTGACCATGCGCCGCGCCAGGTCGGTCACCACCTGCAAGTCGTTTTCAGCGCCGGTCGTAACCCGTTCGAGGCCGAAGGTCAGTTCCTCCGCGACGCGACCACCCAGGCCGACCGCGATACGTGCCATTAGCGTTTCCCGGCTATAGTTGTAGCGGTCTTCCTCGGCGATGAGTTGCGTTACCCCCAGGCTCTGACCGCGCGGGAGAATGGTGACACGGTTTACTGTATCCGCCTCGGGCAGGTGATAGGCAACGAGGGCATGGCCTCCCTCGTGGAAGGCGATGGTACGGCGTTCGGCCTCGCTCATGATCAGGGGGCGCAATACGCCAAGCTGGACACGCGCCAGTGCGTCCTCGAAGCATTCGTGCGTAAGGCAATCCAGGTCTTGCCGTGCCGCGCATAGCGCTGCTTCGTTGACGAGGTTGGCCAGGTCTGCCCCACTCATACCCGTTGTCATGCGTGCGAGACGTGTCAGGCTGACTTCATCATGCAATGGAGTGCGCCGCGTGTGCACCTTAAGAATTGACTCACGTCCCGCCCGGTCAGGCAGGGGTACCATGATCTGGCGATCGAAGCGGCCAGGGCGCAGTAATGCTTTATCCAGGATATCCAGGCGGTTTGTCGCAGCCAGCACAACCACGGCCTGGCGGGGGTCGAAGCCGTCAAGTTCGACCAACAACTGGTTGAGCGTCTGCTCACGTTCGTCGCTGGCAGTGACACGCAGCGAACGCTTACGGCCCACCGCGTCGATTTCATCCAGGAAGATGACACAGGGAGAGGACTGGCGGGCCTGGTTGAAGAGGTCGCGCACCCGGCTCGCGCCGACACCAACATATATTTCGACGAATTCAGAAGCGCTCATACTAAAGAAGGGAACGCCAGCCTCACCGGCGACGGCTCTCGCCAGCAGCGTCTTACCTGTTCCAGGGGAACCGACAAGCAACGCGCCACGTGGAATATGTGCTCCTAAACGTTTAAAACGCCCTGGGTCGCGTAAGAACTGGACGATCTCTTCGAGTTCGCCGCGTACCTCGTCGATGCCTGCAACATCAGCAAAGGTGATAGGAGGGTCGAGGCTGGCACGCGGCGCTGTAGGGGACGGCGCCTGGCCAGGTCGACTGTTCGCGGCAGGTTTTACAGGCGCGGACTGTGACGCATCATGCTCTTTTGCGCGCACGAAGCGTCGAGCGCGGCTTTTGCCGAGCTGGGTGATGCGATCATCCATTGTACGAACCGAGGGGCCACTCTTGCGAGATGACATGATCGCTAACAGCACCAGGACAAGAAGTATGATGGGAATAAAGCGCACGAGCAGGCTAAACCACACGGAAGGCAGCGCCGCGGGAATCATTTTGATTACCACGTGCTCACTGAGCAATAATGGCATTAATGCCGAATCGCCAGTTGTTGGTAGACGGGTGTAAAAGGTATGAGCGGCGTCAGGAGCTGACTGGCCCACCGACGAAGTTGACCACGTGCTATAGCCTGCTGACATCGAGCGCGCCCAGGCCGTAATTTTTGCCACACGCTCATCCGGGGTCAATGCTGTAGGAGGAGAAGAGGAAGATCCCTCCTGCCCCAGCGGGCTCACCAGTAAGCCATTGACATCGTTACCTTGAATAACAACAGCCAGTACATTTCTCGCTTTTACCTGTTCTACGAATGTGCTGTAGTCAACAGACGTTACCCCACTGGGAACCATGTTCGTAGTGGGGGCTTGAAGCTGGCTGGAGATAGCGAAAAGCAGCACTATAATGATGGTAAGCAGACCCGTCGCGAGGAAAGATTGTTTATGCTTCCTGAAAAACTCCAGGTATTTGATGAAGCTTCGCTTCAAATTGTGTCCATAAAGCCTCACACCCTTATGTTGTCGCCATTGCTTGTCCGATTGCATGCGGCGACCGCCCATGTCGTCCATGTATTCACCTCATCCGAGACAGGCCGTACAGAGTAAAGCATACTGTCGACCTCACATGTTTTCTTTCTAGCTTCGATATTTTCCTACCAGATGAGCAACATTCTCCCGCTGCCGTCATTGGCTTCTGTCGACATCTTCGCTGTTTCTCCAGCGGGCGAATCCTTCTTTAAGACTGCAATAAAACGCAGAAAAGAGGCCAAAGAATGATATCTAGTCAAAGAAAACAGGTGCCCTCCTCATGGACGCCAGAGAATATTGTACAGCTTGCTAGCACCCAGAATACAAGGCGGGTGTGCAATTGGTACTTTCTTCTTAATTATAAAGGTGTGTTCAAAATATTTCTATGCATCTCATCACATTTCACCTTGTACTTTTCATACGTACGAAAAGGCTGTTTCGTTACTGCCAAAAGCCAGCTAGTATGCTCACAAGTGGGGATACGGTTACCATAACAGGACCAGATTTTGAGTGAAGGATATTTGTCATGAAAGCAATGCGCATCAATGAAACGGGTGGTCCCGAAGTCATGCATTTAGAGGAGATCGAGACACCGGTCCCAGGAGAGGGTGAGGTACTCATCAAGGTAGCGGCGGCAGGCGTCAACTATGCTGACCTGGCACAGCGCCAGGGAGCATATCTGACGCGCACCCGGACGCCAATAACCCTGGGGGCCGAGGTTGCTGGGACAATAGCATCGCTTGGCCCGGGGGTCAGCACACCGGCAGAAGGCAGCAGCGTCGTTGCCTTCGTCAATGGAGGTTATGCAGAGTACGCTGTGGCACAGGCGACCACAGTCATTCCCATTCCTCCAGGTCTTGATTTTACCCAGGCTGCGGCTTTTCCGGTACAGGGGCTTACCGCTTACCAACTCCTGCGTGAGTCAGCACACATCCAACCCGGCGAGAGCGTCCTGGTGCATGCGGCGGCAGGCGGTGTGGGCACACTTGCTATACAACTTGCAAAACTCATGGGCGCTGGTATCGTTGTCGGGACCGCCAGCAACGACAGAAAACTCGATCTCATACGCCAGCTGGGGGCCGATGCCGCCATTAATTATACCGAAGACAACTGGGTTGAACAGGTCAAAAACGCGACGAGAGGTCAGGGGACCGACATTATTCTAGAAATGGTGGGAGGAGAGATTGCCGAGCAGAGCCTGAAATGCCTGGCGCCTTTCGGTCGCATGGTCATCTACGGAGCGGCAAGCGGTAAGATTGCGCAGTTTTCCGGCATTCAGTTGATGTACAAGAACCAGGCCATTATTGGCTATTGGCTCACGTCACAGCTGCAGCGTGCCGATCGCATCGCAATGGCGGCGATGGAATTGATGCAGTTCCTGGCCAGTGGTAAGCTGCAGATCATCGTCGGGCAAACTTTTCCACTCGCTGAGGCTGCACAAGCACACCAGGCCGTAGCAGAACGCAGGACTATGGGAAAAGTGGTGCTGCTGGTATAGCACGAACACTGCAGGGCAATGCACCTCTTCAGCATTGCCCTGGCTGCCTGCTTCAGGCAGCGTCTGACAAACGCTTTCCAACGTATCCCTCAGCCGTTTGCAGACCAAGACCGCGGCGGACTTCGAGAAAACGCACAATAGCATCCCGGCTCAGTACTCCGACCAGGACACCGTTTTGTACCACTGGCAGCTGGTTCACATCGCGCCCGGCCATCAAGGGCAGCACTTCATTCAAGCTTTGCTGCGGTTGAACTACATGCAGGCGATCCAGTGGCACCATAGCATGGCCCACGGGAACCTGCCCCCACTGCTCGCGTGGGACGTGACGGATATCGCCGAGAGTGATCAGGCCGGCCAGTTGATCGGCCTGCATGACCAGGGCCGAACGCAGACCATATGGCAGGAAGTATTCATCGACGAGCTTTTGTAGGGAAATGTTGGCGGGAACGGTGGTCGGTTTGGTATTCATTACCTCATCCACAGTGACACCACGGAACATGGATTCCAGCATGACCTGTGAATTGGCCGATTGAGCCGAACTTAAAAGGAACCAGCCGATAAAGCCAAACCAGATGCCATTCAGCACATTGCCGCCGAAGAACAACCAGATGCCCAAGAGGATGAACAGGTAGGCAATGATCTGACCCACAATAGTGGCCACGCGCGTGGCCCGGAGCAGGCTCCCACTGGCCTTCCAGACGATTGAGCGCAAGACGCGCCCGCCATCAAGCGGGAAGCCTGGAATCAAATTGAAGATGCCCAGCAGGATGTTGGTAACGCCGAGGTAGAACAATATTCCCTGGAGAGGCGAGTTGCTTCCCCGTAGGGGTAACATGAGCAAATAAGCCACAAAGCCGATCAGCAAGCTTACGACCGGTCCAACTACCGCCACCTGGAATTCCACGCCCGGGCTTGTTGGTTCCTGCTGAATGTTAGAGACGCCGCCGAAGATGAACAGGGTGATGTTTTTCACGGGTAAACCACGCGCACGAGCGACGAACGAGTGAGCTAATTCGTGCAAGAGTACGGAGACGAACAGGAGCAAGGCTGCGACGGCGCTCACCAGCCAGTACGTAGCGGTTGACCAGCCTGGATACAACTGGGGAAACCAGCCAGTAGCAAGGGACCAGGTAAGAAATACGAAGATGATGAGCCAGCTAAAATGAATATAAATGTCGATACCGGCTATCTTGCCGAGATGTAGCGAGCCTGGCATAACGGAGGACTCCTTTCTAGTGTATAAAAAGGGGAGACTTTCGGGGGACTCCCCCGAATACTACTATTAGACCCCGAAGAAGAAGAGGAATGCAAGCAGAGCAGCGCAAGTTACGCGTTTTGTACCACGAAGCTGCAACGCTGTTGCTCACAAGAGTCGCAGTGTTCCTGAACCGGCACATCAACCAGCTCTGTGAGCAGCGTTTCGGTGAGATGGCAGACCTCTGGATGGCCTGGCGCTATGGCGGCCAGGGGGCAACTATAGCCGCGAATGGTGTAGACGCCCCCATTCTCTTCAAGCTCTGCCAGCCCGCCAAGCTCATTCAGTATCTCGACAGCCGCTCGCAGGCGCACCTGTATGGGTCCTGGAGGTATGTTCCACTGCGAAGCTATGCGGCGTCCCGTGGTACGCATCAAGGCATCCACCTCTTCAGTTGTCATCTCCTCGCGGAGCACACCTAAAAGCTCGTGAAGCACAGGGCCGTACGCCTTAGGGAAGAGTTGCTCAGCTTCCGGTGACAGGCTATAGACATACGCGGGCTTCCCGCTGCCACGACGCGCTCCCTGCTGTTGCACAAATCCATCACGTTCAAGCGTGGCGAGATGTGCCCGGACAGCGTTGTCGGTCAGGCTAAGCGTCCCGGCTAATTCATCTACAGTATGGCTGGCACGACGAAGCAGCGTGACGATGCGCCCGCGTGTACTGACAAAAAACCGCCGGTTCCAAGGTAGTAATGCCATGTATTGCCTCCAATGCTATTTCAAGTGTACCAAATACATGGCCCATTTGTCAAGTAAGTCAAATAAATTATTGACTTTCTAAAACATTTATGTTATAGAAAGAAAGAGCGATCATCATCTTTGTCAAATTGATAGCAGGTTATGGGCCGGGCCAGGAGGCGAAGGTGCCCGGCTCATAGTCTGGCAGGTAAAAAGGAGAACGCTATGTCCGAACCCGCGATGCCTACCCCTCCTCAGCCGTTCTCGGAACGACTAAGCGATCGTTTGCAACAAATCGTCCAGGCAGTGGTCGGCTCTCATCGACCCCCGCCACGACGTCTCAAGAGCCTGCTCAATGGGACGTGGCTGGGTCACCCGCTGCACCCGGTTATTACCGATGTGCCTGTGACGTCATGGATCTTGACCGCGCTCTTTGATATTATCTGGTTAATTTCTCCGGCCCATAATACCTGGGCTGCCTACGGGGCCTTAGTCACGGTGATTGTTGGCTTGCTTGGAGCACTGGGGGCCATCGTGACCGGTTTTACGGATTGGAGCGATACATATGGCGCTGAACGCAGCGTAGGACTCAATCACTCTATTTTCAATGTGAGTGCGACGACCCTCTATATCGTCTCCCTTATACTGCGGCTCCTGGCAGGGCCAGGTGATGGCGTTGCCGCCGCGATCATTGGTTTTGCCGGGCTGGCGTCAGTTATTTACGCGAGTTACCTGGGAGGAGACATGGTTTTCGCCAAGGGTACCGGAGTCAACCATACCGCGTGGGAGGCTGGGAGCGAAGATTACGAGGCAGTGATGCCGCTCGATAGTGTCGAGGAGAACAAGCTGTATCGCGTGACAGCCGCCGGTGTTGCGGTCGTCCTGCTGCGGCAGGGTACACAGCTATACGCCATCTCCGCGACGTGCCCGCATGCCGGTGGGCCGCTGGATGAAGGAACGCTCACGGGCGACGTGGTACAGTGCCCCTGGCATGGTTCTCGTTTCTGTATGCGTGATGGCCGGGCACTGACCGGGCCAACGACGGTCAACGCGCCGCGCTATGACGTACGTGTGCGCGATGGGCAGGTCGAGGTCAAGCGTCTCGGCGAGCATTGAGTTTGATTGGAGCTCCATGAGTATAGTTCGTTATGAATGGGACGAGTATTAATATGAGGGAGAATTGTTTTGTTTGACGATGATATAGATCAGAACATTCGCAGGGCCATGGAGCTTCACCAGCGTTCAGTCTCTGAAGAGCAGATGCAGAAGTTTGCAGGTTATATGGCCGAAATCTTTGAAGCTTTCGGCTTGAACCTGAACACGCCGGGAACTGAAGAAACGCCGCAGCGGTTTGTTGAGGCTCTGTTCGACGCGACCGAAGGCTATGATGGCGACCCCAAGTTGCTCAAGGTATTCGACACCGAGTGTCGGGGCGAGCCTGATTGTCGCTTGAGCCAGGTAATCGAGGGACCTATTCCGTTTTACGCGTTGTGCGAGCATCATGCGCTGCCATTTTTCGGAAATGCCTACGTTGGCTATATTGCACACGAACATATTGTGGGCATCTCTAAGCTCACTCGGCTCGTGCGGCTGTTTGCCAAGCGCTTCGCGGTACAGGAGCGGATGGGGGAGCAGATTGTGAATACGCTGGATACGATGCTCCAACCACATGGCGTGGCGGTATATCTCGAGGCTCACCACCTGTGCGTGGCGATGCGCGGGGTACGCGAGACGACGTCACTGCGCAGCGAGTTTTTGCAGGCGTGTGGAGTGGGTAAAAACAGGCTATAAACTGTGTCTGCCCTGGGCTTTCACTGCATGTCGCTCAGCCTGTCACAGTTGCTCTCCAGATTCCATCTGCTTGAGCGACATGCTGCAAACCTCATTCTCCTTCGGAATCATCTTGCCTGGGAAGAAGTCTGGTCATGCGCATCTTGTGAGACGCTATTACCGTAAATGAGTGAAACAATTCCTCGTCAAATTTCTCTATTGCGACACCCCTCGCATGCTCAACTGCACGCGGCCGCGCTGGACATCAACTTTGAGGACGCGCACCTGCACTACCTGGCCGACGGCGACGACGGTCAGGGGATCTTTGACGAAGCGATCTGCCATCTCTGAGATGTGTACCA
>WNGL01010368.1_pt1 | contig 15590 bp, 11 predicted proteins | sample 5400591 | NCBI WGS metagenome assembly WNGL01 (sample SAMN13153377, study PRJNA577476) | soil metagenome | isolation source: 80 cm soil or saprolite under Garry oak tree replicate 1 | place: USA:California | collected 2016-06-15
GGCTGGAGGCCTTGGGCCTCAATGCAATCATTAACGGTTTGAGCGCAACGGTGAGGGACGATCGCAAGTTGCTGCAACAATGCAGCGCTATATTTGATGGGCTGTATTCGTTACTTGGTCAAAGCACTCAGAAGGAGAAGGTGAAGCGAAACTTCCGGCGGGTGCAAGCGCGTCGCCGGAGCAACCGAACCTGAGAATAATCCAGGCGCTTAAAATCGCTTCATTCGAGCGCCCATCAATGAGAGGGGAGCTAATAGCATGAAATTCATAATCTGGTCTTTCGTGCTGATGGTAGTTTTGTCAGCAACAGCAGTGGTTTCGGCACAGACGACTACGATTGACTTCAACAACGACAAAGTCGGAGAAGCGCCAAGCGGTTTCTCTACCGCGCTCACGGGCAGAGGCAGACCAGGCAAGTGGGTAGTGATGAAAGACCCCGCTTCGCCTAATCAGGGCAACGTCCTCGCGCAGACTGATGCCGATCGGACTGACTATCGCTTTCCAGTGTGCGTCCATGATGGACTAACAGCGAAGAACGTCGATGTAAGTGTGAAGTTCAAGCCCATCTCCGGCAGAGGCGATCAGGGGGCTGGCGTTGTCTGGCGTTACCAGGACAAGGACAACTATTACATCGTTCGTGCCAACGCTCTGGAAGGCAATGTCGTGCTCTACAAGGTTGAGAATGGTAGGCGGACCGATCTACCGCTCGTAGGAAAGGGTCGCACCTACGGGATGAAAGAGAGAGTGCCTTCGGGAGAGTGGGGCACACTGCGGGTGGTCGCCAAAGGCAATCACTTTGAGGTCTTTCACAACGGCAAGAAACTCTACGAGGTAGAAGATGAGACCTTTAAGCAGGCGGGCAAGATCGGCTTATGGACTAAGGCTGATTCGGTGATTTACTTCGACGATCTGACAGTGACCGTGCAGTAAAGAATGAAACCGGGCACGGACAGTAATGGCGATCGGATGCCTTCGTGGCGCGAAGTGTTTCTCTACTTTCTTTTTCTTGGCTTCGTCAACGTCGGTGGGCCAGTCGCGCAGATTACGATGATGTACAACCACATGGTCGAGCGACGCCAGTGGCTAACGAAAGATCGGTTCGTGAAGATCATGGCTTTCTGTCACATGCTGCCCGGTCCTGAAGCATTGCAGTTAGCCATTTACGTTGGTTACTTGAAACGCAAACTTCTAGGCGGTGCGCTCGCGGGCCTGACCTTCATCATTCCCGGCGCGGCGGTGATGATCATTTTGAGTTGGCTGTACGTTACTTACGGCAGCTTGCCACAGGTTAATAACTTCCTTTATGTTCTAAAGCCCGCCGTGTTGGGCATCATCGCGGCAGGAATTATCAAGCTTGGCCGCGCGGCCATACGCAACTGGTTTCTTGCCGCCCTGCTGGTCGGGGCGTTCGTGGGAATGCGTTTCGCGGGCATCAATTTCTTGCTGATCCTGCTGCTCGCGGGTCTGTTGAATCTCTCAGTAGTCGTAGGTTGGCCGCGCTTGCGACGGAAGCCCGCAACGCTGCCAATAATAATCGGAGGGCTAAGCTCGGTTTTTCCCCTCGCAAGTTCGCGTTGGTTTCAGATGGTCTGGCTCTTTCTCGAGACCGGACTGTTCAGCTTCGGCGGCGCGTACGCTTCCCTCGTATTTGTGCAACGCGGCGCGGTTGCTCAATATCACTGGCTCTCAGACAGTCAACTATTGGACGGCGTCGCGCTGAGCGTGGCGACGCCGGGGCCGTTCATGTTGTTTACTACATTTGCTGGCTTTCTCGCCGGTGGTGTGCGCGGTGCGTTAATCGCAACGTTCTTCGTTTTTCTACCTTCCTTTGTATTTGTGCTCGGCGGCGCGAGATATGTTGAGTTAGTTCGCGATAACCGTTGGCTGCAGGCATTCCTTGCGGGCGTCAGCGCCGCAGTGGTCGGCGTAATTATTGTCGTTTCGCTCGAACTGATTCCGTCAGCGCTGGTCGGTTGGGTAAGCATCGCGATTGCGACAATGGCTTTTCTCGTAGTCGTACTCCTGAAGATTGACGTTGCTTTTGTGGCTATCGGCGCGATGGCCGCGGGTGTTATATACATGCTGGCGCGTTTTCTTGTAGGAACGTGATGGAAGTAAGCGAGCTGCCGTAGAACATCGGTCACACAGGTAGAAGACAGTGGAGATCTCATTTTGAAACGTTCAGCGATCCGCCAAATTCCTGGTTTATGCTTCGTCTGTCTGACGCAGGCCGGCTTCTTCTTCGCGCAAACACCAAATCCGCCGCAGCCTTTGAAGCTTGATGCGGCTGTTGAGCAGGCCCTCACGAACTATCCGGCAATTAAGACAGCCCAAGCGCAAGCAGCCGCCGCGAAGGCGAATATTGATCTGGCGCGCACTGTGTACTTGCCACGCCTCGATCTGTTGTATCAGGAAAATCGAGCGACCCGAAACAATGTGTTCGGCGCAGTGCTGCCCCAGTCGATCATTTCGAGTATCTCCGGGCCAGTGTTGGGGAGCACATCAATGGACAGTACGTTCGGAAGCGCGGGCGGAGCGCTCTTCTCATGGGAGCCGTTCGACTTCGGCGTGCGGAGAGCTCAGGTCGATGTCGCGCGCGCCTACACAAATCAAGCAAACGCGAACATAACTGTCACTGAACTCGATGTCGCCACATCTGCGGCCGACGCTTTCATGGCGCTGGCAGCTAACGAGCAAGCAGTACGTGCTGCCGAGGCAAATGTTTTTCGGGCCAAGACGTTTGCCGACACGGTACATGCGCTGGCTAATAATCAACTTCGCGCGGGCTCGGAAGCTGCGCGGGCGCATGCCGAGTTATCAGTCGCCAGGACTCAATCGTTCAGGCACGCGAACATGTGCTCGCTCGTTCTTACGTTCCACGATTTAATCTTCAAGCGTCACTGAGTGGACGCGGAACCGGCGCTCTGACTAACGGATTGTTTGAAGGAGGATGGCATGGCCTTTTCCCTAATACTCCGAACTATGGAATCGGCATGACGGTAACCTTTCCGGCATTCGACACTTTTTCTATTCGCGCGCGTCGCCATGTCGAAGCGGGAAATGAAGCGGTCGAACGTGCGCGATATGACCAGACAATTCAAGCATTGAAGGGCCAATTTGCTCGAGCGCAGGCACTGATTGATGGGGCTGTGCGCATTGCGCAAGAGACTCCGTCGCAACTGAAAGCGGCGCAAGAGGCTGAGAGGCTGACAGTCGAGCGATACAAGTATGGACTGGCAACGGCGACTGATGTCGCCGATGCGCAACGACTGCTGGCGCAAGCTGAAATTGACGACAGTGTCGCGCGCTTAAACATCTGGCGCGCGCTACTGGTCGGGGCGAAGCTTCAGGGTGATCTTAAACCCTTTCTCCAGCGCCTGAAGCACTGAGGTTTGAACAAAGGAAGCACGGACGATGTGGCTAATTAACGTTGCAATGCGGCGGCCGATTACTATTATGATCGCCGTCATAGCCATCGCGCTGGGCGCAATCCTCGCTTACACGCGCATGGCGGTCGATATCTTTCCCAATCTTAATCAACCTGTCATCTACGTGGCCCAGCCATACGGGGGAATGGATCCATCCCAGATGGAAGGATATCTGGTCTCGTATTACGAGTATCACTTTCTCTATATCACCGGTATTGAGCACGTCGAATCGAAATCTATTCAGAATGTCGGTCTCATAAAACTCTATTTTCACCCTGAGACTGACATGAGCCAGGCACTGGCCCAAACAGTTTCCTATGTTGAACGTTCTCGCGCGTTTATGCCGCCCGGAACCGTGGCTCCGTTCGTCGTGCGTTTTGACGCCGGCAGCGTGCCGGTCGGTCAATTGGTCTTTTCCAGCGACACACGTGGCGTAGGCGAGATTCAGGACCTCGCGCTTTTTCGTGTCCGGCCGATGTTCGCCACGCTCCCTGGCGTTTCGGCGCCGCCGCCATTTGGCGGCAATCAGCGAACAGTGGTGATCCGCGTGGATCCGGATCGGCTCAACGCTTACCACATGTCTCCCGAAGAGGTCGTCAGAGCGGTAGCCGCTGGCAATACCATTTTGCCGGCGGGGAATGTCCGCATCGGCGATTTGAACCGGATCGCGCCATCGAATTCGGTTGTCTCTGATATCCAGCAACTAGGCAATCTGCCGGTCCGCACTGGAAGTGGACCAACGGTTTTTGTCCGTGACATCGGACGGGTGGAAAACGGCGCCGATATTCTCACGGGCTACGCGCTGGTCAATGGCCGTCGCACCATTTACATTCCAGTCATCAAACGCGCCGATGCCTCGACGCTTGACGTTGTCAGTCGCGTCAGGTCCGAACTGCCGCGCATGCAGTCACTAATTCCCGAAGACATCAAGGTCAGCTTTGAGTTCGACCAGTCCACTTACGTTAAGAACGCAATCCGAGGGCTCGTTACTGAGGGAGGGCTGGGCGCTCTTTTGACCGGGCTCGTAGTTTTGCTCTTTCTCAGAGATTTGCGCAGCGCTTTGATCGTAGTAGTGACTATCCCGTTCGCTCTGCTTGGAGCTCTGGTGGGCCTGTGGCTTACCGGGCAGACGGTTAACATCATGACGCTCGGTGGACTAGCGCTCGCGATCGGGATTCTTGTCGACGAATCCACAGTGGCAATTGAAAACATTCACACGCACCTCGATCGGGGAGAACCGCGCGCGCGCGCCATTCTTCAAGCCGTGCGCGAAGTGCTGACTCCGCAGTTGCTGGCATTGCTCGCAATCCTGGCGGTGTTCGTGCCATCGTTCTTCCTGGTCGGAATCGCTCGCTCTCTCTTCGTCCCGCTATCACTCGCGGTCGGTTTTGCAATGTTCACCTCTTACGTGTTGGCGAATACGCTGGTGCCGGTGCTTTCGACCTGGCTGCTGCGGGACAAGGAACCAGGCGTTCACAAAACAGACTTCTTCTCCAAGATCCAGAATTGGTACGGTGAGCGCGTCAGCCGATTTATGAGTTTCAGGTGGCAGATCGTCGCCGCTTACGCCCTCATTATTGTTGTCGGCGTCTTCCTTGTTGGGCGACACCTCGGAACCGACATTTTCCCGACCGTTGACGCCGGCCAGTTTCAGCTTCGCCTCCGCGCGCCGGCCGGCACTCGGGTCGAACGGACGGAGGAAATCGCGCTCAAGGCGCTCGATGCTATTCGCCAGGAGGCCGGCCCAGATAACGTGGCGATAACGCTTGCCTTTGTCGGAGCGCAACCTGCCAGCTATCCCATCAATTCTATCTACCTGTGGACCAGCGGACCCCAGGAAGCCGTGCTTTTAGTTGCGCTACGATCCGGTTCGCACATTCGGCTAACTGAATTCGAGGAACGCCTGCGGCAAAAACTACCGCTCATCTTGGCTGGGACGAATCTCTCTTTTGAAGCAGGTGACATCGTCAGCCAGGTCATGAATTTTGGCGCGCCCACGCCGATTGAAGTCGGAATGAATGGCCCCGATCTGGCCGCAAACCGCGCCTTTGCCGAGAAGGTGATGGCCGAGATGAAACAGATCCGCACGCTCAGGGACATTCAGTTTGGGCAACCGTTGGATTACCCGACTGTCGAAGTCAATGTGGATCGCGAGCGCGCAGGCCAGCTTGGCGTGACCATGCAACAGGTCGGACGTTCGCTGGTGGCCGCAACATCTTCCAGCCGTTTCGTACAACCGAATTACTGGCTCGACAAAAAGAGCGGGACCGCTTATCAGGTTCAGATTGAAGTCCCTCAATCCCAGATGCGATCGATTCAAGATATCGAGAGCATTCCGGCGATGCCGGACGGTTCATCGCGCCCGCTCGTTGGCGATGTCGCGCAAATTAACTACGGGACGATGCCTGGTGAGTATGATCGCTATAACCAACAGCGCATGATCACGATTACCGCGAACACTTCGGGAACAGATCTAGGCAGCGCGGCGCAGGAAGTGGAAACCGCAGTCAAACGGGCCGGTGATCCCCCTCGCGGAGTTGCCGTCAATATTCGGGGCCAGATCCCACCGATGAGGCAGACTCTCTTCGGTTTGGAGATTGGTCTCGTCGTCGCTGTTGTCGTGATCTTCCTTATGCTGGCGGCCAATTTTCAATCGATCCGCGCGGCGTTTGTCTCGCTTTCCACGCTGCCTGCAGTTCTCGTGGGCGTCGCTATGGCGTTGTGGATCACCGGTACCACCCTCAACGTGCAATCGTTTATGGGAACGATTATGGCCGTCGGTGTCTCGGTCGCAAACGCCATTCTGCTTGTGACCTTTGCGGAACAGAGTCGCATGGAGGGAGTTTCTGCCGAAGTCGCCGCTGTGACAGGAGCACGTAGTCGGCTTCGGCCAATCGTTATGACAAGTCTAGCGATGATCGCCGGCATGATACCGATCGCCTTGGCTCTAGGTGAAGGTGGAGAACAAACCGCGCCACTGGGCCGCGCGGTAATTGGCGGACTGAGCGCGTCAACGATTGCCGTGCTGACGATTCTTCCGTTGACGTTTTCGATCGTGCAGCGCCATGCGAGCCGAGCTGCCGCCTCATTACATCCGGATGATACCTACTCCCCACTCGTGGAAGCGCGCGATGAGGCTTAACTTATCAGAATGGAGAGGCGCAAGCTCCGACGCTTAGGTTTGAGCAAAGTTTAGAACGCGAGAGGAACATGGATCGCGAACAGCACCTATCCAAATCAGAAGAAGGCTCTTCGGCATCGGTCGAATTACCGGTCGCCGAGGCTCACCCATCAAGTAGGAGTCGCCGCAAACGCATCGCGATCATAGTCAGCGTTTTAATTGCCGCGATTCTGATTTTTTCATGGATCCTAGTCAGAAGCCGCGCAAACAGCGTCAAAACACCTGCGGCTACTGACAAGGCAGCCCAAACGCCCGCGGTGCTGATTTCGCACGTCGTCTCAAAAGACGTCGATCGGCAGCTTCGTCTGCCCGGCGAGCTGCATGCGTACCAGGACGTCGCTCTCTATCCCAAGGTGCAAGGCTTTGTGGAGACCATTAGCGTCGACCGTGGTTCTGTCGTAAAGCGCGGCCAATTGCTAATCCGCATGAGCGCGCCGGAGTTAGTATCCCGCACTGCCGAGGCTCAGGCGAGAGTCGGCGCGACGAAAGATCAACGGTTGGAGATGGAGGCGCGCGTGCGCAGCGTGCGCGAGCAAAAGGCTGAAGCCGCAGCCAAGCTCGCCGCCGATGAAGGAACTTATCGCAGACTCAAAGCGGCATCGGCCACGCCCGGCGTCGTCGCCGAGAACGATGTTGATGTCGCGCGGCAGAACGTCGAAGCCGACAAGGCGCGTGTACGCGTGCTGGAAGAGAACGAAAAGGCCGCGCAGGCCGTGGTGCAGTCGCAATCGGAAAACGAGAAGGCGGCTGTCAGCTCTGCGAGATCGGTGCGCGACATCGAATCGTATTTACGTATCCAGGCACCCTTTGACGGGATCATCACTGAACGAAACGTCAATAATGGAAGTCTCGCTGGTCCATCGTCGGGCGGAAGTGCCGCGCCGATGCTGAGAATTCAGCAGATTTCAAAATTGAGACTTGTTGTCGCTGTGCCTGAAGCTGACGTTGGTGGCATCACCCACGGCGATCGGATTAGCTTCACAGTGCCGGCTTATCCGGGCGAGACTTTCTCAGGCGTAGTTGCGCGCATCAGTCACATGCTGGACGAGAAGACGCGCACCATGCCGGTGGAGGTCGATGTAATCAACGATTCCGCGCGGCTAGCGCCCGGTATGTTTCCCGAAGTTGTCTGGCCAGCTAAGCGTTTACAGCCTTCATTGTTTGTTCCGCCTTCCGCCATCGCCGTAACTACCGAACGAACCTTCGTTGTCCGCATTCGCAACGGCTCGGTTGAGTGGGTCGACGTGAAACGTGGAGTTTCCCTAGGCGACCTCGTTGAAGTTTTTGGCGATCTGGCGGAGAACGATCTAGTGGCTACTCGGGGCACGGACGAACTCCGCGCCGGCGCGAAAGTAAACGTCAAGGAATCTAACCCGAGCCATTGACCGAATTGACGCGCTCTACGCGAGCGTTAAGCAAGACCAAGCCCCTGGGTAATAACGAGAGGAGAAACACCTGAACGAAAAGAAAGGCAGGCATGAAAATGAGAAGAGATCGAAACATAGCGCGCAGAGCACTTATCCGTTTATCTCTCGCGCGTAAAACGAGAAGAGTCATCTTAAGTGTCGTAGGGTTCATATTGGCGACTGTGTTCGTATTGGTCGCTTGCTCTGCGCCGCAGAACCAATCAGGACAAGCGAACAACCAGCAACCTGCGGCAACGGATTGGAAGCCAGTCGAGCAGGCGCTGGGCAAAGCCGGCTCAGTGCAACCGGGAGATGTTTACAAGGTTAGTCTGCCGCGCAGCGATCTACAGGTCAGCGTAGGCGGCGTTCAGGTCAAGGCACCGCTCGCACTCGGGTCTTGGGTTGCATTCAAGAAAGCCAGCGACATGACGATGGTGATGGGCGATCTGGTGCTAACCGAAGATGAAGTGACGCCGGTCATGACTAAGCTGCAAGAGGGTGGTGTCGAGGTCACTGCGCTCCACAATCATGTCTTACACGAATCTCCGCGCGTGATGTACATGCACATTCACGCGATGGGTGAAGCCGTAAAGATCGCGAAGGCGATTCACGATGCGCTCGCCCTGAGCAAAACGCCTTTCACAGCGCCCGCCGCGTCCACGCCGACACAGGAAATTGGAATTGATACTAAACAGATCGATCAAATCATGGGGCAGAGCGGCAAGGTAAACGGCGGCGTCTATCAATTCAGCGTTGCACGCGCGGAAAAGATCATGGACAACGGCATGGAAGTTCCGTCCTCGATGGGGGTCGCACATGCGATTAACTTTCAGCCTACCGGTGCAGGCAAGGCGGCAATCACCGGCGATTTCGTCTTAATCGGCAATGAGGTAAATCCAGTCATTCAAACCTTGCGGCAGAATGGAATTGATGTGACCGCGGTGCACAGTCACATGTTGACGGAGGAGCCGCGCCTTTTCTTTATGCATTTCTGGGCCAATGATGACGCGTTGAGACTTGCGCGCGGCATCCGCGCGGCCCTCGATAAAACGAATTCGGCAAAGAGCTGAGTGAGCCTTCTGTGTAACCTAAAGTAAAATACACTCGCCTTTAGCTGCGAGACTTCCTGCAACACCGACGAGTTTAGCTGACGGGTTCGACTAACTAGCGTTATGAAGCGCACGTGCTTGCTTTTTCTTGTTCTGTTCGCTTCCTCCTCGCCGTTGGCCCAGACAGGCTCGCTGCGCGGTCAGGTCACGGATCAAAACGGCGCACTTATCGCCGGTGCGAAGGTTACAGTCACCGGACCATCCGGTCCGATCAAGACCACAAATACTGACAAGAGCGGATCGTATTCGTTCACGGGATTACCGCCGGGAGATTATGAAGTGCGGGCGTCCGCGCCGAATCTTGAAGTCGCAGAACCTGCGAAGATCACTTTGAAGGCGGGCGGTCAGACTCTAGACCTGCAACTCAAAGTTGTCCTGGCACCGGAAAAAGTAACCGTCGAGGAAAACGGAGCACCAAGTGTCACGACCGATCCGAACAGCAACGCCAGCGCGCAAGTGCTTCGCGGTAACGACCTGGATTCACTCCCGGACAGTCCGGAGGATCTTCAGGCTGCACTGCAAGCCCTGGCCGGGCCATCGGCAGGACCCAGCGGCGGGCAAATCTTCATCGATGGATTCAGCGGCGGGCAACTCCCGTCGAAGGAATCGATTCGCGAAATCCGCATCAACCAGAATCCTTTCGCTCCTGAGTATGACAAACTCGGCTTTGGCCGTATCGAGATTTTCACCAAGCCGGGGACCGATAAGTTCAAGGGTTCGATCTACTTCAACTTCGCCAATCAATTCTGGAACACGCGCAATCCCTACGCGCAGCAGAAGGCGCCGTTCCTGCTGAAAGAGTACGGCGGCAGCGTAAGCGGCGCGCTCAACAAACGAGCTTCATTCTTTCTCGATGTCCGACGCGATGAGATCGACAACGGCTCGATCATCAATGCGATCACTCTCGATCCACAAACACTCGCAATCATCAATCCGTTCACGGAGGTGTTTCGCACGCGGCAGCGTCGCTTTGGAATCAACCCACGCATCGACTATCAACTCAATCCGAAAAACACGTTGACGGTGCGCTATGGCTTTACCGTTGCAGACATTCGCGGCTCAGGCATCGGGGGATTCAATCTAGTTTCTCGCGGAACGCATCCAGAGAATAAAAACCACACGCTTCAGATCACAGAGACGGCAGTGTTGGGAAAGAACGCTATCAATGAAACGCGCTTTCAGTTTTTCCGCGCCTATGGCCCGACGAACGCCAACGACTTGAGCCCGGCAATCCAGGTGCTCGGCTCGTTCAACGGCGGCGGTGCGCAGGTCGGCCATTCATTCGACGCGCGAAACAACTACGAGTTACAGAACTACACCTCGATAATCGATGGCACACACTCGTGGAAATTCGGCGTGCGACTGCGCAGAGAACGCGATGACAATATGTCGCCGCAGAACTTTGGTGGCACGTTCAGCTTCGGTGGCAGTGATCGAGCGCCGACTCTGGACCCTAATGGCCGACCAATCTGTGCCGGCCAACCGGTGCTGACGCCTACTACTTCTATCGAACGCTATCGCTGGACTTTGTTGATGCAGCAGAATGGATGCTCGCCTGCGGACATCCGAATGTTGGGAGGCGGTGCCACGCAGTTCAGCATCAACGCCGGGAATCCGGGGATCTCAGGGAGCCAGTTCGATGTGGGCTTCTTTGTAGGCGACGATTGGCGGGTGCGGCCCAACCTCACTCTGAGTCTTGGTCTGCGCTACGAAACGCAAAACAACATTCACGACCGGCGCGATTTCTCCCCGCGCCTCACAGTGGCCTGGGCGCCCGGACCAACGAAGCAGAACGCACGTACGAAGACAGTGCTGCGGGCGGGATTTGGAGTTTTCTACGATCGCTTCAGTTTGTCGAACACGCTGACGGCGCTTCGCTATAACGGCATCGTTCAACAGCAGTTTGTGATCACAAATCCCGATTTCTTCCCGACGGCTCCTTCAATCGCTTCTCTCGGGGCCTTTCAAACGGTGCAGACCATCCAGCAGATCAGCCCGACGCTGCGCGCTCCATACATCATGCAGTCTGCGGTGAGTCTCGAACGCCAGTTGCCGTTGAATACTACGATTGCCATCACTTACGCGAACGCGCACGGGCTGCACCTGCTGCGATCCGAAGTGAAACCCGGCCCGGTTTTCCTGATGGAGTCTTCCGGTTTGTACAACCAGAACCAATTGATTACTTACCTTAATTCCAGACTGAACAAAGACGTTTCGATGTCTGTGTCGTATGTTCTGAATCGCGCCATGAGCAACACCGATGGTCTCGGTACGTTTCCAGCGAAGCCGAACGATTTCACGGGCGAGTACGGTCCGGCATCGACTGATGTACGTCATCGGTTTACGTTCACCGGCTCAATCAACACAAAATGGAATGTCCGTTTCAATCCGTTCGTGGTAGTGCAATCCGGTCCGCCGTTCGATATAACGGTCGGTCGCGATCTCTATGGCACGACTCTCTTCAACGGCCGACCTGGGATTCCCACCGACCTAACCAAGCCCGGCTTAATTCAAACGAGATACGGGCTGCTTGATCCTAATCCGACGGCCGACGAGAAAACCCTGTCACGCAACTTTGGGCGCGGACCGGGTACAGTCACCGTAAATCTGCGAGTCACCAAAACAATCGAGTTCGGACCCGAAGGATCGGGATCTGCTGGACCACCGCCAAGCGGTCCCGGCAGTGGCGGACCAGATCGTCGCGGCGCGCCTGGTGTTTTCAACCCAGGAGCACCTCAAGGCCCTTCCGCCTCACGAGTAGGTCGCCGTTACAACCTGAGCATAGCAATGTCGATCAACAATCTATTGAATCATACCAACCCTGGGCCAATCATCGGCAACATCACGTCGCCGCTCTTCGGCCACGCCAACCAGCCGGCGGGAGGCGGCGGAGGATTTGGTGGCGGTAGCGGCTTAGGTTTTTCAGAAGCTGCGAACAACCGGCGCCTGGAACTACAAATGAGATTTACGTTCTAGTTGGTTAAGATTTCCAAGTTAGGAAAACACAGAGCCTTGAGCTGTGGGGCAATGGCTCAATTGAAAAGCATAAGTAGTAGAGTTCTAGGCCAAACTAGACTGTCTAATCTGGCTGAAATCTCGAGTAAGACGCGTCCCACCCGCTACCGCGAGCGTGCTGACAAGGCGCAGCATTTACTGCTTCCGCAGCAACTTGAAGCTCCACTTCGTGCCTTCGAGGTTACTGCCTTCGCCCTTGATTACATCTCCCTCAACCGTGCCCTGCAAGGTCGAGTATTCAGCGATCGATATCTGCACTTCGTTGCCGAGCTGGTGCCAGGTGCCTTCCGTCGTCTTCATCATCCGTTTGCCGTTCTCCAGCACGATGAAGGAGTATCGGAGCTTCCCGCCCTTCAGAAATTCGATGGTGTATTCACCCGCCTCGGCGCTCAACCCGCGCCATATGGTTTGCGCGAGGCTCCCTTCTGCTTCCGGCTCGTCGCTGCGATTGGGCTCAGGCGATGTCTGGACCGGCGGGCGGGCAGTACTGGAGCTGGTCACAATGTTGGCTTCGTCTTGCGTTTGCGCCGCAGCGGCCACGCGCTCGTCCTTAACCGACAGCACCAATTCGTCGGCGCGATAGCCTTCGACCACCGCGAACGGGCGCTGAACTTTGCCCTGTCCGAGATCGAGCAGCACGCGCCGCGGCACAGTGTTTTGCAGATAGTTGATCAGCGCCGAGAGCGTAACCTCGCTTTTGTTGTTCGCGGCCTGGCCCTTCAAACCCTCGACCAGCGCCAGAGTGAAATAGCCGTGGTGCTGCTCTTTCGCTTCGTAAGCGCGGCGGCCAATTTCGGTCGCGTACAAAGTGGCGAACGCCTGCACCTCGCGGTTGCGCACATCAAAGTCGAAGCCGCGCATGTAATTCTTGCTGAGCGGATTGTCGGCAGTGGCGCGACCGGCCGCCGGATCGTTGCGGCAAGCGTCAAGCAACAGCAGCACTTGACCGACGCCCGTCTTGCGAATCCAGTCTTTGACCTGTACTACATTGATCGCGGTCTGCTCAAGCAGGTTGACGTCGTCGCTTACCTGCGCGTCGGCCGGCAACAGGAACGCCTGATTGCTGCGCTCCATCCCGTGCCCCGCAAACGAGAAAAGCAGCAGCCCGTCCTTCGGTACGACCGAGGCGAGGTTTGCCAGCCGCCGCAGGATGTTCCCGCGCGTCGGCCGGCGCTCAGGTGATTCACCCGAAGCGAGCAACGAGGCCGATGCCACGCGTTGCATCCTGCGGCTCCGGCGAACCGGCCGGTTTCTGCGGGCCGGGAGCTGGCGTCTGCGCCCGAGCTCGCAGAGATGCGACGGGCGACATGAGGAGACTGCTCAACAGGACAGCCGCGATGGGTACTGGCAGATTAGTGCGAAAGCTTTGGTTCTTCATACGCGACACTCTAGCGCCCTTTCAGGCACAAGTGAAGCGTGCCCGCAACCGGTTGGGGATTTATTTCCATCTTTCAGGTCGGTCGAATCTTGGTAACGCTGTGGTAACGACTTTCTTACAAATCAGTCCAAACTACTCTGTGTTCATCTGCTTTAGAGTGGGCGGCTTTTTTCGTTTCTGGAGACCCAAATTTTGCTGAGATATTTGTGAGAGTGCCTTAGATCAAGCATTTGTGATAAGCCCCAATAGTGTGTTATGAAAACGAGTCTCGAAAAGCAAGACTATGATCGAAGTCTTAAATCTGCAATCTGAAATCTGGGATCTGAAATCGGTCAATGGCCCAGAAGGGCGCAAAAGCAGTCTTTGCTTCACGGCGGACTTCGGGCGTTAATGCGGCGCCAAAGGGGAATCGAAAAAGTTGAGTGACCCAGCAAAAGCTTTTGCCGGACGCGTGGCGATCGTTACGGGTGCAACGCGCGGTATCGGTCGCGCTATCGCGCTGGAACTCGCGCGCCGTGGCGCGGACGTCACGTTCAATTACGCCCGAAGTGGTGAGGCGGCTGAGTCGCTCACGAGAGAGATTGAAGCGCTGGGTGTACGCGCACTCGCGGCGCAGTGTGATGTTGCCAACACCGCAGCGGCCGTGGATATGGTCAAGCAAGTGAAAGAAGTTTTCGGCCGGATTGATTTCCTGGTCAACAACGCGGGCATCACTCGCGACAACTTGATCCTGCGCATGAAGGAAGAGGATTGGGACGCAGTCGTCGATACCAATCTAAAAGGCGCGTGGAACTTTGCCAGGGCCGCACTGCGCATCATGCTCCGGCAGGAAGAAGGCGGGTCGATTCTAAACATTACCTCAATCAGCGGGCGCGTCGGGATGGCTGGCCAGTCGAATTATTCTGCGTCAAAGGCGGGCATGATTGGTTTGACTAAAGCGCTCGCAAAAGAAGTCGCGAGCCGCAAAGTCACCGTCAACGCGTTATCTCTGGGCCTGGTCTCCACCGACATGGCCGCAGCGCTTGATGAGGGTTACCGCGCGAAAATCCTCGAACAAATCCCTCTGGGCCGTTTCGCCGACACCGACGAAGTCGCGCGCATTGCGTGCTTCATGTTGTCGGACGAAGCGCGCTACATCACCGGGCAGGTGCTGCAGGTCGACGGTGGGTTGGCGATGTAATCATTTCCCAGAGCGCGCCCGCGAAAGACGCGCGGCCTGATTGCGCACTGCCTCGGACACGTTGCGATTTAGCGAAAGATTCAAGAGGTCCTTAGCGTGAATGCGCGGCAGTGTGCTGATGACTGTGGGGATTGGCGTGCGTGGATTCCGCACCAGGTTATGGATGATCGGATATTGTCGTGTCCAGGCGCGATTCAAAGAGACCAGCCGCAGCACTTCGTCTGAAACCTGGCGCATTGCAGCGATGTTTTCTACCTCCTGATCGGTGACGCGCGGGTTCTTGAGGACCGCCGCCGCCACCACGCGGTTTGAGTCGCGAACCAGAATACTGCGGGCCTCTCGATCGCCCTTCATGGCCAGCTTCAAACGGTCTTTCACGTTCATAAACATAAGACGCCGGATCAAAGTGACGCGCTCAGGAGGTACTTCGCCCAAAGCTTCCAGACGCTCATGGTCGATCACCCGCTTAACATTCGCGGCCACCTCGTCGAAGCTTTCCATGAGCAATTCTTCGTATCGCTCCGAGGGCAGCCACGAGTCATCAATGTCGGCATCGGAGACTTCGATGTGCTCCGCGATCAGCCACGCGTCTTCGGTTGAAAGTACTCCGGTCGCCGTCGTTAATTCCGCGGTTTCAAAGAACTCGGCCGCGGCTGTCTTGCCGCGGGCGCGCAACTCTCCGGCGATCTGACGCGCGCCGCGTTCCTTCTCAAAAAACTCGATCCGCGTTTCCCGTGCCCGGCGCTCGGCCTCAGGCGTGCGCGCCGGATTCGCTAAGATAGCGTCGATGATTGCAGGCGCCTTGACCAGACGTTGCTGGTTGGTGGCGATCAACTCGAGCAGCGATCCGTCGGTTGTCGAGCCGGCCAGCCGGGCAATCGCGTCGGCCGGCG
>WNGL01013681.1_pt1 | contig 15586 bp, 20 predicted proteins | sample 5400591 | NCBI WGS metagenome assembly WNGL01 (sample SAMN13153377, study PRJNA577476) | soil metagenome | isolation source: 80 cm soil or saprolite under Garry oak tree replicate 1 | place: USA:California | collected 2016-06-15
CGAGACTGGCACCGACGGCACCAGCGGCACGCCTGCCTGCGTCTGCATCGCCAGCACCTGGAGGTCCAGATGGAGCCAGCTCTCAAGAGGACCTCTGCTTCTTCCTCTCCGACGATTTCTCGGGCCGAGCGGGCGCATTCCCGCTTATCATGGGACGAGCGGCTGGCTCGCAATGCTCGAACTGAAGCGGCGGAGCGGATCACGCTCACCCTGTTCGGGATTCCAGACCGCCTGGCGACCTTTCTCGGCCTGGCCACTGCCTAACGCCTCCTCCGAAAGCCGTGAGCCATCCCCTGCTTCGGAGAAGCAGGCTTCTCCGAGCGGCTTTTTCTGTCTCTTTTGCTTGATCGCCCCTCCTATCCATGCTCCTTGTTCTCTTGTTCCCTTTCATCCCTCCACTTCTCTTCGCGCTGACCTGCTTCCCATGCCTGTTGAGCTAACGGGCAACCCTGAGAGCAGGCTGGAACATTTCGGCGAACTCATTGCGCATGTCGTGGGCCATAGGAGAATCTGTCCTTCCGCATCTCTTCTTTCTCACTCTGCTGGTCCAGTACGCGCAAGATCCCAGGGATGGTTTGTGCGACCATACACCGGATGAGTAGCTTCATGGTACATGAGCAGATGGGCCACATTCGTTTTCCCTAGAATAATGGCTCCAGCCTGGTGGAGCCGCTGGACCAGGGGACCTTCAGGCCCAGTGTAGCGTGCTTGCTGGCTTATGAGCCCAACCGTTGATGCGGTCCCTGCCACGAGAAATTGCTCTTTGAGTGTGATTGGAACGCCGTGGAGTGGACCGAGAAGCACCCCTTGTTCATGGGCATGATCAGCCTTGAGAGCTTCCTCTCGTGCCTGTTCAAAGAGCGGAACCACGACCGCGTTCAGATCTGAATTAACGGCTTCAATGCGCCGAATATGCGCTTCCACCACCTCACGCGAGGAGAGTTCACCTGCTGCTATGCGTCGTGCGAGCTCTGACGGGCTCAGGTGAATGAAATCCGACGTGGTCTCTCCTTCGCGCCCCTGCTGTCCACTGGTCAGCACCCACCGGCTCTTTGCAGGCGGAGCATGCTGACGCTTTCTCATGCCTGTCGGTTTCATCTCTCTCAATCTCCCTCCATCTTCGTTCTCTTTCCTCAGAAAAGGATCGCCTTTGCAGGAACAAACATGCTTCACGTGAGGCGACCTCGGCCTGCCTGATACGCGTGCTCTTCTGGCGTTAAACGCCAACCGAGCGCCCCGGCATGCTGGCGTGCCTGTTGTGCGTTCTTGGAATGCGCAATGCCGTTGGCCGACCAGTCCCTTGCCCTCAGAGCGAGCATGCTAGTGACACCCATACGCTTGCCTGCTGCTTATCTGGATGCATCTCTCACGCATACATGCGTCGTCCGTTGGAATGCAGGATGAGGGAACCGCGTAGCAGCGCTGCACCGGCATGCTCAAGGAGAAGACGTCCTTCTTGCCCATGCATCCTCTCACACAAGCATACCATCGCAGAACAGGAAACACCCAGGCGCCCAGCAGGCTTTTGGAGCTCTGGCCAGATCGCCTCCCAAAAGCCTGCTGGGCGCCTTCCTGTTTCTTCTTCTCTGATGCTACACTTCTTTCGTGAAAGCAAGAAGACAAACAGCTCTGACCGCCTCACGGCGTTGGGCGGGTCCATGAAGAGGGGACTTCTGACTCTTGTGGAGACGTCTCATCTGGAGAGGAAGAGTTTTCCCTCCCTCTCTTCAGAAACGCACCCTAGCCAGGAAAGGAGATGGACGGCGATGATGGCATTCAATGTTAGTTGGGACTAACACATGTAGGCATCAATAGTTGCTATAGCCACGTTCAATAGTAGTTGGGACTAACACATGGGGGTCGAGTAGGAACGGACCCAAAAAACAACGAGAAGCAATTGCAGTGGCTTTTGGCGCCGATTGAGCGAGCCAGCGAGGCCACGGATAACCCACTCTTTTTCCTGAGAGCGCGTCTTCCTTCCTTCAGTTCAAGCTGGATGCCTCGCCAAGGAAGTATTTCTCACTCTTCCTTCTCGTTGTTTTTGGGTCCGTTCCTACTCGACCCCATATATCGGAATTGCTCACACCGTTGCCGATGGAGTGGTGTCTGTGCCGCACGATCAAAGGCAAGGGGCAGACCGAGGTCGGAAGCAAGTTTTCCTCTCGGCATGGCTCCTCCTTAAGTGGCCCTTTTCGGAAAGCCACCTTTTGACTACCAGTAGTTTGTGGACTCGGGAAATCTCGCTTGATGTGTGGGTCTGCGTCAAGTAGATACTCATCAATTTGAGCTCAGATTATCACTATTTGATGGGTTTAAGACGAGACACCGTCCCGAGTCCACAAACTACCGCTACAACGGCGTTCAGAAAGATTGAGCCGGCCGATACAATCAAGGCATGATCTTTCTGTCTAAGCAGAGTGGACAAAGATCTGGAAAAATATCGCAAGGAGTAAAGGCTACTCTATGAAACGTATTGCTCTTATTGCAGATACACATGGAAATTATCTCGCATTCGATGCCGTCCTCGCTGACCTCCAGTACCATTCAGTTGATATGGTAGTCTGCTTGGGAGATATGGTACCAGGACCATTCCCTGTTGAAATGGTTGAGCGTTTAAGAAAGCTCCCATGGCCGCAGGTCATGGGAGATGCGGAGGCAAACATGCTGCTCAGCGAAGAGGACGCTCGAGAGAAGATTGAGAGGCTCCCAGGGCCTCCTAAATTTAATGTCTGGGCTTGGAGCAAGTTAAGTAGTGGAGATCGTTCTTTTCTCGAACAGTTTCAGCAAACTGTTGAAATCGAATTGGAAGGAGGGCGGCGTTTACTTTGCTTCCACGGTTCTCCTCATGCTCTCGACACCTGGCTGTATCCTGAAACGCCAGAAGAAGAGTTTCGGCGCGAGTTAGCACCTTACCAATCGCATGTTCTAACAGGAGGACACACGCACAGACAGCAACTTCGACGCCTGGGGAAGACGATCTTCTTCGATCCAGGCAGTGCTGGGCTTGCGTATAGAAAATATCTTCCAGAGGAGCATTTTCATTTTGACCCGTGGGCGGAATACGCCATTCTCACCTCTGATGGGCGGGCCCTCAGTATTGATTTTCGGCACGTACCATTCAATGTGGAAGCCCTTATCCAAAGCTTGTCAACAAGCGATATGCCAGGGGTAGAGAGCCTGCTGATCCGTTTTCAAGAGCAGGAGTAGCCAGCAATCCGCCAGGGGGAGAGACGGTTCAATCTTTCTGAACACCGCGATAGTGGTAGTTTGTGGATAAGGGATTTTGTCTCGTTTTAAACTCATCAAATAGTAATAATCTGAGCTCAAATTGCTCAGTATATACGCCCGGAATCGGACATGATTTCCTGAGTCCACAAACTACCGATAGAGTAGGGGTATGAGCCCGGGAGGAATCACAAGTCGGAAGAGCCTGTTGAGGCCGCTTGTAGAGCGAAGAAAGCGAGCTCGCCATCACAAGAGAAAGAAGCAATCCTAAGAGAAACATCTCTGGGAAAAGTGGTTCTTAAAGAACATGCAAGATGTCTATAATCACCATCTCGCAAAGGATCAGAAAGGGGATACGATCATGCCAACAGCGGATGGAAAACTTACCGTTGGGATCCTGCTTTTTGAGGATGTGGAAGTCCTCGACTTTTGTGGACCATTTGAAGTCTTTTCGCTCACCGGGCGGCTCTCTGCGACGGGGAAGAATCAAGGGGGAACCGAGACGGCGATCAACGTCTACCTTCTCGCACAAAGCGAGAGACCGGTGAAGGCGCTGGGCAATTTCCTTGTACAGCCGCACTACACGCTCCAGAATCATCCCGAGCTGGATGTACTGGTCGTTCCTGGTGGCTGGGGGGTGTGGGCAGCGCTGCAGCAGCAAGAGGTGGTGGCGTGGGTGAGACAGATGGCCGAGCGTGTGACGGTGATGAGCAGCGTCTGCACAGGGGCTTTTCTCCTGGGCCAAGCCGGGCTGTTAGAGGGTCGAAAAGCCACCACGCACTGGATGAGCCTTGAGCGGCTGAGCAGGGAGTTTCCACAAACGCAGGTGCAAACAGGAGTGCGCTGGGTCGATGAGGGGGACCTGGTGACCTCGGCGGGCATTGAGGCGGGCATCGATATGAGCTTGCACCTGGTAGAGCGGCTGCTGGGGCGCGAAACGGCAGAGACAACGGCCAGGCGCATGGAGTATAGCTGGCAGGAAAACCAGCGCTAAAAGCTCAAAACACGTGTGGAGAGCTATCTCTAGGAGAAAGGATCATGCATGAACCAGAACCAAACGAGCACCAATGAAGCTCACATCCGTGAATTAGTCGAGCATTGGGCGAGCGCTGTTCGTAACAAAGACATGGAAGCGATCCTTGCCCATCATGCGCCTGATCTGCTGATGTTCGATGTCCCACCTCCGCTTCAATTGAGAGGGATCGAGGCATACAGAGCATCGTGGAGTAAGTTTTTCCCCTGGCTAGAGAGGGGAGGCACTTTCCAACTGAGCGACATAAGCGTCACGACAGGCAGTGACGTTGCCTTTTGTCATGCCCTTATTCACTGTGGCAATCCTCGTTCCAGCGGTCGGAAAGACGATCTTACTGTCCGGTTAACCATGGGTTTCAAGCAAGTGAATGGCGAGTGGACTATTGTGCATGAACACCATTCAGAGCCAGCTGAGTAGGGCGCCGAACTGGTACGAGTAAAGGAAAGCCACTCTTTGCAAACTTGGGAGAGCGGAGCAATCTTCGGCTTATAGAAACGAGAGGTATGGAGCCGGAGCGTTGTACAGAACGCAAATACGTCGTGTATACGACGTAAGTAGTATCGGTGAATCGGAGGTTATATGGCAAAGCAAGACACATCAAAAACAAAACACATACTTGACCGCAACATTACAACTCACAACGCCAGAGACATCGATGGGTATCTCGCTAACCAGAGTCCAGACGTTGAGTTCGTCCTTCCTGGAGGTGTCAGGCTGCATGGGCGCGACCAAGTAAGGCACTATACCGAAGCCCTTTGGAAGGCATTTCCAGATGGTGTCCTCACCTTCGGAAAACAAGTGCTTACCGAAGATGCAGCAGCCACCGAACTTGTGTTTACCGGTACACACACTGGTCCAATGATGACACCTAACGGTCCGATTCCACCAACCGGCAAACGCGTCACGACCCACTCGGTATCGATCTTGCGCATGAAGGACGACCTGATTGCTTCAGAGCATGTGTATTTCGATCAGCTCGAAATGCTAATGCAACTCGGCTTGATGCCAGCCGCTGCGGGCCCCAACGACCACGCTGTTTAACGAGGTATTGATCAAGGAGACGAAGATGAGCTCAACACCCCAGTTCCCTAGTCGACTCCAGGCTAGTCGTGTCGCGACCCGGCTCCCCGCTCAGGACCTTGCCCGCGCGCGGCAGTTCTACTCCGAGAAGCTTGGCCTCGAACCCGTCGAAGAGCGGCAAGGCGGTCTGCGGTATCAGTGCGGTGAGGGTTGGTTCGCCCTCTTCGAGTCGTCGGGAAGACCTTCCGGAACGCACACACAGATGGCGTTCGAGGTCGACGACCTAGAGGAAACGGTGCGTGAGCTGCGGGGTCGAGGCGTGAAGTTCTTGAAGTACGATGAACCAGGACTCAAGACCGTTGACGACATCGCCTTTGTCGAGGGGAACTACCCGTCAGCTGGAAGTATCGGCGAGCGCGCCGCGTGGTTTCGCGATAGCGAGGGCAATCTCCTCGCGATTGGTCAGCCGATTTTGTAGACTTGAGTGCGTCTTGAAGCTGTTTTGAAAGAAAGGTCACCATGGAGAAGAGAGTACAATGTGACTTTGAAATCGAGTTTACCAACGGCGGAGGGCTGCAAGGACAGGGCTTTCGTCTGGATATTGCGGGCGATGATATCAGCGACCAGGCGCTCGCTGATTCCCTGGTCAGCGATCTGCGGCTGCTGATGGTTGGGAAGGTGCATATTCACAAGAAGACTCTTCTGGTGGAGAAGCATCAACGTGTTCCCATCGTTGCCAGAGCGGGAAGCGAGAAACTCGTCGACTTGAGCCATATCATTGAGCATGGATTAGTGACCTATAAAGGATTACCAGCCCCCATCATCTGCGATTATTTAAGTCGGGAGGAATCCAGGAAACACTACGCGGAGGGGACCGAGTTCCAGATTGGGAAGATCGAAATGGTGGCCAATACCGGCACCTATCTCGATTGCCCATTTCATCGCTACGAGCGCGGGAAGGACCTCTCGGAAGTAGGTGTGGAAAGGCTTGCAGACCTGGATGGCATCGTTATTCATGCTGACCACAAAGAGACGGTTGCAATCAACGCGGACTTCTTCCGCGGCAAGGAACTGCGCGGGCGAGCTGTATTGGTGCATACCGGCTGGGACGCCTACTGGAAGACCGACCAGTACTTTGAACACCATCCGCACCTGACGGAAGACGCCGCTCACTATCTCGTCGAGTGTGGCGTCAAACTGGTCGGCATCGACTCCGTGAACATCGATGATACCAGGGGCGGCTCAAGACCCGTCCATTCCCTCCTGCTTGGAGCCGAAGTCCTGATCGTGGAGCATCTGTGCCATCTGAGCCAACTTCCGATAACGAGCATCTTTTCTACGAAGCGATCAAATGCGGGAAAAAAGCACGAAGAGTTGGCTCTCAAGTACTTACTCAGCCAGCAAGCGCTCCCGCTCTACCAGCGAGCTCGGCAAGTGTGGCGCCGAGAGCTTGGTCGAGGGTAGTGTTGTGCTCTGCTCGATCTGGTGCCGCGTAGGCGAACCGGCCAGAGGGGGAGGCGCTGGCTCGCGTGAGAGGGCCTGTGCGGTCTCCTCTAAGCGGCCAAGTGTTACCCTCGCCGTTCGCCCGAGATAGCGCTTGCGGGTGCGACTCCTGGCGCTGTGGTAGGCATACCAATACTGTCCCGCACGTCCCCGAGCTTCCTGGTTGTAAATCCCAACATTAAACTGGTGGGGGAGTACAATTATTCTGGTGGCTTCTGGCTTTCTCTCTCTTCTTTGTTTTTTTGCTCATCGCTCTTGAGAGGCTAAACGAGCTATCTTCCTTCCTCAAACAGCATCTCTGCGTTGACCAGGATAATTATACCGCTCCCACCAGTTTAATGTTGGGATTTACAGCTGAACGGTAAATTAACCCTTGGGCTGGTTACGTATCCTTGGAACGCAAGATCATTAAACCTCCAAAACAGAGGAACAGTCCGAACAGTCCCAGGAAAAGATCAAAGCCAAAAAAAGCAAAATTCAGAATAGAACCAGCGATATTGGGAATAATGCCAAAAATGCTATAAATAATAAAAAATATGCCGATAAGGAAACAGACTACGGCTGAGAGATTCCTTTGGTGAAGTGTTCTGTGCGAAGGGTTGTTCAGGACAGTCTGAGCCCGGATAACTTGGTGCATCTGGCTAGAAGTTAGAGGAGCGTGGGGAGACCCGGCTGGCACTGCCTGAACTTGTTGTTGAGCCTTGAAACGATTGAGGTTCTGGAGAACTTCCTCTTTGCCGGAGGAAGCAGGCACATAGTTGGGTTTAAGTCGCAGGGCTGGCTCACAGGCGGCCAGGGACTCCTGGTAGCTTTTCTTTTTGCCGTGTTCGTATCCCTCTCGCAACCACTGCTCAGCGGTTCGTGGGGCCGTCTTCGGTCCTAAAGCATCCCGGTAGGCGCCAGCCAGCAGGGCATCATGCAGGTCAGCCTTGCCCTGGTCGGCATCGCCCAGGAGGGCACCGACCAGGTTAGCACCGCGCAGATCGGCATTGCTTAAGTCGGTGCCACGCAGGTCAGCGCCACCTAAATCAGCCTCGCGTAGATTGGCATTGCGCAGGTCAGCACTGCGCAGATCGACATAGCACTACAGCCGCACTTCTTCACCACAGCTATTGAGAGATATTGTAACGCTCACAAGAGCTGGAACGGGAAAGCTTACAGGGGGGGTGAGCCACCTTTTCACCCTTCCTTTTCCCTTTTCCAGCGTGTAGACTGAGAAAGAATAAGACAGAACAGAAGCAAGAAGAGGGATCTGTTGGTGACACAATTGAGCATCTTCCTCGATCTGGGAGGGGTCATCACGGATAAACGTCAACAGGCCGCACAATGGCAATCCCTCATTGGGGCATATTTTGCCCCACGGCTTGGGAGAACCCCTCAAGAGTGGAACAGGGCTCATCGGATCGTCACGCAACGTCTCGTGGCTCAAGGAAACGTTTTACAGCAAGCAACCCCTGATTTCATCAGGTTTCATGACGCCTACAACGTTTCCTGGCTCAGCGGTATGTGTGAGGTGTTAGCGCTTCCCATCCCGACTTCGCAAGCTTGTCTTGCCCTGGCCGAGGCTGCCATCGCCTCTCTCAGTGCTCAGATCCAGGCAGTCTTGCCAGGTGCAGTCGAGGCCATCCAAACCTTGCACGCGCAGGGATATCCGTTGCATACCGCTTCTGGAGCCGCCTCCATTGAAATAGCTGGCTACCTGCAAGCGGCAGGTGTGCGGTCCTGTTTTGGTCGTTGCTACGGGGCTGATTTGATCAATACCTTTAAGCAAGGACCAACGTATTTTGAGCGGCTCTTCGCGGATCTCGGTCTCAGACCAACCGAGGCGCTCATCGTGGATGATGGCGTTGATGTGCTTCGCTGGGCTGCCCAGGTTGGGGCCAGGACGTTGCTTGTCGGCTTTCCTCTTGCTGCCGACGAGCAGGTGACCGCGTGCATTCAGAGCCTGGCTGAGTTACCAACCTGGCTCCAGCAGCAGAGGTGATACGCAATCCTGTTGCTGGCAGGCAGGGAAAATGGCACAATGACTTGAAGTGCCTATCCGTTTCCTCGCCTTCCGCCTCGTCCGACTCCTTTCTCCTCCTGAACACACGCCTCATCTGCTTTTTCCTTTGTGACACCCTGAGAGACCAGAAACCTCCACTGGTCTTCCGTCTCCTGGGAAAGGAGAAAGACATGAAGCAACCCCAGCACATCACCCCAGTAGGAGCCAAAACCACCTTTCTCGAAGTGTGGAAGTGGGGACAGGAACTCGAACGCCTGCATGCCCGCATCGCCCCTCGTTTTGCTCGCCCAGAGCCCCGCCGGCGGGCGTTGGCCTATCTCAAAGGAATCGTCAGTCCCATCGAGCGCAAAAATGGCTGGCAACTGGCCGAGCACGCCGGAGAGTCCCGACCAGACGGGATGCAACGCTTACTGAACAGCGCGGTCTGGGACGCGGACCTGGTGCGCGACGATCTGCGCGCGTACATTCTGGAGCGTCTGGGTGATCCGCACGCCATCCTGGTGATCGACGAAACGAGCTTTCGCAAAAGGGGCAAAAAGTCAGCCGGAGTGAAAAAGCAGTATTGCGGGACCACCGGGGCGATTGAGAACTGCCAGGTTGGCGTGTTCCTGAGCTACGTCGGCGCGAGAGGGCACACGCTCCTCGACCGCGAACTGTATCCGCCCAAAGAATGGATCGACGATCCACAACGATGCCGTGAGGCAGGGATTCCAGAAGACACACGCTTTCAGACCAAATGTGAGCTGGCCAGACGCATGATCGAGCGTCTCTGGAAAGCCCAGGTCCCGTTCGCATGGGTCGTCGCCGATACGGTCTATGGTGGCAACCTGGACCTGCGCCTGTGGCTGGAAGCGCATGGCTACTCCTACGTGCTGGCGGTGGCCTGCGATGAACCGGTGGGGGTACAGACGCCAGAGGGTCGCAAGCGGATGACGGTGGCTGAGGCTGAAGCCCTGCTGGTTCATACTGAGGATTGGCACCGCCTCTCGATGAGCAACGGCACAAAAGGGCCGCGCTTGTTTGATTGGGCGGTCATCCCCATGCTGCATGGCTGGGAGGATGATGGGCGACACTTCTTACTCATTCGCCGTTGCCTCGACGACAAAGCCGAGAAAGCCTACTACTTTGTCTTCGCGCCGCCTGCCACCACCCTTGCCGAGATGGTCAAGGCGATTGGCCAAAGATGGTGCAGTGAGGAATGTTTCGAGACAGGCAAAGAGATGGGCCTGGAAGATTACGAGGTTCGAGGATTCACCGCCTGGTACCGCTTCATCACATTGGTGATGGCTGTCATGGCCTGTCTGGCAAGCATCTGCGCGGCGGCTTTCCTGGCTCCCCCTCAGCCGACGACGGCGGAGGGAACCCATCCATTGCTCCCTCTGACCATTCCCGAAGTGCGTCATTTGCTCGCCTCCTTGCTCTGGCCCCTGCCTCGCAGTGCACCCCTGCTCCTTGCCTGGTCCTGGTGGCGGCGCTGCCATCAGAGCCGGGCCAGTTTCTTCCATACCAGACGTCGTCTCCAGGCGGGGTGATCTCATCGGATGCTCGCGCCTCCGGTCCCTTCGATGACCTCTTGCGCGGCCTGCCTGATCTCCCTGCATGTTTCCAGGAAGTGTCCCTGTTGTTCCTGCACTCCCTGTACTTTTCCAGGGTGTCTCCCTGTTGTCCCCTTTGTTTTCTGTGAAAGGAGTTGGACCCATGACCATTATTCCTCAGAACGAGTGCTGCCAGATGCTTGGTATCCATCCCAAGACCTTATGCCACTGGCTAGCGCATGCCCAGATGCCGTTCACCACGCACCCGACCGATGCCCGCCTCAGATGCCTGACCCAGGCGCAGGTCCAGCAACTGGCCGCTCTCCATGGGCGTCCTCTTGCCTCCCCTCTCACCGCTCCTCCGGCTCAGGAACAGGAGACGTTGCCTCCTGCTGTACCCGCTCCTCTGGGCAGTTCCGGCCAGGCAGAGACCGATCTGAGCCAGTCGCTGGCGCGTTTGCAAGCGCAAGTCGCCACCATGCAGGAGCAGCTCACGCAACTGGCTCTGGAAGTGCTCCGGGAGCGTGACCTTCGCCTGACATGGCTGGGAGCGCATCAACCGCACAACGAGGCACGTCTTTCGACGCGGGAAGCGCCAGTCCTACCTGTGAGAGAGCCATATCCTTCTCTACCTGCCGAACCCTCACCTCGTGAGACCGACCTTCCCCCTGCGCAACCGAGCCACGTGTTGCGTTCCTCACGCTCAGGATCAGCACGCGGACGTTCCCAGGTGCTTCCTCTCATCGCCTGGACAGCGACGGAGAGCTATGTGATCATCTGTCCGACGCGCGGGGAGCTTCCCCTGGTTCCCGATTCCCCGGAATGGTTCGACTGGCTGGCCACTTTGTCGTCTTTCCGCTTTATCGGAAAGCTCGGACGCTTGAGTGCCTCTCGCAACCGAGGACGGCCCTGCTGGATGGCTTATCGTCGTATCCACGGCCACTGCTACGCTTATGGTCTGGGCAACACCAAGCGGCTGACCATTGCTCATCTGGAGCAGATGGCGGCCACTCTCCAATCCCACGTCCCTCCAGTTTGGTAAACTGAGCCATATCCTCCGAATGGGTCTCAGGGCAGTATCTCTCGCAACAAGTGCGGCTGTAGTGCATAGATCAGGTTGGCCTCACACAGGTTGGCGCCACGCAGATCGGCGTTGACCAGATTAGCCTCATGCAGGTCAAGCAGTACTTCTGGATGCTGCATACGCCACGTATTCCATCGCTCTCTTCCCTGTTGAAGCAGAGCCACTTGTTTCTGGTTCGCCATCGTATTCCCTCTCTTTGGGATATTTAACCTGAAAAAGCGAGATTACAGACGAGCTATTCCTGTCTTGTCGGGCCAGTTGTCTGGTAAAGAAGTGTTAACTCGTTTTTCGTCGAGAAACGGACTTGATGGCCAGGTGGAATAGAGAGCGATCTGGCGCCAATGTATGGGAAGAGCACGAGGATTCCAATAGCGCTGCACACAAACAGAATGGTATGACTCCACCACACCAGGTACACCCACCAGGCCATGTGGGTCGCCCGGCCAGCGTACGTAGCGACAACCCCAAGCGCAATTGACACGATCACCCCCCTCCCCAGATGAAAACGGTTCGGAGGCGTTTTTTCATACGCAGTTGGAGACTATCGACTTCGAACAGCGCTTTTTGTTGACACATCTTGCAAGCCACTGCAGCGCGCTGATTCCCACTAGCTGACGGTGCGAGAACCACTGATTGCGTGCCACCATAGGTCGTCGTCTCACGTACACCCCAGAGAGGACGCAGACGCGTTTCCTTCCGAGCTACATGGTCCAACTGCAAAACAGGTAATGGCTGAAATAATCCGCTGCTTCTCCAGATGAGATACTTGAAGAGTGCCAGAATGAACGCGAACGACGCGCCCACGTAAAACACCAGCGAGAGCGCATTAAAGGCGTCTTCCTCCCCTGCCAGGAGCACAACAGGACAGAGCCCAAACATGAACAAAACCATACCCGCTGCAGCAATGTGCCGTGGAGCCCCTTTGACTATTCCTCTGAATACCATATAAAGCATCATGCACCTCCAAAACAGCTCTTTCAAAGTCCAGAACGGCCTATTAGTTTTTTTGAGAGAAAAACGGCGAGGGCGCATGGGATGAGCCACGGTCGTTCTTTCACCAGGAAAGAGCGTCGCTCATGCTGATTGTTGATCGTCAGCCAATGCTAACCGCGTCAGTGCCTCTTGTAATTGCTGACGCAGCTCTGCATCTGTCAATGAGCTGCTAGCGGCCAGTTTTCCATAGAGACGATCAATCTCACGCTGCTTCTGGCGCAGTTCTGCATCTTTGGTGGCCATCGTCTGCTTCAGTTCATCCAGCCGCCGACGTAAGGCAGCGATCACCAGGTCTTTCGCGAGGTCTTCGGTATTTTCTGGAGGCGCCAGCCGAGAGTGCTGTCCTGCTTCCTCAATGGCCTCAAGCAAGTCGGGATGACTTCGCAGAAACACCACAGAGACGCCAGCTCGCCTGGAGACAGCCGCCCTGGTCACTGGAAGTTTTTCCTGCTGAAGGTCTCGAAGAGCTGCAAAGGCCATCCGGCGCTTTTGCGCAGACTTCGCCTGTGCGTTTTTCCGGCACTGCTCACTTCTCGTTTGCTTGGCCGTTGTGGATACGTCCATCCCAGAAGCCCTCCTCGTTGATCGTTTTGATCACCTTCTCGGCATGACGCAGTTCCTGCTCATGCTTTTGCCGAGCCCGTGCGTAGGCTGGATTGGCCCGCAGCGCCTCGACAGTGATGAGCAAGTTCTGAGCCTTGTGCTCCCAGACAGGCAAATGACGTTTGGTGGCGCGCAGCTTTGGACAGGTGGGGCAGTGAGGCGAATCGGGGCAGCCATCATGCATGGGCAGATGGACACAATTGCCAATCCCGTCGGGCAAGGGCGAGACATACAGCTTGCCCACTTTGTTCTCCACCCATCCTCCGTCTGCATCACCCTTTGGCTGGGTCATCTGGATCTGGGTCGCCAGCATTTCAGAGGCATACGTCTGTTGCTTCTTGACGCGATAGGCATCGTATTTGGCCTTGAGGCTGGTGAGGTAGACCTTCACATAGCGTTCCGTCATCGCAAGGGTAATGTGGCCCAGAAACTCTTTCACCGGGTAAATGTCTACCCCGTGTTCGATCATGTCTGTGGCCAGCGAATGCCGGAACTGGTGCGCTGTCATCAGGTACGGTCGCCCTTCATAGGTGAGATGGGCAGCCAGTTTCTTGAGCGCTTCCTGCATCTGTCCGCTCGTGATGATGCCCTTCTCGGTCCGAAACAGATAGTGGGCTGCAAAGTGGTCTGGAAGGGGCTTGGCCCGCTCCTGCTGGCGACGAATGGCATCCATCACCCCATCGGCTTGCCGGGTGGGAATGCGGTGCTCGCGCGCCATTTTCGTGTTCGTGTGGTCAATGCAAATCCACCAGTAGCCTTCCGCATCCTGGTCGAGGCACCCGTTTCTGCCGTGTGCATCAGGCGCTTTGAGATGGGCCAGATCCTCAAAACGCATGCCGGTATGACGCAGGATGAGCAGTGCATCCCACACCATCGGCGCCAGGATGAAAGGTTCCTGACCCTGTTGCATGGCCTTCTCCGCCTGCCCTAACAAGGGATCGAGCTGGTCAAGGACATCGGGAGGAATGGGCCGCGGAAGCGCTTCTGATCGGTGTGGAATGTCTTCCTCCCAGATGAGAAAACGAGGTGGTCGCGGACCAGTCCATGCAGGTGAGACTGCCATGTACTCAAACATCGCTTTCGCCTCACGCAGTCCTCTGCTGGCCTGATAGGCGCTCAGCCGACTCATGGCTGGCAGCAGCGTTTCTACGTGGCTTCTCTGCACCGTTCCCACATGGACATCTGGTGGAAGGAGCACCAGGACCGTCTTTAAGTGGGACAAAGCTCTTTTGAAGGTGGCCGCTTCCCATTGGGTGATTCGCCGCCGGAAGTAGCATTTGACCTGCTCACGCGAGGCGTGGATTGCTGATCCAGCCGAAATCGATCACATACCTGAGAGGGCACTCGATGCTTGGGATACTCATGTTTGAACCGCCGCATATCCCAGACGTCCTTTGCCAGTTCTTCCTCCATATTGGTAGCTAGCTCCACCTCAAGGTGCGAGACACAGTGGTGTCGTTTGACGGGAACTCCAAGGGCTGCAATGGTCGCGACAAATACCTCATCCTTGATGGCGTTCACCCAGGGAGTTTTTGAGGCAAATCCAGCCAGGTGACAAATCTCTGTCACGGATTTCTTGCGCTTCTCCGGACGCTGAAGAACTGCAAGCAACTGCTGTTTGGCACGGGTCGCACGGTCGTCCGCAGTCGTGGGGCGGCGGCGCGTGATCTTGATCCCAAAGGTTTGGACAACTGCAGCAAAGTACTCATCTTCCAACGCCTGATACCACGGTATTCTTGAGGAAAATCCTGCTAATCGGCAGATTTCGGTAACCGATGTGTCTCGGTGCTCCTGAAGCTGAAGGACTGCAAGCAGCCGTTGTTGAGGGGGCGTCCAGGTCCCCTCCGCAGCGGTTCGCTCAGGAGGCGGGAAAGAAAGACGCTCTTCATGGTTCTGTGCTTGTGCGCTGTTGGGCACGAATTGCTCTCCTCTTCTGCTGATAGCGCTCGTACGCATGTTTGCGATCTTCAGTGGTCAAATGCGTGTAGGTCTGCATGGTGGTGACCCGACTTCCATGTCCCAGCCGCTCCTGCACAAACTTCCAGTCGACTGGTTCACCATGTTGCAGGTAGGAGCGGACGAGGGTCGTTGCGTGCGTATGCCTCAAAACGTGTGGATGCAGGACCACGCCCGATTTCTGGGAGTAATACTGGAAGACCTTCTCCGCTGCGGCGACAGTGAGCGCAGTCCCATAGGTTGACCGCCCATCGCGGCTCTTCGCGCGCTTGTTGAGCACGATCCAAAGGTGATCGGTACAGGGGGAGGCCTCGATCCAGACTTCGGTGAGGTAGACATCGAGCAGGCCCAGGACATCGGTGGGCAAATGGACAAAGCGATCATTGCCATAGCCAGCCTTGGCCCGCGCTCCGTTCTCATTGTCTGGGCGAAAGCGAATGTGGACCCCCTGTTTTCCAAATTCGAGGTCTTCCATTCTCATCCCGAGCAACTCAATGTTAGTTAGGATGATTACCTGGATAAGAGCACCGATTTCTTCGGATGCCATCAGAATAACTCTTTAGCCAGAGGAACGCAAAAGAGTAAACATCGAGGAGAAAGACCATGGAGAGACAAGAAGTACAGTGGAA
>WNGL01005137.1_pt1 | contig 15577 bp, 15 predicted proteins | sample 5400591 | NCBI WGS metagenome assembly WNGL01 (sample SAMN13153377, study PRJNA577476) | soil metagenome | isolation source: 80 cm soil or saprolite under Garry oak tree replicate 1 | place: USA:California | collected 2016-06-15
GTGGATACCACGTTCACGTTTACTCCAAGCAAACCTCACAGCTCGGAGAAGAAGAACGCAGGGAAATAGCAGACTATCTCCTGGCTCAGGGATTGGATCCACAACTTCACGAACTAGAGGAGACCAGTGTCGGCGGGACAAGGATAGCAGAAGGACCGCTAATGGGTCAGCCAGGCTGGAGAGGACGAATCGTTGCTGGAATCTATGATATTCTCGGAAGCGAGATCGACCAGATGGGTCTGACCTCGACGCAGGTCAGCGCCCTGAAGTCCTGGGACAGGGAAGACCTGCTCAGGAAACCATTCTGGAGTTCCGTGAAGGGTGTCGGAATGTCCACATGGAAGACCTTGGTGACAAAGGCCGTCGAGAAAAAATCGGCAAAGATAGACTCGGTTGTGACAACGGATATTCACAGACTGATAAGAATGCCTGGAACGCTCAACGGCCACACAGGATTGCTGGCGATGAAAGTTCCCGAAGAAAGACTCGACGAGTTCGACCCGTTCACAGAACCCATTGCGTTCGATGGCGAAATGAAGGTCAAGGTCAAGGAGTCACCAAGCTTTAGACTCGGGGAAGAACGGTTGGGCCCATATCGCGACGAAATCGTCGAGTTGCCGTCGGCCGCCGCCGTGCTCCTTCTCTGCAAGCACCGAGCAGAACCCACTGCCTAAACCACTATCAAGATATTATTAGCCCGTCAAGGTAGCCCCATTGTACAGAGAGGTGCTGTGCCGCGGCCACTATCTACGATGAGACCATTGAAGCATGGCGACGAGAGTTCCACAGCCCCGAACTACAAGAACTCAGACCCGAGTTCTTTCGAGACGTAGCAGCATACGTCCGAAGATTGAAAGAAGCCCAGAGAAACCTAGACCAACGATCCCTCAAAGCCATCCTTCTCGACGAAGAAACAAAGAGGATAGAACGACTAGCGGTCGAGCTCATCGACCGGAGACTCTCGAAAATCTGGCACACATCCCAGACAAACACTCAGGTCACGGCGCACGCATCGGAGAAATGGGCCCAGGAAGAACTCTCAACTCTCGCTCGCCACTACAGAAAGTTCAAGGAAGACACGGTTCAGGGAATAGAGCCCTCTAACTCTCCAGAGAAAAAGAAGGAGAACCTATTACTTCGATTCGTCACAGACATGCCCTCTATCATAGGCGTGGACCTGAAGACTCACGGACCATTCATGAAAGAAGACATCGCCGTTCTTCCGTACGAGAATGCTGAGAGCCTAATTCGGCAAGGCACAGCGGTCGAGATAAGACCTAGTCATAGGGATAATGGATAAAAGGACGCCCCCGCTCCCAAACCAGCCTTCCCCGCGGTGAAAGAAAAACGAAGTATCCAAAAGAGATCAACACCTACTGCCCCAAATGCAAACACCATACAGCACATGCCGTCGCGGTCTACAAGGCGGGCAAGCAGCGGACCCTATCGTGGGGAGCCAGACGACAAGAAAGACGAAAACATGGGTACGGTGGACAGAAATTTCCCGAACTGAAACGCACCGCCAAGACAACTAAGAAAGCGCTTGTCAAGCTGAAGTGTCGAACCTGCAATTATACGATTGAGAGGTTGGGTATCAGACTGAGAAAACTGGAGGTCGGAGCCTAACCCTATGCGATGGGAACTGATTCCGAAGCCTCGAAGCATATTCCTGAAGGTTAAGTGCCCAAAGTGCGCGAATGAACAGGTAATTTTCGAGAGAACCAGCAACTACGTGAAGTGCACAGTTTGCGATGAGCTTCTCGCTCAGCCGACGGGTGGAAAGGCTGAGATCAGAGGAGAAATATTACAGCCCCTCCCATAGAGGGAATCAGGGAGAACTAGGTTGAGTAGCCAGGCTTCACAAGCGCTGATGCCGGAAGTCGGCGACCTTGTCGTCTCAACAGTAACCAGAGTCGAAGACTACGGCGCGTACGTGAAGCTTGACGAGTATAGCGGGATCGAGGGTCTTGTTCACATTTCTGAGATCTCAACCACATGGGTCAGGAATATCAGAGAACACGCGCGACAAGGTCAGAAGCTAGTTCTGAAGGTCCTCCGGGTAAGCTCTCAGCGGAACCAAATTGACCTCTCTCTCAGAAGGGTAACAGGGAGAGAAAAGTCTGAGAAGATGCTCGAATGGAAGAAGGAGCGAAAAGCAGAGGCGATCTTGACAAGTGCTGCTGACAAGCTGAAAAAGTCGACGGATGATGCCGAAGATGTAAAGAAAATTCTCCTAGACAAGTTCGGAGGACTCTATTCTCCACTCGAAGAGGCTTTAGACGAGGGTCCTGAGGTATTGGTAAAGGGCGGGCTCTCTCAGGAATGGGCCCAGGCGATAACCGAGGTCACGAAGAGCAAAATCCGACTAGAGCGGTCGAAGGTACGGGGAACTGTCGCAATAACGTGCCACAAACCAGGCGGCGTTGAGATAATCAAGCAAGCCCTGATGAGCGCTAAGAAGATTCGCAAGCCCCGCGGAAGCGAGGTAAAAATCTACTCGATAGGCTCCCCCAAGTACAGGATAGAAGTGCAAGCCCCAAGCTTCGAAGCAGCCGAGAAAACTCTCAGCCTGGCAGTGGAAGAGGCTCTAGGGACTATCAAGAAGGCTGGCGGCGAGGGAAGGAAGCTTGGATGAAATGGCTGATGAGACGATGCCCGAAATGTTCGAGATACACCCTCAAAGAAACATGTCCAGCCTGCGGAACTCTTACTAGAAGTCCTCACCCGGCAAAGTTCTCGCCAGACGACAAGTACGCTCGACAGAGAATGGAAGGGTCCAGTGGACCCTCAGAAGTCTAGAGAATTCTCTCACATGAAAGTCAAAGGCTGAGGCATCGTAACCGCGATGTCCAAGAGCTGGACCGGATCACCCTGCCATCGCGCCCGAACGAGAACGTATTGCTTGCCTGTAGGCAGATTAGTCCAGTTATAGCTAAAGTGACCCGCGGTGGCAGTGACGTTTGTCGCGAAGACATTCCAGCTTGTTCCACCGTCAATTGAATCTTCCAGAATGACCGGGATCTTATCGATAGTCGTGTCGATTGGTTTGCCTGTCGAAGTCGTCAGTGTTCCGGTTATGGTAGTGTTTCCCCCGGTGGGCTTGACAATCGCCGGGGTAAGCTGCGCTGTGATCAACGGCTGATCTGGATATCTGACAGAATAGACTAGAACATATGACGAGGAGGAGGCGAAGTCCTGGACGAAATAGTGGGGGGCAGCAGGCCCAGTATCGTTCGCATCGTTTGGCCGTCCTCCGGGATAACTGCTTCGCATCAAGAGGCCAAGAACGGTATTGCTGGTTGGGATCTGCACATTCTGGTAGTTGCTAGTAATTCTCTCATCAGAAGTTTTGTTCGCAATCGTCACGAGCCGGTGATACTCTGATGCTCCAGTCGAGGGGTTCGTGACTATCTGCCTGTAACTGACTCTGGCAACGCCCATTGGGGTATTGATGGACGTGTTGTTGCCTATCCTGACCATCCAATACCATTTGCTGTCATCTCCGTATCCGCAGAAGGGGGGCCCGTTTGAGCCGCAGAGCCCGCGGTTGTAGCTGATGAAAATCGCTACATGAGTGACTCGTTCATGACGCATTAGCTGGACAGCAAGCGACTCGTTCAGCAAGAACCCGGTAGCTATGACCTGTATTGCCGTCGTGTTCCCGGTTCCGTTATCCGAGATTGTACTGAGCCCGGTGTTTACAGTGATCCAGTAACCGTAGTCCCACCAGGCAAAAACGACACTTGAATGTGGCAGATTGTTGCTCATCCAGGAGAGGGCTTCAAGCCAGTCAGGGACCGCTGCCCGGACAGGAAGGCTGGCCGAAGCGATTGTCGTCGGAGTGTAAGCTGATTGGACAGCGTTGATGAACGTGGGAACGACCAAGACTATGATGATTAGCAAGATGCCAAGACTGAACTCTCGGCTTACTCTGCTTGTAAAGCGGAGCTTCCGCCGAGGAAAGATGACTGCCTGCTGAATAATATCCATTGCAGGCTTGCCCAGTTCAACCACTGTAATTGCGGCTAGGGTTGACATCACTGGCGCTAGTAGCAGGGTTAGCCGGACAAGGCTCGCGGCGAAATAGAAACTCGTGACGCCGAAGATTATCAATAGAACATCGCCCTCGCGCAGTCGTTGGAAGGCGAAGAAGAAGCCGAAGACTGCCAGAATTATCAGGCTGCCGAGTTCGAGGTACAGACTCGCCCAAGTGGAAGGCCGATTCTCAGCGACTGATGCAACAATTGGAATATTGTTCCGTACGAACGGGTCGACGGTGGCGAGAAACTTTCCTTGGAGGAGTGACCCAGAGAGTATCTTGGTGCTTACGAGGCCAAAGACGATTGCGGCTGAAGATGCAACTGTGAGACCTAAGATGCTAAGCCTTCCTCTAGTTGAAGGGGCTAGCCTTGCAAGTTCCATCACGATTAGGAGGCCCATGACCCCCAGCAACGCGATGGTTGTGCTCTCGATCAGAAACGCGTGTCCCAAGAGCGGAATCTCGGTCCCTATGAAAAGCATGAAGCCCAAGGTTATGCCGTAGGTGAGAAACAGGCGAGGAGTGTACCGTCTCAGTACCACCAGTGCAAAGGCGAACAAGCCGAGCACTTCGGCCGCGTAGCGGAAACTTCCCCAAGAGAACGACATGTAGATGAGACTAATGCTCGACAACATACTGTAGATGATCGTGCTCTTCAAACTTTTTCCCGGATTAACTGCCCGCATAAAGAAGAGGAAGGTAAGAATCATCGTCGGGATTCCAACGCCCTCGTTTCGGAAGAACCCTAGCTCGGTGCGGCTGATTAGACTCGAGCTGAAGGCTGCGAAAAGAGCCGCGAACAATCCAGCACTCTTTCCCCACAGATCTTTCGCAAAGAAGTACGTAGCCAGGACAGCGAAGGCGCCAAGCAAGATTGGGCTGTAGACAGCAGCGTCGTAGAGGCTGATGTTAACGCCAATAGACTGGAAGAACTGATAGATCAGTACACCAGTGAAACTGGTCCCAGGGTAGCTTGTGGTGACCGGGGCACGCCCGAACGGGAACCACTCAGCAACATTGACATAAGAAAACCAAGACTGCCAGCCGTTAGCAGTAATCTGTCGCATGTCGTTGAAGTTGAAGTAAGGGTCGAACTCTGAAATGTACGCTCCCCAGCGGAGTGGAAGCAGACGGACAAGCGATGCCAAAACTAGGGTCAGAGAGAGAATGGAATAGTGAAGAAACGATGCCCGAGAGACCAGACCAAGGTTTTTCCTAATTGCTCTCAGGCGGGAGGCGAAACTTTCACGTGTCAGGCCTGCTCGGATCTCACTCAGGAAGCCTTCTGGTTTAACCTCCACTTTTAACTAGCACTCTCTTCTATGGATCCTAGTAATTACGAGGGGGATGGCTCTCGCTTTTGACGTTAATATTCTTGTGGTTGAAGCTGTTCAAAGGACCCACTTCCTAGTTGTCCCCCAGTAGGAATTTTCGTTCACGCGTCGCTCTAAGATCCTCGGACGAGCAAACGCCCGGATTCTGTGAAGCAACTTGGTACGATTTCCAATAAAAGTATGGGGTCAGTCCCGTACCTGGTTAGCGTCTTGCGAAATAGAGCCTATGAAGCATCTGGGACTTTCATCCCGGACATGAACAGATCATACGACATTGCCGAAGGCACTGGAAAATGAAGCAGAAACACTTTGAGAGTCCTCCAAGGCAGAAACCGAAAGAGACGTCTACCGGAAACTGAACCAATAAAGATGCTCTTCACTTTGATATGATTGATTCCTCGTCTTACTAGAGAGTTCTGAAGGTCTCCCGCTGTGAAGAGGTGCTTGTGTTCAGGATGGTTCCCCTCAAGTTTCACAAGACGACCGTTCGGTGTCGAAAGGCCCAGGATCCCACCAGCGCGAAGCACCCGGACCCATTCATCAAGAGCTTGGGCCGGCGCGTTAAGGTGCTCCAAGACTTCGCCGGCAAAGACAAGGTCGAAAACCTGGTCTCTGAATGGAAGATTTTCCGCAGACGCTCGAACTGTTACCGCTCGACTCGAACGGATGTCCATGCCGACGGCATTAGTCAGACCTATTGAGCTTAGGAAGCCTGTTCCGCAGCCCACATCCAAAGCCAGAGCTTTATGAGTGTTCAATAGTCCGCGAGCAATTTCTAGCCTCCGGCCATGAAATAGAGGGTAGAATCCGCCTGGATCACGGAGCACCGAGGGCTCGCTCTTCTCGGTTCTGTGAATTCATCGTAACAAAAAAAGTTGGAGTTGCTAGAGTTTGGTTCCGCAATTCTTGCAGTAAACGGCTTCACGTGGATTGTCCGTCTCGCACGCGCGGCAATGGCTATGGTCAACCACCGGTCTCGGAATGGTGAACTTCTTATTCATGCCAGAGTAAAAGTTGAACTTATCTCCGCGCTCGCATTTGAACCTCGAGACCTGATACTGTTGGAATCTCCATTCTCGCTCTGGAGGACTTGATACCTCAATACCGCATTTTGGACAGCTTATGCTCATAGATTCCCCCGAGCATTTTCTAGATGCAAATCTGATATTTAAGATGAGACGCGTGCTAGGTCGTCGGGATAGCTTTCACAGTGAGACTTCTCAGTCCCACAATTCTATTCTTGATCGAATTCTCCAGCTCAGTAACTACTACGTGCATCTGTCGCACCGTCATGTCACCGTCAACAGCAACTTCGAGAATGCCTACGATGAACGGTCCGGCTCTTCTCAGCCGAAGTTCCTTGATACCTTTCACCTGGCTGTTCGAATGGATCACTGATTCGATCTCCTTCGTGAGTTCGGGATCATGGAAAGCATCCAATAGAACCAGGGAAGATTCTCGCAAAGCAACGTACGCCACTGTCAAAATGTAGAAAGCGATTAGCATTCCGCCTATGGCGTCTGCCCCCTCATGAAATCCAAGAGTGGTGAGCAGAACGCTCACGAAGGCCACGAACGATGAAGACGCGTCTTTTATCGAGTTCTTAGCATCCACGTTCAACGAGAGAATATTGTACTTCAAAGCGATACGTCTCATCTGCAATGCGCGATAGAGAGATACTAGTCCAGTGATCAGAAGAACCGCTAGAGCCGTGTACGGAAGGATTAGAGGCCTTGGATTCAATAATGCCCTGTAAGACCTTAGGAAAATGAAAGAGGCAGCTGCAACTAGGGTGATAGCGGCCAAGAGAGCTGTCAAGCTCTCCACCTTGTAATAACCGAACGGGAACCTCTTGCTCGGCCGCCGCCTGGCGAAGTGCAAGCCGGTCCAAACGAAGAAAGACACCGAGGCATCAGATAATGAATCGACACCATCAGCGAATAGGGCTACGCTCCCGGTTACTGTGCTGAAGATGATTTCGACGACCCCGAGAGCCAGGAGGGTCCATACTGACCGCTGGGCGATTCGCTCGCCTGCCGCGAATCCCGTGGAGTCGTCCTGCAAGTCGTTCCTCTATTCTCTAACTAATCTCGATGGGGTTGAGTCGTTTGAAAGGAGGTTTCGACTCCTTGGGATCTTTCTCTCGTGGTCACCGGATTTAAGACAAGTCTAAAAATCCATTGCAGGATAGAGTATCCTCAAGGTAATGGCGCCGGGGGTGGGATTTGAACCCACGAGGGCCTAAGGCCCATCGGATCTCCGCAACCAACAATCTGGCTTAGCAATCCGACGCCCTACCAGGCTAGGCGACCCCGGCTCACCCGATGAGAGAAAATGCTCGTCTAAATAACTGTTCAATGGGACAGAATTCGTCTCAATGAGATCTTGGATGCTTAGTAGAGTTCGCGTCTTCTCGCCGTGAGGTTGATGCCCATCTCCGCAATGTCCTCAGAATATTCCGCAACTCGTTTGAGACTTTCCAGCACCAAACGGACAGCCACTACCGACGAGGGTCCCAAGTGATACTCATGGAACTTGCCAGCAATTCTCTCCGCATCATTCACGAGCCGTTTTGCAGAGATTATTGACGCGTTCGCGATTACTGGGTCTTCCTTCACCAGCGCTTTCAACGCATCCTCCAAGACCGAGTTCGTAAGAGTGCTGACCTTCGTGATCTCATCCAGCAACCGCGGCGGGAGAGGGTGTTCAATCGTCTTCGACATTGCAGCAATGGTAGTCCCATGGTCTGCTATCCTCTCCAAACTCTTAGACACGATACGGTAAACTAGGCAATCTCTTGGATCCATGAGCCCGATGGCCTGTATCATGCTTCGGCTCAGTACAGCCATCGTCAACTGCCGGATAATGAACAGGTAGAACCTGTCAACTTCCTCATCTCGCTTGATGATCTCGTCTGACAGAGCAACGTCTCTACTACGTAATGATTCGACAGCATCTCGCAGCATGAGCTTGGCGATGAGGCTCATCCTTGCAATGACTTTGGGCGCCGGTAGATCGTCGTAACTCGAGATGCACTGGATTACGAGTTCGTCTCGGGACTCCTCAAGAATCTCTGCCCCCACAAACATCCGCCTAGCCGCCTCCCGAAGATACGTCCTCAAATTGGGCGTGGAGGACGGTGGAAACCGAATCCGGATCACATCATAACCCGCCAGATAGTGAGCGACAACAACTCGGAGCGCCTGTTCACTATCCTGGTCCTTATTGAGCGACAAAGTCGTTTCGACGGTCTTGTCTAGGCCAAGGGGGACTTTCTGATGAGGGACAATTGAGAGAGACGAATCTGCCCTGGTTACAACCGCGATAACGTCGCCAACCTTCAGGCTTTGTTGCTTAATCCAGTCTTTGGGAAGAGACAGGGTATAACTTGCTCCACCAGTCATCTGGAGCTTCCTAAGCTTGACTTCTTCCAAATCAAATGCCTCTACTGTTGTGTACGGAGATTCTCTGTGTCGCTATATATTATGTCGGACATTTATATATTCTCTCGTCAAGCTCTCATCACCCTCAGAAGCGAATGAGATCCGACGAGAAATTCGATCACACTAACGCCGAGACAAAATTCCAACCAGGTCGACTGTTGGAAATCTCCGGGGAAATCCTGTAATCAGTCGCTACAGGCAGAAGCTCGACAGATGGAGAGTGGACAAAGATGTCCTATCATCAAGCGCGAAGGAGTTTCTTCGACTCGCAAATTGGAACGAGGTTGGCCAGAACTCTCGAATAATGGCATGGGACGACCAGCGCATCTTCGGACCCCCTCCTGAGACTAGGAGTTCTGATGCGAACGGTGACTGAGAGGCGGAAATGAATTTGGGGATCGTTGGGGTGCTCTGGCTAGGAGTTATCGGCGCGGCTATTAGAGAGATCAGAAAGCCGAAGCCCAAGCGTTTTCTCACCTAGACCTAACCCTTGGCGACCGAGGGGTTTTAGAGCTAGGATTTCTGCGGCTGGCTCTTACGTTACTGATATACATAGCCTCTCCGGATATTCCATACGTTTACTTATTCTATTGCGTTTAGGCTCCCAACATAAAGAGGACCATAATATTATGACCAGTACTGAAATCATTCGGAGAAAACCTGGGATCAGTCGCGTCATTTTCATCATAAGCCTAATTGTAGTAGCGGGAGTGAGCGGAGTAACTGGTTATCTAGTAAACGGTTACCTCCACCCTACTCCCACTGGCTTAACCCTAAATGGCGCTGGCGCGACGTTCCCATTCCCATTCCTGTCTGCTGTCTCATCAAACTACAGTAGAGTTCACAACAACATTCAGATCAACTATCAGGCCATCGGTAGCGGTGGAGGAATCAAGGCGCTGACCGCTAAGACGGTCGACTTCGCCGCGTCGGACGCCCCCCTGAGTGCAGCTCAGACCAGTGGACTACCCGCCGTTGCACTGCACATTCCTGAAACTGTTGGAGCGGTAGTTGTAGCATACAATGTCCTCGAGAAAGATGGCACCACGGTGCTTCCAACTGGTCTTAACCTAACCTCAACCGCGATCGCGAACATCTTTCTGGGAAAAATCTTCAACTGGAATGATACTGCTATACGACAGCTCAACCCATCAATCGCGTCCCTATTGCCTAACCACAATATCACAATTGTTCACCGATCTGATGGCTCGGGAACGACCTTCGTGTTCACCGGATATCTCAAAAGCGCCCCAAGCAACATATGGACGCCTGGACAGGGCACCAGCGTCGCTTGGCCAGTCGGCCTCGGAGCCTCCGGCAATCAAGGAGTCGCAGGAGTGATAATCGGGACGCACTACACCCTCGGCTACGTTGAACTTGCCTACGCACTTACAAACCCAATGCAATACTCTTACGTTCAGAACTCTGACGGCAATACTTTCGTCAAACCATCTCTGACGAACGTAACCTACTCGGTGCAAAATGCAACCTCTGCCATCACCTTGCCCCAAGGAAACCAAAGCTGGGCGTCCATCAGCCTACTCAATGCAAAGGGCACAGACTCATATCCAATCGTGAGCTTCACATACCTACTCGTCTACAGAGAGTTGAGCATAGTTCCCGGCATGACGCAAGACAAGGCAAAGGCCCTTGTCGACTTCCTATGGTTCACTGTTCACAGCGGACAAGCTCAAGGGCCACCGTTGGCATACGCCCCGCTTACAGCCGGGGTCATAGCAATAGACGAGGCGTCCATTGAATCGATAACGTTCAACGGACAAACTCTGCCAACTTAGATGGAAGAAGTGGGCGGAGGAGCATGTCCTCTGAGTCCGATTTAGGCTAGAGCTTTTTTTCGGAGTCATAAAGCCATGAGTGAAACTCGACGCTTAGAGAAGTTCACTCGGGTCACATCAGACGATATTTTTGTAATCCAATCCGGGATTTTCGCCTCGGTAATAGTCGTAGTACTGGTGCTTACTGGGTATGTCCTCATTTCCGGTTCGATTCCAGTATGGTTGAAGTTTGGCACCGGATTCCTTACAGGAACCACCTGGAACCCTGTGACCGAAGTCTTCGGAGCCTTACCCTACATTTTGGGAACACTAGTCACGTCACTTATCGCGATAGTGATTGGAGTCCCCCTAAGCATCGGAGTTGCTATCTTTCTTTCCGAAATGGCTCCCCACGCGATTAGAGCAGCGGGTCCCGGTATCTTCGGCGGGCTTGTCAGAACTACTTTGCGTATCGTTTCTAACGGGGTCGAGCTGCTAGCCGCAGTTCCGAGCGTTATTTACGGCCTCTGGGGGCTTTTCGTCTTCAGGTTTTGGGTTCTAGACTATGTTGAGACTCCCCTCTCTAGATATCTCGGCTCTGTACCAGTTTTCAGCGGCACTCCCTTTGGGCTTGACATCCTAACGGCGGGATTAATCCTGGCAATCATGATCATCCCAACTGTTTCTGCAATCTCGAGAGAAGTTATGACTGCAGTTCCACTGGCCCAGAGAGAGGCAGCCTATAGTATCGGAGCGACCCGCTGGGAAGTAACCAGGATAAGCGTTCTGGGCTACGCCCGTTCCGGTATTTTTGGAGCCGCGATCCTCGGTCTGGGGAGAGCTGTAGGAGAAACCATGGCAGTAACCATGGTCATAGGAAACGCCATCGGCGCGCAAGCAATACCCTCCTCTTTATTCAGACCGGGGCAGACCATGTCATCCCTGATCGCGAATGAGTTCAACGAGGCCGATCCAACCTCGCTGCATCCTGCCGCCCTACTAGGGGTAGGACTCGTTCTATTCCTGTTTGCCATCACGATCAATGTTCTCGCCCAGCTTCTGGTATGGAGAGTCCTGAAGGTCAAAGCAGGAACTTTGGAATAGGCATGTCGAACCAGTCTGTTCGAGAATTCAAGGATTGGCTGGCTTTCATCATTGGAGGCGCTTGCATAGTGCTCGCTATGATTCCACTGGTCAGCATACTAGTCGACGTAGTACTAAGGGGCCTCCCTGCTATGAATCTAGAGTTTCTCACCAGTGGGCCGGGGGTTATTGGGCAGCCGGGGGGCGGCATAGCGAACTCCATCGAAGGGACCCTGATACTGGTGGGGCTGACCTGCCTCATCGGTCTGCCACTTGGACTAATATCAGGAATTTTCCTCTCAGAGTTTGGAGACAACAAATACGGACGGTTCATCAGATTTCTTAACGACGTTCTATCTGAGTTCCCCTCAATCGTAGTTGGTATCCTAGCCTACTCGTTCGTCGTCCTAACAGTTGGAAGCTTCTCAACCATTGCAGGCGCAATAGCACTCTCCATCATTATGATGCCTATCGTTACACGGGCGACGGAGGAATCTCTAAAACTAGTTCCGAGTACTATTCGCGATGCAGCTGCCGCGCTGGGAATAAAGAAATGGCGAAGCACGTTAAGCGTTGTGTTAAGCACAGGCCGAAACGGCGTCGTAACAGGTGTACTTCTCTCAATTGCCAGGATCGCTGGTGAGACTGCTCCTCTGATCTTGACAGTTCTCGGAAGCCAGCTGTTCTTTTCGGGGTTGACTAAACCTGTCGATGCTCTTCCTTTGAGAATTTACCGGCTTGCATTACTCCCATATGCATCAGCGCAGCAGCAAGGATGGGGAGCAGCGTTAGTCCTCATTGCCATCGTACTGGTTTTGAATGTTGGAGTGAGGCTCGCAACTAGGGGAAAACTGTCGGCGGTGAGACCCTAACCTTGACCCTAGACTTGGAGATGGAGGAGAAACAAACTGTAAGTAGCGAGCAAGTCACAGGACCAGACAGGAAAATGGAGCGACCGAAGGTTCGAACAGAAGCACTGAACGCTTGGTACGGTACTAACCATGTTCTGAAGAATCTTTCACTCGACATGAGCGAACACGCCATCACAGCGATCATTGGACCCTCAGGGTGCGGAAAATCGACTTTCATTCGCTGTCTAAATCGCATGCACGAGCTTGTGCCCCACGCGAAGACTTCTGGAAAAGTGATTCTCGATAACACCGACATTTACTCCCGTGGAATCGATGCCGTGTCAATCCGTAGAAAGGTAGGAATGGTCTTCCAGAAACCCAATCCGTTCCCGACGATGTCTGTTTACGATAACGTTGCGGCTGGCCTGAAGCTGAACGGAATGAAAAACTTGGAGAAGCTTGATCGTGCTGTAAAGCGGAGTCTCGAGCAGGCGGCTCTATGGGATGAAGTTAGGAATTCCCTATTCAAGTCGGGAATGAGTCTTTCCGGGGGACAACAACAAAGGCTTTGCATCGCCCGGGCACTTGCAGTCGAACCAGAGGTTATCCTGATGGACGAACCTTGCTCCGCTCTTGATCCTATCGCTACTGCTAAGATTGAAGGGCTCATGACCAATCTGAAAGAACAATACACTGTTGTCATTGTGACGCATAACATGCAACAGGCTGCCCGGGTCGCCGATTATACCGCTTTTCTGTATCTCGGTGAGCTCATCGAATATGGAGAGACCACTCAGTTGTTCGAGAACCCGAAAAACGAACTCACGGAACGCTATATCACCGGGAAGTTTGGCTAGGAAGCGGCTTCTAGTTTTGGCTCGCTTAATGGATATGGGCCTAGAAAGGCTGAGGAACATGATTATCGACATGGGCAAGCTCTCAGATAGCACAGTATCCACGGCTATCGACGCTTTCCTCCAAGGCAAAGACATGCGGGAAAGAATCTACGGGTGGTCCGAAGAACTTCGAATTCTTCAGGATGAAGTGAGTGAACTTGCTGTCGAATTACTGGCGAGGTATCAGCCTGTCGCCTCCGATCTTCGGTTCATCAAATCCTGCATGGAAATAGCGTATGGACTTTCGCGGTTCGGACGATATGCCCACGACATTTCAGACGTGTTCGGCATCTTCGGAGACCTGTCTAGTTGCGATAAGTCCCCTATACAAGAAGCCGGAGATCACACAAAGAACATGATACGTCTCAGCATCAAAGCATTCAACGAGAGGGATGTGGAACTTGCAAATCGAGTCAGGAAAATGGATGACTTGGTGGACAACATATACTTAGACTTCGTTAAGAAAGCGGCTCACGGAACGGGCATAGACATGAAGTGCACAGTATCCGGGACTCTCATCTTGAGATATCTGGAGCGGATAGCCGATCACGCCACGTATGTCGGAGAAACTGTTCTGTACATCGCTTCGGGTGAGCGTAGCCCGCGAAAATAGTCCCCGAAACCCATGTTGGAATATGGCTTCAATCATTGGGTAGTTGTGGAAGATAGTACTGTGAAATAGTGAGGTACTGACTTCGTCAGTAGTGTCAGTCGGATGAGCACTTATTCACGGAGATCGTGTGATTAGCGTCGAGGACGAATGATTTCAGGAGACTCGACAGAACGATCCGATTTTAAGCATACCAGAAATCGTCGGTTTGCATACTTGAATGCCAAATCATCAAACCCTTCTCCTACCCGTTTGCTCGGAAGATCCTGGTCTCTCGCTAGCTTCTTGCAGATCATTCTCAATTTGAGAAAACGAGATCGCTATTTTGACACCGGTGAGAGTGGAGAGACATATGACGCCGAGATGAAAGCTGCTGCGGCTGGATCTAACACTAGATAGTCAAGAGCGCTAGCCATCAAGATAGGGTTACTGACGGCGATAAGTCCAAGCTGTTTCGTCGAAACACCCGACCCCCGCACACCGAACTGCAACCCTCTCCTTACTCTCGCACAGAGCGCGGTGCGTCATTTATCTTTGCGGGAGAGTCGCGGGTTTGCTCTTTTCGAAATACCAAGCAGTACTGATGTGATCGGTTCCCTACCCAGGCGTTGTATATTCCAAGTGGAAGCAGGCGCTTGTCATCATGCAACCAGACTCTCTCGTCCTTTGGAACCCATGCCTCAGCCAGGCTCGTCAATGTGTCAAACGCCAGAGGATGCAATCGGCCCTCTGAGAAAACATTGTTCGTCACTACCACCAAGTACCCTCCCACCTTCATGACCCGGTATACCTCGTCAAAAATTCGTTGTTGGGTATGGAGAAATTCCTTGTAATTGCTAATGTTTCCAATGTCCTCTGGATCGTCGCTATACCTAGTGTCAAGTCCACTCTGCTTGCGTTGGCGTTGCCTCAGGCTAGAGCGCTTCAGCTGATTCCAGTATGGTGGCGAGGTGATGCAGAAATCTACCTCACGAACATCATCTTTTTCTAAGATGTTCTTCAAGTTCCGGGAATTCCCTTGGATTACTAGTTGTCGGGTTCCGTCGTATGGCGGGGCTTCTTCGAGCCTCGACCTGGCGATTGACGAGTAGCGGGGATTGATTTCTACCCCAACTGCATTACGCCCTGCAGCTCTGGCCGCAAGAAGTGTACTCCCAGTTCCAAGGAAAGGATCAAGGACCCACATGTATCGTTTAGTGAAGAATTCAACGAACTCCCGGACAAGAGTTTCAGGAAAGCCCGCGGGATGAATGAGCTTCGTCCGATCTCGAGGTGGAGGGCTGTGTTTGAACCAAGATTTTGTGAACTTGATCCATTCTTTTCCTGAGAGCTCGTTTAGCCTGTTTACTGGCGTACGTTTCTGGCGAGGTTCGTCTCTTGACGACAAGAGTTTTATCGGCGTTCTCGTGTTAGAAACTAGGTTTATTAACGGGTTTCCGGCTGGCGTACTTTTCACCTGTGGTAGGTCGGACTCTAAGCCGTCCCCCGCTCCCGAGGTAGCTACTAATAATTGGTAAAGAAGCAAGACAAGGAGAAGGAACTCTCT
>WNGL01006646.1_pt2 | contig 15577 bp, 14 predicted proteins | sample 5400591 | NCBI WGS metagenome assembly WNGL01 (sample SAMN13153377, study PRJNA577476) | soil metagenome | isolation source: 80 cm soil or saprolite under Garry oak tree replicate 1 | place: USA:California | collected 2016-06-15
CCTGACCAGCACCGGCCTGACCAGCACCGGCCTGACCAGCGGCCGGCGCCTCGGCGCGGACCCTGGCCGGCATCCCGACCTGATCGGCCACTTGCAGGATCTGGCTGATCCACTGGCGCACCTGCGCCTCAGGCAGCGCGCCGAGGAAGCCGTCGACGATCTGGCCGCCGACCACGGCGACCACCATCGGGATCGACTGCACCTGCAGGGCCGCGCTCAGCTGCGGGTTGGCATCGACATCGACCTTGGCCAGGAGCCAGTCGCCTGCGGCCTCGTTCGCCAGTTTCTCCAGGACCGGGCCGAGTTGCTTGCACGGCTCGCACCACTCGGCCCACAGGTCGACGATCACCGGCGCGGCCTGCGACCTGGCTACCACGTCGGTGTTGAACGTCGCCTCGGTGACCTCGAAGACGAACGCGGACTCGCCGCCCGTCCCCGTCTCCGCCGCCTGCTGCCGACGCTTCGCGGCCACCTGCCTGGCGCCGAGGTCGACGGCGCCCGTCATCGAAAAGTTACGCGGCTGTTGCATGACTCCATCCTGCCGCATCCTGGTCAGCGCTCAGGCACTCAGCACGCCGAGCGCCGGGCACCGGGCGCCGCGCCTGGCTCAGCCTGCCGCTCCCGGTCCGCGGATACCGTCCCGCTCAGAAGGCGGGTGCCTCAGAGTACCCGCCCCACTCCTCGCGCAGCGTCCCGCAGATCTCGCCGAGCGTGGCCTCGGCCAGTGCCGCGTCGGTCATCGGCGGGATCATGTTGCCGCCCGACCTGGCCGCCGCCAGCATCGCCGCCAGCGCGGCATCCACTGCGCGCTGGTCCCGCGCGGCCCTGCGCCCGGCCAGGTCGCGTACCTGTGCCCGCTCGACCTCGTGGCTGACCCGCAGGATCTCCACCGGCTTCTCGACGGTGTCGGTGTGACAGTTCACGCCGACGACCTTCTTCTCGCCCTTCTCGAGCTGTCGCTGGTACGCGAACGACGCGTCGGCGATCTCGGCCATGAACCAGCCGTCCTCGATCCCGCGCAGGATCCCGCCGGTCATCGTCCCGTCCGGGCTCATCGCCCGGATCTTCGCGAATACCTCCTCGGCCTCGGCCTCCAGCCGGTCGGTCAGCGCCTCCAGGTACCAGGATCCGCCGAGCGGGTCGGCGACGTTGACCACCCCGGTCTCCTCCATGATCACCTGCTGGGTGCGCAACGCGATCTCGGCCGCCTTCTCGCTCGGCAGCGCGAGCACCTCGTCCAGCGCGTTGGTGTGCAGCGAGTTCGTCCCGCCGAGCACGGCGGCGAGCGCCTCGATCGCCGTCCGCACCACGTTGTTGTCCGGCTGCTGCGCGGTCAGCGAGACCCCGGCGGTCTGGGTGTGGAAGCGCAGCCACTGCGCCCGCTCGGTGGTCGCGCCGTAGACGTCGCGCATCCAGCGCGCCCAGATCCGGCGGGCGGCGCGGAACTTGGCGATCTCTTCGAAGAAGTCGATGTGCGCGTCGAAGAAGAACGACAGCCCGGGAGCGAACACGTCGATGTCCATGCCGCGGGACAGCCCGAGTTCGGCGTAGCCGAACCCGTCCGCGAGCGTGAACGCAAGTTCCTGCGCGGCCGTCGAGCCTGCCTCCCTGATGTGGTAGCCCGAGACGGACAGCGGCTTGTAGTCGGGGATCTCGGCGGCGCAGTACTCCATCAGGTCGCCTATCAGCCGCAGGTGCGGCTGCGGCGGGAACAGCCACTCCTTCTGCGCGATGTACTCCTTGAAGATGTCGGTCTGCAGGGTTCCGTCGAGCTTGCCGAGGTCGGCACCCTGCCGCCGCGCGGCGGCCAGGTACATGCAGAACACGGGCACGGCGGGACCGCTTATCGTCATCGACGTGGTGATGTCGGCCACCGGGATGCCGGAGAACAGCACGTCCATGTCGGCGGCCGAGTCGATCGCCACCCCGCAGTGACCGACCTCGCCGAGCGAGCGCGGGTCATCGGAGTCCCGGCCCATGAGCGTCGGCATGTCGAACGCGACGGACAGGCCGCCGCCGCCTGCCTGCAGCAGCATCTTGTACCGCTGGTTGGTCTGCACCGCGTTGCCGAACCCGGAGAACTGCCTGATCGTCCAGGTCCTGCCGCGGTAGCCGGCCGGATAAAGGCCGCGGGTGAACGGGAACTCGCCCGGCCAGCCGATCCGGTCGAAGCCGGGGACGACGGCACCGTCCGGCGGCCCGTAGGCGGGGTCGACCGCCAGCCCGGACAGCGTGGTGAAGTCCGCGTCCCGCAACCGGGAGCCGTCATACCGGCGCTGCCAGCGAGCCCTGCCGTTGTCGCCAGGGTGGGCGTGGTCGCCTTCGGGCCGAACACTCATGATCATCCTCCGGCAGCTGAGCGGAAGCAGACGACCAGATAGTAGGACGTCCTACTAAACCGACGCCGCAAGTGTATGCCGCCGAAGCGACCCAACCATCTGCAGGCCTGTGCCGTCTCAGTACAACAGGAACGCGCACATGACCCGCCCGTGCACGCGCCCGGGGACAGGACGAGCCCAGGCCGAATGTGTGGTAGAACAAATGCGAAATCTCGCTAGCGACTCCGGCTGCCTCGCAGTAGCCGGTGACGTTGTCTCCCTGCAGGCATCATGGGCTACGCCGCCAGCGACGACGGCAAGGCAAAGGAACTCTGTGGCCAGGCTCCGCACCGCTGACCGCGAGGCCGTCGAGCAGCTCTTCAACGCGTGCTACCCGCGGCTGGCGGGCTGGATCAGGCGGCTGGTCGATGACGACGAGACGGCGCACGAGATCGCTGCCGAGGCGTTCACCCGGCTGCTGTCCCGGTGGTCGGGTCTGGACAACCCGCAAAGTTACCTGTACATGATCGCGACGAACCTGGTGCGCGACCACTGGCGCAAGACCGGCAGAGAGCGCCGCGCGATCAGGACCATGACGGCCGCTGTCCCCCGCGAGCCGAGCTGGCAGCCCGCCCAGGACGTCGACGTGCGAGCCCTGATCGAGGACCTGCCGCCCAAGCTGCGCAGCGCGTTCCTGCTGCACTACTACGCCGGGTTCGGCGTCAAGGAGGTGGCCGTTCTGCTCGGCCGACCCGAGGGAACGGTGAAGGCCGACCTGCATCACGCCCGCAACAGGCTCAAGGCGGCGGTAGGTGAGGCACCGTGACGAATCACCATGACCCGATCGAGGCGTGGCTGAGCAGGGATGTCGAGTTGCTGCAGCCGCCGCCGGGGACCTACCAGCGGGTCCGCCGCCAGGCGCGCAGGCGCAAGGCGGTCCGGGCGATGGGCGCGGCGGCCGGCGTGGCGGTGATCATCGCCGCGGCGGGCGGACTCCCCCAGCTCGCGGGAAACCTGCTGCCCGGCGTCAGCGGCCCGGCCAAGGTCGCTAGCAAGAGCGGGGCGCCGAGCACCCGGATCTCACACAGCACCGGGCCGAGCCCGTCGGCCACCGCGCCGTCACGCACTGGACCGCCGCTGTCAGCCGCCGGCTCGGGCCCCCGGCCGCCGGCCGACTTCGAGCCCACCTCGGTGACCTTTGTCGGGCCCTATACCGGCGCGGTACTCGGCCAGGGCGGCAGCGCGTGCGCGAAGGGCCTGTGCACCGCGGTGGCCGGCACGCCAGACTACGGACGCAGCTGGTCGGCCATGACCGCCCCGCCGACCGAAGCACCAAGCGGATCGTCGGGCGTCAGCCAGATCAGATTCCTCGACCTGCACGACGGCTGGGCCTACGGGCCGGGCCTGTACGCAACCCATGACGGCGGCGCGACGTGGACGCCGATCACCACACTGCCTGGGCGAATCACCGACCTGGCTGCGGTGGACGGCCGCGTCTTCGCGGTGTCTGCCTCATGCACCGGGCAGGGGCCGGCATTCGCATCGCGATGCACCGGCTTTGCGCTGTACTCGGCAAGCGCCGGATCTGACCGGTGGCGGCCGGTTCCCGGCGCCTTCGGTCAGGGTGCGATCTCGCCAGGGGACCTGCAAATCACCTCCTCCGGCGGCTACCTGCTAGCCGGAAACCGGATCTATACGGGGCCGGTCACGGCGGTCAGCTGGCATGCCGTCACCGTCGCCTCGGGCATCCAGCCACCGTGCCTGCGGGCTACGAGCCAGGACCTGGCCTTGATCGCACCGAATGGGAGCGACCTCTACCTCGCCTGCGGCAGACGACCCTCCGGCGCGCAGCAGGGCGGGGCCGGCGCCCTGACGCTTTACCTGTCGACCGATGCCGGCCGGTCCTGGCAGCCTCGCGGTGCGGTCAAGGCGCAGGGCACAGCCGCTTCGCTGGCCGTCTCCCCCGCCAGCGTCCTCGTTCTCTCGACGACGTCGGGCATCTGGTGGTCGCCGGACGCGATCACGTGGGTCCAGGCCAGCGTGAGCGGTCCTGCGCCTGACGGCGGATTCACCTTCGTCGGCATGACCACCGCTCAGCAGGGTGTCGCCGTCCCGGCCGACTGGGCGCTGCACGAGATATTCGTGACCCGCGACGGTGGCCGGACCTGGCAGCCCAGGCTCATTCGCTGAAGTCGCCGGCGTCCACCCGCAGGCTCTTGAGCAGACTGAACATCTCGTCGAGCTGGGCATCCTCGTAGCCCGTCATGCCGAACCCGGCAGCCATAAGTACCTCGGTCGCGTCGGCCACCACCTCGCGCCCGGCCGGTGTGATCTCGGCCAGCGTGCCGCGCCGGTCCTGCGGGTTCGGCCTGCGGACGACGAGCTCGGCGCGCTCGAGCCGGTTGATCGTGTTGGTGACGCTGGTCGGGTGGACCATCAGCCGCTCGCCGATCAGCCGCAGCGGCAGCGCCCCGGCACGGCTGAAGCTGAGCAGGACGAGCGCCTCGTACCTGGCGAACGTCAGCCCGAACGGCCGCAGCAGGGTATCGAGCTCGCTCAGCAGGATCTGGTGCACCCGCATGATCGAGGTGACCGCCGCCATCGCCCGCGCCTCGCCGAACCTGCGCTCCCAGATCGCGGCGGCCCGCTCGATCGGATCGAAGGGCAGATCCATCGGCTTGCGCACAGCGACACCGTACCGGCGGTCCGGAGCCGGCCTGGATAATTACACCCGCGCCCCGCCGATCACGTCTTGGACACCCATGATTACGGCAAGTTATATTCCCTGCTTGGGGAGCACGTGACCGAGACGTGATCGAGGGGGCGATATGGAGTCCGGTCACGCCGTGACAGCCATGGCCCCAGTGCTGTCGGCGGGCGTCGGCGCCAGGTACGAAAGCCGCTGGGCCATGCGGATGGCGAGCTTCCGGCTCGACCAGTCCGACTTCGGGAGCGCCTCGCTGGGAATCGTGACACCGCGGTCGGCCGCCGCCAGCACGCTGGTCGGCCTGCTGTCCGGGCGGATCGCACCTGGCTACGGCAGTCTCCGCGTACTCGGCCACGACATGACCCTCGCCGCGGGGCGTGCCGCGGTCGGCCGCCAGACGGGAATCGCCAGCCGCACCTCCCGGCCGATGCCCGCGGTGCGGATCAGGGGCCTGGTCGAACGCGCCGCCAAGCGCTCTGGCCAGCCGGGCGATGACCGCTTCCTGCTGGTCGCCGCCATCCTCGACCGGCTGGCGCTGACGGCGTGGTCCGATGTGGCGTTCGGCGCCGCGCCCGAGCTCATCGCCAGGAAAGCACGGCTCGCCCTCGCCTGCGTGCACCAGCCGAAGCTGCTGATCATCGAAGGCCTGCTCGACCACCTGCAACCGCTCGACCGGACCGTGCTCGCCGACGTGATCAGGGACCTGGAGCGCGACACCGCAGTCGTCGCCCTCGGCAGCGACGCCGAGGCCCTGTCCCTCGTCTGCGACCGCGTCATCGAACTCGCCGACGGCATCCTCACCGGATGCCGACCGCCCACGGCCAGGGACGCCGAGGTAACGGCCGAGCCCGCGCGAGCCGGACTCGCTCCCCGGACGCTGCCTTCGATGATTTTACGCTAACTTGATGTTCATAAGTTGCTTCACTGCCACAAATGCAGGAATGCTGAGATACCTCACTACCCAATGACCAGAAGCGATACCTGCGATTGTCCGCACATCCAATCTCGTGAATGATGTACGCTGCTTCGGAAGCAAACGTCTTGACCCGCATTGGAAGCCGACTTGTCATCAGACGCGCCCGAGCCTAACTCTCGCGGTTCAGGCAATGTAACTACGAGCACTCAGCGTAGCGCTCCATATGACGTAAGAGTTCAATCACGACTCAAGGTTGCGGCGAAGCGCATTCTGGTCTGGTTGTTGTTCAGTGTGATCTTCGGCATGATGCCACTTTTTGCGCTGATGCTGAGCGGCGGCTTTTCCACGGGAAAGTTCAGCATTGACTATGTTCTCGCCAGAGGCGATCTCTTCATCATCTCAGCCGTTCTCTCCGCCGGCGCCCTGGGCGAACTGCTGGCAGCCGGGGCAAAGGATGCCAATGTGCCGGTAATAGTATCCGGCTTCTTCAGCCTCGCTTGCTTTGCCGGAAACACGCTCGCCTTCGCATTCGCCAGCGGCGCCAGGCCATCTGAGGTTGTCGCATACTCTTCCTGGCTCTTCGCTGCCAGCCTTGTGGCCAGCGCTTTGTGCGTCTGGACGGCGGCCTATAAATGAGCAACTCGTTCCTGATACCGACTATCCTTGTTGCGATCGGCTCGTGCGGTGCGTTGCTGTCTGCCATAATTGCTGTCAGCTCTTACGGGCGCTACCGCGAGTCGGCTTCCAAGCTAACCCTCAGGAAAGACGACAAGATATATACTGTCCGAGCGGCCGACCTGCGGGACGTTGAGAGGGCTCTTGACAGACTTCTCTCGGCAGGAATCGTAGGTTCAATTATTCCGACCCCGCCGCGGGAAACACCGCTCGTCCCAGATGCTGACGGCCCGGCATCTCTTGTGGAGCGACCTGGCGAGATCGGGGAAGAACCAGTAAGCGACTGAAACCTTGCGACGCGCGGGGCGACCAGTTCGCCGCTGAAACGCTCGCTCCACCAGACGCTAGGCTGCTGACCATGGACTGGAGCCTGTACCGCTGCGGTCGCGTCGGGCACATCACGTACGCACCGGATGAGCGGCATTTGCGCGAGCAGATGCACAGCAGCACCGCCTCCACCGAGCTGTGGCAGTGCCTGCGCTGCGGCAGTTACGTCACCGGGGAGCCGCACGGCACCGGGCCGTCCGCCGACGCTCCAGCCGTCCGGCGGGGCAAGCAGATCAGGGGCGACCTCATCCTGAAGCTGTTCGCGATCGAGCGAGGCATCCGGTTCATCATCTTCGGGGCCGTCGCCTACGGCATCTGGCGGTTCGCGAGTTCCCGAACAATCGCCCAGGCGATCAACAAGGACATCCCGATCATCCAGACGCTCTCCAAGCAGCTTGGCTTCACCCTGAGCCACTCCCTGCTGGAGAAGCTCCGTAGCCTGCTGCACATCAGCTCGTCGAATCTCCGCCTGCTCGCGCTCGGTGTAACGGCATTGGCCCTCGTCTCGGCCATCGAGGCGTTCGCCCTGTGGCAGGCCAAGCGATGGGGCGAGTACTTCGCGATGATCGTGACCTCGCTCGGCCTGCCGTTCGAGATCTACGAGCTCTTCAAGGCCGTCACCGCGACCAAGATCACGCTCTTCGTCCTGAACCTGCTCCTGGTCTTCTACCTGGTCTACAGCAGGCGGCTGTTCGGCGCGCGCGGCGGGAAGGAGGCCTACGAGGCCAGGCTGCGCGCGGAGTCGACGCTCGACGCGGCCGAGAAGGCGGCCGCGGCTCTGAGCGCCGGCCGGACGGCCAGCGCAAGCTCCCCCGCCAGCGCAGGCAGCCCGGCCGATGAGGGCGGCCCGGAGAGTTCGGGCGTCACGAACTCGGGCGTCACGAGTTCGGGCGTCACCGTTCCCATGGCCACCGGCCCGGCCGCCGTTCAGCCGGGTTCCCCGCCCAATCGGGAGCCGGACGCTCTGTAGGGGCGACCGGATGAATCCCGGGATCGAACCGGGATTACGGGGATAGATCCCGGGATAGACCCTGGCCGCTCGCCTGGGATCGACCCGGGTCCGCTGGCCCGCGAGCGGCGCGGGCCGGACAATAGGTCGGTGGACTCGAAATCGCCGCAGCCGCCGACCTTGTCCAGCGAGCAGCGGCGCAGCCTGCTGCACGACCTGCTCGACGACGCATCGCTGTTCCCGCCGGGCAGCGTGCCGATGCCGGCCGCCGTGGCTGCGCACGTCCGCCACGAAAGCGCCTGGTTCGGCGACCTGACCGGGCCCTTCGTGTGCCCGGAGACGAAGCTCGCCGAGCTTGGCCGTGCGCTGACCACCGCCAGCGTGCCCTGGATCGACCTCTCGCTGGTCGTCGCCGGCGGCGCAGCCGCCGTGGCCGCGGCGACCGATGCCGTCACGACCGACCCGCGACTGCGGTTGCGGGCCGTCGAAGTCCCCGCTGCCAAGGGCGATGAACCCGCCCAGGCGATCACGGACGTGGCCGCCGCGCTGGACAGCGTCCCGCTGGCGAGCGCCACGGGCTACATCGAGTTCCCGCTCGCCGCCATCGCCGACCCGGCCGCCGCAGGCCCGCTGCTCGACCTGGCCGACCAGCGCGGCTACCGGCCCAAGCTGCGCACCGGGGGCGTGACGCCCGACGCGTTTCCCGACGAGGCGACGCTGGCGGGCTGCCTGGCGGCGGTGGCGGGCCGCCGGATCCCGTTCAAGTGCACGGCCGGGCTGCACCACGCGGTGCGCGGCACCGACCAGGCCGCGGGCCTCGAGCAGCACGGCTTCCTCAACGTGCTGCTGGCCGTCGGGGCAGCGGCCGCCGGCGCTAGCGTCGGCGAGATCGCGGCGATCCTGGCCGAGCGCGACCCGGCCAAGGTCGCCGACGCCGTCCGGGCACTCGACCCCGGCGCCGCCGCCGAGATCCGCTGGTTGTTCACCTCGTTCGGCACGTGCAGCACCGAAGAGCCCGTCGCTGACCTGGTCAGCCTCGGGCTGCTGAGTCAGCACTGAGAGTTGTTGAGCCCGGGAGGTTGTATCTATGGCACTGCCGCCCCACCCACCTCCCCAGCCCCCTTCACAGTGGCTCGCGGTCCCGGCCGGCCACCCGTTCGGCCTGCAGACCCTGCCGTACGGTTCCTTCAGCGATGCGCACCACGCGGCGCGTCGGCGGGTCGGCGTCGCCGTGGGCGACCGCGTCCTCGACCTGACCGCGGCGGCCGAGCGGCTGTTGCCCGGCCGCGCCGCCGACTTCAGCTCGGGCCACCTCGATCGCTTCCTGGCCGCCGGCGACGCGGCGTGGGCGCAGGTCAGGGCCGCGCTCACCGAGTGGCTGTCGCACGACCACTACCGCGGCGCGATCGAGGACTTGCTCGTCCCTGCCGACAGCGTCAGCCTGCACCTGCCGTTCACGGTCGCCGACTACGTCGACTTCTACGCCTCCGAGCAGCACGCGACCAACGTCGGGCGGCTGTTCCGGCCCGACGGCGAGCCGCTCACCCCCAACTGGCGGCACCTGCCGATCGGCTACCACGGCCGCGCCGGCACCGTCGTCGTGTCCGGTACGCCGATCAGGCGCCCGTCCGGCCAGACCAGGCCCGCCGGCGCGCCGGCCCCGGTCTACGGGGCGTGCAGACGGCTGGACTTCGAGGCCGAGCTCGGCTTCGTGGTGGGAGTCGAGAGCGGTCTGGGCGAGCCGGTCCCCGCCAGGCGCTTCGCCGAGCACGTGTTCGGCGCGTGCCTGGTGAACGACTGGTCGGCGCGGGACATCCAGGGCTGGGAATCCCAGCCGCTCGGGCCGTTCCTCGGAAAGTCCTTTGGCACAACGATCTCGCCGTGGATAGTCCCGCTGGCCGCGCTGGAGCGCGCACGGGTGAGGCCGCCCTCCCTGGATACCGAGCTGGCCAGTTACCTCGCGGACTCCGGCGACTGGGGACTTGACATCGACTTCGAGGTGCGGATCAACGGGCACGTGGTGTCCCGCCCGCCGTACGCGACCATGCACTGGAGCCCGGCTCAGATGCTCGCGCACATGACGGTCAATGGCGCCTCGCTGAGGACCGGGGACCTGTTCGCCTCGGGCACGGTGAGCGGGCCGCGGCCCGACCAGTACGGGTCGCTGATCGAGCTCGCCTGGGCCGGCCGGAAACCGGTGGCGTTTCCCGACGGCAGCAGCCGCGGCTGGCTCGAGGACGGGGACGAGGTCGTGCTCACCGCCTCGGCCGCCGGTCCCGACGGCAGCCGGATCGGATTCGGCGATGCGCACGGCCAGATCATCCCTGCCTGGCCACCGGGGGGATGAAACGCTACGCGCCGGGACGATCCTTCTAGCGGCCACTGCATCGCCAGATCCGCGACTACGATGACGACATCGCCGATACGCGGGAGAAAGCGCCATGTCAGGGCAGCAGGAGCGGTGGGACAGGCTGGATCTGCCTGACCAGCCAGACCTGCTCGACTCCACCTTGATCATGGCTCGGCTGCTCGGCCGCGACCGGGAGCCAGGCAATGGCCTCCACCGCAACGGCCACGCTCCAGACGGCGGTCCCGATCACGCGTCCGAACCGGCCGGTTACCTGGCCGCGGACCCGGGCGCCGGACGGCACCGCAGCACACGGAGCGCTCCGCCGGACCATGACCGGCCGGTTCCGGTGACCCGGCATGAGGCAGGACCCGACGGCCCGGCCGGACCCGACCGGCCGACCGGACCTGGCCGACCGGCCGGACCCGAGCTGAGCGCCGGAGCCGAACCGACCGCCAGGGCCGAGCAGAGCGCGGACGCAGAGCAGCCCCCCAGGGCCGAGCAGCCCCCCAGGGCCGAGCAGCTTCGGGTTTCCGGCCTCCCCGGGCAGACGCGGGAGCGAGGGGCGCACGCACCGACCGCGGATCTCCCGGCGCCTGCCCGCCCCCAGCCTGCCGCACCCGAGCCGGGCGCCGAATCCTGGCATCGCCAGGACGCCGGGCGGCCCGCCGAACCGGAGCCCACCCCTGACCGCTCGCCCCCTGCCGAACCCCCGAGCACCGCCGAGCTCCCCCGCGCGGCCGAGCCTCCCCGCACGGCCGAGCCTCCCCATGCGGATGAACCCCCGCGAGCAGACGGACCGCCGCGAGCGGACGAGCCCTCGAGCACCGCCGAACCTCAGCCTTCCAGCCGCGCCGACGATCCAGGGACGGCCGTTTCCGCGCTGCCTGACCCGGCCAGGCCGCAGCCCGCCCCGACCGCCGTCCGGCCGGAGCCCGGATCATGGGCCGACTTCAGGCAACGCCTGGAACGGCTGCCCCACGGTCACCCGTCGTCGCCCTACCACGTCGATGGCGAGCGGAAACCGCCGCCGCCGCGGCTCAAGCACCTCGAGCTTGCGCCGCCCGCCCGCGAGGTGTCCGGCAGATCGGTTCCTTCCGTGCTGCCCGGCGTGGCTGCGGACGCGGATGCGGCGGCCCGCCCCGGCCCGCTCGGCGAGTCGGCTGACGAGCCGCCCGAGAGCGTGTTCACGCCCGTCGCCAGTGACGCCGCGGAACAACCGCGAAGCGAGCATCCGGGCAGCTCAGCCGCCGGTTACGGGGCCCGCGGGGACGAGCGGCCCGAGTTGCCGGGCAGCACAGCGCGGGTCGGCCAGAGTCTGGACGAACGTCCGTTCGCCCGAGAGTCGGACCAGCGCTACGAGCGGACGCCGAGCCTAGTGCCGCCGCGGGGCGCGTTCGAGCCAGCGGCACCGGGCACGACGGAGTCAACGCCGCGCGGAACACACGACGTGTGGGCGGATGGCACGCGCCACAGCGGGATGCGCGACACCGGGACGCGCGACACCGGGACGCGCGACACCGGGACGCGCGACACTGGGATCCGGGGCGGTGCAGGCGGACCGGGTGGCCGACCGCCAGGCGGCCAAGGACCCGGGTCCGGCCAGGGCCGGGTCGCTCCGCAGATGGCGGCCGACGGCTCCTGGGCATGGGGTCCGGCGAGCCTGACGCGGGACCAGCTGCGGGTCGCCGAGGACGCCTACGACAGGTTCCGTGCCGCCGAGGGCCGTAGCCTTTTCGGCGGCTACGGCGGCTACGGCGGCAACAGTGGCAACGGCCTGACCCCGGCCATGCGCCGGGTCGAGGAGCAACTCGCACACGCCCGGCTGGCGCCAGACACCGAGGAGCGCGCGCTGCTCGAGCCCGACCTGTTCCGGGCCAGGCTGGCCGACATGCTGCGACGGCATCCGGACCGCACCCCTGAGCAGCTAGGCCGCCGCGTGCCTGGCGCGCTCTCTTACGTTTTCATACTCGAGGCCGAGCACTACGCCGAGGGGATCAGAGGCACTCAGGAGGCTCTCGAGATCCAGGGCTTCCAGTTGCAGGCTCGCAAGAACAGCTGGAACAGCGCGGTGAACCGGTGCGTGTTCACGATCTGGCACGACCCGCGTAGCGATCTCCCGTTCCAGGTTCAGTTCCACACTGCGGCCAGCCTCGAGGCCCAGCATCTCGCGCGGTCGTCGGCCACGTTGATCAACGACCCGCGGATCCCGTCGGCAGAGGCGGCGAGCATACGCTCGGAAATCGCCTCGGCCTGGGCGGCGCTGCCCGTTCCGCCGGGAAACGCGGACATCGCTGACTACCGGCGAGCCGGCGACGTCACCCGCCGCTGAGCCAGCCGCGGTCCTGGCTCTCGGCCTGGCTGGCGACGGCCTGATTGAAGTATTCCCTGATCAGCTGCCGCTGCCGCTCGCTTACCAGCTGAAAGTGCTTGTCCAGGGCGTCCTCGCCGATGGCCTCGGCCGTCAGGTACAGATCCTTGATCTGGTCCATCTTGGCCGACGCGGGCGGCCAAACGCTCGCACTGGCGTCCTGCGACACGGACGTTCCTGGCGCGGCGGCGGCCGAACCGTTGCTGACCGCCGACTCGTCCCGGCCTGGTGGCTCGAACGGGCCGCGCATCCGCGTGGCAGCGGACCCAGCCGACGGGTCCTGCGGCTGGGCTCCTCCAGGAGGCTGTGACGGGCCCGGCGGCTGGGCTTGTCCTCCGGGCTGGGCTTGTCCTCCGGGCTGGGCTTGACCTCGGGGCTGGGCTTGACCTCCGGGCTGCGCAGGTCCTGCTTCCCGCTCAGGTGCCGCCGGTGGCTCCCGGCCCGCGGATCCCGGGTCGCGCAGGATCACCGGCATCGGCGCAGTGTCGTCGTCCGGGCCGGCCTCGCCGTATCCGCCGACCTCGCCGGCGAACGGGACCGGCGAATGCCCGGCTGGCTGTGCCGACCGGGTAACCGCGGGCGGGACCATGCCGGTCGGGCTGGGCGGCGCCGCCGGGCCAGACGCGCGAGGCGTGCCGATCGCGCGCGGCGTGTCGGCGGCACGGGGCGTGCCGAGCGCACGAGGTGTACCTGCCGTAACGACAGAACCACCTGTCGCTGAAGCTTCATCGGTCGCGAACGCCCCGTCCGTCGTGAACGCCCCGTCCGTCGCGGAGACCTCAGCCGTCGCGAAGACCTCAGCCGTCGCGGAGACCTCACTCGTCGCGGGCACGCCCGTCGCAGCGGCCCCGCCCGCTGAGGCGCCACCGGTGGGCTGCAGAGGCGACGACTGAGCGGGCCGCGCGGATGTGGACGACGCCGCCTGGGTCGGTGCGGCGTACTCCCCCGCTGATTCCGTCTCAGCCCGCGCCGGCTCAGGCCGCGCCGGCTCCCGCCTTGCTCTGTGCGCTGGCCGAACGTCGTGGCTCGTCCGGCTGCCCGTCGGCGCTGCCGAGTTGGCCGCCGGCTGCGGCACCCGGATGCGGCCCGCTCCGCTGAGCGCCGGGGTGATCTTGCGTCTGCCAGGCAGAGCCGCGCCCACCGTAATCGGAGGGCTCGCCAGGGTATTGCCGGCGGTCGGAGTCGTAACACGCGTCGGCTGCCGGACCACGCGGAACGGGCCGGCCGTGTTCGCGCGGAGTTCCGGGCGTCATGGCGGGCCCGGCATTCCTTCCTGGTCCGAATTGGCCAGCGGCCCATGGACCGTCGCGCACTACCCGCCCGTCCAGCGGCCGCTGCGCATCCCCCTGGCGATAGTCCTCGCGCTGCCTGCCACGCTCGCGCTGTTGGTAGGGGCCATACGGATCGGGCGGCGAGTGCTCGTCCCGCGCCCCGTGGGCCGCTTGCGGTGGCGGCCCGTTGCCTGGTCCGGCGCGGTAGCCTTCCGCAGCTCCGTACCCCCCTCCCCGATAGGGAGAATCTGGCGGCCGCGCGTAACCACCTCGCGGATCACCGCCGTTCCCGGCTGGGAAGCGGCCCGGCCGACCATGCCCGTTCACAGGACCGTCGCGCTCAGGAGCGACGAAGCCGCCGGACGGCCCGAAGCCCGGGCCGGAGTCATAGCCGCCGGACGGCCCGACGCCGGCACCGGGCCCGTAACCATTACGCTGGCCGTTCCCGGCACCTGGCGGCGGGTAGCCGCCACCCCCTGGCGGCCGGGATCCGTCAGCTCGAGCGTTGCCGCCGGGCAGAGCTGACCCAGGGTGCGGAGCAGGCCCGAGATCGCCTCGCCGGCCGTAACCTTGCGCTCGGCCGTACCCGTCGTCCGGAGCGACCCTCTGCGGCCGGGCGTATGCTTCCCGCGATCGAGACCCGTCGGAGGAGTAGCCGTCGCGCGCGCCGTAGGCGTCGGCCGGACGGTGGCCTCCCGCCTCGACATATCCAACCGCCGGGCCATAGGCCGCAGCCGGCCCGTGACCCTCGGGCGGACCGTAGCCTGGCCCACCTTGGCCGCCGGGATGGCCGAAGCCGGCTGGCGCGCCGTAACCGGCGGGCGGGCCGTAACCGGCGGGCGGACCGTAGCCGGCGGGCGGGCCGTAGCCGGCGGGCGGGCCGTAGCCCTCGTGTGGGCCGTAACCCCGCGGTGAGCCGTAGTCCTCGGGTGGCGCGTAACCCTGCGGCGGGCTCACGGGCGGGCCGTAACCCCCCGGCGGGCTCGCGGCCGGCCCGTAACCCTGCCCAGGCCCGTAAGCCTCGGGCGGGCCGCTCCGACCATCGGCCGGGCCGTACCCGTGCGGCGGACCGTACCCCTGCGGCGGGCCGTACTCCTGCGGGCCGTAGGCCGACGGCGGGCCGTACCCGTCGTGCCCGCCATACCCCTGATCCTATCGCGCCTTGGAGCAGTCTCAGCCGGCCCGGGCGAGTTCCGAGGCCGCCGACCGGGCAAACCGTATCCGTTGCCAGGGCCAGGGCCAGGGCCCGGACCGGGACCAGGGCCAGCGCCGGGACCGGGGCCATGACCACGATTCTCGTCCCGGCCCGACCATTGACCGGGCGCGGCCCATCGACCCTGACCGGCGCCCTGATCCGGACCGTAAGCAGGCCGGCTGACCCTGAATCGGCTGAGCAGGGATCGGCTGAGCAGGGATCGGCGGCTGTGCAGGGTGGGACCAGCCATGATCCGGCGGCCCGGCCTCATGCCAGATCTGACGCGGCGGTTCTGCGTCGTGCCAGACCTGCCGCGCAGACTCGGCACGCGGCGGCTCGGGCCTGGGCTCGCGCTGCGAGACGACGGGCGTCACGGGACGCCCGATCCGGAACGGGTTCAGCCACTGCTCGGCCTCGATGTCGCCGGTGTCAGTACCGGCCTCTTGCCCGGACTGCTGGCCTCGCCCGCCCTGCCCGCGCGAGTCGTGATACTCGCCAGGC
>WNGL01008445.1_pt1 | contig 15575 bp, 16 predicted proteins | sample 5400591 | NCBI WGS metagenome assembly WNGL01 (sample SAMN13153377, study PRJNA577476) | soil metagenome | isolation source: 80 cm soil or saprolite under Garry oak tree replicate 1 | place: USA:California | collected 2016-06-15
TACCGCCCGGCCGCGCAGGCGCTGGTCGCCGACCTGATCCCGGCCGCAGGCCGCGCCCGCGCCTACGGGCTGATCTCGTGGGCGGCCAACCTCGGCTTCTCGGCCGCCATGCTGTCCGGCGGCCTGCTCGCCCAGGCCGGCTTCCGCTGGCTGTTCTGGGCCGACGCTCTTACCTGCGCGGCCTTCGCCGCGCTGGCATGGCGGGCCGTGCCCGGCACGCAGACCCGCCCACGGGCCCAGCGCACGGAGCCCGGCGGCTTTGGCGACGTGCTGCGCGACCGGGTCATGGCCGGGTTCGCGCTCGTGGTCCTCGGGTACATGGCCGTCTACCAGCAGGCGTTCACCACCCTGCCGATCGCCATGCACGCCGGCGGGCTGCCGCCACGCGCCTACGGGCTGGTGATGGCGGTCAACGGCATCGTGATCGTCATCGTCCAGCCGCTGGCCGCCCTCTGGCTGGCCGGCCGCGACCACAGCCTGGTCATCGTGGCCGGCAACGTGCTGACCGGCACCGGGTTCGCCGTCACTGCCCTGGCCTCCTCCGCCCTGGCCTACGCCGGCGCCGTGTGCATCTGGACACTCGGCGAGATCGCCATGGCCGCGGCCGGCGGCGCCATCATCGCCAGCCTGGCCCCGGCCCACCTGCGCGGCCGGTACCTGGGGCTCTATGGCGCCGCCTCGTCACTCGGCGCGCTGCTCGCCCCGCTCGCCGGCACCCAGCTCCTGCGCCTAGGGGCGCCCGTGCTCTGGCTTACCTGCGGCGCCGTCGCCGCCGCGGCGGCGCTCGGCCAGGCCACCCTCGCGCCAGCCATCCGCAACCGCACCAAGCCCAGCGTGCGAGGGCTGCGCAACGTTCGGTGACCAGCCCGGCGAACGACCATCAACGGGGCATGGGCTGTCGTGGTGGTAGTGCCGCGTGGGCAAGAGTGAGGGTCCTGCGGGCACTACAGAAAACGGACATCCGGCCCTGAACAGTCCGCCTGCCTTCTCCTCGTTGCCGCTTGTCGACACCAGCCCCGATGTCCGCGGAAGCCTCCTGGCCTGCGATGACGTCCGGACTCTCAAGTTCACATTGACCTGGTCGCCGAGGCTGTGCTGCATGCCAACGGAACCTCCGGTGGCAGGGTCACCGTCCCCGCGCCGCCGAAGTACCCGCCGGGAATCCGCGTTGTCACTGCCGGCGGCGCGGCACTTCAGGAGGGACCGGGTGAACGCTGAGGTGCCGGGGCCCGGGAGTGCCCGGCTGCGCCTGGTTGCGGGTGTGCCGCTGCTTCGGCCAGATGAGCAGGTCTTTGAGGCGATGCTAGACGGGTGGCGTAACCAGCAGCTGGCTCGCAATCTGGCGTTCTCCACGATTAACGGCAGGGAGAAGGTCGTGCAGGCGTTCGCCCAGCACGCCGACACGTTCCCGTGGCGCTGGTCATCGCAGCAGGTGGACGAGTGGCTCGGTGATCTGCGGGCGGTGCGGAACCTGAAGCGCTCGACGCTGCGTAACTACCAGGAGGCGGTCAGCTCGTTCTGCGCCTATCTCATCGATCCTGCCTACCAGTGGCCGGCCGAGTGCGAGCAGCGGTTCGGCACCCACCCGATCCAGGTGGTCCATGAGTGGAACACCGCCGTGCACGTCGCCGACGCGGAAGCTGACGCGAGCAAGCGTGCTTTCACCCGCAAGGAGCTGATCGTGCTGTTCGATCATGCCGACGAGCAGGTGGACCGGATTCGCAAGGCTGGCCGCAAGGGATGGCTTCCGGCGTTCCGGGACGCTGCCCTGCTGAAGACCGCCTATGCCTTTGGCTTGCGCCGCAACGAAATCCGGATGCTTGACACTGCCGACTTCGGGCGCAACCCCGATGGGCCGGAGTTCGGCGAGTACGGGGTGCTCTATGTCCGGCACGGCAAGGCGAAAAAGGGGTCCCCGCCGAAGCGCCGAAGCGTGGTGGCCGTCTGGGACTGGTCGGCGGAGGTCCTGCAGGAGTGGATCGAGGAGTTCCGTCCGCTGTTCGCCACCGCCGGCTCGCCGGCATGCTGGCCATCCGAACGCGGTTCCAGGATCGGGCTCAGCTCGATCAACACCCGGCTGGCCGCCTACCGCAATGAACTCGGCCTGGATCCTGCGCTGGACTTCCACTCGCTGCGCCGCAGTCACATCACGCACCAGATCGAGGATGGGCTGGATGCTCGGTTCGTCCAAGAACAAGCAGGTCATGATCATGCGAGTACGACATCGCTCTACACCTGCGTGTCCTCGGACTACCGCACCCGCACCCTGCGCCGCGTGCTGGATGCCACCGTCGGGGCAGCGATGAAGCCGACTGGGAGGACCCGGTGAAACGCCAGGTCAGCTACCGGTGGCGGCTGCGTGAGGTCATGGCTGCGGCCGGCATGTTCGCCGCGGCCGATCTAGAACCCCTCCTGCACGACCGGGGTATCCAGCTGTCCTCGGTGCAGGTGTGGCGGCTGGTCACCCAGACCCCCGAACGGCTCTCGCTGCCCGTGCTGGCCGCTCGACCGGATGATCGCCCTCCGCAACTTCGCTGCGCATGAGAGCTCGGCGAGCAAGCGCAAGGCCCTCGACGCCATTGGGCAGCAGAGGGTCAGCAGCGCCGGCTCCTGGATTAAGTGTCAGGGCCGGTTCTCGAACCTGACCACAGCGTTGACCAACCTGGCTAACGAGATCGAGACGAAGGCGCCCTACTGATCAACCGGTTCAGTCGGCTACAGCGCGTCACATCGAAAAGCCTCACCGGAAGAGTGCCGACCACTCGATCAACGGAGCCTGCCAGTGAGTGCCGGACACCGCGACCTGCAGGAACGCTGTCTGGTAAGGCCAGTCCGCTCAATAGTCGGGTGACCGGCCTGGCTGAGTTACCGGCGGGCGACCAGCGCCGCCGCCCGGCCCCTGCCGCGGCCGAGCCGAAATGGCAGTGGACCGCGTGCAGCCGGGTCCCGACACGCCACCGGTGTCCCTGCGGATGAGTTGGCGGCCCGTGGCCTCAGACAGTAGGCATCGGAAGATGCCAATGACCCGGCAGTACTCGCCTCGTGGTGCAGAAAGAGGCGGATACTGCCGGGTACGCGATGTTGTCAGAGTTCCGGGTGATTAGGCGGAGTTATCCCTGCTATTGCTAGAAGCCCGGCTATGAGGATAGGTAGCAGGTCCCGGACACTACCCTGTGTGACGATCTGGAACTGGATGAGAATGACGGTGAAGCTCAACGTCACCATCATCACCAGGCTCGAACCTGGCGTTGACTGCGGTGGCTGCGGTGGCTGCGGTGGCTGCGGGCCCAAACCCGCCGTTGACTGCCGTCGCTTGCGTATGTTCATCTTGTCAATGAGTCCTTTCTTAGCGGGAAGGGTCTTAAGGGGGTCGCCGTCCGGTTTGCTCGACCTGGGGCGGCGATCCCCCTTCTCGTTCGCCGCCCGCACCTGCATCGCCTCGGCCAGGGCCGCGACGGTGATCCCCACCAGGGCCAGCGGCAGCGGCACGGTCCGTGGCGCCTCCATCAGCTCGGCGCCGGGCCGTTCGCCGGCGACCTCGAACAACGTCCGCCGGGCCATGTCCTTGATGATCTCGTCGTCGAGATAGGTGCGGGCGGTTGCCCCGGTGACTCTCATGCGGGTTGCTACGGCACGGACCTGCCCGGTGATCAGCTCACCGGCACGTTGCCGGTCGAGGTGCATGCTGGACGCAGCGAGCTCCTCCAGGAACACGTCGATCTTGCTGTCAAGCCACGTACGTCTAGGCACGCGGCAAGTCTTCCACCCTCCGTCACGGAACTCGGTTACCCCGAACGGCCGGTGGCGGTAACCCAGCGGTCCTCAGCCCGCTATCGCCACTGGCCGTTCCGTTGTTGCTCAAGCCCCTTGACAGCCTCCAAGGCCGCGTTCAGCCCGATCAAAGGATCAGGGAGGGCAGGCCCGGTATCCGGACGATGCGGCGCCTGGTACGGCAAGAGAAAAGCCCGGGTGACACTCACGAGTGACATAAGGCCCGGGCCAGTGACGCGCTACCGGGCAGGCCGCTCCAGAGCACGTACGGGACGGGCCTGGGTCGGCTCGGTTGAGGACATCTCCTGGTCCGAAGAAATCGGTGACGGATTGGCCTTCTCGAACTCATGCAGGCTGAGAGTCCGCCATGCCGAAACCCACTCCGCAACATCAGCGTTGCAGGCCAGTACCAGCATCCGGACCAACTCCAGTGAAGGCAGGGTTGTCCGTGTTGGGCTGATCGCATCGTAAAACGTGGACCGGGACGAATAAAACCTTGGCCTAGACGTATGCGCATAGACCTCCTGGACGCTGGGGTTCCCGCCCCACGCCCGGAGTGCCCGCAGTTGATGCACGTACTCCTGAGGAGTACGCGCCGCCCAGGGGTCAGGGCCGCGCGCCACTCTCGGATCCATCGACGGCAGGTCACTGCTCGCGGGCGGACGAGGCAGACGCCTGACCGTGGCCAGATCGGGAGACTGGGAACGACCTACCGCCGCCCGCCGCCGCGCCCGGTCGCTCTTGCTCGCTTTTTCCCAGAGATCCCGAAGCGCCTTAAGACCTGCCCGGAGCGCCTCGGGATCTGTGCTGCACGCGGTGACATACGACTTCGCAACATGCCAGGTCGGGCAGCGCTGGCCGGAAGCGGCCTCGGCAAGCACCGAGGCTGAGCAGAACGCTTTCCCTGCCAGCTTCTGGTAGGGCGGGTTGCCCGCCTGGGCGCGAGCTGCCCGAAGCGCGTGGGCCAGGTCAGCTACCGGGCCATCCCCGATAACCGGCTTTTCTGGTCGAGCCATAGTTGCCGCCGGTCTCAGAGGCCAGGCACGGTGTTAGGTGCCTCACCCGTGGCGGCCACGACAGCGGCTACCACCGCCGCACCGATCGTGACCAACGGCGGGACGCCGAGGACCACCAGGACGATGATGAAGATCAGGATGATGACCAGGACGACGATCGCCCTCCTAGGCCACGAAAAAGGAGGGACCAGCGATTGCGAGGTAGGCATCAGCTCTCCAGGGATAGTTGGACCGGACGGGCTCTACTCGTGACACCTGCCGCTAGCGGCCTGCGGTTTGCCCTCCGCAGGCACACAACAGATGTCCCGTCAAATCAATAATGCCCGCGCGCCCGACGCGTAGCACGCAACCAACACCACGTGCAGCCCTACGCGCTGGACAACATTTGGTGGTTGACAGCCGCCGGTTACCAGCCACAGTGCACCTGTCCTGGGCCTGTCCTGGTAAAACACGATTGTAGGCGACCTGACCGGCACCCAGACGGCACCCAGACTTCTTACGTTCTGACCGTTTTGTAGACCCAGACATGTAGGAATATGCCCGAGGTTGGACATGAGTGCCCGGGAATGCACTCAAAGAATCGCGGACAACGTCCCCTACCGCCAACATGGAAGGAACGAAGCCAGGGCGATTGAGCCTAGACCTGGTCACGGCTAGTTCCCGGCGTCAGTTCCATTGGACCGGACGGGCGCAAGGAGCCAAAACCAGCGGCCTCCCGATTGCCCCGGGGGGCCGCTGGCTTACCCGAAAAAATCGGATAATCCGAGCGCGGGTAACCGGACAATACCCCCCGTCACCGGACTGTTAAGCGGACGGGTCTTACGAGACAGCGTTCCCGCAGGCCGCGCGTCCCAGCCGACGGTGATCCGGAGTGTCCGGCTGGCGGTCCCTAACGGACACTCCCGGAGGGCAGGTGTGGTGCCGCGCAAAGGTCACCGGACACCGCTTTTGGTTGAGCGTGTACCTGTTATGTATCTGCTTCGCCTTCGGGCCCGCGGGCAGCGAGATACGATCCGACACCGCGACCACCGTACTGCCAGGGAGGGTCCAAGCCGGTCTCACGGCGGTGCTGCGCGATGAGCGCGCGTTCAACGGTCTCGCGCTCCTGGCGATCCGGGAAGGTACCAAGCGACCAGGAAACCTCAACATGGCACCCGGCCTCCTCGCAGGACGCGAGCGCTGGAGCAGCGTAATGGCCCCGGAATGGTCGCTTCTCACCCAACTGCCGCACGAATGCGCGCGATCCCTTCTTGCTCCACCGCCGGAGTGTGCGAAGTCGTCGGCGCCGGTTGCCTCCGATGCCGATGTAAAGCAGCGCCGGCTCATCCTGCGTGCGGAATCGATAGATTCCGGGCGTCGCCGGGACGGCGCTCGCGACGGCGCCCTCGTCGAACTGCTGCCATGGAGCCCATCTCATCCCAGCCCACTGTTCGTCCGCTGGCTCGCTCACATCGTGCTCCCATTGCTCGCGATCATTTCTGCAACCTGACGATGGCGTCGGGTCTGCCGTGTATTCGGCGCGCTCGGGTTCCTGCTGGCGTGGGGTTCCTGGAACGAGCGCAAGAAGTAAGTTCCGCGTGAGCGAAGGCTCACCACCCGTTTGCTATATCCCTCACGCCGTCATTGGCGCAGTAAGCGCCAATCGCCTTCACCGCCGTGTCCTCGCTGTCATAGCCGAACTGGCTGTAAGAGCTGCCTATGAAGACGAGCGAGCGCTCAAGGACGGTGATGTCCTGCTTGAGCTGCTGATCTTTGGCAATGGCCACCCACCCCATGAGCGCCACCGTGTCCATTGTCCCAGCGTTGCCTGAAGTGCCGTTCGGCAGTTGCGCAATGGTCTGCTTCAGCCCCCGGCATGCACTCACGTCGTACTTGTTGGGTGCAGGCGAGCCGCAGGCGGCCAGCGTCAGGACAGCGCCTGCCGCTAGCCTCAACGATTCAGGGGTGGGGCGAGGTTAGTTACTGATCGTGTTGTGCCGGTTTTCGGTGGTTGTATCTGGTTCAGATGGTCGCAGCGGATGGCGGACGGCCCGATGTGCTCGGGGGCACCGGCTCCGACTGCGCCGGGGCGGGCCTCCTTTCCGGGTCGCGGGGACGGGGGTGGCTGGTCAGGCGGGTGCGGGCAGGGCGCACAGCCGCTGCCAGCAGGTCAGGAACGCCTCCTTCCAGGGCCAGGTGCGGCTGATCCTCAGCACCCGGGCGCGGGCGTGGCGGACCAGCCGGGCGGGCAGGCTGAGCAGCCGGTAGCGCAGCGTGCCCGGCTCGGCGTCCTTAAGGTCGTCGCAGTCGTACAGGCCGAGCAGCCGGCACCAGGCGGCCAGGTCGGCGGCGAGGCTGGCGGCCAGCACCCAGCCGCAGTTCACCACCCAGGTCTTCGACGGAAGGTTACGCAGGCCCATCGACTTCGCGGTGCGCACGCCGTCCTCGACGACGGCGTGCTGGCGGTGCAGCACGTCGATGAACTGGGCGTGGTGGCTGCCGGGCACGCCGCCGATCCCGCCGGCGGCCGGGATGTTCGTGCAGATGATGGAGTACCGCCAGCCGGTGGCGCGCTCGAAGGCGGTCAGGTTCCTGGCCTGCCGGCGGGAGGGCCTGGTGCGGCGCACGATCCATCGCAGCCCGGCGGGCCAGGCGGCGGCCCGGCGCATCAGGTGGGTGATCTCGGCGACGTGCTTGTCGTCTTGCACCACCCCCTCCTGGTCCACCGCGGCCTGCCAGGCGCTGGCGGGCAGCAGCCGGATCGCCTGCTCATCGGCGCCGGTGATGGCCCAGCCGCAGGTGAACAGCACGGTGCGGCGCCGGGACGACAGCGACAGCAGGTGATCGATGAGCTCGTGGCTGGCGCCGGCCCCGTCCACGCGGACCAGCAGCCGCGACCGCATCCGGGAGGGGATCTGCCGGATCGCCGCCGTCAGCACGGCGAGGTGATCGGCGAAGGTGTTCGACCCGGCGTTGCCCGGCCGCAGCAGCATCGCCAGGCTCTCGGCGGTATTGGCCAGCCAGGCCCCCAGTGGATGGAACCCATACCCGGACTTGAACGTCGGGGCGGCTCCTTCCTTGTCGCTGCGCGCGGTGATCAGCGTCGCGTCCAGGTCGATGACCAGCCAGCCTGCCAGCAGCTTCCCGGCGATGGCCAGCCAGGGGAACCCGGCCGGGGTCGCGCAGATCAGCTGCCACACGTGCGCCCGGACCGCCGCCCGCGCCCGGGCGATCTTGTCCAGGGTCCGGGGATCAGCCAGCTCCAGCGTCCGCCGCACCGTGGTATCCGACGGCGCGGCCCCGAAGACCGGTTCCTGGTGCGCCAGCACGGTGATATCGCTCATGCTGGTCGCCCCGAGCCCGATCGCCACCGCCATCGAAACCAGCGCTATCCCGCGATCGATCAGCGGGAACTTCCCCTTCCGGCCCAGCGCCGCGCCGAGCGCTGACGTCAGGCCGCACTGATCGGCCAGCTTGCGCAGCAGCACCGCCCCGGCATGACCGATCAGCCCGTCAGCGTCCGCAGCCACGGACAAGTTCCGGTCCCAGCGCGTATCCTTCGCCATTGAGGAGCGCTCCAGTTTCGGCAGATCACAACGGTGTGGTTACCGCGTAATCTCCCAGAACGGGGCGCTCTTCGCTACCTGCACGGGTCGCTCCCACTTGCCCACGGACGCAGGCTCGCGTCATCCCGGGCACCTTGAACCCGCCGCACCCAGCGGGTGCGGCCCCGCGCCAACGCCACGGCCCTAAACCGGCAGCTCAGCACGCTGAACGCACGAAAAACCGCTGATCACCGGCCTGGAGTTGAATCCCGGAGGCTAGCGCAGCGGCGAGTGTTCCCCTCATTACCCCTCCAGGTGTTCCCGCTCTGACCTGCTGCCTACTTGCCGGCTATCCACCGCAGCAACCATGGGGCGAGGAAGAGCAGCCCGGCGACCGCCAGGATTCCCGCCATCACGAAGTACCCGGCAGCCGGGGTAGTCGAGCAGGTCGCGGGGTCCCCCAACTGCTGATTCATCGAGTTGATCGTGTTGCACACGTCCGCTGAGGGAACGCTTCCGTACCGGGGTCTTGGGACTATGCGGCCGGAAATTAGCGCTAAGGCCGGCGCCGGGGGTGGCGTGCGGGAGATAGCTGTATAAGTCGGCCTCGATTTGGGCGTACTACCGGGTAACCGGCAGGTGATCGCCTACGGTAACGGGTCGTGCCGCATGAGTACTTGTCGGATGAGCAGCCTCATCATCCGTCAGGAACTCCACCGGCATAGACCGCAAGGTACGACCCGGTCACCAGCAGATCACCCACAGCGGTCAAACCGTTACAAGGTTCCGCCCGGTGGCACCCACCTACATCGGAACGGCCAGTGGCGTTAACACGCCGGCCGACAGCCCCTTAACGCCACTGGCCGTTCCATTGTTGGTCGACCCCCGAATCATCGAGGCTAGCGCGTTGTCCTATTACTACGCCGGACAACAGCGGCGATTCATGCCAAGCGGGACAGCAGAGGTTAAATAACAAGCTCAGGCCAGCCAGCCAAGGTCACTAAACGTCGAGGCTAGCTTGGCTAGTCCATCTGGTGGCCGCGACCGTCGTCGTCTTCTCCGGCTCGATCGCCACGGTAGGGAGGGGTGGGCCGCGTGACAATGACGTCGTCGCCCACGGCGTGCGGCAGCGGCAGTAGCGAATCCAGGGAGAAGTCCTCAATGCGGCTTTCCTGCAAGAGGCGGATCCTCCGTTCAACATCGGGGCGTTGCCTGGGTGAAACGACAGTAAGGGCATCCTTTAGCGCCCGAACCTGAATCGCCCGCCGTTGCCTCGCAAATTCGAATCTCTCGCGTCGGCTGACAAACGCTCGTTGGAGGATGACTTCGGGGGGGTCTCGACGGTCCAGCTCGGTCAACTGACCGCGCATTCGCTGCACAATCAACATGCCTTCCTCGGCGGCTGCTCTCAGCACGAATCTACGCATGCCAGAATGCGAGAGCTGCCGCTCCTGGACTTCCTTGATCGCTCGCTCGTACCCATTGATTGCCGCGGTGAGGGCCATCCTCTGCTTCTCAAGATCGAGAACCGGAAACCACTCCTGCTCTTGAAGAGGGCTAGCCACCTGGCCAATGCACCCTTCATCGATGCTCGGGAGCGGGCAGTTGGGGAATTGCTGGGCGTATTCGCGCCGAAACTCAGTGTCCGAGTGGATGATGTTTTCGCCGCGCCCCAGCACCTCTACCATCCCCTTGCGCCCTACTCCGGGACAGGTCGAAAGCGTGTTGAGATCGTGCGCCACTGTCCCTTCCATCGCCTCATTCTCAAGGTCGTTCGGACAGCACGTGATCTGCTGACCCCAGTATTCTGCCCATCCCTCGTGGAAGGCGAACCCAGCGTTCGCCTGGGTACCAGCTAGGATACTGCAAGAGTCGTGGAAGCGTCCGTACAAGTACAGGGAGTCATCATTGCTCCAATGCGAGAAGCCACCATCCAGTCTGTCGCGAACGACGTGGCCGAACTCGTGAGAGGTGCTTTGGTAGCAAATGGGGGCGGTCGGCTCGGGAAAGAACGCATCACCCGAGGTATAGCCGTGGGCCCAATGAACTTCCTCATAATGTGTAAGCGGCGTTAGATGACCTCGGAAGACAACGACGTTGACAAACCCGCTAGCCGTCAGCGCTGAGCTCACACCCTCGGTCACTTGCTGGAACTCAAGCACAGCGTTGCGGAAGCCCTGCCACACCGCTGCTCGCGGCGTCCCGCTTCCTCCATCGCGCGAAATCTGGATCGAACCAACGTCAATGAGCCCACCGGCATTGCTTTGGTGTGGCGTGTCGATAGACCAAACGCTTGAGTTACAGGCGTCCTCGACCTGCGCTTCGGCGCTGAACAGCCGGAGCCGAGCGTAATAGTCGCCCTCGATGGAGGCAAAGAGTTCACGGCTGAAGTTTCCCTGGTCATCTGTGGACGTTACGTCGACGCGATCATCGTACCAGTCGGACCGGTGGCGATAGATCTCCACCTGAGCTCCAGCAAGTGGTTGGACGTCATTGTCATTGATATAGCTAAACTGTCCCCGGATGAGGAAGTTGCGATTCTGTTGAGGGCAGGTCCCGTGGAGAAGGATGGGGAACGACAGGTCGGTGCCCGCGCCGGTCAGCCGCAGAATTACGGATGTGTCCGGCACCACGGGGCCGGCGACGGCGGTGAGGCTGACAGTCACCCGTTCGCCGGTCGCGCCGCCTGGAAATTGCAGGGTCTCCGGATTGACCGTTCCGCCGATGTCCGCCGGCAGGCCTTCGAGCGAGACGTTGAGTGTCCCACTGAAGCTCGGATCGCGGAGGATCCAGTAGTCGCGTGCCACCGTCCCATGGGCCGCCGAGGACGGCACACACGTTCCAATGTCGATGTCTGCTGGCCCGAAGACGCGGAGCAGTGGGACGGTATCTACGTCGATTGCCACGGTCCGCGAAGCGGGACCAGCCGTGGGCGACAGTGGGACGCCGAAAACGATCACAGTCATCACCGCTGGCTGGGGACCGGTGACGGCCTGCAAGCGGAGCGTTGCTGCATTGCCGGATACGAAGCCGGGCAGGAGACTAGCAGTCACTCCTGGGGGCAGTGCACCAACCGACAGGCTTATGTATCCGGTGGAACCACCAATGCGGTCGACTGCTATCGGGACGTCAACCGGCGAACCCCCCTGGATCAGGGTTGCTGCAACGGGAGCTCGCAGATCAAAGTCTGGCCCACCGGCTGTGTCGTGCTCGAAGGCAATGTCCGCAATGGTGATGACCGCCAGCAGCTCGGGGTCGTTAACTGGCTCCAGCGTGACCGATGCGATCTGCGGCGTAGCTATCGAGACGGTTAGGGCCGCGGCGAAGCCCGAGCCGGCGGTGAGCGACGCGATCGACGTTGCTTGAAAGCCTCCGCCAGCGTCGTACGCCGTGAGTCTCACATCGCGCTGAACCACTACGCCCGTGATGGGGAGAAGCCCGATGTGCACCGTAACCGATTGTTGGAGCGCGGCAAATGCAATGGTCGCACCCGAGGAGAAAAACTCGCACCCAAAGCAGTCATTGAAGGTCGCGACATGACCGCTCGGCGAATCGATCACCACGCCTCCGACCCGACCTTGATACTTCAGGAACCTGACGTCTGGGAACTGGCTGTCCAGCTTGGCGCCCACAGCAATATTAACAAAATCAACAATCACGGTTTCCCCTCCTCGTGATTCTCCGATCGCGCGCAGGAGCACAGAAACTTCCCCGCCGTCGGGTGACAGGGCCGCCTCTCATCGGTGCACCCGTCGCGAGCGCCGGGATGCATTCCCCATCCTCCACCAGCGGGGCCTACTCCGCCAAGCGAAACCCAGTGAGGTTTTCTCAGCAAGGATGAAACCGGCATTCACGGCGTAACGCCCATCTGGGCAGACACGCGGACAGAACGGAGATCCCGGAGGGAGGCGCGGAGCCCCCAGTAGTAAAGGTGCTGTATTCGGCCGGAATTGAACGCCAAGGCCTCTCGGCGCAGGGCAAGGCGGCTACACTCCCGCTGGTTGTGCGTGGTGACCGACAGTGCTCGTGATGTGATGGATCGGCCCTATCTGTAGGCCATCGGCCGGATACCACCGGTACTCTTCCGAGAGATCATCGCTTTCGGCGGCGACGTCACGAGGGGGGAGTCAGGTGAGCGACAGCGCGGCCGCCGATATCCCGCCCGAGGAGACGGCCACGCCACCTGTACCGCCGTTCGAGCGAGTCCGCGTTGTGCCGACCCGCCCTGATGGCTGGCCCGACTGGCTCGGCCGCAGGCCGATCAGCCCGGCTGACCGCGACAAGATCCTCAAGGACCTGCAGGCTGGCCAGGATGAGCTGAACACCGCCGAACGCAGGGACAGCCTCCAGCTCGCACCGCTCTTCTCCTGCCTGACGATCGAGGGGCTCGCCGGGCAGGACGACCCTCGCACGGTCACCCGGCTGCGGGCCAGCATCAACGTGGCCTTCCGGGTAGCCGCCGGTGATCGCCGGACCAGCTACCACGCCACTGACGAGCGCATCACGCTGGGCCGCCGCGCCGACGGCGAGTCCGTGACCAGCATCGCTAAAGGCCTGACGTACAAGACCGCTAGCGGCCAAGAGCGGACGGTCTCCCGCCGCGCCCTCTACAACGCGTTCAAGGCCTACGACGCTGAACGGTCCCGTAGGCCCTACAAGGATATGGCCCCGACCAGCACGTTCGTTCCCTCAAGATCCGCTCACGGCCCCTTTCTGCCGTATTCCGGTCCCACCTCCTCGAGGGTCGCCGAACCGTAGTCCTGGGGCCCTCCGGCCGTCCCCGGTGAGGGTGGGCTGCGATATCCGCGCAAAGGCTGGACTATCGAAGACGCATCCCTGGCCGGCTTTTTCAGTGTGCAGCAGCCGGGTGTTGACCGCACGGGCCCGGGCCTGCAGTTCGGGGAGGTTGTGGATGCGGCGCTGGCAGCCGAGGTCATCGGGCGAGTTCACCACGGTCTCGATCCGCAGCGCCCGGCCGTCCTTCAGGTACTGCTTCACGCGGGAATGGCGCCAGAAGGCGTTGATGGTTACGCCGTCGCAGTGGCGGTCGATCGCGGTCTTGAACGCCCCGCCGGCACCCTGGTCTTTGGGCTTGCGGCCCCGCGGGTCGCGCTTGAACAGCACCTCGACGTTCTCCGGGCGGCCCAGGTCCAGGTTGTCGGCGATGAGGGCCTCGAAGAACGCCCGGGCCTGCCGCGGCGCGTCGAACACGATGGTCCGGGACACCTCGACCTGACGCAGCGACAGTTCCCACCAGTACCCGGCTGCCCGGTCCTCCGCGGTCAGCGGCAGCGGCAGCCGCGACATCCACCGGTCGAAAAACGCCTGGATGTCGCCTGGCCCGAGCCGGTCGCAGATCAGCTGCAGGCCGTCGGGGTCATCACAGCGGGCGAACCCGTTGGACAGCTCGGTGAAGCCGATCCCGGCCCGGGCGGCCGCCTGCTTGGAGTGCTCATGACCGTTTACCTGACCTTGACCGGGTACGGGAAGTACGCGCAGACCTTGATGAACCCGGGCCCCCGGAACTGGTCCCAGACGTAGAAGTAGTAGCAGGTCACGCGCCGCTCGGTCTTGGCGAAGGAGAACTGCGGGGGCTTGGCCGGGTCGGTGTCGCGCTTGCGGGCGGTCCACACCAGCTGGAACTCCTGCGCCCAGCCGATCGCCACCACGCGGGACCTGCCCGCCCGGGCGGCCCGCCGCAGCAGCGGTTCCATCACCGTGGCCTTCCGGATGCCCTTCTTGAACTTGAGCACCGGGATGTCGTTGTTGTCCGCAAACCGCGCTACCGCCCGGCGGAAGCGCGTGCCGATCTGCTCGAACACCGCCGGGGAGACGACCGGCATGCCGAGGTGATCGTGCAGGAACGTGATGACCTGGCCGCCGACCTGCAGCTTGGGCACGTATCCGTTGAGATAGATGCGATCCAGGCACTCGATGTCCAGCACCGTATGACCATCCAGCAGCTCCGGGACCGTAACCACACCAGACATGACAACCGCCCTGCTCAGCCATCGCTACGATCCCAGCCTGAACCACGCAGCACCGCTGAGCAGGCAGAACCGTAAACCTTGGCGGTCAGAGGCGCAGCCTCGCTGGAAGGAGGGCTGACAATGGCCGCCGACCCGCAGGATGCGCCCCGGCACGCCGGGCAGGTCGTCCGCCGCGTGCTGCTCCGCCGCAACATCGCCATCGACGCGGAGACCGCGCAGCTTGTCGCCGACGCCGTCCAGGCCGCACTCCAGCCCGCCGCGCCCTCCCGGCCAGCACGCCGACGCCCGCGCGGCCCTGCCACCGGCAGCGAGCCGCTGTTCTGACTCGGCGCCGGCGCCCGGCAGCCGAGAGTCCGTCGTGAGCGGGTGATAACGGTCCTTTCCGCTGCACCGGGATGACCGGTGGCCCGACCAAGATCATCGCTGGCGCCAACGACTGCATGGATCCTTCCCGAACCCGACTGCTGCCGACCCTGACAGCCGCTACTTCCGTATAGGCCTGATAATGGAACGTGGCTTAATGCGGCAGAGGATCAGCCCTGGCCCTGACTACGCCGGCCCGCGGCGCTGGGATGGACGCTGCGATGACGCCGGGCATGGCGCTGGAGGACGTGTGGACCTGAAGCTGGGTCACCACGCCAGGGACGGCATCGAGGTCATCGACGTGCAGGGCGAGATCGATATGTATACGGCGCCGCGGCTGCGGGAGCTGCTCATCGACCTGGTCAGCAAGGGCAGCTACCAGCTCGTCGTCAACTTGGACAAGGTCGGGTTCCTCGACTCCACCGCCCTCGGGGTGCTGGTCGGGGCCCTGAAGCGGGTGCGGGCCCACGACGGCTCGCTGGATCTGGTCTGCACGCAACCGCGGATCCTGAAGATCTTCCGGATCACCGGGCTGACGGAGGTCTTCGGCATCTACGAGACGGTGGACCAGGCCATCGCGGCCGCGAAGGGCCGCCGGTAAGGAACGCGTCGCCGGGGGGCGAAGCAGCCGAGGGCTTCGGGGCTATCGGCGGGGAAGCACGGTCACACCCCCGGACTGCGAAACAAACGGTCCCGGCCCGATTGCAAAAGCGCCGACTTTGCAACGTCTTTTCCGACAGTCTCGTGGCGCTGGACGCAGCGGAGAAGGCAGCCTGCCCTGTCCGGGCCGCTAGTCCTGCCCGTCGGTCACGCACCGGGTAAGCTCAGCGCACTCCAGACAGCTATCGGAAACGAGAGCCATGCGACAGACGTGGATGGAGCGGGACCTCCCTGTGCTCGATGCGGCGGTG
>WNGL01023708.1_pt1 | contig 15575 bp, 23 predicted proteins | sample 5400591 | NCBI WGS metagenome assembly WNGL01 (sample SAMN13153377, study PRJNA577476) | soil metagenome | isolation source: 80 cm soil or saprolite under Garry oak tree replicate 1 | place: USA:California | collected 2016-06-15
TCGGGCCAGTTCCGTGGTACCGACATGCTCTGGCATGGCCGCCGCGCCGTCCGGGCGCATCACAGCCGGTCGCAGTCGGCTGAGCTCATCGACGATGTCGACCCAGTTCCCGCTGAAGTACGCCTGGCTCACTAGCGATCTCCCGCGGTCCAAAGCTTCTTCTCGTGTCATTACCAAAACCCTCAACTTCCGAGTTGCTCTTCGGTATCTTTCCACACAAATTCGCTTACCGGGAAATGTTTCCGGCAATGCACGCAAAACGTACCACTGTAGAAGCTTGGTTCGCGAGCATAGGTCTCGGCGATCGCCAACCCCATGACCGTATCAGTACCACATTTTATGTGCGTGTAGGTTTGGCGCACTGGGCGCACGAAGCCCTTGGCGCGATCTTCTTTGGACAGCACAACGTACCCTTTTTGCATGCCTGTAGCGGGATCGATCTCACGATGATCTTCCGTTACTGGAGAGCCGTCGGCCATCGTTTTCATGCGCGTCTCCGCAGCGGATCGCCTGGCATGCGCATACCGACGGACCGTTTCAGATCCCCCGTCTGAAGCCAGTCCTTGAACTCCCCCATGGTCATCTCGGTACACGCCCCCAGGCGATCCATCCCGCGGCCATCGCTGAACCCGCGCACGTAGCTCGCGAGCGCCAGGTTGCGATCACCAAATCCAAGCATCGCTTTGTGTTCGTCAAACGCGCCGGTGTCGGCATTGATCTGGTCGATAAGCCACACTCGATCCGAATCGCGATCGGAGCCAACGTAGCAGTCGACGCCTTCGCCGTCTGCGCCGTTCGTGCGCGCGACGAAGCCGTAATCGGCCGGTGACATGGCGGACCAGCCCCGGCCTTCACGCAGCATCCCCTTGACTGTCTCGATTTGGATTGGAAGATCCGCGATATGGGCCCAGGCGTCGCCGACAACTCGCAGATGCGGCTCGGCTGAATCTCGGCCGCCACCTTCTGCAAGGCCAGGCTCGTTGATATCCGCGCCCCCACCTCCAGGCCCGCCAGCTCCACCATTCTCGGCGCCAGCGCCCTGCATCGCAAACAAATCCGGCTCCGGAGGATCCTCTTCCGCGTCAGCAATCGCCTCGTCAGTGACGTTGCTCCACACTCCGGTGATTTCGGCCGACTGCTTCAGCTCTTGCAGCGCGGTCTTGCGGCCGACGATCCCCTTTTCGAAGGCGTCCGCGACCGAGGCTGTGATCTTACCCACCGCATCGGCCTTTTCGATGTCTGAAAGCTGCCGCAACGGCGCGAACTGGAAGCTGAAATCGTCCGGAAGCACGATGCCTTCGGACCGTGCCAGCACCGGCAGGATGCGCTCGATCTGTGGGCGCATCTTCGATTCCTGCTGTGCCTTGACGCCGTCGTCATAGTTCCGCCAGTCGCTCTCGCCGGTCGAGTTGAGGCCCACCGGGCTTTGTCCGAACAACCGGATCAGCGGGATTTGCAGGGCAGCCGCCGAAAGTGTACGAGTTGACCTCAAACTCGTCCTCTCCGTCGATCAGGGTGATGCCCTCATTCGACTGAAAGAACCTGGTCATTACCATCTGCTCGAGGAGCGCCTCGAAGACCGGTCCGCCGCCTGTTATCAGCTTTCTGAGCCCGGGAATTTTGTGGATGCGCAAGTGTGCCTTGTAGGCCAGCTGCGCGGCGCCCATCGTGACGCTGTCGAACGCGGTCAAGCGGTCATAGAGCGGCTCGAGGACAGACAATCCCCAGCCCATCTCGGTGATTCTCTGCCAGTATGGTAGGTCGTCACCCTCGAAGCGCAAGAACCGCGTGTGGTGAATCTTCATCCGCGCCATGGCCGGCGCATCGGATGTAACCTGGTAGAACCGCGGCTTTCCGAGATCCTTAGACTTTGTGTCCGTCACAAGGTCGTGCAGGCTTGGCTCAAGCATCCAGCGGTCGAATACCGTCAGGCCGTCGAACTGGTCGAGCCCGATGGTGTCAACCCGCAGCGGCGTCGACGGGTTCTGCCCGTCGATCATGATGGCCGCGCCGGCGCCGCCATAAAGCCGGGCCCAGCGGATCGTTTCGTTCAGCCGCTTCGGGATCTCGTACCGGCTCATGATCGCGCGCTGCAGGGTGCCGCCGTCCCCTGGCGTCAGTTCCGACCCGAAGACGATCCACTCCCGCGTCATATCGTCCGCAATGCAGCCGATCGCCGCCCGCACCACCCAGGAGCCGCGATACATCCACTCCAGCTTCTGCCTGTTGCGGGTGACCGGGTTGAACTCGTAAGTGCTTCCGGTGTGCTGATTGTCTGCACCAAGACCGACGCGGGCGAGGAAGTTGACGTAGTTGTCAATCGTCGTCCCAGTCGACCGTGCTGCTCGCGCTACTGCCTTGCGCTCTGCCGTCCCTACTTTGCGTGCAACTCTGGCAACCGAACGGGTTCGCGCCATCCTACCAACTATAAATATGCAGTCCGCCGATCAACCTGAATAGCAAAGTCACCAGTAGAAATACAAATAGTAGGCTTATAAGAAATCCCAAAGGATCCCCATAACTCCACCCTGGAGAGCGCCCAAGCAAAAGTACTATCAGGACCACAATCAGAACGAATTCAAGCATCGCGCTCACACAATAACGTCAGGTACATGAGGAATAGCGATGCATCTGCATTCATAGATCGTTCCTGGATTGCCTCGTTCTCCGCGCTCACCAATGACTGGCGGGGTATCCCAACGAAACACATGCCCCTCCAATTTCTTATGTCTGGGCCTGACCTGGCCGTCTCGAGCCGTCAGCCATGTGTAGGTTTCGCTGCCGACGTGCTCGGCGCGAGCTTGCGTCAAATCGGACGCCGTGCGGGCGACTTCCGTGCGGGCGATCGTGCCGGCGCGTGATAGCGTTACCCGGCCCGACTCCATGATCATCGGAATGATTTCCTTGGCACGAGTACCGGAGATCATTCCCTCTACCGTCAGCCGGTGCACACGCCTCGCCGCCTCGATCGGCAGCGACGTGATCAAGTTGACTTGATCTGCTAGCCGCTTCATGAGCAGCTCACCGGTAGGCGCCGAGAGGATTTCTTCCTTCAGGGAGCGCCGCATGGTCGACGCGATTTCCGCCCAGGCATACATATCCCGTCGGGACACCTCAGCGATCATGCGCGCGGCGGTCGCTTGCGCCCACGGCCGAATCGCCTCCGCATACCTCTGTAGGGCAAGATTCATATGCCCGACTGATGCCGGGTCGCCAGGGTCGAAAGCGTCGACTATCTCGCCAACGTGCCTCGCCACCTTGCGCAATTGCCGCGCATAGCTGCCTTCTGCTCGCCGTACAGCAGAAAAGCGGTTTACTTGATATTTCGGATTCGGCGCCGCATCAAGGGACGTCAGCCGCGGCGCGAGGGCCGCGACAAATCCGGCAGGGTTCACATTTCTGGTCCCTTCTCGGCGGCAGCCGGGCGCAACTCTAAATCATCGTCTTAAAGACGCTCCCGTTTGTCACGCGATGTCAATATGTTTTTTCGCTCTCTCGATCCATCCTCACCTCTATCGAGGCTCCAGAAAGTACGCACAGCGCCGACAAGAGCACACCGCGGGCGCCGTGGGGATTGACCGATGGTCCGTTCCAGCTGCGCTGCAGAGCCCAGGCATTCAATGACAGCTCCCATCCGATCACGTACCAAGCGCATGATGCCGGGAGAGCCATAGGTCCTCCCAGCAATAGCATGCAGCGCCGGATCTGTCTGCGCGCGCGCTCGATCCCAGGGTATTCGGTAAGATGAATCCCACATACACGCTCCATATCAGCGGAATGCAAGGTATCAAGTTGAGCCAATCGGAATATAGAATGAAATGCGTTCCCGGCCTGGCGCATCCCAGGCGTGATCGTATTATTCCTCTCTAATATATCCAAAGTACTTAGTGCCCGGAATGGAGCGGATCGTCTTCCTGCCACATCAATAACAGCAAGACGGCTGTCCGGGCGAATGATTTCACCATGTGAGCGCCGCTCGGCCGAGGGCGCCACAACCACTTCAGCGTAGCGCCGCCGCTCGAACCTTGATTTCTTCATGCGCCCTCATTGCACCTCCCCTGCGTAGTCAACGCCCGGCCAGCTTTCTCCACATATCATAGTCCGGCTCTTCGGTCTCAACCAAAAGATCCGTAAGCGCCCAGACCAGCGCGTCGACCCGGTCCGGCGAAGCGCTGAGGTCGCCCTCGAATGATCTTCGAGACTGCGAACGTTTGTCCCGATCTGCCGAATCTGGGGTGAAAGAGCACATTTGCTCCTCCAGGTCAGGAAATGCCCCGACGTGGTGCACGCGGCGCTGATGATAGAGCTGCGATACCGGCTCGGCCCGGATGTACTTGCCGCGCGTCGCCTTCACGGACTTGTAGCTGATCGTAGGAGCCGCCATACGCAGGACGGCCTCGATCATATCGCCACCGTTGTTCGCCTCCCCAACGACCAGGTCGGCCATCCAGGTCTCATACAACCGCTTGACCCGCGCGGCCCACTCGTCAGGCGCGTACCGCCCGCTCTCGTCAGCCAGGATGAAAGCATGGTTTTGGTGGTCGCTGCCGGCAACGATAATCCCAGTTTCGTCGGACTGCTCCCCGGAACTGACGGCGGGATCGATCGCGATGACGACGCGCGAGAAACCAACGATGCGGCCGGCGCTCGTCCACACCAGCTCTTCCTGCTTGCGGCGGGTTCCTTCGATAAGATCGTGCGTCCACAGCGCACCGGGAATATCCTCAAGGAGTCGGCCTTCCAGCTCCTGCAGCCCAAGCCTCGTGCCCTCGTAGCGCAGGATGCGGCGGAATATTTGGGCAGCCACATTCGCGCGGTTGTCGTATGACGTCCCGCGGGTGACCACGGTGTCGGGTCTGGCGATGATATCCTTCATCAAGGCAGTCGGCCGCGGTGTCGTGGTGATCAACACTCGAGGATCAGTGCCGAGGCGCATCCCCAGCTCGAGGTTGGAGAACGCCTCCGGATATCTCCACACGCCGAGCTCATCGGCCCAAGCCGTGTCATGCTGGGGCCCACGAAGTCGCGCGGGCTCGTTCGCGCTGAAGAGCGTCGCCGTGGCACCGTTAGGCCAGACCAGTTGACCTTTTATGAATTCCGGAGCTTTTTTTGGAGGTGATATGGAGATGATCCCGGCCGGACCGTTGACCATGACATAATTAGCATCGTCGCCGGTGGCGCCGACTATAGCTATATAGCGGGCCTTGCCGGCGTCAACCCGTTCTCTTATCCACTCCGCTCCGCAGCGAGTTTTCCCGAAAAACCGGCCGGCCATCACGAGCCAATTGGACCACTCGCCCGGAGGCGCCAGCTGGCTCGGCCTCGCCCACCATTTTCTCCACGCATACGGGAACTCCACCATCTCTTGTTTGGTCATATGGCGGAAGACTTCGCGCTGGACCTCCAGGTCCAGCCTCGCTAGGATTTCGGCTGGCGAGGCGTTTGGAAATTGCTGCAATAAGGCTGAGATTTCGCTCTCTTGCGTCATGCAGCTCTGCCCGTTCTATGTTTTCAGGCTCGGCTCGAACAAGTTCTGTGCGCCTGGTATATCCTCGGTTCTTCCCTTGTGTTTCGAGCAGGAACCTTATTAGTGACGAATCCCCGTTCGCGACGCCCTTATATAGTTGAAGCTCCCCAAAATCTACAAATTCTTCTCGGCTTTCCTCGACCACGGCCTGTAGTCGCTTACTCTTCGATATACATTTGCTGATCGTAGAGCGGTCTATGAGTACGCCGGTCGCCTTCTCCAGGGCTTTGATAGCTAGACTTTGAATCCCGCGAGTGGCCCGCAGAGCCTTTTCCAGCTGCTCATTCGTGAAGATCTGCTTCCGGCGAGGGCCTGGAGGGCCGTATCTCTTCTTCTCGTAAACGCGCGGCATGCCTGTCGATCCAAAAGCTGCGCCCTGGCCGGGAATTCCCTAAATATGCACCGGCGATACGAAAATATCAAATCCCCTCAAGGACCCGTTCAGCCAAGTACTTTTCTCTGAATTTACGCAGCGTTTCCCGAGCCAACTGTTCCGCGAGGGATTTGCGGAGGGTTTGTGGCGGCAGAGGGGAGAGCGAGAGAATCCTCTCCACCTCATCCGGGTGTTCCAGCAGGTACGCCATAGAAAACCGCACCGTGCGCGGGATGGTTCTGGTGCCGCGTTCGAAATGCTGGATTTGCCGGCGCTCGTATTCGAGAACCTCGGCTACCCCGACCTGAGTAAGGTCGAGGCGCTGGCGCCACGTGGAAAATGGGATCTCTTTCATCCCCGTAATATAGGATCTTCTGTCGCGAGGCGCAATGGTTCCGCTTTCTTTTCGGCGTTCAGCTCCGCAGCGAGCTCTTCGGCCTTGTACCTGAATGCGAAGCACCTATGCCGGCACCTTCACGATGCAGGCGTTGACATCAGTCCCGGAGAACGAGCCGGGCGGCAAGTCCTCCCACTCAGCGCCGAGCGCATCCATCAGAGCCCGGAACTCCGTCGCCTTCCGGTCCTGCCGAAAACGAGCTCCGGCAGACATGATCGCTACCAGGATGCCGTCCTCTTTCAGGAAATCGAGCGCATGGGTAACGTGGTCAATATCCTGATGACCGGCAAAAGGCGGATTCATCACGATGCGATCGAAGGTCTGCAGATTGACCCTCGATGTCGCCAAATCATTCCCGCAATCGGTCAGAAAATCTGCACAAAACACCATCGCTCCCGGGAACTTCGCGCGAAGTGCGGCGGCCAGTTCGTGTTTCACCTCTACGGCAACAATATCGCGCGTTTCATGGATCCCCGCGAGCAGCGCCCCTGTGCCGGCCGACGGCTCCAACACCCGGTGGTCAGGTCGGATCTCGGTCATCTCGACCAAGCGCGCAGCGAGCTCGGGCGGGGTCGGAAACAGCTGCGGCACGACGGCGACCTTGACGCCCTCCCGCAGCGCCTCGCGCATCCTCGCGACTTCAGCGGCTTGCTCTATGCTCGTGCCATCGGCAAGCTTTGGGGAGATCTTGATTTCCGGTGGCGGCTCGTCCAGTAGAAAGAACCCAATCAGGTCCCGATCCTCCCGGAGGCGGCCGGCGAGGCGGGCCGCGTCGACGTCAGCCCTGGACATGACAGCTTTCAATTCGTCGAACTTGATTGTCCGGGTGAAATTCCGGCCGCCATTACCGTGGTTGTCGAGCACCGTGACGGTCACTTTGTTGACCTTCTGCACATAGGACCAGCCGCGGCCGAAGTTTAAGCTGCACCAGCACCTCACGCCGCCGCCGACTTCGGGTCCCATGCGGTCCGCGACGGTCCCGCCCGCTTCTTGAAGCAGGGCGCGCTCGTACACAAGCCGGTTCTCGTAGTGCGAAATCCACCGCGCGCAACGCTCGATCGTGCGCTCGTGCGCCGGGATAGCAAGCGCGCGTGCCTGCTCCGCGGTTATGACTCCGCCCGTCAGGGCGGACCATAGTCCCATCTCTCCCTCGTACTGCGACGCGGGCGGATCACGCGGATATTCGGCAAGCGTAAAACACATGCTGATGTGATCAAAATTTGAGAGCGAGCGCGCCCGGTCGTGGTCCGTCATCGGCTTGCCGTCTTTCCGGTGCACAAGCGACAGATCAGACCACAGCCGCAGGTACGCGGCGGCTTCCTTGCTTTCCTTCGTCACCTTGCGCAGGGCCGCTTCGATGGTCTTGATGCGGCGGGACCGGACGTCCGGGCGCTCTTTGTACTTCGCGGACCGCATGGCGCCGGCCGCGCGGTCCTGCCAATAGGCCGACGTATCCCAAAGCTTGACCGCCTTGCGCATGCCGCTCGCGATGCGCTCGGCGTCCTTCCTGGCGCGCTTCTCGCTATGGTGTCCGACGAGGATGGGTTGCCCTAGCGGGATACCGTCCGCGATAGCGGAGACGGCCTTGTGCGCGCTCTCGGCTTCGGTCTTGCGCTGGTCGCTGTACCCCTCGAAGCGGTCCGAGCGCTCCTCAGCGCGTTCGACGAGGGTTTTGTCCTCGTCCTCAATCTCGCCGGTGAGCTCGGTGCAGAAGTCCTCCGCGAGCGGGTGCCACATGGCGAAGAACAGGTCTTGCCTCGGCGCCCAGCGAAAGCCGAGCTTCTTGGCGCGCTCGTAGGTGGCTGCGTCGAGACGCGCGCTCGCGTAGAGGCGCAGCTTGTCGTCGGCTGGATCGTAGGTCGCGGTGAAGGTCATGTCGCCCTCACCGCCGGCATGAAATAGATGTCACGGTAGCTGCCGTCGTCCTGGCGCTCAAAGATACGGAATGAGTGCTCTGGATGATCCGCTACCATATCCTCTGCGTCCTTGAACCCCCAGAAAGGGCGGGCCACCACGCCGTCGTCGCAGAACAGCGAAAACGGCGCCGTGGCGTGGAAAATGTAATTCTGTGCCATTTTCAACTCCTGCAAGCGGCAACTTCGTCGGTATCGTAGCAGTAGCCGGCGAACGCTCCCTCAGCCAGGTACGCCTTGACGGCGAATCGGGTTATCTCGGGACCGCAACGGCGGTAGCAGACCGGCACGACTTCGTAGATTAGGTCCGTCCGGGTGTAGTAGATCTCGATCGCCCGCTCCGCTTCTTCGTGGGTGTCGTGTTGCCGGCTGGGTGTCGACGTAGTGTAGAAGGTCATCTTTCTCTCGCATGAAAAGCTCATTCGCCTGCCCTATGGGTCGAAGGTCGCCCTTCGCATCCACCATGGGGTGATCAATCCCAACTCTCAAATGCGGGGTCGGAGCAGACGCATCCCATAGGGCAGGCGAATGAACTCTTACCGCCGGCAGTCCGCATCTCTCGGATCTTGTTCCCGGCCTTTAACGGGGATGGCGTCCTTTTTGATCTTGTAACATATACATAAGAGGTCTTAGTTCGCTTTTCAAGGATTTTCTTATATGATCGCTCGATTATTCCATAAATCAAGCCACCATTGGGCGCCATCGTGGGTGTAAAAGGTCCGGCGCTCGCCGGCGCCGTTTACGGCGAGCCAAAGCTTCGCCACGGAAAGCCATGAGATTGAATTGCGCATCGTCGCGTTCCTCTAAAGTTGGGCCGGCGGCTTGCTTTATGTTGTCCTTGTCTGCCGCCGCGCCCCAGGGTTGATCAGCCGTCGACCGGCTTTAATTCGAATGTTCGGCATTCGGCATCGGTAAGCTGTCGTTCGGTGGAGATGATCCCGAAGGTATGCCGCGATTGAGGAAGGTCCGGGCGATTGGCAAGCCCGTACATTGCCGGCGCTTCGGCATAATTCCAAGAGAGCCCAGGCGGGAGAGTTGCAAATCCTGCTGGGCGATACATTGGACGGTAGAGATACATCGGAGGATCTCCGGGGGTTGGTTCGTTTCGACCACCTATAGATAGGCGTATCCATTACGCTTATCAAGAACCTTCTTTGATATTTTTTCCGATTTCCGCATTTTTGCCTTCCGCGCCAGGATGAGGTATAACCCGCCATCATGAAGGCGAAACCGACCTATCTTGACGCCAACGTTTATGAGGCGGCCCTCGATCGGGTCCGGTTTGTCTATGACGAATGCGACGATGTCATCGTCGCGATGAGCGGCGGCAAGGACTCGACCGTCCTGTTCCACCTAGCCAGCGTAGTTGCGAGAGAGCGCGGCCGGTTCCCGATCAAGGTTGTCTGGCTCGATCAGGAGGTCGAATGGGCTGGAACGTCCGATTATATGCGTACGATTATGTATTCGGAGAATGTCCAGCCCTACTGGATGCAGTTCCCGTTTCGCCTCACGAACAGCCTATCTCACACGGACAACTTTTTCACCTGCTGGGATCCCAATGCGCGCGACCTTTGGATACGCGAGCAAGACCCGATCAGCATCAAGGCCAACCCGTGCGCGCCACAAGACCGCTACGCCTTCATCAGCAAGAACATGCACGCACATTGCGGCGTCGAGGGCAAGAAGCACGTCGGCGTGCTGGTAGGCCTTCGCGTATGCGAGAGCCCGATGCGGCGGCTGCAGCTGTCGGCCGGAGGCGCCACCTATAAAACGATCAAATGGTGCCGCAAGCCAATGGTCGAAAACACTCGCACGTTCTGGCCAATCTACGACTTTGCTGACCGGGACGTCTGGATCTGCATCGCAAAGAACGATCTGCCCTATAACCGAGTTTACGACTCCTATTTTCGGTACGGCCACCCGCGGGCACGCATGCGCGTCTCGTTTCTGATCCACGAAACATCATTCCTTCACGACATTCCGGTTCTCCAGGAAGTTGAGCCCGAGACCTATGATCGCTTTGTGCGGCGTGTGCCAGGCACATCGACCCTAGGCCACCTCGCCGAAGACATAATCCCAAAGACGCTGCCTCCAGCATTCGCCGACTGGCTCGAATATCGTGATTACCTTCTCGAAAACCTAGTGACGCCAGACAACCAAGAAAAGTTCAGGCGGCTATGGGCCAGGAAAGATATGGGCGAGCTCTACCAGGACCATGTCCGAGGACTTATCATCAACGATATCGACAACACCAAGCTGCACGCCACCAATGTTGCTAATGACCAAAAGTTGGGGCCGGAGGGCCGGGATGCCAGGCGCCGTCAGTCATAATCCAGTCAGCCGCGTGCAGTGGGTCCCGGTCGAAAAGCTGCACGCCAATGAATACAATCCAAACAATGTAGCCCCGACCGAGCTGCAGCTGCTTTACCTGTCTATTAAGCACGACGGGTTCACTATGCCCATCGTCACGATGTACGATAAAGAACGGGACCAGTTCCTGATTATCGATGGATTTCACCGCTACATGATCATGAAGAGGTACCGAGACATTTACGAGAGAAATCACGGCCTCGTCCCTGTCGTCGTGATCGACAAGCCGCTGAATGACCGTATGGCATCGACCGTGCGCCACAATCGGGCTCGCGGCAAGCACAGCATCCAAGGTATGGGAAGCCTGGTCATGCAGATGCTAACCAATGGCTGGGGAGATGCCAGGATCTGCGCCGAGCTCGGCCTGGAAAAGGAGGAGTTGGCGCGCCTAAAATACATCACTGGCTACGCCAAGCTCTACAAGGATGCTGAATATTCCCGCGCGATGGAAACTCCGCGGCAGATCGAGGCCCGTCTAAAAAAGGTGACATGATGGACGTTGTCAGCACGCTGGAAATGGTGCCGATCGGGAAAATCAAACCCTACGAGCGCAATGCGAGGAAGCATGACGCTACGGTCGACAAGCTTGTCACGTTGATTCCGAAAGTCGGCTTTAATGTCCCCTTGGTGCTGGACCGCAACAATGTAATCGTCAAGGGCCACACGCGCTGGAAGGCGGCGCGCAAGCTTGGCATCAAGATACTGCCGTGCGTCTACACTGACGCGGACGAGGAAACCATCAAGCTTGATCGGATCGCTGACAACCGCGTGCAGGAATTCTCACAGTGGGATGATGAGCTGCTGGCGTCGGAAATGGCGAGCCTAAATTTGGATTTCGACCTTAGCGTTCTGGAGCTCAACTTCGAAATGCCCTCGTTCGAGGTTCCAGATGATGATGAAGAGAAGGCGCCGGCCGCCGAACCACCTGGGACGGCCGGCTCGGCCGGCAGCACCGAGGGAACCCCTGTGCAGTATTCTTTAGGAGTACCAGAAGATGCGGGCATAACCGCGGCAGACCTCGTCGACACCAGTGCGACGGAATACCTCGAAGTCCTCTGCAATCATTGCGGTGGCCATCTCTACATCAAACGGCCCTGATGATTATGGAAATCAAGGAAGTCGCGTTTCCGGACGTCCTCCCGCTGAAGCGAGGCGCGGCGGCAGACCGAGTTACGCTGACGGATCTCAAGAATACCCGATGGTTCGCGGCATACTGCGACGGCGTCCTTGCTGGGTCTGCAAGGCTTACGCTGCTCTCGAAATCGCGGGCGCGGCTCGGGGGGTTGTGGGTGGCGCCTGGCTTTAGAGGGAACAGGATCAGTGTCGCGCTTACAGACCGGAGACTCAATGAATGCCGTGGCCGGGTGGCGTCGGTCGACACATATGCCTACAACCCCAAACCCTATCTCGCTAAAGGGTTCAGGGTTGCAGGAAAGACCACGAGCGCCGGCGCTACCAGAGTTGAGCTGGTACTTGCCGCGCGGGTCAAGTCGATTACGAAATCAGACCTTCCTCCCGCAGCCGCTGAGCATCCTCAACACGGTTCCGGTTGATGATCTTGCTGCGGGACAAATCGGACATATACCAGTACCGGTATCCATCGCCTGGGTAAAGGTACCGCATGGGCCGGCCGGGCCCTCGGTCTATTGGGTTGCTCCCTCGCACCCGGCGCCCGTGCCAGCGTTCGACGACCCCTTCCAGGCTGATCGCCTTATGAAGGGCGATGTAATCAGCCTCGTCCGCCGCCTCCTGCCGCACCGTGTACTGGTGCGGGATCTGCGGCATCGTCCGCGCTACTCGAAAGGATAGGCGGGCGATGACGTCGAGGATCACGCCGCGAACCGGAGCGTCCACGACTTCTTCCCCTTTGGGTAAAATGTTACGCTGCCGTCTTCATTGAACCGCGGCTTGGCCGCTTTTGGGAACAAGGCAGGATTACCCTCTTGCGACACGATCTTGCCGACCCGTTCAGGATTCCAATGCTCGATTACGGTAACCGTCATCCCGGGGGCTTGCAACAGCCGGCTCAAATCATCAGCTGTCTTGACGGTGGCCGGCGGCTTCTCACATTCGTCGGCGAGCTTTTCCAGGTCTGGGATCGGCTCGGCGCTCTTGATGTTGATGACAGCCGCAACCAGGCGCTCGTCGACCGGCGCGGACGGTTCCGGAAACACAATCTCGCTCTTTGCGATCACCGCGTCCCGGTTCCGTCCCAGGAACGCCCGCCGAGCGACCTTCAGCGCGATAGCGCTTGTGCTAGCTTGCACGAGCTCGATCGCGTCCTGCGGCGCGTCGCCGTCGCCGAGGTGCCATTTGATCGCGACATTGTAGGGCTGGCTCATAGCTTTTTCCTTCTTGGGTTTAGAAAGCCTCTGGTGCTCACCCTTAGGTAGGGCTTTCTCGGGTTGAATAGTCTTCCCGTCGGCATCGATGCGCTCCGAGAGGCGCTCCATCACCTTTTTCGCGTCGCGATGCTGTGCTTCCTTTAGCCTGGAAACTGCCCGGACGCCTGCGGCTCGCTCCCCTTCCGTGGCGCCACGGTCGGCGATCGCGTGGGCTGCTGCCAGCGCAGCATAACGGCTGTTCGCGGCCTGGAAAGCACCCCTGTGGGCTCGCTCGTTCCCTATCGTTTGCGCTAAGAGACGGCGCGCGCCGATAAAGTTCCAAGGACGTCCAGCCGCCTGCCAGAAGCTCATGCGGATCTTCTCCCCGCCAGCGAACTCGGCCACGGCCACAGGTGAGGGAAATATGCTCTTGCCACGGATGGCGCTAATCGAGAAGGCCTTGCTGCGCTTGACCGAGCGGCCGGAGAATACGGCCACCTGGGTGCCTGGCACATGGCCACGCCGGCGATCCATGAAAGCGAACACCCCGTCGAGGTGCGCGCCGATTGCATCAGGCTCGTTCATGACGGCGAGCGCTGTGCGCTGCGCTGCGTAGCTCATTTCCCCGCTCCCAGAAAGAACAGGTCACCCCGGCGATGGATCTTGCCAACCTGGATGAGGGCGCCCGTGAATTGGTTGAACTGATCTAAGGTGCAGCCGGCGCCCATCATGGCAGCATACATCGGGCCGGCCGGCGCGCCCATCGGGCTCGCCTTGACCGCATCAACGATCGCATCGGCGATCATGCGGACGGCTTTGATCTGCTCGGCTTCAGTTATGGTTTTCATCTACCATCCTCCTCAACAATATGCGCTGTTTCGGCGTCGACAAAAGTAAATCCCGGACGAGAGAGCTTAATCATTTCCAAACGCCGGAGCATGTTGTTTCTCTCCCCTGTTGCATACAGGGAGGCGACTTGGGTTCTCCAGAATTTCTTCTCGCTTTTGTCCGTTATGTATATTTGCATTTTATCCTCCGTCGTTTTGACGACCTATACATAAACGTACTTAATTCGCTTGTCAAGCATTTTCTTGCCCAAATCGCACAGAAAGCTCATAACCAGAACCGTAATCGCCGCTATCGTAATGGCCGAGCTTGATGCCCGCTTTGAGGATCTTGCGCTCGATCCCGTTCTTCTCGGCCTCGCCCTTCGGGCCCGGCGCGTTGATGCGCACGTTGACCCAGCCATAAGCTGTCCCTCGGTCACCCGTCACTTTGACGTTGCCCTTGCCATACTCGTCCTCGAGGAGCGTTTTGATCGCCCGGTTGCGCACGGCAACCGCCGACGGCGATGTCCGGTCCGCAACGATGCGGGCGGTGTGCGCTTGGCGCGCTTCGAAGTAGCGCTTGACCAGCGCCGCTCTCTCGGCCTCGCTGCGGCAACGGTAGTTCGCGATAGGCTTTGATTGCTTGCCGTAAAATACCATGACGCAGGGACCCCGCTCGTTGCTGTCGAGGTAAGCGACGGCGTCCGACAGCTTATCGGACACCTTGATCGAGCCAGGATGGATCCGCTGCTCGCGGGTGAGGGAGAAGCGAGAGAGACGCGACATAGCTATTCCTCCGACCAAAAGGTTGATTCGCTCGCCCAGGCGCCATCGTAAACGTCGACAAGCTTATGGTCGCGGATTAGCGCGACGGTACAGGTGTACCGGCGGGAGCGGAACATTTCCTCAGCGATCTTGCGGGCAACCGCTTCATCGGTCCCGAGATGAAAACCGTGCACGTACGCAGGCTTTCCGGTCGGCTCGATCGAGAGGATGAAGGGGGCGCTCATTTTAGCCTCCGGGAGAGGGGTTTGCGTTTTCATGCCCGTATACATGGGCGCATTCATTTCGCTTGTCAACAGGAATTTTTCTGGAAAAGCGATGATTTTGCTGTTTTCCTCTCTTGACAAGCGTATTATATACCCCTATGTATTACGGACGAAACCGGAAAGGACCAAATCATGAAAAACCAACCCAAAGCGCCACGGAAGCCTGCGACGAAGACGGCCGCTCAATGGGCCGCTCATGACCGGGCGAAAGCCGCAAGGGCAAAGGCTCGGATGGCCTCTCAAACGGCCCGTTGGGGCGGTCGACATTAAGAAGGACGCAAAATCATGAAATCCCCAAAGCATCCCAAATCCGACATAATGCGGGCCGAAGCTCTCGATCGGGCCCAGCACGGCCAATCGATGGCCAACTATGCGACCATCTTCGAAGGGTTTGCCCTCAAGGGTATCCCTGAGACCGATGTCCTCCCGCGCGTCAACGTCTTTACGTTCAACGCCTGGAAGGCACAAGGGCGCTCGGTCCGCAAGGGCGAGCATGGGGTCCGGGTCCTTACCTACGTCGAGATGACCAAGCGCGACGAGGATCCCGAGAAGGAGCCAAACAGCTGGCGGCAGCCGCGAGCGACGACGGTTTTTCATATCAGCCAAACCGACCCGATGGAGATGCGGTCATGATGAAGCTTGGAACCGAGACTGGGAGCTTAGCGGCCTATAAGGTTCGGCGCTTACTCAGGTTGAGATATGTTTTCGAGGCCGAGAACATACTTGGTTGCACCTTAGCTGAGTACCGCAATCTGATTATCCGTAACAATTTCCAGCCCTTGAGCCCGCTAGCTC